>Ga0153918_1000557_pt1 | contig 17346 bp, 14 predicted proteins | sample TSFL002MetaG_FD_104687 | JGI IMG/M metagenome (GOLD analysis project Ga0153918, IMG submission 104687) | Attine ant fungus gardens microbial communities from Florida, USA - TSFL002 MetaG | ecosystem: Host-associated > Fungi > Mycelium > Unclassified | place: USA: Florida, Paynes Creek Historic... | reverse complement strand
TATGTGCCTCGCGCGTTTTGGCAACTACCAGTAACCCAGAAGTTGCCATATCCAACCGGTGGATGATAAGCGGCTCTATGGTTTTAAATGTGCGCTTCAGCCGGGTGTAAACCGAATCGCTGATATTAACACCGGGTACAGAAAGTAAGCCGAAAGGCTTATTGACCACCACAAAGCTATCGTCTTCAAAAACGATATCGAGCGCTTTATGCTCACCGGGGTTAATGAGCAACGGATCATCGTCCAGTTCAATCCCTTCCAGCATATGTTTCAATATAGGTTTGCATTTTCCCGTACAGGCCGGATAAAACTGCCCATGCATCCTGATCTCTGATTTTGGCGATGCACCCCACCAAAATTCAGCCATCGCTATCGGTTGGTACCCGTTCAGAAAAGCGTATTGCAGCAGTTTGGGCGTTGCACACTCGCCGGCAGCCGAAGGTGGCGTACCGAAAACCGTTTCGCTGAAAATATCATGCAGGCTTTTGGTATGTCCGTATTGATTAAGGAAAGCGTATTGCTCAAAAAGCTGCTGCTGTAGTGCTGCTGATTTCTCTCTGCGCTCTTTTTTTAATGCTTCCAAACGGTTCCCAAATGGAGCTAGTTGTTGGCGCCGTTTGTCTAGCTGGGCTTGGCAGTCGCTAATTAAAACGTTTAATTGATGCTTATCGTGCAGACTATGTTTAACCATATAGGCTTCAAATTCTGCATACGCATCAGGCGTCAGCATGTTTTTTTGCTCGTCACGCTGTTTCTTCCTATCGGCCTTGTTGGCTTTCATCAACTTTTTAAACTCTACTATTTGTTTTTCCGTTTGTGCAGTCAGACTTTTAAGCTCTTGTTGCAGGCCTAGATAGTCCTGGTTAGTCTCAATGTCTTTTACCAGAGCATTGATATCATTCAGTACATATTGCTCTTTCAGGAAGAAACTACCCTCGGCCAACATATCAAAAACAGGCGGAACAAAACGGGGGTGGTTATTAGAATTGGCCAGTTTTCCGGAGAAGGCAGATAGGTACCCCAATTTTCCATCAACATCTTTTACTATTAAAACGCCAAACATTTTACCAATGACCATGCCCTGTACATCACTATCAAGCCCAAAGTTATGATCAAGCCTGGCTTGGGATTCCAGGTAATGTTTCAGGTCATCTGCTGCAATTTTAGCTAACGGATGGGGCTCATAAAAGAAGGGAAAGGTAAAACACGGAGGCATGGAGATACCAGAGATTTCTTTTTCATTAAAATAAATAATCTTACCAGCCATATTGCTAAATCTCACTTTCTCCGCAAATTTAAGTAGCACTAATAAACGCTCTATGGTTTTATTTTATTACGATGAAAATCCATCACAGTCCTTAACCTTTATTAAAAAGGGAAGCATCTCTGCTTCCCTTTTCGTTGCCACTACCGAGGCACTTGTGTTTTACAGCTAATTAATTTTGATATCTGTTCAAAAAGTCGTTATAAGCCAGGCGAATCCCTTCATCTAAACCAACCTTGTGCTGCCAGCCCATGCTGTGAAGTTTTGATACATCCATTAGCTTGCGTGGCGTACCGTCTGGCTTAGAGGTATCAAACTCTATCCCCCCTTCATAACCAACAATTTTACTAATCAATGTAGCCAGATCTTTTATAGAAAGATCTACACCTGTACCAATGTTAATCAAACCTTCCTGGTCATAATTCTGCATCAGGTAAAAACAGGCTTCGGCCAGATCATCAGCAAATAAAAATTCCCGCAATGGCGATCCCGTGCCCCATATGGTTACCAATGGTGCATCGGTCGTTTTTGCTTCATGAAATCTGCGGATAAGTGCTGGCAGCACATGTGAGTTTTGCGGATGATAATTATCATTATAACCATACAAATTAGTAGGCATAACTGATATATAGTTGCAACCATACTGTGCCCGATAAGCATCGCACATTTTTATACCTGCAATTTTAGCAATTGCATAAGGCTCATTAGTCGGCTCAAGCAATCCAGTTAACAGATAATCTTCTTTTAATGGCTGAGGCGCCATTTTAGGATAGATACAGCTTGAACCCAGAAACATCAGTTTTTTGACCCCATTTAAATAAGCGTTATGAATAACATTATTTTGAATCTGCAGGTTATCATATAAAAAGTCTGCCCGATAAGTATTGTTGGCCACTATGCCGCCAACCTTGGCCGCAGCCAAAAAAACATAATCGGGTTTTTCTGTATTAAAAAAATCAGACACCTGCTGTTGATTTCGCAGGTCTAGTTCAGCTGATACCCGGGTTACAATATTGGAGTAGCCTTCTTTTTCTAGTTTACGATGTATAGCTGACCCAACCATACCGCGGTGCCCCGCGATATATATCTTAGACTGTTTTTCCATAATTATTCAGGCGCAATTTATTCAAACTGATTTTTAATTGTATAGCCTGATTCCTTAAGCAATCTTTCTTTGCGGAACAATTCCACATCCGCAGCTACCATTTCTTTAACTAGTCCCTTCAAATCATATTTAGGTTTCCAGTTTAGCTTTGTTTGTGCTTTGGTTGGATCGCCAATTAACAGATCAACTTCAGTAGGGCGGAAATATTTAGGATCAACAGCAACAACTTCTTTGCCTGTTTCTACCTGAAAATCAGGATTTGCACAGCTTACTACATAGCCTTTCTCATCAACTCCTGTTCCTTTAAATTCAATAGTGATGCCAATCTCGGCGAATGACAAACGCACGAATTCTCTTACGCGGGTTGTTACGCCGGTAGCTATCACATAATCTTCGGGGGTTTCCTGTTGTAATATCCGGTACATGGCTTCAACATAATCTTTAGCATGTCCCCAATCGCGTTGGGCGTCCAGATTACCTAGGTATAGTTTATCTTGTAATCCTAACCCAATTTTTGCAGTAGCACGCGTAATTTTACGGGTTACGAAAGTTTCGCCACGTAATGGACTTTCGTGGTTAAATAATATACCATTACATGCGTATATGCCGTAAGCCTCACGGTAGTTAACGGTGATCCAATAGGCATACATTTTAGCCACCGCGTAAGGTGACCGTGGATAAAATGGTGTAGCTTCTGATTGTGGAACAGCCTGAACCAAACCATACAATTCAGAGGTAGATGCCTGGTATATCTTTGTCTTTTTTTCCAATCCCAAAATACGGATCGCTTCTAATAGCCTTAATGTACCTATACCATCAGCGTTAGCTGTATATTCTGGCGTGTCAAAACTAACCTTTACGTGCGACATGGCACCAAGATTATATATTTCATCAGGTTGTACCTGCTGTATTATTCGGATCAGGTTAGTAGAATCAGACAAATCGCCATAATGTAATTTAAACCTAACATCTTTATCGTGCGGATCCTGATATAAGTGGTCTATTCTGTCTGTATTAAATGAAGAGCTACGGCGTTTAATGCCATGCACTTCATATCCTTTAGCCAATAATAATTCGGTTAAATAAGCGCCGTCTTGTCCTGTAACGCCTGTTATTAGGGCGATTTTCTTCATGTATTTACTATTAATTTTATAAAGGTATTTGATGGGCTTAACCCACTTTTAAATTTTCTAAGGTGATGGCACGTACTAACGTCAGCCTTGCTGGCCCTGCGTAATCTATTTATTGTTTGCCAGCAAAGGAATTAGCCGTAATTTCCAAGCCAATCCTTGAACCTATTGGCATGCTTTTTCCTATAGCGTAATTGATCTTTTCATTGCTAACCACATAGCTTTCGGTTAACTTATCTAAACGTTCTGTTGTTAAAGGCAAATGCAAACTACTTCCTAACCTGGCAACAAACCGAATTAAGCCTGGCGATATTTTCCATAACCTTGCTTTTTTATGGATTGACGCCGATAAAATATCCACCACATCATTGGTAGACAACGCGTCATCGTCAGCTACCTGATATACTCCCGAAGCGATATCGTCTCTTTCAACTATCTCTTTAATGACAAAGCACAAATTTTCAACGCTTAGAAAAGATCGTTTATTCTCAAAGCCAGCCAAAGGATAGGGTATCCCCTTTTTAACAAACTGATACAACAGATTTAAATTCCCCTTATTACCCGGCCCATGGATCATACAGGGCCGTAAAATATAATATGATTTCCCTTCCGGCAGTGGTTGACTTTGAATATATTGCTCCGCCATTAATTTTGATTTGCCGTAATCTGTTTTAGGGGCCGAAGTTACATCTTCTGTCAGAATTCCATCAACACTGTCAGCCACTGCCTTCACTGAGCTAATAAAAATAAACTTCTTAGCATCAGATTTTAAAAAAGCATCATAAAGCTTTTGGGTTAGTTCGAAATTAACCTGATAGTATTCCTGTGGATCTGAGACTCTTTTAAGGTCGTGTGCTTTACCTGCAAGGTGAACGATAGTTTCGGTATTTTTGAATAAATCATTATTCAAAATGGTTAAATCTGTTCTGGAAACAGGGCGAAGCTCAAAATTACGGAGATAGTGAAGCAAATTTTTTCCAACAAAGCCTGTTGTACCGGTAATTGTAATCATCCTTATTTAAACTGGGCTAATGATTTTTTGTTAATCATCTTACGCTTGTTATCAAAAAGCCATCCCCATTTATTAAAATAACAATATGCAGATTTAAGATAAATTTTAAAAAGCTTAAGGCTTTTATTTGCACCAGAATAATATTCATGGTAAACACTTACTAACGGAAAATAAACTGTTTGATATCTTTCGTGCATCCGCCGAGAGAGGTCCCAATCTTCAAAATACATAAAGAAGTTATCATCATAACCGCCTATTTCTTTAATCGCATCAAGCCTCAACAATGTAAAACAACCAGAAATGATGGGCGCTTCATAGATCAAATCATCGGGCACCTTTCTCAACTCATAATTGTTAATAAACTTTTCGTAGAGTTTTTTGGGAGTCTTAAGCTTACGAAATAAAATGGTGGTTGGGTTGGGTAAAAGCTTAGGGAGATACTGGATACTTCCATCAGTATTTAATATCTGTGGCATCAACATACCTGCTTGCACGTTTTGCTCCATGTATTTTACCATAGGAGTAATAACATCGCCACTGAAATAAATGTCAGGATTTACAACAAAGTGATATTTTGATCCGGCTTCAATAGCTAAGTTAATTGCAATGTTGTGAGCTGCACCAAAACCGGGATTAGATGGATTGTGAATGTAAGTTACTCTGATATCGTTTATAATTGTTCTCAGTGAATCTTCTTTAGAATTATCAATCAAAAAAAGTGACATGTCTGATGTCGCCGCTAAAAGACTTTCTATTGCTTTCTTTAAAACTTTCGAATCATTATTATAAAGAACTACAGAAGATGTTGTTTTATATCCCATCTCTAAATTATATTGCTAACCGCTTTAAAACTTCCAAATATTTATATTGGTTCTTTTCATCTGGTTCCAGATATGCTCCTTCAGACCACTCATTCCATGCGTTAATAAATATATAGTTGTCTTGGCCTCGATTATCTTTAGACAATGTTTCAATTAACTCTTTTAGATAATACTCGAATTTTTCAGGCGAAGCGTTTGAGAAATATTTGGCTCTTATGCCATACCTTGCTGTATTATCCCAATCAGTTAAGACCGATTCGTAGATTTTCTTTTCGCTATACAAGTCAAGCTTTGCTTCATGCAACAAACTCTTCCAAAAATCATCAATTGAGTAAGAAGTACTTCTTTGGAGTTTGTATTTTAAATCCCCCAAAATCAATTGATACTTTTCTGGTAAATGCCTAAGTCTGGCCTGAACTTTCATGGCTAATGAGGTCTTTTCGCCTTTACCCTTACCAAAAAATATTCTGGGCTGAAATTTCAAAACGGCGTCAAAACCATTATAAACATCTTTATTTGTTGTTTCATAAGCTTTAATTCCGATAGCGTAAATTCCAGGTAATCCTCTTTCTTTACATTTATCTTCCAAAAATTTTAAAAACGCGTTGATCTGTGGAAATATATCGGGTCTGTATATCAAAAAAACGGGCTTTGCATCAATACGGATGTATCTTTCATCTTCAAAAAATTGTATCAAGTAATTAAAATGCGCGGTCCATTCATCATAATCAACAGCATGTTCCTGTTTTATTAAAATTTCATTGAACTTGCCATCCCAGCGCTTGCTCCACGTTTCATTAGCCCAGGTTATGCAATATTTCAGATCATGATTAATATTTTTAAAAAGTTGTATTGGTTTCTCCAGTAACAACTTGCCGTTAAACCAATAATGATAAAAATTTAAGCCGTATATATTAAACGAGGTTGCCAGATCTATTTGCCACTTAATGGTATCGGCTAAGCTTTGGTCATAATAGTTATGGTTAAGCGGAATTCTGGGCTGATGATGATTTTTTGTAAGAGCCGGGGCTACTTTTACCCTATCCCAATCAGTATAGTTTTCTCCCCACCATTTATTATTTTCTGGGATGGCATGAAGCTGCGGAAAATAAAAGGGAATAAATTTATTACTCATTATGTAATTAAAAAGCTAAAAGGGAAGCCCCTTATATATATTACTATTAATTTTTATTTTTTTTAAATATGCAGTTGTTTGTTTAGCAATAGGGTTTTCCACTGTGATGTAAAGCAAATAAGACAGAACCATTGTTATCCCTAACAACACAATTATTGAAAGCAGGTAAACAACTCCCTTGCCCGTAATGTTTATGTGATTTAGAAAGCTGATGAAACATGGAGTTATACGGATGAGTACCATCATATGCACTAAATAAATTGCATACGATATTTTTCCGATAAATGTAAGCATCCTTAAATTCAAAAAATACTGAACCCTCTCCGATGAGAGCGCGTAAATAAGCAATAATGATGCGCCAACACCCGTTATCATCCAAATTAAATCACTGTTACTGAGTATATCTGAATACCTTCGTGTAACATAGTAATAATACATAGGAACAGTATAGCGATAAGTATAAAGCAAAACAATTAAGGCTATTACTACATACTTTGAAACTGACCTCATCTTATTAAACCAAGTAACAATATTTTCCTGATACAATGCCAAAATCATCCCAAAAGAAAAATGAAATAAAAATACGGGGATATTAAATACGAAATACAAGACCAGGTTGAAAATAATAACGGTTAAAATACTACTCCGTTTATATATCATGTATAAAAACGGAATTAAAAATGAAAACATCATTTCAACTTTTAACGACCAGTTTTGAGGGACAAGTTCTGCATTTGAGCCAGGCAGGCCAAAAAAAGCCTGATTCAGTAAACCCCGGACAGGAAGTGGTTTATGCCAAAAATCATTTATCCAATCACTACTAGCCGGAATAGTATTTTTGCTACCAATATAAAGAAGAGCAATTACACTTAAAACCAACGTTGCCCAATAGGCAGGCATTATTCTAAACACCCTTTTAAGATAGAATTTGATTAGCGAAAATTTTTCTGATTTATCCAGAGATAGCGTCAACACATACCCACTCAATACAAAGAAAAATGTTACGGCTGCAAACCCATCATAAATTATGTGTACAGGGCTATAATTTAAAAACTTAGATAACAAATCAAGCCGGTAAGCTAAAACAAAATGGCTTAATACTACGGTAATTGCAGCGAGACCTCGCAAACTATCAAGAAATTCAAGTCTTTTTTGCTGTTGTTGGGGCATACTGATTATATATGTATTATACCTGAGCTATAATGATTTTTGAAAAAGAATGTTTCTAACCGGATTGAAAGCCTTAATTAATAAACCGTAAATCCCGAAAAATTGGTATATTAATTTCCAGACATCTTTTTTAAATGCGATATCCCTTTTAATACTGGAGGCTCCTTCAATACTATACGCCGCTATAGTTTGATTTATATACTTATAGGTATATTGGGGGGAAGCCCAAAGGCGTAGATTCATTTCATAATCAGCCATAAGCTGATACTTACAGTTAAAACTATATTGCTTTAAAACAGCTGCAGGGTAAAAAATGCTTTGATGACAAATATTTCGATTCAATAATTTTGATTTGGTAAATACGCCTCCGTAGATAGTTCTTTTGGGCAATAGCAGCACATCGCCATAGTATATTGTTGTACTTTCTAATAATGCCCCATTGAGTTCGTCTATTGACATCATCAACAGATCATCCGCACCCAAAAAGTAAATGAATCTCCCTTCAGCCAGTTGAATACCTTTGTTCATTGCGTCGTATATTCCTCTATCTTTCTCAGATACTACTTTATGAATATACTTAGCGTAGCGCTTAATTATTTCAAGCGTATTGTCGGTTGACTTTCCGTCAACAATAATAATTTCGGTATCATGACTTTTATGTTCAATGACACTATTTAAGCAATTGCCTATGTGCCTTTCCGCATTATAGGTAACTATTATTATAGATACCTGCCAGGTAAAATCATATTTCATTCAAGAGACATATAGTAGGATAGGATAATAAACGCCGGCAATAATGTTACAACATCAATGAGTTCTGCCAGTGCACCATAAAAATCAGGTTCAAGTTTTAAAGCAATATCCAAAAATAGAAAGTAAAGTACACAACCCAAGACATTTCTTGGCAATAAGTAAACTAATTTATTTCTTATAAATGAAGCAAGAAATCCTATTATAAAGCAGTAAACTGGCGAATAGATAAGCCCCATATAAACGTAACTAAAAATGTTCATCCGGGGGTTGGGTCCTTTAAACTCGACCGATGGATTATGGTATTGCATTAAAAAAAAACCTATAGGCTGGGGCACCATATTCCTGGGGATAAGATGCAAGAGCGCCAAAGGACTTGCAAACAAAGCAATGAACCAATTCATTGTGGGCACCTTATCTATAAGGTTGTTTGGATAGGCCATGTAATAAACATCGCCGGATTGGCCAATCCTAAACAAAATAAACAACAATGGATTTGATGAATCTCCAGAAAGTGTGATGATGAGTAAAGCAGCAATCAATGCAGCAAGACCAAATTTTAAAACCAAGGTTTTAATTTTTAGATAAAGGCTTTTATCACCCCATCTTAAGGCATACATGGCATAAATAAAAAACGCAGCTCCAAAAGTTGTAAAGGCTCCTTTTGAGCCGGATAATACCGAGAATATTAAAATAATAACGGCACTTACTCTGGCATATATTTTAAATGATTTTGTAAGTAAGTTAGAAAAGAGAAAGAATATAGTCAAAAATATATAACATTGAAACGTTAAGCCAATCAACCTTTTTAATAGATTGCTTATGCCACCACTTTCACCGTAAACCGCCAGCCTTGAATCGGCAAATAATGGGATACCGAATAATTTATATGACATTAATTGGAATATAATATTACTAACGCCAATTATTATAAAAAACCATTTAGCAAACCTGATGCTTCGCGCATTGTAGTTTATTGGTTTTTCTATACTTAAACTATTAAATTTAACCGGTTTGATCATTAAAAATCCCGCAAAAAAAGCCCCCTGCGTTGCAAGAAAAGAAAAAAAGAGCTTGGCGGATATCTGGTTAATAAAAAGCAAAAAAACAGGAACAGTTACAGCCATTGCCGAGAAAAAAGTGGCATAAGTAAACGGATCCAGAATGGATAGATAATAACGCCTATATACATAGTAATAAGCAACACATACAATTACAATACTTAAAAGGTAAAGGTATGGGTTATCAAATACTAATTGAAAATAATCAAAAGAATCCACCTTATTGCTTATTTTAAAAGCTCCTTATATACTGCTGTATACTTTTCCGCTACTACTTTATCACTAAACCTATATTGAATATCGTCTTTCATGGCATCAGGGTCCCAATTAGTTTCCAATGCTTGTTTTATCTTATCTGCCATATCCGTTATTGAATAGGCATTGCTTAAGTATCCGTTAAATCCGGGCCTGATAATATCAACCGGCCCAGAATTGTTAAAGGCTACTACCGGAGTTCCGCATGCTATGGCTTCTGCAGCAACCTGACCAAACGTTTCAATATATGAGGGAACAACAACAACATCAGCACAAGAGTAAACTTTGTTTAACTCATTTATTTCCCTTAAAACACCTATAGATTTTACTTTTATATTGCCATCAAGTTCTATTTCACCAACAAATGGGTCTCCAAATAGCAAAAGCAAAACGTTTTCGTTGTAACGTTCGCTAAGGCTAAGCAACGCTTCTTTTAACAGCTGATAACCTTTCAACTTATCACTAAAAGCATTTATGGCACCAAATGCGACAACTTTTTGCGTTTGAGCAATGCCTAAATTGCTCTTTGATAACTGTTTGTCACCTATCTCCCATTGTTGATTATTGATACAATTAGGAATGACAACAGGTTGAGACGAGTTCCAAATTTTAGATCTTTTAATTTCACTGGCAAGCCATGTACTTACAGCAATTGGTGTTATTCTAACGCTACTGAAGATCTTTAATTTTCTTTCCCAGGTCCATCTGTCTACGTCAAGTCCACTGGATGTTGAAGCTTTATTTTCTTTAGAATAACCCTCAACAAATCTTTCCGAGAATGTAATATCGGTATGCTCCGCACCAAGCATCGCCCAGGTATCATGAAATGTCCACAAAATTGGTTTCCTAATTTTTATCAGATCCTCTATTTTGATGGTCTCATTGCCTATCCAATGCAGGTGAAGTATGTCAAAATCTATTGCGTTTATCCTATTTAATACGTTAGATGGGAATATATTAACAGAGCGTCCGCTTGAATTACTTGTTTTTTGTAATAGAGCAACTATCTTATATGCCAGACGTGTGCGTACATAGGCCCATATTTGCTCAAAAAAAGTACTACTTAAAGAAATAATATGCTCATCATTACCTTTGCGATCGATTACTGCAATAGACGACGAAACATCTGGCGAATAGCTTTGCAAAGCTTTATGAATTTTCTTCATCGCCACACTTGCTCCACCATAATCGTCGCTATACGCCAAATGAAGTATCTTCATTTATGTGCAGATCTTTGAGTTAATAATTACTTGATAAATTTTCCTTTAACATAGCGAACAACTTTTTTAAAAAAACTTATGTGAAATGTTTTATAGTATCTAAAATTATCTGCTTCATGATCTATTGTAATAGTGTCAGGATGTTTTATAGGAAATATAGTAATATCTCCTGACGAAAGTTTCTGATACCAGAATGGCGCGTTTAAGGTATGCGTTCCTGAACCGCTAAAACCGATATTTTGAATAAGATTCTTATTAGGAACTATACAAACGCCCTGATTAACAAGCATTGTATAAAGCCACTGATAATCCCAAGTATCCAACTCGACCGTTCTTTCAAATGTTTTTATCCAATAAGTTTGCTGGTCCTTTGTGGTAAAACTATCCTTTATTTTTTTTTCGCGCTTAAATTCTTTCAGACCAGCCATTTCGTAACTATATTTATGCCAAGCTCTGGCCCATGTTGCCCAGCCCCAACACTCCGTGAACTTCGAAAAATAGTAAGAATACAGTCCACGCTTTATACCACCCTGTAAATTAGTGCCTGCTATTTGAAAAACTTCATTATCATCCTTAAAGTATCTTAACATTTCTTCACAAAACTCAAAAAATCCGTCTAATGGTAAACAGTCATCTTCTAAAATTATCCCACTGTCTACATTCTCAAAAAACCATGTTATAGATTCAGAAACGGCAACACCACAACCTTTATTAGTTTCATTAAAGTGTGTTTTTACTGTACACGGCCAATCTATTGCAGATAACACTCTTTTTCTGAGTTTCTCAACAACTTCAATCTCTCCTTCCTTGTGTTTTCTTGGCCCGTCGCAACCAAGAAAAAGCTGCTCCGGTTTATAAAACCGTATTCTATTTAAAACCTTAAATACAGTATCATCTCTATTAAAAAAGAGCAATAATACTGGCGATTTATCTCCCAACATTGAACATCATTGATTTTGATTGTGATATAAATATATGCCGTGTTTTGGTAGGGAATAGAAAATATAAATATGACCCAAAAAACTGTGAAATAAGAGTTGCCGAGGCAGCGCCATTTATACCATATTTAGGTATAAGAAAAAAATTTAATAATATATTTAAAAAAACACTCCCTAAAGATTTATATAGATTATGATTGTTTAAATCTTCGATAACTAAAATATTACCGGCACCTACACCCAAAAACACAAAAATACCTGTCCACGTACTTATTTTGAGCGCAAATGCAGCATCAAGGTAGGCATGCCCAAAAAGCATTGATATTAACCGCTCTGAAAAAAACGTAGTAACAATTGAGATAGAAAAGCTAACGATGAAAAGCACGCCAAACATTCGTTGAATAGTATTTTCATACTTTTTCTTGTCGCTTTTAATCTTAATCAATAAAGGGAAAATAGAAACAGTAATAGTACTCGGAATAAAATACCATACTTCCATTAACTTAACGGCTGCTGAATATATACCTACCGATTTCTCAGTCATGAAATACTTAATCATAATTTGATCAATTCTCATGTAAATGATAATGATAACTCCCGATAAGATAATAGGCCATGCCGCTTTCATTTTTTTCTTCGCGTAAGCACCATTAAAATACCATTTCTTAATGTTGATGTCTGTTTTTTTCTGATAGTAAAAGATCAGACTAACGCTCCCCAAAAATGCTTCAATTGTGGTTAGTGACACAAAGTACAATAGCCCGGCTTTATAAAAAAGACCAGCAAATCTTAACCCTGCACAAAATAAGAATACCCCGTTTTTAGCTATAACCGAAAACTTTGATTGTACTTTTGATTGAAAAAACAGATCAATTACATCAAACGCTTGAAAAATAAAGGCGGCCGACGTTATAAGCACAACTAATTGCACCGTTTTATCATGACTATCTGTTAGAAAGGCAGTTAGACACGAAGCACTTATTGCAACAATAGAACTAAGAAGCCTCATCATTAGTGAAGTCCCCAAAATTTCTGAAGCACTCCATTGACTTTCAACCAGATCATGTACAATCAAACTATCCAGCCCCAAAGTGGCAATAGCGCCGTAAACGGCAGTGAGTGCCATACCATAGTTCCAAATACCAAATTTTTGGGGACCAAGATATCGTGCAATCCACACGCTTAATAGTAAACCAAGCCCAAGTCTGATAAGCTTATCTATTGCAAGCCAAAAGATATTCTTAGAAATCCCTTTACCGTCAGTGTTCAAACACTTTAAAAAATCCAAATGACTGAGGTTTAATTTAAATGTAAATTTTGAATTGCCGCTCTGATAGCTTTAGTTGTTACTGAATGTTTGAAATTTTAATATACATCCTTTTTACTGACAAAAAGATTAATGTAAGTATCAAACCCATAGCCCCGCCTAGTATCAGGCTTTTAATTTTGCTTATTTTATCCTTTTGTAACGGATACCGGGGACTATCAATAACCTGTATTAATGGCGTCTCTTTTCTTAGTGACAGCTTTGCTATCTCAAGATTTTGAACAAGTTGCGTCAAAATGGCTTTGTTAGCTTCGGCATTATAAATAAAGCGCTGCGATGGAGCCCTTAATACTTGTTTACCTGGATTTAAATTAGGTGTAGCATCACTAACCTGTGCTGTTTTTACAATAGCATCGTTCAAGACAACTCTTACAGAATCGGTTTGATGTTGTAAGATTCTAAGGTTTTGTATAGCTTTTTTTGTTTTCGTATTTACGTAAAAGTCATTTACGGTTTGAACAACTCTATCATTGAATAATTTTGCAAAAATCTCATCTTCAGCTTGCACCGTAACTTCAAAAATGGCCAGCTTTTTATCCGGTTTTGCAACAGAAAGATATTTAAGATTTAAATCCGTAACAATTCTTGACAAAATACTGTCTTGAGCACGGTTAAACGTACTATCAGGTGCATTGAAGTTGATATTTTTTAACTGAGGTTTTGTGTTCCATTTTTCTCTAAGTTTTTTCAAATCTATGTAGATATCTACAAGCTTTTTATTTTGGCCATTATATCTCACATCGCTGAGCAATGCTTTTTGAATCATTTTTCTTGATTTATATAATTCAATAATATTATCGCCCTCAAATAACCCACCACCATTGCCACCTAAATCAACACCCACCATTGAAGCTAAGCCAGAATATTGTCCTAATAATCCACCGCCCTTTTGATCGTCTTCAAGAACAAACGACGTTGACGCTGTATAAATAGGTTTGCTGAAATAGGCGTAAACAAATCCGATCAAAGCACCTAAAGCTGCCACTATAAACATTATCTTGAAGTTTGAAGCAATGTAGTTACGCCATCTGCGTATTTTTATTATGAAATCTTTTACTGAAACTTCGTCTTTATTGTAGCTATTCACAGGTAACGATTCAGATTCAGGCGGCTTTGGTAGTTCTTTAGAGTTCATAATAAATTTATATATCCGACAAGGCATACTTAAGAAATCGTTAAGCATCGAAATCAGAAAGCAATTTAACTTTCAATAATAGCATTATTGTTTTATGCTAAAATCGGTTGAATTTCCACGCAAATATATAATAAAAAGCATCATAATCCTCTACTTATGTATCGCTCGAGGTCAGCGAAATTTCCACGTAGATAACCTCAACCGTACAAGATATGTGAAGGGTGTGCACGATCTTTACTTCGTTTTTAAAGGTGGTGACGGCGAACTGATGAACTTCAACTGGTGGAGCTTTAAATAAATTTCAAACAATGAAAATAGCTAAAACTACCCCCCCCAAACGAATTAACAACATCATCGACATACATTTCAACATAGACGAAACTTTCAAAAACCTAGTCGATGTAAATTTGTAAGCGTTGCCGGTACTTGCAGTAGATACCATAATTATCGGAATATTTAACTCACCTCTCATAATTGGAAATGAGGACTCTCGTCCTCAAATTAAAGCCGCCTGGTTAGCGGCTTTTTCATTTTGAATAGTACACCCCGCTTCCCTAAGCCGACCAACGGTATTATGAAAATGCTGTTAATTCAACACAATCAATAAATATTTCAACATGAATTTGCGTGCACAGTAATCTGACTACGTATCTTTACAGCCATCATAACCAAATTCTAAACCACTATAATGCTTACCCCAATCGTTTCCAAAAGATTACGATTATTGACTTGGTTGGCGGTATTGCACTGCCAATTATGGGCAAGGCTGCGGGCTATAACCGTGAGGTGTGTATAGACACTTTGCAATTTGCTGCCGATGGCAGAGTACTGCCGGTGCGTCCAACGCATAACAGTATTACCTTTATCAAATAGTCAAACCAAATTATAAATCTATATTAATGATCATCCAAACCACCTTTAAGATCAGGCTTTTGTTATCTGCCTTTTTAATTACCGGAGTAATTATTTACAGCTATTCGGTAAATGCGCAAACACAAACAATCAGTCAACCTAAACATAAAGCTAATGGCAAGGACAAAACTCCCAAATTTGATGCCTATCTGTTTGCTTACTTTGAAGGCACCGGTCCTAAAAACGAACAAGAACAATTACGTTTTGCCATGAGTGCTGATGCGACTCACTGGTATGCACTAAATAACAATAAACCGGTTATCGTTTCCAGCGAGATCTCTGCAACAGGCGGTATCCGCGATCCACACATTTTAAGAGGTGAAAACCAGCGATTTTACCTGGTGGCTACCGATATGTTTACGGTAGCCAACGGCTGGGAACATAATCCCGGCATTGTGATGCTAAGATCAGACGATATGATCCATTGGACACATGGTATTATCGACCTGGAAAAAAGCTATCCGCAGAAATTTCCTAATGTAAAATGGGTATGGGCTCCCCAAACTATCTATGATCCAACGGTAAAAAAATACCTGGTTTATTTTACTGTGCGGTTGAATGATGACCCCGCGCTCGATTTTTACTGTGCCTACGCCAATAAAGACTTTACCGGTTTTGAGTCTGAACCCAAACTGATGTTTAAAGCTAAATACGGCGCCATCGATGGCGATATCATCTATAAAGATGGTTTGTATCATTTCTTTTATAAAGGCAACACTAAAGATGAAAATGGCAAGGAGTTTAAGAACGGCATACAGCAGGCTACCAGCAAATCATTACAGGGCCCCTGGGTTGAAGATTTTAAGTATGTAGATGCTTATTCAGATCAGCATATATCGGTAGAAGGTTCGGGCATTTTCAAGTTGAACAATTCAGACGATTATATTTTGATGTATGATATGTATCGCAATCATCGGTACGAGTTTCAGCGGAGCAAGGATCTGTTCAACTTTACCCAGACGCCTGAGTCATTTACCAAGAATTTCAACCCGCGTCACGGTACGGTGATTAACATTACACGCAATGAGGCTTTGCGGTTGAATGATAAATGGGGCGGTTTTCCAGCAGATTCCTTGATCAGGAAATAAAAAAATTACGATTAACAAAGTAAAAGGGTGAACGCAATGTGTTCACCCTTTACTTTGACGTAAAATTAACTGATGGTTTTCGTCTTATTTGGCTATTGAATTATTTTTTCAATGTAACAGATACTTGCTTGCCATCGTAATTCACTGCCTGATCAAAGCGTGTTGTATTCTCATAACCTGCACCATTATTGGCGTTGACTATCACTATATTGAATTTTCTTGATAACAGCATACCATCAAAACCACCTTTTCTAGGCGCAATGGTGAGCTGCCTGGTTTTATCGTTCCAGTGGAAAGCAATTTCAGCATATTTCCCTTTCTCATAATTGTAGTTGTCGCCTTCATCCTCATATAAAGTGAAGTCGCCATCAGCACCGGGATAAATCCGGATCTCCAACTGATCCCATTTCTTTTCTGAAGAGTATTCAACCTTTGGCCCCCAAGGCAGAATAGTTCCGGCTTTCAGATATAAAGGAATAATATCCATCGGTGTAGCTTTTTCTACTTTTTGGCCACCGCTTATAGCTTGCCCTGTCCAGAAATCAAACCAGGTACCTGCCGGAAGGTAAACAGATGTTGTTTTGCTGCCTTCGGTTATAACTGGGGTTACCAGTAATGACTGGCCTAACAGAAACTCTGAACCGATATCATACACGTTTTTATCCTGCGGATAATCAAGATACAGCGCACGCATAATAGAGCCTGCATGGTTTGTTACATTCCAGGCAGTTGAATACAGGTAAGGCAACAGGTGGTAACGGATATTAATAAAGCGTTCCTGTGCATCAAATGGCCATTCGCCGCGATCGCCAAACTGGTAGATCTCGCGTGGAACCATGGTACCATGTGAGCGCATCAGCGGTGTGAAGGTCGCAAATTCAAGCCAGCGGGTGTACAGTTCCTGGAACTTAGGATTCTTAGCACCACCAGTTTTCTCATAATCACGGGCGAAGAAGCCTCCGATATCAGCATTCCAGTAAGGGATGCCGGTTAGCGTAAAGTTTAAGGCTGCCGGAACCTGGC
>Ga0153918_1000556_pt1 | contig 17346 bp, 13 predicted proteins | sample TSFL002MetaG_FD_104687 | JGI IMG/M metagenome (GOLD analysis project Ga0153918, IMG submission 104687) | Attine ant fungus gardens microbial communities from Florida, USA - TSFL002 MetaG | ecosystem: Host-associated > Fungi > Mycelium > Unclassified | place: USA: Florida, Paynes Creek Historic... | reverse complement strand
GCCGTGACTGGCCGCGACACATGCAGGTCGAGCCAGACATAGATGCCTTCGTCCTTGAGGCTCTTGATCCACAGATCGATTTTTTTCAGCGACTCGGCGCTGAGCGTTTGCGTGTCCTTGATCTGTTGCAGGTCACCGAAAATGTTGGGGGTCACCCACGGGGAGTCGTGATGGTGCAGGCGCACGAGGTTGAAACCCAGTGCCGACAGGCGCTTGGCCTGCAGCCTGATTTCCTCGTCGGGCGTACGGAACAGCGAATAGGCCGACAGGTTGGTCCCCCAGAAGCGTACCGGTGTGCCGTCGGCAAACGCCAGTTGCTCACCCTCGGCCTTGACGAAGCCGCGCTTGCCGGCAGGTTTTTCCGGCGCGTTGAGGAACGACAGGTCAACCGGCGAGGTGCGCCAGTCGAGCTGGTCATCCGGCCACGTGGCGGGGTCGCTCATGCCAAAGCGTTCCGTGGCGGTCTGGCCGACGGTGATATCCCCGGTCACGCTCAGTTGCGCCTTGATCTGCTGTTGCCCAGGCTTGATCGGGTCGGTGTAGAAGAAGGTGCGCACCTGGTCAGTGTTGCCGCGTTCGAAATAGACCTTGGCCAGCGGTGGCTCGAAGCGCATTTCGACGTGCGGCCCTTGGGGGTTCTTGCCCCACGCCCAGCCGCGGTTGTCGGGCAACAGCACCGGGTCGCCCATTTCCCCGGCAATCAGGGTGGGGTCGAAGCGCCAGACGATACCGCCGCCCATCACGTCGCTCTGCCGGCTGTGCGCCTGCAGGTCGAAGTCCCAGCTGAGGGTTTGTGGCTTGGGCTTGTGGATGTCGGCCTTGAGGTCGAAGTCCAGGTCCTTGTTGGTGCCGGTCAGCGTGTAGCGGTAGGGCCCATTCACTTTGAGCGTCGGATAGAACCCGGTCCAGCCCCAGTTCTCGCCCCAGAAGTCAAAGCTGGGCACGAAGGCCGGGCCGCCCCCGTGGGTCAGTGTGGGCAGGCCGTTCTGTTCGTCGACTCGCACTACCCACTCGGATGCCCAGGCGCCCACTGGCAACGCCAGCAGGCCGACCAGTAGCGATGTGCGGGTCCATGTACACAGGGCAAGGCTGGGCATCGAACTACCTCGGTTGAAGGCTGATGGTGGTCACCTGGCGGGGCTCTTCAATGGCCTGTCGGCGCATCATCTGTATGTAGGCGACGCTGAGTCCGGCTATCGACCAGTACACGATCGGGATGACGGTGATGCTGCTGACGGTGAAAATGGTGACCAGGATCCCCAGCAAGGTCGCCAGCAACACACGCCCCAGCAGGCGGTATGGGTCAGCGTTGTCGCTGACCGCGCGCACCGCCCGGTAGATACCCAGCAGGATGCAGGCGAAAAAGCCGAGGAACAGCCCCAGCCCCACCAGGCCGATGCGCAGGGCCAGGCCGACGTAGGTGTTGACGATGTCGATGATCCCTTCGCCCTGGATCATGGACTGCATTTCCGGGGTGCTGCGGTAATCGAAGGAGCCGAACAGCGGGTTGCGCTGGATGACGATCCACGAATTGTCGAGCAGGCGTTGGCGGTAGGTGATGTTCTCGGTGTCCACCTTGCCGATGAAGGGCAGCAGGTCGAGTATCTTGTCGCCACCGGGCATGACGCTCAGCAGCGGTATGCTCAATACCCCGGCCAGGGCCAGCAATGCCAGGCGTGACACCGCGTGCCGGCCCAGTGCGATGAACACCACCACGATCACCCCGGCGCCGATCCACGGGCCGCGCGAAAGTGGCGCAAACAGCCCGGCAGCCAGGAGCAGGGCGCCCAGGTAGCGATGCGCAGGCCGCTGCACGAAGTGCTGGACGAACAGGAACAGACCCACGGCCACCGCCATCACGTAGCCGAGCACGATGGCCTGGCCGGTGGTGACACTGGCACGCAGCGAGCCTCCACGGCTCAGGTAGGCCTTCATGTCCCATTGCAGCCCCAGGGCATCGAGCAGGGCGTTGTACAGCAGCCAGTGGCGGACATACTCGGCGACCCCGAGCAGCGCCAGGAGGAAGCCGACCAGGACGAACGCGAGCATGGCGTCCTTGAAGTCGTTGAGTTCGCGCAAGCCACGGCTGGCCACGTAGTAGGGCAGAAACACATCGATGTACAGGCTCAGCACCTGGCGCAGCGTGTCGGTGACCGTGGTCTCGCGCAGCGCCAGCACGCTGGTCAGTACCAGGCTGGCCAGCAGCAGCTTGTCGGGCAACAGCCGGCCGAAGCGAACGCTCTCGCTTTGCCGGCTCAGCACCAGCGCCGCCGGGAGCAGCACGCACAGGGTCAGTACCCGTTGGTGATTGATGTCGAACAGGTAGTTGATCACGCCAAAACCGGGTATTTCGGTCATGGCCGGCGGGATCAGGAACAACAGCATGAAAAACAGCGCCAGCGGGTTGTGCTCACGTCGCCTGGCGACCAGCAGGATGACCGTGGCGGCTGCGGCATACACCCAGAAACTGTGGGCGAAGAACGCCATCAGGGTCAGGGTGAACCACAGATTGCGGCGCCGTTTGAAGTCCGCAACGGCGATCAGATCGGCCGCCGGACGGCGGGCCATGAAGAAAACCACACTGGCCACAAGCAGAATGACGACCAGGGCTCGCAAATGTTCTGGCATGGGCTGTAGGCACCTATCCCTCGGTGGGCTGGATGGAGGCTAGCATCGTGGCTAAATGAAACTATAGTGACTTCTAGCCATTCGGTCGGAGATTGAAGTCATGCAGTCGATTGCAGTCGTGGCGATGCGAACATTCCAGCACAGGCGAGTGGCGTTGGTTATGCCTATGATTGCGGTAGGGGTGCCTTGTTGACGCGCGTTTTCGATTGGTCCTGATGGTCGCCCGGCAAGGCCCGCAGCAGTGCGCGGGGCATAATAAAATCAACGGTATGGGGCTGTGATCATGGGGAAGCTGCAGTTTTGTACTTCTTCGCTGGGGCGCAGAAGCTTTGTTCGCAGTTGTGTGTTGTTGAGTGCCGGGGCGGCCGTGTTCGGTGTCTGCGCCAACGCCAAGGCAGCGCCTAACCCTGAGCCCAAGGGCGGTTTCGTCATCATCAATGGTTGGGTATTGCCGGTCGGATACTTCCAGGACGGACGCTCATGATCAAGGATTACGACGCCGACAAAAGCCTGCGAAACGCCTACGATTTCTGCATCCTGGGCGCAGGCCCGGCGGGGATCACCCTGGCGTTGCGCCTGGCCGCAGCCGGCTGGAGCGTAGCGTTGCTCGAAGGTGGCGGGCGCGAATACACGCCGCGCTCGCAGGCGTTGTACAAGTGCACCTCCACGGGCCTCGAGCTGTACCCCGGGGAAGCCCGCCTGCGTTACCTGGGCGGCACCTCCAATCACTGGATGGGCCGCTGCCGGCCTTTCACTGCTTCTGATTTTGCCGTGCCACCACCCGTCGACATGCCGGGTTGGCCAATCCCCTATGCAGAAGTCGAACGCTATTTGCCCGGCGCCATGGAAATCGTCGATCTGCCTCAGGGCGCGGAATTTCGCGCGGTGAATGCAGGCCTCAACGGTGGCGATTTCGATGCTGACCGCTTTCTGCTCAGCCCGCCAACGCGCTTTGCGCAGAAGTACGCCACGGCGCTCAACGAAACGCCTGGGCTGGATGTGTTCATCAACTGCAACTGTGTCGACCTGCTGTTCGATCAGGCCGCCGGGCAGCTCAAGGCCGTGCAGGTTTCCGACTACGACGGCAAGCGCCAGCCTGTCACCGCGCGCAATTACATCCTCGCCATGGGGGCCATTGAAAACGCCAGGCAACTGCTCAACAGCCAGTCGCTGGTGCAGGCCGGCGTGGTGCACAAGGACGGGCTGGTTGGGCGGTGCTTCATGGAGCACCTGAATATCGACATGGGTACCTTCGTCCTGCGCAGCGGCGAAGACACCGAGCCCCGCCAGTATTTCACCACCGATGCCTTCGTCGCCGAGTATCACGCCGGTAAAGGCAATGTCCTGGCGTCTGTGCTGGCCGATGTACGCACCTACGGGCGTACGGCTGAGGTGAAGTACTTCCTGGAAAACCTGGCCTGCGAAATGGGCGTGGCCAGCAAGATCGAATTCGTTGCCAAGTTCAGCTGCCCCGGCGATGGCGTGATCAGCACGCTGATCGAGCAGTTCCCCAACGTGCAGAGCCGCATATCGCTGCTGGACGAGCAGGACGAGCTGGGGGTGGCCAAGGTCAACGTCAACTGGGTGCTGAGCGCCAGCGACCGGCACACGATCAAGTGCATCGGCAGTGAACTGGCCAAGCAGTTCGCAGAAATGGGCCTGGGTTTCGTCAAGCTCAACGACTACGTCTACGACACCAGCCTGCCGCTGAGGTTGTCACCGCATGCGCATCACATGGGCACCACGCGGATGGCGGCCGATGCCAAGGACGGGGTGGTCGATACCAACTGCAAGGTGTTTGGCATTGAAAACCTTTATGTCGCCGGCAGCAGCGTGTTCGCCACCGGCGGGGCTTCGAACCCGACCATGCCACTGCTGCAATTCGCCTTGAGGCTGGCCGACCACCTCAACGAGAAGATGCGTGCGGCAAAGGCGGCGGCCTGAGCCTGTTGAACTGAAGTAGCGGTGTGCAAGGGTTGAGTGCAACAGGGTCAACACTCACAAGAACGAGACCGTGTTCGCCTCAGGGACAGTCCAGGGTCGCTTGATTTGCGAGGCTTGCCATATGTTTGGATGGATACGCAGTGCCGTGGCGCATTATGCCAACACCACCGGGCGGGGCGTGACGGCCTACCTGAAACTCTGTAAACCCACTCCGCGGCAGTGGGGCGAGTTTCAGCATCGATGGGGCAAGTTCTATTCGGTGGGCAGCAACTTTCACATGAATGTCGGTTGCAACGTCACCGACCCGGCCCTGGTACGCATCGGCAATAACGTCGGCTTGTCCGACTGCACCTTGATCGGCCATGACGGCGTGGTGGCGCTGATCGAACTCTGCTATGGCAGAAAACTCGACTCGGTCGGTGTCATTGACGTGAAGGACAACAGTTTCGTAGGCCACGGCGCAATCGTCATGCCGCGGGTCACCATCGGGCCAGATGCGGTGGTGGCTGCCGGTGCGGTGGTAACCAAAGACGTAGCGCCCGGGACGGTGGTCGGCGGCAACCCGGCCAAGTTCATCTGTACCACCGAAGACCTGATCAAGCGGGTCGAAGCGCGCTGCAACGCCTACCCCTGGATAGACCTGATCAAGCAACGCAAAGGCTCCTTCGACCCGTCGCTGGAGTCAACCCTGGCGATGCACAGGCGTCGCTATTTCTTCGGGGACGGCAGCAATGGATAACAAGCCTGTCGACGTGATGGTGGTCAACTTCAATACCGCAGCGTTGCTGCAACCGATGTTCGATGCGCTGCGCGCCGCAGGGGGCGAGGCATTGGCCAGCTACCTGGTGGTGGACAATGCCTCGGTTGATGATTCTGTGGAGCGTCTGGGCAAGGTATGCCCGCAAGCCCTGTTGTTGAGCAACAAGCTCAATGTCGGATTCGGCCGCGCCAACAACCAGTTGCTGGCCCACTTGCAGGGCAGGTACGCGCTGCTGCTCAACACCGACGCCTTTGTGGCCACCGACAGCCTGCAGAAAACCATCGACTACATGGACGCACACCCGGAGTGCGGCATCCTGGGGGTGCGCCTGGTAGGCCGGGAGGGTGACCTGCAGCCGAGCTGTCGCTATTTCCCGACCCCCTTGAACGTGTTCGTCGGGCGCACCGGGCTCCAGCGTTTCTTCCCGGGGCTGAAAATGGTCGATGAAATGGACTGGGACCACGCCTCGGTGCGTGAGTGTGACTGGCTGCCCGGCTGCTTCTACCTGGTGCGCCGCGAAGTGCTGGATCAGGTAGGCCTGTTCGACCCGCGCTACTTCCTTTATTACGAGGAGGTGGACCATTGCAAGCGGGTGAAGGCGGCCGGCTGGAAAGTGGTGTATTTCCCCGATACCACCGTGGTGCACATCGGCGGAGAAAGCTCCAGGTCGGTGGCTGAACTGGAAGCGGCGAGCCGGCAGATCTCCGGTTACCAGATCGAAAGCGAGCTGTTGTATTTCCGCAAGCATCACGGTGCAGCGGGGCTGGCCTTGCACATGCTGCTGGTGAGCCTGGGCGACCTGGTGCTGGCGCTGAAGGCATTGCTCAAGGGCCGCGGCCTGGCCGCGATCAAGGCGTGCTGGCGGCATACCCGCGCCACCTGGTCACTGTTGTTTAAGACCCAGTTTGCCAGCCAGCCCACACGGTAGGTGAAACCATGTTCGATAACATCCGTGCAGACTTGCGCGCTCATGGTGGTGACTGGGGCGCCCAGGGGTTCTGGGTACTGCTGGTCTACCGTTTTGGCCGCTGGCGTTATGGCGTGCGCCCGGCCTTGCTGCGCAAGCTGTGCTCCTTGGTCTATAAGGTGCTGTTCAAGTTCGTGCAGATCATCACCGGGGTCGAGCTGCCCTGCGAGGTGGTGATTGGCCGCAACTTCGTCATCGACCACTTCGGCGGCATCGTCATCAGTGGCTATGCGCGCTTTGGCGACGACTGCCGGATCCGCAACGGCGTGGTGGTAGGCCTGAAGAATGTCGACGAACCCATTGCCCCGGTATTCGGCAACAACGTGGACATCGGCGCTGGCGCCAAGGTGCTGGGCAATATACGCATCGGTAACAACGTGGCGATAGGCTCGAACGCGGTGGTGCTGACCGATGTGCCGGACAATTGCCTGGCCGTAGGGGTACCCGCGACCATCAAGGCACGCAAGCACAGTGATGCGATGCAGTACACCTGACCTGGCCCGCAGCTGACGAGTGACGCCCATGAAGACAGGCATTGGAGTGGTGGTGATCGGCCGCAATGAAGGCCAGCGCCTGGAGCGCTGCCTGTTGTCGTTGATGGGGCGTGCGGATCAGCTGGTATATGTCGATTCCGGCTCCTCCGATGGCTCGGTACAGCTGGCGAAGCGGCTGGGCGTTGAAGTGGTGGCGCTGGACATGACGCAACCTTTTACCGCCGCACGCGCACGCAATGAAGGCTTTGCCTGCCTGCAAGGCATCGTGCCCGGCATCCGCCATGTGCAGTTCGTCGACGGTGACTGTGAAGTGAATGCCGGCTGGCTGGGCAAGGCCCAGGCGTTTCTCGACCAGCACCCTGACGTGGCAGTGGTGTGCGGCCGCCGTCGCGAACGCTTCCCCCAGCGTTCGGTGTACAACCTGCTCTGCGACCTCGAATGGGATACCCCCGTGGGGGAAGCCAAGGCCTGTGGGGGCGATGCCCTGATGCGCGTCGACGCCTTCATGGCGGTATCCGGTTTTCGCCCGGAACTGATTGCCGGTGAAGAGCCGGAGCTGTGCGTGCGCCTGCGTGCAGGGGGCTGGAAGGTCTGGCGCCTGGCCGATGAAATGACCCTGCACGATGCTGCCATGACCCGATTCGGGCAATGGTGGCGGCGAAGCCTGCGTGCCGGTTATGCCTATGCCGAAGGCGCCTACCTGCATGGGCAGACCCCGGAGCGCCATTGGCTGCGCGAGTCACGGCGCGCCTGGTTGTGGGGCCTGAACCTGCCACTGGCGATCCTGGCGGTGAGCCTGTTCTCGGGCGGCTGGGGGCTGTGGTTGTTACTGGTCTATCCGTTGCAGATCGTGCGCCTGGCCCGCCGGGGTGGGCGCTCGACGCGGGAGAACTGGTGGCAGGCAGTGTTCCTGGTAGTGGGCAAGTTCCCGGAAATGCTCGGCCAGGCGAAGTTCCTGCTGAACAGGTATGCGGCCGGCAAGGCGCTGCTGATCGAGTACAAATGACATGACGATGACGTTCAGATCGCTGGCCAGGAGCGTGCTCACCTTGCAACCGGGCTATTCGCTGCGCGCGCTCAACAACAAGTTCAAGCTGACAGTAGCGATGGCCCGGGAGTGGTCCGGCCTGCAGGCGTTCGCCCAGCGCATGTCGCAGGCACTGGGCCAGGAGCGCTTCGAGCGGTTGGGCGTCGACTGCATTGGCGTGGTTCAGTGGCCATACATCAGCAAGTGCTGGGGCGCCCCACAGCGGCTCGAAGCGGTGGCGTCGCACTACGAAGTGGTCGCCGCGCACTCCCCGTTGCTGTTGTTGCGACGTGACGAGCATCGGCGGCTGTGCGACCTGTCGGCATACGCCAGCGGCTGCAGCCTGGTGCTCGACCGGCCGATCTGGTTTCAGCGCGAAGGCGAGCTGGTGGTCAACCTGTTCCAGGGCGATCTGCGAGTGGCTTCGCTGGCCTTTACCCTGTGCCGGGAAGCGGCGGGCCTGTGCCTGTACATCGGCGCCGTTCAGGGCATCCACAAAGGCGTGGACAGCGACACCTCGCTGACCATCTACCGGGAGCTGACCAAGGATTTCGAAGGCTTGCGCCCCAGGAGCCTGCTGATCGAGGCGATCAAATGCGTGGCGAGGACGGTGGGGGCCGAGCGTATCTACGCGGTGGGGGACGAATACCGCCACCATCGCCACCCCTATTTTGGCGCCGACAAGCACCAGGACCTGGCGGCCAACTACGATGTCATCTGGCAGGAAAATGGCGCCGGGCCATCGGACCGCGAGGACTTCTTCAGCATTCCCTTGGCCCCCGCACAACGCGCGGCAGAGGACGTTGCAGCGAAGAAGCGCGCCATGTACCGCAGGCGCCATGCGTTGCTGGATGACGTGTTTGGCCAGATCCAGGCCGCCTTGGCCGGCAGCCCGGTGCCGCAGGCCACGGCAGACCTGGTCATCCCGTAAACGGACACAGATTCGGGGCTCTATGCGTATCGCTTATTTCATCAATCAGTATCCCAAGGTCAGCCACAGTTTCATCCGCCGCGAAATACAGGCGCTGGAGCGCCAGGGCATCGAGGTTCAGCGCATCGCCCTGCGAGGCTGGGATGCCGAACTGCACGACCCTGAAGACCTGGCAGAACGGGGCAAGACCCGCTATGTGCTGGAGCAAGGGCTGAAGGGTTTGCTGAGGCCGCTGTTCGACGTCGTGCGGGCACAACCCAAGCGTTTTCTTGGCGCACTGCGCCTGGCGCTTCGCCTGGGCTGGCGCGCCGATCGCCCATGGCCCTACCACCTGGTCTACCTGGCCGAAGCATGCCGTTTGCTGCAATGGCTGCAGGCCTGCGCTGCGGAACATGTGCATGCGCATTTCGGCACCAACTCGACCGAGGTGGTGATGCTGGCCCATGCCCTCGGCGGGTCGGCGTACAGCTTCACCGTGCATGGGCCGGAAGAGTTCGACAAGGCGCAGATCCTGCACCTGGGCGAGAAGGTGCGCCGGGCCGCTTTTGTGGCTGCCGTCAGCTCCTTCGGGCGCAGTCAGTTGTATCGCTGGGTGGCCCATGAGCATTGGGGCAAGGTCAAGGTGGTGCATTGTGGCCTGGAGCGCAGCTTCCACGAAGGGGCTGCACAGGCGCCGCCCGCCGCGCCACGGCTGGTGTGCGTGGGGCGGCTGTGCGAGCAGAAAGGCCAGTTGCTGCTGGTCGAGGCGGCCCGCGCTCTGGCGAGCCGGGGCGTGGACTTCAAGCTGGTGCTGGCGGGCGATGGAGAGTTGCGCGGCCCGATCGAGGCGCTGATCGCCCGCTACGGCTTGCAGGCGCAGGTGCGTATCACGGGCTGGATCAGCAGCGCGCAGGTGCGCGATGAAATCCTCGCCGCGCGTGCCCTGGTGCTACTCAGCTTCGCCGAGGGCTTGCCGGTGGTCATCATGGAGGCCATGGCGTTGCGTCGGCCGGTCCTTACCACTTACGTGGCAGGCATTCCCGAACTGGTCTGCCAGGGTGACAACGGCTGGTTGTTCGCGGCAGGTTCCGTCGAGGCGTTGACCGAGGCCATGCTCGACTGCCTGCAGCAGCCGGTGGAGGTGCTGCAACGCATGGGCGAGGCTGCTTGCCAGCGCGTGCTCGCGCGCCACGACATCGACACCGAAGCAGCCCGGTTGGTCAGCCATTTCAGGGGGCCGACATGCTGAACCTGCTGAGCGGGTTGCTGGGCCTGGCGGCGCTGCTGGTGCTGATGCCGACCCTGGTGCTGTTTACCCAGGTGGTGCTTGCCTGTTTGCCTGCGCCTGCGCGGGTTGCCCGGCACGCTACGCGTGCGCGGGTGGCGGTGCTTGTGCCGGCGCACAACGAGGCAACGCTGATCGCGTCCACGCTGGCCAGCATCCGGCCGCAATTGCGCGAGGGCGACCAGTTGCTGGTGGTTGCCGACAACTGCACGGACCAGACTGCGAACCTGGCCCGCGTGGCGGGCGCGCAAGTGGTCGAACGCCAGGATCTCCAGCGGCGTGGCAAGGGCTACGCGCTGGACTTCGGGGTGCAGCACCTGCGCCAGTCGCCCCCGGAGGTGTTGATCATCATCGACGCCGACTGCCAGCTCGGCGCGGGGGCGCTCGAACAGCTGGCGCACTGTTGTATCGACAATGCCCGGCCGGCACAAGCGCTGTATCTGATGCATGCGCCTGCCGGTGCTGGGTTGAAGGTGCAGGTGGCTGCCTTTGCCTGGCGCGTGAAGAACCTGGTCCGCCCACGGGGCTGGGCTCGGCTGGGGATGCCTTGCCAGCTGATGGGGGCGGGCATGGCATTTGCCTGGCAAGACCTGTCGGCCCTCAACCTGGCGACCGGGCACCTGGTCGAAGACCTGAAGCTGGGCCTGGAGTGTGCCGCGCTGGGAAAACCGCCCTTGTTTTGCCCGGCCGCCGTCGTCAACAGTCACTTCCCCACCAGCCAGGAAGGCCTGAGCATCCAGCGCAAGCGTTGGGAGCATGGGCACCTGGGGGTGGTGCTGGCCGAGGGGCCCAAGCTTCTTGGCCACGCACTGGTGCGACGTAACTGGCCGCTGTTGGGCATGGCCATGGACCTTTTGGTGCCGCCGCTGGCCTTGTTGTCCTTGCTGCTGATGGTGCTGTTCGCGGTCACCTGGCTGGCGTTCGGCGTGTTCGGCGTGCTGCTGCCGGCACTCCTTGCCACGCTGGCGTTGGGCCTGCTCGGGGCCGCTGTAGGGTTGGCGTGGGGGCGCTTCGCACGGGCGCTGATCCCGTTTTCGGTACTGCTGTACGCGCCGTTCTATGCGGCGAGGAAAATCCCCCTGTACCTGGGGTTCCTACTCAAGCGCCAGGTCGACTGGGTGCGATCGAAGCGGGATGACAGCTGATGCGGGATTGGACAGGGTTGCAACGCTGGGACACGGTCATCGGCAAGCTGCGGTTGGTCCAGGATGCAACGGATGAGCAAGGCCTGCTGGCGACGTTATGTTCACCCCAGCGGGCAACCATACTGGCTTTCGTCAACGCCCATGCCATGAACCTGGTTGCCGGCAAGGCGGATTACTGCCAGGCACTCTCGGCCGCTGACGTGCTGCTGCGCGACGGTGCCGGCATGGCGATATTGCTGCGGCGCCTGGGGCTGCCTGCTGGGCTCAACATGAATGGCACGGACTTCATTCCCAAGCTGCTGGCGGCCTTCAATGGCAGGCGCGTGGCATTCTGGGGGACCCGCGAACCGTTCCTGTCCGAGGCCGCGCAACGCTGCGAAGCCCGCTATGGCGTGCACGTGGTGTCACGGCATGAGGGTTTCGCCGAACTCGACACTTACCTCGGCCTTGCTCGGGCACAACAGCCTGCGCTGATCGTGCTGGGCATGGGAATGCCCAAGCAGGAACAGCTCGCCGCTCGCCTGGCGGCGCTCGACGGTCCCTGCCTGATCGTCTGCGGCGGTGCCATTCTCGACTTCCTGGGTGGCAAGGTGGCGCGAGCGCCTTCCTGGGTGCGCCGCCTGAACGGTGAGTGGGTGTTCCGGTTGCTCAAAGAGCCCAAGCGCCTGTTTACCCGTTATGTGCTGGGTAATCCGTTGTTCCTGTTGCGTGCGCTGCTTTATGCCAGAGCGCCTGCTCAGCGAGCACAACGGCGAAGCTGAATGCTGCCTGTCGGGGCGGCCGGTGAGCCCCCGCAGCAAACGCCGGGTACTGCTACAGTGATATCAATCGAGGCGGGGCGCCGTGCTGCGAATTTTCAAAGGTTTTTCAGCTACCTGAGGTAAGTTTCCATCGCTTCGTTGTGATGGTCAGGCGTTTGCCACACACAGTTCAGTGAGGCCTTACGATGGTGTTCGAACCCAGAAGCAGTCGGTCGTTGCTCCAGCGAAGAAGCAGTGTCAGCAACGCCGTGCAAGCCGGCCTTGATGGGATTGCCGTCACCAGTGTGGCGTGGTACCTGATCTACGACCAGTTTGGCTACATCACCTCGGACTACGTGATCATGCTGCTGCTGCTGATCGGCGCGCTGGCGGTCATTTATGACCATTACGCCATCTACCGCAGCAATGTGGGGTTATCGGTAAAGGCCTTCCGGCTGTTCAAGGCCTGGTCGGCGACGTTCTGTTTCCTGGTGGTGATCGCCTTCCTGACCAAGCAGAGCGAAACCTATTCACGGTTGCTGGTCGTTCAGCTGTTTGTCATCGGCTACATCGTCCAGTTGTTCCTGCACGTGGCCATGCGCGAGCTGCAAAAGCGCTTCACAGCCCATGCGCGGCTGGACAATGCCTTGATCATCGGCAATGGCGACCTGGCCAACTTCCTGTATCAGAAGATCAGCAACAACCCGTGGTTCGGCGAGCGGGTGATGGGGTGCATCTGGGTCGATCAGGAAGAAGATCAGGCCCGCGAGGGGCAGGATGCAAAGCTGCGCCTGCCCGTGCTGGGCAGCATTGCCGATCTCGACGAGATCATCGCCGAGCATGGCATCCGCACGGTTTACCTGGTTACCCCCCTTGGCGGGTCTGCAGTGATTCAGGATGTTTACCTCAAGTTGCTCGACAAGTGCATTGCGGTCAATTGGGTTCCGGACATCTTCTCGCTGCGCCTGATCAACCACAGCGTGCGCGAAATTGCCGGGATCCCGGTGCTGACCCTGTCGGAAACGCCGCTGACCGGGACCAGCCTGTTCCTGAAGAACCTGGAAGACCGCGTGCTGGCTGCGCTCATCCTGCTGTGCGCCTCGCCGGTGTTGCTGGCGGTCGCGTTGATCATCAAGCTCGACAGCCCGGGGCCGGTGTTCTTCCGCCAGGACCGTACCGGCTGGACCGGGGAATCGTTTCGTATCTGGAAATTCCGCAGCATGCATGTGCATCAGCCGGAAAACGGCGTGGTCGAGCAGGCGCAGCGCAATGACCCGCGCCTGACCCGGGTCGGGGCGTTCATTCGGCGCACCAGCCTCGATGAGCTGCCGCAGCTGTTCAACGTGCTGACCGGCGACATGTCGCTGGTCGGTCCGCGCCCCCATGCCTTGCAGCACGACACGTTGTACTCGCAGGACATCGTCGATTACTTCGCGCGCCACAACATCAAGCCCGGCATGACGGGCCTGGCGCAGGTACGCGGGTACCGGGGGGAAACCAAGGATATCGAGCAGATGATCCAGCGGGTCAATTCGGACATCGAGTACATCAACAACTGGTCGTTGTGGCTCGACTTCGTGATCCTGGTACGAACCCTCAATGCCTTCACCGGCAAGCAGGCTTATTGACACCGCAGTCCAGCGGGGAGGGGCATCATCATCTTGTCCGCGGGAGGAGCCGCTATCGCCAGGCTGTTGAAAGCCGAGTGGCCCTCGTTGCTGCTCTGGACCGTTCTGTTTTCGCCGCAGTTCGCCAGGCTGTTGGCCGAATGCCAATGCGCGAAAATCGACCTGCTGGTTTTTTACACCTTTGCCATTTCGTTGTTGTGGCTGCTGGCAATCCGCTTCATATCGGCCAACCCGTTCAGGGTGCATCTGCTGCTGTTGCCGTTCTACCTGCTGGCGAGCATCGACCTGTTCGTGGTGCTGAACTTCGGTTCGCGGCTGACGGCGGCCTACCTGTACATTGCCCTGACCAACTACAAGGAAGCGACGGACTTTTTCGCCACCTACTGGCGCTCGATCGTTGCGAGCCTGGCGGTGTTCGCAGTGTGCTACGGGGTGGGCTTGGCCGGGCTCCACGGCCGCCGCCAGCACCGCAACAAGGCCATGCTTGCGCTGGCGCTCGGCGGCTTGCTGGCGGGCTATGGGGCTTACTTGTTCAAGACCGTCACGCTCAACTCGCTGAGCAAGGGCGCAGTGCTCGACCTGTTGGCGAAAGACCAGAGCACGCCCGCAGGTTACCTGTCGCAGCTCGGCCTGACGGCGGCCTTGTATTGGGAGTCCAAGGGGTATATCCAGCAACGCATGGCGGCGCAGGTGAACATCACCCGCACCGCCGACCAGGCCGACCTCGAGACGCTGGTGTTCGTCATCGGCGAGTCTTCGCGCCCGCACAACTGGTCATTGTACGGCTACCGGCGCAGCACCACGCCCCACCTCGATCAGCAGCCCGGGCTGTTCAAGTTCACGCGCATGTGCACCACCGCACCTTACACGTCGGTTGCCGTGCCTTCGCTGCTCAGCCTGTACCCCATCCGCGACTGGGGCCAGATTGCATCGAACAAATCGCTGGTCGGGATCTTGCGTGCGGCCGGCTACGACACGTACTGGCTGTCTTCGCAGGAGGTCGACAGCTTTGGCGGGATCATTCCGCAGATCGCCGCAGAAGCTCACTACCGCCAGTACCTGGAGCGCAGCTATGACGGTGCGCTGGTGCCGGTGTTGCAGCAGGTGCTGGGCAAGGCCGATGGGCGCCGCCAGGCGATATTCATCCACATCAAGGGCAGCCACTTCGAATACGCCCGGCGCTTCCCAGGTGACTTCGCCCGGTTCAAGCCGGCCAGCGGCAGCCAGAAAGACCGGATCATGGCCGATTACGACAACTCGGTTCTGTACACCGACTGGCTGCTGTTCTCGATCATGCAAACGCTGGCGGCCAGGCACAAGAAAGCACTGCTGGTCTACGCGTCGGACCATGGCGAGAACCTGCTGGATGACAGCCGAAAGCTGTTGGGCCATGGCATCGGTAACCAGTACGACCTGTCGACAACGGCGTTTGTCTGGTCCAGCGGCAACCTCTCGCCAGCGCAGATGGCCAAACTGCAAAAGTTGAAGGCCAGGGAGGACCAACAGGTCAGCATCGGCTCGCTGCCGCATACGCTGCTGAACATGGCCGGGATATCCATGCCCGGCTATGACAGCACCCAGGACTTGCTCAGCGATGACTACAAGCCCTCGGAGTGCCCACACCTGCTCGCGACCGGCTTTGTGCCGTCGTTCAACTTCGACATCAAGCACATGGCCGTCGAGTGATCAGGCCGGTAGCGTCAGCGGGTGCAAGGCGCGAAAGCCTTGCGCTTCTTCCACCAGCCAGTCGTGCACCGCGCGCGCGCCCGGCTGGTTCAGCCCGCCTGGCGGGTAGTGCACCATGTAGCGCTTATGGTTGGCAATCGGGTGGCCAAACGGCACGATCAGGGCGCCGCGTTCGAGCTCGTCATTGAGCAGCGTGCGCCGGGCAATCGCCACGCCGACGCCGGCAATCGCCGCTTCGATGGTCAGGTGGTTGCGGTTGAAGGTATGCCCCCGGCGCACGTCCAGCCCGCCGGCGCCGATGCCCTCCAGGTAGAACTCCCATTCCGCATATTCCGAGCTGCCGCGCCAGGCGGTGATGTCGTGCAGCAGCGGGTAATGCGCCAGGTCGGCCGGGCCATGCAGCGGTGGGCGACCACGCAGCAGCGCAGGTGAACAGACCGGGAAGATCTGTTCGTCCAGCAAAGGCGTCGACAGCATGCCCGGGTAGCTGCCGTCGTTGAGGTCGATGGCCAGGTCGAAGTCGCCGGGGTGCAACGCATGGGCGCTGTCTTCGGCGACCAGGCGCAGTTCGATGTCCGGGTAACGCTGCTGGAAGCGCGGCAATCGGGGAGTAAGCCACTTGGCCAGGAACGACGGGATCGAACGCAGGCGCAAGGTGCCGCGGATTTCACCGGCATCCAGGCGCAACAGTTCGGCCTCGATGCTGCCATAGGCCTCGGTGACCGTCTGTGCCAGGCGCTGACCCTCGGCACTGAGCTCCACACCGCGTGCCCGGCGCTGGAACAGCTTGTAGCCCAGGCGCTCTTCCAGCTGGCGCATCTGTTGGCTGACCGCACCGGGGGTGATGTGCAGTTCGTCGGCACAGCGGGTGAACGACAGGTGCCGCGCTGCGCAGGAGAAGACATGCAGCCAGACGAACAGCTGGCCATTGAGTTGACGTCGCATCGTTTAGTACCGCTAAAGCCTTGCTTAGGAAGTTTCGTTGGTCATCGGCCAGTGATCGCGGCAGTATCGCGCAAATTGGCAGGACCACTCAATTTTCTCAGACAGCCGTGCGGCACGGTACAGCGCCGACACGGTCAGGCATTAGTATGGCTATCAGTGTTTTCGACCTTTTCAAGATTGGCATCGGCCCGTCCAGCTCCCATACCGTAGGCCCGATGCGGGCGGCGGCGTGCTTTGCCCAGGCATTGCGCGAACAAGGCTTGCTGGCCCAGGTGCAGCGCATCGAAGTGCGCCTGTACGGCTCGCTTTCAGCGACCGGGGTAGGCCACGCCACGGATCGCGCCTGCCTGCTTGGCCTGATGGGACAATGGCCGGATCGCATCGACCCGGCCACCATCGAGCCGCGCATCAAGCAGTTGCTGGAGGAGCAGTGCCTGATGCTCGATGGCAGCCACCCGCTGGTGTTCCAGTATGCCCGCGACCTGCTGCTGCTGGACGAAAGCCTGCCATATCACCCCAATGCCATGACCCTCGAAGCCCAGGGCGGGCAGGGCCGTCTGTTGCACCAGACCTACTATTCCATCGGTGGCGGTTTCATCGTCGAGCAGGGCGAGATCGACGCGCCCCAGGCGCAAGCCAATGCTGTGCAGCTGCCATACGAATTTTCCAGCGGCGCAGAGCTGCTGGCACTGTGCAAGGCCAACCAGCTGAGCGTGGCACAACTGATGATGGCCAACGAGTGCGCCTGGCGCCCGGAAGCCGAGGTGCGCGAAGGCCTGCTGCGGATCTGGGCGGCAATGCGCGATTGCGTCGACAACGGCTTGCGTAACGAAGGCATCCTGCCCGGCGGCCTCAACGTCAAGCGACGTGCCGCACGACTGCACCGCAGCCTGCAAGAGGCCGGGCAGCCCAATGTGATCGGTTCGACCCTGAGCGCCATGGAATGGGTAAACCTGTTTGCCCTGGCGGTCAACGAAGAAAACGCCGCTGGCGGGCGCATGGTCACCGCACCTACCAATGGCGCCGCCGGCATTATCCCGGCTGTGTTGCACTACTACATGAAATTCAACCCAGGTGCCTGTGACGACGATGTGGTGGCGTTTCTGCTGGCCGCCGCCGCCGTCGGCATCCTGTGCAAGAAAAATGCATCGATCTCCGGCGCTGAAGTCGGTTGCCAGGGGGAAGTC
>Ga0153918_1000555_pt1 | contig 17351 bp, 21 predicted proteins | sample TSFL002MetaG_FD_104687 | JGI IMG/M metagenome (GOLD analysis project Ga0153918, IMG submission 104687) | Attine ant fungus gardens microbial communities from Florida, USA - TSFL002 MetaG | ecosystem: Host-associated > Fungi > Mycelium > Unclassified | place: USA: Florida, Paynes Creek Historic... | reverse complement strand
CTGGGTGGCGAGCAAATATTGACTGGTGCGCATGGTTAGCCGTGTCGATTGCCTAAGACGTTGAAATAGCCCCGCATTGTACGGGGGCGAAACGAAGGCGTACAGAATGCCCCAGGGCGTGGCAGTTGTCAGCCAAGAAAAAGCCCGGCACGTGTGCCGGGCTTTTTCAGGTGCGGGGCACTATAAGCCAGGCTTACAGGATGCTCAGCGGGTACTCGACGATCAGGCGCAGTTCGTCGATCGAGCTCGAACCGTAGTAGACGCCATCGCTGGAGCGGTAGGTGGCCTGACGAACGCGGAAGCTCAGGTCTTTGGCCGGGCCTTCCTGCAGAACGTACTTGACGTCCACGTCGCGTTCCCATTCCGAGCCATTGTTGGTGCCAGTGACATGGGCGTCGGTACCGCGTACATAACGGGTCATGAAGGTCAGGCCCGGGATGCCGTATTCGGCGAAGTTCAGGTCGTAGCGAGCCTGCCAGGACTTCTCGTTTTCCGCGTTGAAGTCGGAACGGGCAACGGAGTTGGCCAGGAAGATGGTACCGCCACCGTCGACACCATAGCCATAGTCGCCGTCGCCGGAGATTTTCTGATAGGCCAGGGTAAAGGTATGAGCGCCGAAGTTGTAAGCACCGGACAGGCTGTACGCGCGGTTGTCCAGTTTGCCGCCATCGAAGGACTCGTATTTGGCCGAGCCGTCACTCTTGGTGTCATAGATGTTGAAGTCGAACACCAGGCCCTGCTTGTCGGAGATTGGCAGCGCCCAGTTCACGTTGGCGTAGTACTTGCGCCAGTAGTCTTCGACCTTGGAGTAATAAAGGCTGGTCGACAGATTGTCGGTGAAGGCGTAGGTACCACCGACAACGTCGGCCTTTGTGAGGTGCAGGCTGTCGTGGTTGGTCTCGGCCTGGGCGTCAAGTGCGGTGAAACGACCCGCGTTCAGGGTCAGGCCCTTGATCTCGTTGCTGGTGATCAGGGCGCCTTCGGCCATTTCTGGCAGCAGGCGGCTGTCGTCGGTGGCGAACACAGGCAGAGCGGTGAACTGGTCACCTACTTTCAGTACGGTGTTGGAGATGCGGAACTTGACTGCACCGCCGCCCTTGGAATAGTCGTCTTGCGCGCGGCGATCGGAATCAAGCGGGAACAGGCCGGTGCCGGCGCGGCCCTTGCCGCTGTCGAGTTTCAAACCGAGCATGCCAATGGCGTCAACGCCCACACCGACAGTACCTTGGGTAAAGCCGGATTCATAAGTGCCGAGGAAGCCGAGGCCGGTTTCTTCAACGCGGCTCTGACGAGCGCCGGTCTCAGGGTCACGCTCGTTGTTACGGAAGTCGCGGCTGAAGTACAGCATGCGAGTCTTGACGTTCAGCTTGCTGTCTTCGAGGAAACCCTTGGACTCGTCCTGGGACGAGGCCACTGCCATCTGCGAGGTCCCTGCCGCAACGGCCAGGGCGATCATGCTCCACTTCATCACGCGCATCGTGATTTGCTCCTTTGGTTTTTAGGAAGAGTACCGCTGCGTCCAAGTCTTTTAGTTATATGGAACAGCTCTTTCTTGTTATGTCGGCGGAAATGTATAGCACGCTGACTGTTCTTGGCGATATGGCGGGATTCATCCTTTCGGGAACTTTATGGCCATGTCGCTTTCAGGTATTTCCATGTCGCAAATCACGCCCCGATTTACCGGGTCGTACAACGCCAGCGCTGTTCCATCGCCGTAAGAATGCTGTAACTACAGATCCTGGCTGGGAAACTCCCTGGTGTGCCCAATCTCGCTGTTGTTATTTGTCGCGTCACCTGGTTGATGCAGGTGTCGTGCCGACTTGGCGTGGAGAGAATGCAACAAGCATGCTCAAAATTAACAACGGTTCATGAAATTTTCACAGAACCGGCCGCCAAAGGTCGGAAAGTGCCGTAATTACGGGGCGGGAGTTGTCTGATGGTGTGCCGGTTTCATTCGGCAGGTTGAAAGAAAAAGCTGCCTTAAAAGTCAATGTGTTACCGCCAACTGTTGATCCTGAGTGGTTGATGTGGGTAGAAGCGTAGTGCCGCACACTTTGCTGGCCTCATTTTGGTGCGAAAAGTAGCGCTGTGTTACCGCGGTTGTGCAAGTCGTGAAGACTCATGAGCTTAAAGCGTGCATTCATGCGTCTGGCAGCATGCTGGGACGGGGCGAAGCAGCGTATCCTTGGCGCACAGGGTTATTGTTTGGAGATTGATCGTGTTTGATATGGATTCGCGTTTGCAGCAGGATTGCCTGGTGCTGGGTGACTTTCCGCTGTGCCGCCTGCTGCTGAGCAAAGATGCCAATTACCCGTGGTTCATTCTGGTGCCAAGGCGTGAGGGCGTGAGCGAGTTGTTCGACCTCAGTCACGAAGACCAGGCGCAGCTGTGGAAAGAAACCACCTACCTGGCCGAAACGCTCAAGCATGCGTTTGCAGCTGACAAGATGAACGTTGCCACCTTGGGTAACGTGGTCAGCCAGATGCACATGCATGTGATCGTTCGCCGTCATGGCGATCCAGCCTGGCCCGCGCCGGTCTGGGGCAAGGTCCCGGCCGTTGGCTATGCACCGGAGCAGGTGGACGCCATTCGTCAGCGTCTGCGTGCGCTGTTGACCCACGATTACCAGGAGGCCTGACATGTCGGCGGAGTTGCGCATCATCGAACTGGAAACCCGTCAGGCGTTCCAGGACGACACGATCCAGGCGCTGAATGATGTGGTGGTCGAGCAGGGGCGGGTCATCGAGCGTCTGCAACTGCAGATGGCCGAGCTGATCAAGCGGTATGAAGAGATGGTCGGGCAGATCGGCAGTGAGGGGGAAGAGGCGCCGCCACCTCACTATTGAAGAGTGGCCGCCCCGGGCTTGCCCCAGGGCGGCGCAAGGTCAACGGCGGTTCACCGCGACCACGTCTTCGGCCTGCAGGCCTTTGTCGCGGTGCATCACCGAGAACTCCACGCGCTGGCCTTCGACCAGGATGCGGTGGCCCTCGCCGCGGATCGCGCGGAAGTGCACGAAGATGTCGTCGCCCGAGTCGCGGGAAATGAACCCGAAGCCTTTGGAAGTGTTGAACCACTTCACGGTGCCGGTATCACGCTTGCCGGCTTCCAGTGGCGCACCTTGGCTGGCGCGTGCTTTCTTGCTGCTGCGGGCGAAGCCGGCCACCAGGTGCATGGCGACTGCCAGCGCGGCGCAGACCAGCGCCGCCAGGTTGCCCATTTCCGGGCGTGCCAGCAAGGTCAGGGTCTGCAGGACCACGGCCACCACCAGCAGTGCGCAGGCCAGGTATTGCAACTGTTGCCGCGCACCGCGGTAATACAGTGGCACGACCGGGGCCAGCAGCAGGTTGAGCAGGCCCAGCAGGGTCAGATAGACCGCATCGGGTTGCTGCAGGAAGGGTATTGCGTCGGGTTTGAGGCTGGGTATGAGCGATAGCAGCAAAGCCGCAACGCCCGTCACCAGATGGACGATCTTGAACATGGGTTGGCTCACAGTTGATAAGGCCGATCACAGGAAGAGCTGGCGGCACGGTGCGCATGAGGTGTAAAGCGCGAACACGTGGAGGCCAGCCTATGCACCCGGCAATGACAGTCCGCACGGGTGGCACCGTGCCTATTTAACAGCAAAGGCGGGGGCTTCTCAAACCGCAGCCGGCAAGCACCGATGGTTTGCCCTGTGTCATGGGCGCCTTGCGCCAGGCGTTGATACAGTGTGTAGTACCTGCTTGATCATCAAGCCTTATGGAAAGGGGAACTTCATGGCAATCGATATCGGTATCAGTGAAGAAGATCGCAAGTCCATCGTCGAAGGGCTTTCCCGCCTGTTGTCGGATACCTATGTGCTGTATCTGAAAACCCATAACTTCCACTGGAACGTCACCGGCCCATCGTTCCGCACCCTGCACCTGATGTTCGAAGAGCAGTACAACGAACTGGCGCTTGCGGTCGACTCGATCGCCGAGCGGATCCGTGCACTGGGCTTCCCGGCGCCAGGTTCGTACGCCTTCTACGCACGGCACTCCTCGATCAAGGAGGAGGAGGGTGTGCCACCTGCCGATGAAATGATCCGTCAGTTGGTGCAGGGGCAAGAAGCTGTGGTGCGCACTGCACGCAGCATCTTCCCGGTGGTGGACAAAGTCAGCGATGAACCCACCGCGGATCTACTGACCCAACGCATGCAGGTGCATGAAAAGACCGCCTGGATGCTGCGGGTGCTGCTCGACGGTAAATAAACGGCTAATCGTGTAGGACCTGTCAGAAAGCCCGGCTGAATCCATTCCAGCCGGGCTTTTTCGCTTGTGCGGGAAGGTTTTGCCGCTGCTTTGGGCGCCTCGCTCTGCGCTTCATTGAGCCCCAGTTGATGAACTGAGGAGGTGGCGCGATGCAAGCGGTCAAGCGTGCGGTGAAGTTGGGGCATTGGCCCGGCAAGCAGTGCATCGACCCGTTCAAGGCCGATTTCGACATGTTGCAGACGCAGCCGGTATCGCGTTCGGTGCGGTTGAACGGTTTTTCCACCTGCCTGCGCCTGGAGGCGGTGTATTGGGGTATCCTCGAGCAGATCGCTGCGGCGAACCAGTGCTCGGTCAGCGCCGTGCTGTCTTATGTCGACCGTGAAGTGCATCTGCGTCAGGGTGGGGTGCGCAACTTCAGCGGGCTGATCCGGGTGATTTGTGTCGCCTGGTTGCGTGATCCGCCGAGTGCACGCTGATCGCCCGGCGGGCTGCGCAGTGTCGGTTAACCATATATAATCCCGCTTTTTGCTGCCCCGGCAGCCAGCGTTGTGGTTGACGAGAGACGTTCATGCCCCTTTATGACTATCAATGTGCTTCCTGCGATCACCGGATGGAGGTGCTGCAGAAGATCAGCGCCGCGCCGCTGACCGACTGCCCGGCCTGTCAGGCGCCGGCATTGAAGAAACTGCTGTCGGTCCCCGGCTTCCGCCTGAGTGGCAACGGCTGGTACGAAACCGACTTCAAGACCGGGGCAAAAAAGAACCTGGCAGGCGGCGACAAGGCCGACTGAGTTGAATTGCAGTAGCCGGGTCTTGCAGTATTAGCCCTCCGGGCGGCCAAGGCCTCCAACGAATACACGAATCACGAGAAGCGAAACCACCATCATGATGCGCAGCCATTATTGCGGCCAACTGAACGAGAGCCTGGACGGCCAGGAAGTCACCCTTTGCGGCTGGGTCCATCGTCGCCGGGACCACGGCGGGGTGATCTTCCTCGACATCCGTGACCGCGAAGGCATGGCCCAGGTCGTGTTCGACCCGGATCGCGCCGAAACCTTCGCCGCCGCCGACCGCGTGCGCAGCGAGTACGTCGTGCAGATCACCGGCAAGGTGCGCAAGCGCCCGGAAGGCGCAGTGAACGCCAACATGGCGTCCGGTGCGATCGAGATCCTCGGCTACCAGCTGAACGTGCTCAACGAAGCGGAAACGCCGCCGTTCCCGCTGAACGAATACTCCGACGTCGGCGAGGAAACCCGCCTGCGCTACCGCTTCATCGATCTGCGTCGCCCGGAAATGGCCGACAAGCTGCGCCTGCGTTCGCGCATCACCAGCAGCATCCGTCGCTTCCTCGATGAAAACGGCTTCCTCGACGTCGAAACCCCGATCCTCACCCGTGCCACTCCGGAAGGCGCACGTGACTACCTGGTGCCGAGCCGCACCCATGCAGGCAGTTTCTTTGCCTTGCCGCAGTCGCCTCAGCTGTTCAAGCAGCTGCTGATGGTTGCCGGTTTCGACCGCTACTACCAGATCGCCAAGTGCTTCCGCGACGAAGACCTGCGTGCTGACCGCCAGCCGGAATTCACCCAGATCGACATCGAGACCAGCTTCCTCGACGAAGCCGAGATCATGGGCCTCACCGAGAGCATGATCCGCAAGCTGTTCAAGGAAGTGCTGGATCTGGAGTTCGGCGAATTCCCGCACATGACCTTCGAAGAGGCCATGCGCCGCTACGGTTCCGACAAGCCTGACCTGCGTATCCCGCTGGAACTGGTCGACGTCGCCGACCAGCTGAAGGATGTCGAGTTCAAGGTCTTCGCCGGCCCGGCCAACGATCCGAAGTGCCGCGTCACCGCACTGCGCCTGCCAGGCGGCGCCAGCATGCCGCGCAGCAAGATCGACGAGTACACCAAGTTCGTCGGCATCTACGGTGCCAAGGGCCTGGCCTACATCAAGGTCAACGAACGCGCCAAGGGCGTCGAAGGCCTGCAGTCGCCGATCGTCAAGAACATCCCTGAGGCCAACCTCAACAACATCCTCGACCGCGTTGGCGCCGTCGACGGTGACATCGTGTTCTTCGGTGCCGACAAGTTCAAGGTCGTCAGCGAAGCCCTGGGCGCGCTGCGTATCCGCCTGGGTCACGACTTCGAGCTGCTGACCTGCGAGTGGGCGCCGATGTGGGTCGTCGACTTCCCGATGTTCGAAGAGAACGAAGACGGCAGCTTCACCGCGCTGCACCACCCGTTCACCGCGCCGAAGTGCACCCCGGAAGAACTCGAGGCCAACCCGGCCACCGCGCTGTCCCGTGCCTACGACATGGTGCTGAACGGTACCGAGCTGGGTGGCGGTTCGATCCGTATCCACCGCAAGGAGATGCAGCAAGCGGTGTTCCGCCTGCTGGGCATCGAAGCTGCGGAACAGGAAGAGAAGTTCGGCTTCCTGCTCGACGCCCTGAAGTTCGGTGCACCACCTCACGGCGGCCTGGCCTTTGGCCTGGACCGTCTGGTCATGCTGATGACCGGTGCCCAGTCGATCCGTGAAGTGATCGCCTTCCCGAAAACCCAGAGCGCCGCGTGCGTGATGACCCAGGCTCCTGGCATGGTCGACGCCAAGGCCCTGCGCGAGCTGCACATTCGTCTGCGCGAGCAGACCAAGGTCGAGTAATCGACCCCGGGCGCATCCCGGCGGGTGCGCCCCGGCGCTTCGGCGCAGTCTTCCCACGTTCCGCCCTTCGGGGCGGAACCTGTTTCTGTTTCAAGGATTCGGAGTCGTTATGGCTGGTCATTCCAAGTGGGCGAACATCAAGCACCGCAAAGAGCGCCAGGATGCCAAGAGAGGCAAGATCTTCACCAAGTGGATCCGTGAGCTGACCGTCGCTGCCAAGCAAGGCGGTGCCGACCCAGGCTCCAACCCGCGGTTGCGCCTGGCGTTGGACAAGGCTCTGGGCGCCAACATGAGCCGCGACATCATCGATCGCGCCGTGGCCCGGGGTGCCGGCACCAACGAAAGCGACAACGTCGAGGAGCTCAGCTACGAAGGGTACGGCCCGGGTGGCGTGGCGATCATGGTCGAGGCCATGACCGACAACCGCAACCGGACTGCTGCCGCCGTGCGCCATGCCTTCACCAAGTGTGGCGGCAACCTTGGCACCGACGGCTCGGTCGCCTACCTGTTCGAGCGCAAGGGCCAGATCAGCTTCGCTGCGGGCATCGACGAAGATGCCCTGATGGAAGCCGCCATGGAGGCCGATGCCGACGACGTGGTGGCCCACGACGACGGATCGTTCGACGTTTTCACCTCGTTCAACAGCTTCTATGCCGTGCGTAACGCGCTGGAAGAGGCGGGCTTCAAGGCCGCCGACGCGGAAATCGTCATGCAGCCGACCACCAGCGCGGAACTGGACCAGGAGGGCGCCGAGAAAGTGCTCAAGCTGATCGACATGCTCGAAGACCTGGATGACGTGCAGAACGTCTACTCCAATGCGCAGATCTCTGACGAGATCATGGAAAAACTCGGCTAAGGTGTTCTGGCGATCAATGCCGGAGCTTTGAATTTGTCGGCGCCTGTACCGGCCCTTTCGCGGGTAAACCCGCTCCCACAGCGACTGCACTCAATCCGAAGCTGGTGCAGTCGCTGTGGGAGCGGGTTTACCCGCGAAAGGGCCGGTACAGTTTGCACACATGCATGCTTTTAAAAACGGGCCCTATGACTCTGATTCTTGGTATCGACCCCGGCTCGCGCATCACCGGCTACGGTGTGGTCCGCCAGACCGCCCGTGGTTGCGAGTACGTGGCGTCGGGCTGCATCCGCACCGGCAGCGGCGAGTTGCCTGAGCGGTTGCAGGTTGTGTTTCGCGGTGTCAGCGAGATCATCGCCCAGCACGGCCCGGTGACCATGGGCATCGAGCGGGTGTTCATGGCACGCAACGCCGATTCGGCGCTCAAGCTGGGCCAGGCTCGCGGCGCGGCCATCGTTGCTGCCATCGAGGCCGGGCTGGAGATCGCCGAATACAGCGCCAGCCAGGTCAAGCAGGCAGTCGCTGGCAGCGGCGGGGCCAACAAGGAACAGGTGATGTTGATGGTCATGCATCTGCTCAAGCTGACCCAAAAGCCACAGATCGATGCTTCGGATGCCTTGGCCATCGCGATGTGCCATGCCCATACCCGCTCCAGCCTGGTGCCCCACGGCCTGGCCACGGCGCGGCGGCGAGGCGGGCGCTTGCGTCTGTAGGCGCTTCATGCGCTGATACACATTTTGTCCGGGTGAACCATTCTCCCGGTGCATTTGCTGATAGGGTTGAGCGGTCTTCGACCGGCTCCCCGAGAGGAAGGATCGGAACGTGATTGGACGTTTGCGCGGCACCCTGGCGGAAAAACAGCCGCCGCACCTGATTATCGACGTCAACGGCGTAGGCTACGAGCTGGAAGTGCCGATGACCACCTTGTACCGTCTGCCAAAGGTTGGCGAGTCGGTCACCGTGCATACCCACCTGGTGGTGCGTGAAGACGCCCACCTGCTGTACGGCTTTGCCGAAAAGCGCGAGCGCGAGCTGTTCCGTGAGCTGATTCGCCTCAATGGCGTGGGCCCAAAGCTGGCGCTGGCGCTGATGTCCGGCCTGGAAGTGGACGAGCTGGTGCGCTGCGTGCAAGCGCAGGATGCTGCGGTTCTGGTGCGCGTGCCAGGCGTTGGCAAGAAGACCGCCGAGCGCCTGTTGGTCGAACTGAAGGACCGCTTCAAGGCCTGGGAAACCTCTCCGGCCATGTTCACCCTGGTCTCCGATGGCCCACTGCCGCTGGCCAGCGAGTCTTCCGCCGAGGCCGATGCGGTCAGCGCCCTGGTGTCTCTAGGCTACAAACCGCAGGAAGCGAGCAAGGCCATCGCCGCGATCAAGGACAAGGCCGGCCTGAGCAGCGAGGAACTCATTCGTCGCAGCCTTAAAGGGATGATTACCAAGTGATCGAAGCCGACCGTCTGATCGCCGCCAGTGGCCGCGACCGTGAAGAAGTCCAGGACCGTGCGATCCGCCCGTTGCGCCTGGACGAGTACATCGGCCAGCCGGTGGTGCGCGAGCAGATGGCGCTGTTCATCCAGGCGGCCCGTGGGCGCGGCGAATCGCTCGACCATACGCTGATCTTCGGCCCGCCCGGGCTGGGCAAGACCACCCTGGCCAACATCATCGCCCAGGAAATGGGCGTATCGGTCAAGAGCACCTCGGGGCCGATCCTCGAGCGGCCGGGTGACCTGGCGGCGATGCTGACCAACCTCGAACCGCACGACGTGCTGTTCATCGATGAAATCCACCGCCTGTCACCGGTGGTCGAGGAAGTGCTGTACCCGGCGATGGAGGACTTCCAGCTGGACATCATGATCGGCGAAGGCCCTGCGGCCCGGTCGATCAAGCTCGACCTGCCGCCGTTTACCCTGGTTGGCGCTACCACCCGGGCCGGGATGCTGACCAACCCGTTGCGTGACCGCTTCGGTATCGTCCAGCGCCTGGAGTTCTACAGCGACAAGGACCTGGCGACCATCGTCAGCCGTTCGGCCAACATCCTTGGCCTGTCCATCGAGGACCACGGCGCCTATGAGATCGCCCGGCGTGCCCGTGGCACGCCACGTATCGCCAACCGTTTGTTGCGCCGGGTGCGCGACTACGCCGAGGTGCGCGGCAAGGGCCAGATCACCAAGGCCGTGGCCGACATGGCGCTGAACCTGCTGGACGTCGATGAGCGTGGTTTCGACCATTCCGACCGCCGCCTGCTGCTGACCATGATCGAGAAGTTCGACGGTGGTCCGGTGGGTGTGGACAACCTGGCTGCGGCCATCAGCGAAGAGCGGCATACCATCGAGGATGTGCTCGAGCCCTACCTGATCCAGCAGGGATATATCATGCGCACCCCGCGCGGTCGCGTGGTAACCCGGCATGCCTACCTGCACTTTGGCTTGAATGTGCCTGGCAGTCTGGGCGGCCCAGCGGAATTTTCCGAGCCAGGCGATGAATGACCGATCAAAACCTGCTTTTCGTGGTCCTACCGCTGGCATGCCGATGGTGCGCTGGCAATTCGACATTAATGAACAAAAACAGTTGCCGCAGCGGATTGGCAAGCTGAGGAGTAAGCACTAGAGTATGCGCGCGCAAAATGGCCTGGAACCGTTCGCACACCGTTGTCGCGTCTATTACGAAGATACTGATGCCGGTGGCGTGGTGTATTACGTCAATTACCTGAAATTCATGGAGCGCGCGCGCACCGAGCGCCTGCGGCATCTGGGCTTTTCCCAGGCGCAGTTGGCCGAGGACAACCTGCTGTTCGTGGTTCATTCCAGCGAAGCCCGCTATCACGCGCCGGCACGCCTGGATGACGAGCTGAGGGTCACCGCGCAAGTACTTGAACTCAATCGCGCCAGCCTGCGCTTCGTGCAGCAGGTCTGGCGAGAAAAAGATGAAACGCTGCTCTGCGAAGGGCAGTTCCTGGTGGCCGCCGTGCGCGCCGACACTTTCAAACCCCGAGCCATACCCCCAGAGCTGCGCGACGCCTTTGTGGCGGACGGCTCGGGTAATCAATCGAACGCAGGAGAATAAGCGTGGAAGCTAACGTCGTCGACCATACCTCCATGTGGAGTCTGGTCAGCAATGCCAGCGTGGTGGTACAGCTGGTAATGCTGACCCTGGTGGCCGCCTCGGTCACCTCATGGATCATGATCTTCCAGCGCAGCACCATGCTGCGCGCCGGTCGCCGTGCGCTGGATGCCTTCGAGGAGCGCTTCTGGTCGGGTATCGACCTGTCCAAGCTGTATCGTCAGGCAGGCAGCAACCCGGATCCGGACTCCGGCGTGGAGCAGGTCTTCCGTGCCGGCTTCAAGGAGTTCTCGCGCCTGCGCCAGCAGCAGGGCGTTGACCCGGACGCGGTCATGGAAGGCGTGGCGCGTGCCATGCGCGTGGCCATCTCGCGTGAAGAAGAAAAACTCGAGCAGAGCCTGCCGTTCCTCGCCACCGTCGGTTCGACCAGCCCGTACATCGGCCTGTTCGGTACCGTGTGGGGCATCATGAACTCGTTCCGCGGCCTGGCCAGTGCCCAGCAGGCCACCCTGGCCACTGTTGCCCCGGGTATCGCCGAAGCGTTGGTCGCCACCGCCATCGGCCTGTTCGCGGCCATTCCTGCGGTGATCGCCTACAACCGTTTCGCGGCGCGCAGCGAAGTGCTGATCGGCCGCTACTACACCTTCGCCGACGAGTTCCAGGCGATCCTGCACCGCAAAGTGCACACCAGCGAAGAGTAATCAGGTAGAAGCCCATGGCCCGAGTTCGCCACAAACGCAAGCCCGTCGCCGAGATGAACGTGGTGCCCTACATCGACGTGATGCTGGTGCTGCTGGTCATCTTCATGGTGACGGCGCCCATGCTCAACCAGGGTGTGAAGGTCGACCTGCCCAAGGTTTCCAGCGAAGCCTTGCCGCAGGACAACAACGTCCAGATCCTCACCATCTCCATCAAGGCCGACAAGACCTACTATTGGAACCTCGGCAGCGAAGTCGATACCGACAAGCAGATGGACAAGGCCATGACCTTGCCGGACATGACCAGCGCAGTGACCAAGATCATTGCCGCCGGTCGCGATCAGGGCAAGCAGACCCAGGTCTTCATTCGAGGCGACAAGGCTGTCGACTACGGCGCCGTCATGGGCGCCATGGGCGGGTTGCAGAAGGCCGGTGTCGGTAACGTTGGCCTGATTACCGAGGCGCCCTGATGCAACAGCGAGAGCCATCCGCCTCGGAAAGCTACTTCTGGCCCAGTGTCTGGGCCATCGGCCTGCATGTGCTGGTGTTTGCCCTGCTGTTCGTCAGCTTTGCCATGACGCCTGAACTGCCGCCTTCCAAGCCGATCGTTCAGGCTACCCTGTATCAGCTCAAGTCCAAGAGTCAGGCGACTACCCAGACCAATCAGAAGATTGCCGGGGAGGCGAAGAAAACCGCCTCGCGCCAGACCGAAGTCGAGCAGCTGGAGCAGAAGAAGGTCGAGCAGGAGGCCATCAAGGCCGCGGAACAAAAGAAAGCCGACGCCGCTCAAAAGGCTGAAGAAGCACGCGAGGCCGCCGAAGCCAAGAAGGCCGAGGAGGCTGCGAAGGCTGCCGAAGCCAAGAAAGCCGCCGAGTCCAAGAAAGCCGAAGAGGCGAAGAAGGCCGCTGAGAAGCAGCAGGCTGACATCGCCAAGAAAAAGGCCGAGGAAGAGGCGAAGAAGCAGGCAGAAGAAGAAGCCAAGAAAAAAGCAGCCGAGGAGGCCAAGAAGCAGGCCGCCGAGGAGGCGAAGAAGAAAGCCGCCGAGGACGCCAAGAAGAAAGCGGCGGCCGAGGAAGCAAAGAAAAAGGCAGCTGAAGAGGCCAAGAAGAAGGCCGCTGCAGATGCACAGAAGAAGAAAGCACAGGAAGCGGCCCGCAAGTCGGCGGAAGACAAGAAAGCTCAGGCACTGGCCGAGCTGTTGTCCGACACCACCGAGCGGCAGCAGGCCCTGGCTGACGAGCAGGGTGACCAGGTGGCCGGCGACTTCGACGACCTGATCCGCATGCGCGCGGCCGAGGGCTGGGCACGTCCGCCTTCCGCGCGTAAGGGCATGACGGTGACCCTGCAGGTCAACATGTTGCCGGACGGCACCGTCACCGGTGTCAGCGTGATCAAGTCCAGCGGCGACGGGCCGTTCGACAGTTCGGCGGTGGCAGCAGTGAAGAACATCGGTCGCTTGACCGAGATGCAGGGTATGAAGCCGAGCGATTTCAATCGTTATCGTTCGTTCAAGATGACATTTACACCTGAGGATCTAGCGTTGTGATTAAACTCCTTCGAGGAATGCTGGTCATGCTCTGCTGCGTGGCTGGCATGGCCATGGCAGAGGAAAAGAACATCCTGGTCACCAGCGGCAGCGATCGGGCCACGCCCATCGCGGTAGTGCCGTTCGGTCTGCAGGGTGGCAGTGTGCTGCCGGAAGACATCGCCGACATCATTGGCAACGACCTGCGCAACTCGGGCTATTACTCGCCGATTCCGCGTCAGAACATGATCAGCCAGCCTACCCAGGCCAGCGAAGTCATCTTCCGCGACTGGAAAGCGCTGGGTGCCCAGTACGTGATGGTTGGCAGCATCGTGCCTTCGGGCGGTCGCCTGCAGGTGCAGTACGCGCTGTTCAACGTCGCCACCGAGCAGCAAGTGCTGACCGGTAGCGTGGCGGGCAGCACCGACCAGCTGCGCGACATGGCGCACTACATTGCCGACCAGTCGTTCGAAAAGCTCACCGGCATCAAGGGTGCATTCTCCACCCGCATGCTGTACGTGACGGCCGAGCGCTTCTCCACCAACAACACCCGCTACACCCTGCAGCGTTCGGACTACGACGGTGCCCGTGCCGTAACCCTGCTGCAGTCGCGTGAACCGATCCTGTCGCCGCGCTTCGCGCCGGACGGCAAGCGTATCGCCTATGTGTCGTTCGAGCAGAAGCGCCCGCGGATTTTCGTGCAGAACATCGATACCGGTCGCCGCGAGCAGGTGACCAACTTCGAAGGCCTGAACGGTGCGCCTGCCTGGTCGCCTGATGGTTCGCGCCTGGCGTTCGTGCTGTCCAAGGACGGCAACCCGGACATCTACGTGATGAACGTGGCCTCGCGCCAGATCAGCCGTGTGACCGCCGGCCCAGGCATCAACACCGAACCGTTCTGGGGCAAGGATGGCAACACCCTGTACTTCACCTCCGACCGCGGTGGCAAGCCACAGATCTACAAGCAATCGGTCAGCGGTGGTGGTGCCGAGCGTGTGACGTTCGTGGGCAACTACAACGCCAACCCGAAACTGTCGGCGGACGAAAAGACCCTGGTGATGATCCATCGTCAGCAAGGCTTCACCAACTTCAAGGTGGCGGCACAGGACTTGCAGCGCGGAAGTGTAAAGATTCTCTCGGAAACAAGTCTTGATGAGTCGCCCACTGTTGCGCCTAACGGCACCATGCTAATCTACGCCACCCGCCAGCAGGGCCGGGGAGTCTTGATGCTCGTGTCGCTTAACGGCCGTGTGAGGCTCCCACTTCCTACCGCTCAAGGCGAAGTCAGAGAACCGTCCTGGTCCCCTTACCTGAACTGATTGCGGCGTAATACGTTTTTGCTTAACACACTGGGGTTTCATTAGGAGTTTCACGATGGAAATGCTGAAGTTTGGTAAATTTGCTGCGCTGGCTCTGGCCATGGCCGTAGCTGTAGGTTGCTCCTCGAAAGGCGGTGACAACGCTGGTGAAGGCGCTGTTGACCCGAACGCTGGCTACGGTGCCAACACTGGCGCAGTTGACGGCTCCCTGAGCGAAGAAGCTGCCCTGCGCGCAATCACCACCTTCTACTTCGAATACGACAGCTCGGACCTGAAGCCAGAAGCCATGCGCGCTCTGGACGTTCACGCCAAGGACCTGAAAGCCAACGGCAACCGCGTTGTCCTGGAAGGCAACACCGACGAGCGCGGCACCCGCGAGTACAACATGGCTCTGGGTGAGCGTCGTGCGAAAGCCGTTCAGCGCTACCTGGTTCTGCAGGGTGTTTCCCCTGCTCAGCTGGAACTGGTCTCCTACGGCGAAGAGCGTCCAGTTGCCACCGGCAACGACGAGCAGTCCTGGGCTCAGAACCGTCGCGTAGAACTGCGTAAGTAAGTTCTTATGCGTATGTGCCGTCGTGCTGTAACCGTCCTCGCACTCAGCCTTCCGCTCTCGGCGTGGGCTGCGGTTCCTGTAGTTGATGACAACGGGGGTGCTTACCCACCTTCCGGTTATGGCACGAGCGGCGCCTATGCCGGCGCAGGGGCTTCGGCCCCTGCTTCGGCACAGGGCCAGCTGTTCATGCAGCTGCAACAGATGCAGGATCAACTGTCCCGCCAGCAAGGCATCATCGAAGAGCTGCAAAACGATGTGTCGCGCATGAAGCAGGAAAACCTGGAGCGTTACCAGGATCTTGATCGTCGCATCAACAGTGGTGCCGCGCCTGCCGCGACCCCCGACAATTCCTCCACCGGTGGTGCATCCAATGCCGCCGCCGGTGCAGCAGCAGGCGCCGCTGGCGCTGCTGCACAACAACCGGCCGCCAGCAGCGAGCCCGGTGATCCGGCGAAAGAAAAGCTCTATTACGACGCCGCTTTCGACCAGATCAAGCAGAAGGACTTCGACAAGGCCAGCCAGGCGTTCAACGCCTTCCTGCGCAAGTACCCGAACAGCCAGTACGCCGGCAACGCCCAGTACTGGCTGGGTGAGGTGAACCTGGCCAAGGGCGACCTGCCAGCGGCCAGCCAGGCGTTCGCCCAGGTCAGCCAGAAGTACCCCAAGCACAGCAAGGTGCCAGATTCGCTGTACAAGCTGGCTGACGTCGAGCGCCGCATGGGCCACACCGACAAGGTCAAGGGCATCCTGCAACAGGTCATCACCCAGTACCCCGGCACCTCCGCCGCGCAACTGGCGCAACGCGACCTGCAGAAGCTCTAAGCTGCACCTTTGCAAGAAACCCGCGCCTGTCGCGGGTTTTTTCGTTAGAATCACTGCCCTTTTATAAACACGCTGTAGCGGATAACGCCATGTCGAGTCCGCGACAGTGCCTGACGGAGGCGGACAGCCTGTTTAGCTGTCACGCCCGTGGCGAGCATGCAAGACACATTACGCATCACCGAAGTCTTTTACTCTTTGCAGGGTGAAACACGAACGGCTGGGCTGCCCACGGTATTCGTGCGCCTGACCGGTTGCCCCCTGCGCTGCCAGTACTGCGACAGCGCATACGCCTTCACTGGCGGCACCATTCGCACCCTCGATTCGATCCTTGAGCAGGTGGCCGGCTTCAAGCCGCGTTACGTCTGCGTCACGGGCGGCGAGCCGTTGGCCCAGCCTAACGCCTTGCCGCTGCTGCAGCGCCTCTGCGATGCCGGCTATGAAGTTTCGCTGGAGACCAGCGGCGCCCTCGATATCTCGGGCACCGATGTGCGCGTCAGCCGCGTGGTCGACCTCAAGACCCCTGGGTCGGAAGAGTCGCACCGCAACCGCTACGAGAACATCGAGCAGCTGACCCGCAACGACCAGGTCAAGTTCGTCATCTGTTCCCGCGAGGACTACGACTGGGCAGTGTCCAAGCTGATCCAGTACAACCTGGCAGAACGCGCGGGCGAGGTCTTGTTCTCGCCCAGCCATCATCAGGTGAGCGCGACCGACCTGGCCGACTGGATCGTCGCCGACAACCTGCCCGTGCGTTTCCAGATGCAGTTGCACAAGCTGCTGTGGAACGACGAACCCGGACGTTGATTGAGGAGTGAACAGATGACTGATAAACGCGCAGTAATCCTGCTGTCTGGCGGCCTCGATTCGGCCACGGTCGTGGCCATGGCCAAGGCCGAAGGCTACAGCTGCTACACCATGAGCTTCGACTACGGCCAGCGCCATCGCGCCGAACTGAACGCCGCCGCCCGCGTCGCCCGTGACCTGGGTGTGGTCGAACACAAGGTCATTGGCCTCAACCTCGATGGCATCGGTGGCTCGGCCTTGACCGACAGCAGCATCGATGTGCCGGAAACTCCGGGCGAGGGTATTCCCGTCACCTACGTGCCGGCCCGCAACACCGTGTTCCTGTCGCTGGCGCTGGGTTGGGCGGAAGTGCTGGAGGCGCGTGACATCTTTATCGGCGTCAACGCCGTGGACTACTCTGGCTACCCGGATTGCCGCCCCGAGTTCGTCGAGGCGTTCGAGCGCATGGCCAACCTGGCCACCAAGGCCGGTGTCGAAGGGCAGGGCTTCCGCATCCAGGCGCCGCTGCAGAACATGAGCAAGGCGCAGATCGTCCAGGCGGGTATTGCCCGTGGCGTGGACTACAGCCTGACCGTGTCCTGCTACCAGGCCAATGATGAAGGCCAAGCCTGTGGCAAATGCGACAGCTGCCGCCTGCGTGCTGAGGGTTTCAAGGCGGCGGGCGTAGCAGATCCAACCCGCTACTTCTGACAAAAGGTTGGCTCGGGTATTGATTTCCCGTTAGAAATCAGTATTATACGCGCCAACCAGCGGGTCGTTAGCTCAGTTGGTAGAGCAGTTGGCTTTTAACCAATTGGTCGTAGGTTCGAATCCTACACGACCCACCATAT
>Ga0153918_1000554_pt1 | contig 17365 bp, 15 predicted proteins | sample TSFL002MetaG_FD_104687 | JGI IMG/M metagenome (GOLD analysis project Ga0153918, IMG submission 104687) | Attine ant fungus gardens microbial communities from Florida, USA - TSFL002 MetaG | ecosystem: Host-associated > Fungi > Mycelium > Unclassified | place: USA: Florida, Paynes Creek Historic... | reverse complement strand
CTGAAAGCCAAGTTCATGGGCCCGGAAGGCGTGGGTAACGACTCCATTTCGCAGATCGCCCAGAACGCCTCCGAAGGTCTGCTGGTCACCCTGCCGAAGTCGTTCGACACCGACCCGGAGAACAAGGCCATCGTCGACGCCATCAAGGCTGACGGCAAGGACCCGAGCGGCCCGTTCGTGTTCCCGGCCTACTCGGCTGTGGAATTGATCGCCGAAGGCATCAAGGCCGCCAAGTCCGAAGACACCGCCAAGGTTGCCGAAGCAATCCACAAAGGCACCTTCAAGACTCCAACGGGCGATCTGTCCTACGACGAAAAAGGCGACCTGAAAGACTTCAAGTTCGTGGTCTACGAATGGCACTTCGGCAAGCCGAAGACCGAAGTCTCCCCTCAGTAACTGCGTGACTAATAGCTGACCTACGAGCCCACTGTGCGAGCAGTGGGCTTTGTTTTATGAGGTTCATGGGCCTGATCCCCGCGATCCGGGGGCCGACCCACCTGAAAATCTTAAAACCGTCACCCGCGGTTTCCTGGCCTTACCCCCGCCAGCGAAATGCAAATCAGGTTTTTAGGAGCGCTGTAATGCCTGAGATCTACCATTTCTTCCAACAACTGGTTAATGGATTGACCATCGGCAGCACCTATGCCTTGATCGCCATCGGCTACACGATGGTGTACGGCATCATCGGCATGATCAACTTCGCCCACGGCGAGGTGTACATGATCGGTTCCTACGTGGCCTTCATCGCCCTGGCGGGCCTGGCCATGATGGGTATCCATTCGCTGCCGATCCTGATGACCGTCGCCTTCGTCGCGACGATCTGCGTCACCAGTGCCTATGGCTACAGCATCGAACGGGTTGCCTACCGCCCCCTGCGCAACAGCAACCGCCTGATCCCGCTGATTTCTGCCATCGGCATGTCGATCTTCCTGCAGAACACGGTCTTGCTGTCGCAAGACTCGAAGGACAAATCCATTCCCAACCTGATCCCCGGGAGCATCTCCTTCGGGCCGGGCGGCGCGGAGGAGGTCCTGGTTTCCTACATGCAGATCCTGGTGTTCGTGGTCACCCTGGTGGCCATGACCTGCCTGACCCTGTTCATCTCCCGTTCCCGCCTGGGCCGCGCCTGCCGCGCCTGCGCCGAGGACATCAAGATGGCCAACCTGCTGGGTATCAACACCAACAACATCATCGCCCTGACCTTCGTCATCGGTGCCGCCCTGGCGGCAGTGGCGGCCGTGCTGCTGAGCATGCAGTACGGGGTGATCAACCCCAACGCCGGTTTCCTGGTGGGCCTGAAGGCCTTCACCGCGGCGGTACTGGGCGGCATCGGCAGCATCCCGGGCGCCATGCTCGGCGGGCTGGTGCTGGGCGTGGCCGAAGCCTTCGGCGCCGACATTTTCGGCGACCAGTACAAGGACGTGGTGGCATTCGGCTTGTTGGTTCTTGTCCTGCTGTTCCGGCCGACCGGCATCCTGGGCCGCCCGGAGGTTGAAAAAGTATGAACAGAAATCTCAAACAGGCGTTCTTCAGCGCCTTGCTGGTATGGGCCGTGGCCTTCCCGGTGCTGGGCCTGAAACTGAGCATCGACGGCATCAGCCTGGCGGTGCACAGCCAAGGGTCGTTCACCATCAGCATCATCGCCGTGTGTTCGGTGCTGATGTTCCTGCGCGTGCTGTTCGACAGGCAGTGGAACTCGGTGATGGGCCGTCGCTCGGACCGTAAACTGATCCCGCCAGCCGTCAGCAACTACCTGACCCTGCCGAAAACCCAGCGCTATGTGATCATGGGCCTGATCGTCGCGGCCCTGGTATGGCCGTTCTTCGGCTCGCGCGGGGCGGTCGACATCGCCACGCTGATCCTGATCTACGTGCTGCTGGGCCTGGGCCTGAACATCGTGGTCGGCCTGGCCGGCCTGCTGGACCTGGGCTACGTCGGCTTCTACGCCGTCGGCGCCTACAGCTACGCGATGCTCTCGCACTACCTGGGCTGGAGCTTCTGGGTCTGCCTGCCGATCGCCGGCCTGATGGCTGCCACCTTCGGCTTCCTGCTCGGCTTCCCGGTGCTGCGCCTGCGCGGCGACTACCTGGCGATCGTGACCCTCGGCTTCGGCGAGATCATCCGCCTGTTCCTGCGCAACCTCACCGACTGGACCGGCGGCCCCAACGGCATCAGCAACATCCCCAAGCCGGAGTTCTTCGGCCTGACCTTCGAGCGCAAGGCCGCCGAGGGGATGCAGACCTTCCACGAGTTCTTCGGGCTGGAGTACAACTCGATCAACAAGGTCATCTTCCTCTACCTGGTCGCCCTGCTGCTGGCGCTGCTGGCACTGTTCGTGATCAACCGCCTGCTGCGCATGCCGATCGGCCGTGCCTGGGAAGCACTGCGCGAAGACGAGATCGCCTGCCGTGCGCTGGGCCTGAACCCCACTGTGATCAAGCTCTCGGCGTTCACCCTGGGTGCCTGCTTCGCCGGTTTCGCCGGCAGCTTCTTCGCTGCGCGCCAGGGCCTGGTGACGCCGGAGTCGTTCACCTTCATCGAGTCGGCGATCATCCTCGCCATCGTCGTGCTCGGCGGCATGGGCTCACAACTGGGCGTGATTCTCGCGGCCATCGTGATGATCCTGCTGCCGGAGCTGATGCGTGAGTTCAGCGAATACCGGATGCTGATGTTCGGTGCGCTGATGGTGTTGATGATGATCTGGCGTCCGCAAGGCCTGCTGCCTATGCAACGTCCCCACATGGAGCTGCGTCGATGAGCCGCGAAATTCTGCAAGTCAGCGGCCTGAGCATGCGCTTCGGCGGCTTGTTGGCGGTCAACGGCGTGGGCCTGACCGTCAAGGAAAAACAGGTAGTGGCGCTGATCGGCCCGAACGGTGCTGGCAAGACCACGGTGTTCAACTGCCTGACCGGCTTCTACAAGCCCAGCGGCGGCACCATCCTGCTCGACGGCCAGCCGATCCAGGGCCTGGCCGGGCACCAGATCGCCCGCAAGGGGGTGGTGCGGACCTTCCAGAACGTGCGCCTGTTCAAGGAAATGACCGCGCTGGAAAACCTGCTGATTGCCCAGCACCGTCACCTCAACACCAACTTCTTCGCCGGCCTGTTCAAGACCCCGAACTTCCGCCGCAGCGAGAAGGAGGCCATGGAGCGCGCCCAGTACTGGCTGGAGAAGGTCAACCTGACCGAGTTCGCCAACCGTACTGCCGGCACCCTCGCCTACGGCCAGCAACGCCGCCTGGAAATCGCCCGCTGCATGATGACCCAGCCACGGATCATCATGCTCGACGAGCCCGCCGCGGGCCTGAACCCGAAGGAAACCGAAGACCTCAAGGCGCTGATCGCCTACCTGCGTGAGTCGCACAACGTCACCGTGCTGCTGATCGAGCACGACATGAAGCTGGTGATGAGCATTTCCGACCACATCGTCGTGATCAACCAGGGCACGCCCCTGGCCCATGGCACGCCACAGGAGATCCGCGACAACCCTGATGTGATCAAAGCCTACCTGGGGGAAGCGTAAATGCTGAAGTTCGAGAACGTTTCCACCTTCTACGGCAAGATCCAGGCGCTGCACAGCGTCAACGTGGAGATCAACCAGGGCGAGATCGTCACCCTGATCGGTGCCAACGGTGCCGGCAAGTCGACCTTGCTGATGACCCTATGCGGCTCGCCGCAGGCGCACAGCGGCAGCATCAAGTACCTGGGTGAAGAGCTGGTCGGCCAGCCGTCTTCGCACATCATGCGCAAGAGCATTGCGGTAGTGCCGGAAGGCCGCCGCGTGTTCGCCCGCCTGACCGTCGAGGAAAACCTGGCCATGGGCGGTTTCTTCACCGACAAGGGCGACTACCAGGAGCAGCTGGATAAAGTCCTGCAGCTGTTCCCGCGCCTGAAGGAACGTTACATCCAGCGCGGTGGCACCATGTCCGGCGGCGAGCAGCAGATGCTGGCCATCGGCCGGGCGCTGATGAGCAAGCCCAAGCTGTTGCTGCTCGACGAGCCGTCGCTGGGCCTGGCACCGATCATCATCCAGCAGATCTTCGACATCATCGAACAGCTGCGCCGCGATGGCGTGACGGTGTTCCTGGTGGAGCAGAACGCCAACCAGGCGCTGAAGATCGCTGACCGGGCGTATGTACTGGAAAACGGCCGGGTGGTGATGCAAGGCACCGGTGAAGCACTGCTGACCGACCCGAAAGTGCGCGACGCCTACTTGGGTGGTTGAATGAAAAAGGGCCTTCGGGCCCTTTTTTCTGCCTGCAGGACGTGTATCGTGGCCAGCTCTTTGGCAAAGATTCCCCGGAGCCCGCCCCATGCGCCTCACCCCTACCCTGTTGCTCACTGCCCTGCTGCCCCTGTTTGCCGGCTGCCAGTTGCTGGCCGAGCAGCCCCGTGACCCGAACATCGGTACCACGCGCATGCAGGGCGAGCTGAGCGCAGGCGGCGGCCGGCTGTTGTTCAAACCCTGCGGTGAAAGCCGCCACTTCGTGATCAACGATGTCGCCGGCACCGGCATCCTCCAGGAGTCCGCCAACCTGGCCAAGGATGCCAACGCCAAGCTGTACGCCGACGTGCGCGGGCGCCTCACCGGCGCCAAACAGGCCGACAACGACGGCCAGCTGGAAGTCAGCCGCCTGTACCGCCTGGAGTCCTCCACCCGCGCTTGCGACGACCCCAACTTCAAGCAGCTGACCCTGCGCGCCAATGGCCATGAACCGGACTGGGACATCAAGGCCAGCGGCAAGGGCATGGTGCTCAACCGCGTCGGCAAGGAGCCGCTGCCCCTGCCGTTCCTCGAAGAAGAAGTGCCCGGCGGCGGCCTGACCCTGACCAGCGACGCCAACGGCCAGCACGTTGAATTGTGGGTCGCGCCGCAACGCTGCGTCGACAGCATGAGCGGCGCCGTGCGTCATCTGCGCGCCGAGCTGCGCATCGACGGCCAGACCCTGCGCGGCTGCGGCTACTACGGCGGTGCCCGCGACAACTGATCGCCGGGCGCTTTTATCCTGCCAGTCAGGGCGGCATACAGCTTATACTTGGCGGTTTGTGTAAAGCCGCCGGCCGCCCATGGCCGGGATACTGGACCCTGCCATGCTACGAATCACCGAACTCAAGCTGCCCCTGGACCATCCCGACGAAGCCCTGCGTGATGCCATTGTCCAGCGCCTGGGCATCCGCGACGAGCAACTGCTCAGCTTCAATCTGTTCAAGCGCAGCTACGATGCGCGCAAGAAGAACAGCGAGCTGCTGTTCATCTACACCATCGATCTGCAAGCCAGCAACGAAGCCGAGCTGCTCAGCAAGTTCGCCGACGATCACAACATCAGCGTGGCACCCGACGTCACCTACAAGTTCGTCGGCCATGCCCCTGCCGACCTGAAAGAGCGCCCGATCGTGGTTGGCTTCGGCCCCTGCGGTATCTTTGCTGGCCTGTTGCTGGCCCAGATGGGCTTCAAGCCGATCATCCTCGAACGCGGCAAGGAAGTGCGCCAGCGCACCAAGGACACCTGGGGCCTGTGGCGCAAAAGCGTGCTCAACCCCGAGTCCAACGTGCAGTTCGGCGAAGGCGGCGCCGGGACCTTCTCCGATGGCAAGCTCTACAGCCAGATCAAGGACCCGAACCACCACGGCCGCAAGGTCCTGGAAGAGTTCGTCAAGGCCGGTGCGCCGGAAGAGATCCTGTACATCAACAAACCGCACATCGGTACCTTCCGCCTGACCGGCATGGTCGAGCAGATGCGCCAGGACATGATCGCCCTCGGCGCCGAAGTACGCTTCCAGGAAAAGGTCACCGACCTGCTGATCGAGGACGGTCAGCTGACCGGCGTGGTGCTGGAAAGCGGCGAGCAGCTGCACTCGCGCCATGTGGTCCTGGCCCTGGGCCACAGCGCCCGCGACACCTTCCGCATGCTGCACGCCAAGGGCGTGTACATGGAAGCCAAGCCGTTCTCGGTGGGCTTCCGTATCGAACACCCCCAAACGCTGATCGACAAGGCGCGCCTGGGCAAATACGCCGGTCACCCGAAACTCGGCGCCGCCGACTACAAGCTGGTGTACCACGCCAGCAATGGCCGTTCGGTATACAGCTTCTGCATGTGCCCAGGCGGCACCGTGGTGGCCGCCACCAGCGAGCCAGGCCGCGTGGTGACCAACGGTATGAGCCAGTATTCGCGTAACGAGCGCAACGCCAACTCCGGCATCGTCGTCGGCATCGACCCCGAGCGCGACTACCCGGGCGGCCCGCTGGCCGGCATCGAGTTGCAGGAGCGCCTGGAAGCCCATGCCTACGTGATGGGTGGCAGCAACTACCAGGCCCCGGCGCAACTGGTGGGCGACTTCGTCGCCGGCAGGCCGTCCACCGCGCTGGGCAGCGTCGAGCCTTCGTACAAGCCGGGGGTAACCCTGGGTGACCTGGCGCCGAGCCTGCCAGACTTCGCCATCGAGGCGATCCGCGAGGCGTTGCCGGCCTTCGACCGCCAGATCAAAGGCTACAACCTGCACGATGCGGTGTTGACCGGGATCGAGACACGCACCTCGTCGCCACTACGCATTACCCGGGGTGCGGACTTCCAGAGCCTGAACCTGAAGGGACTGTTCCCGGCAGGCGAAGGCGCGGGGTATGCCGGGGGGATTCTTTCGGCAGGCGTGGATGGCATCCGCATCGCCGAAGCCGTGGCTCGCGACATCCTCGGCCTTTAAAGCCACTGGCCTCTTCGCGGCGGTTCGACGCTTCGAAGAGGCCGGTGCAGGACAACAAAAAACCCCGAACAGGCCTGGCCCGTTCGGGGTTTCTATTGGCGGCTACGATCAGTGCGAAACGCGGCTGGTACCGTCAACAGTCATGATGCGCACGCGATCGCCAACGCGGAAGATTTCATTCTGCTGTACGGCTTGCACATAGGCGCGCATGCTGCCGTCGTCTTCACGCACGGTGATTTCCACGCCCTGGGTGCGGGTCAGGCCTTCTTCGGCAGCGGAACCTGCCAGGCCACCGGCCACGGCACCGATCACCGCGGTGACGATGCTGCCACGGCCACCGCCAATGGCGCTGCCGGCGACACCACCGACGATAGCGCCAGCACCACCACCGATCGGCGTCTTGGTGCCTTCGATCTTGACCGGGCGCAGGGATTCGATGGTACCCATGCGCACGGTCTGCACGCGACGGGCCTCATCACGGGAGTAGCTGTCACCGGTCAGGCTCGAGGCACAGCCACCGAGCAACAGCGACATGGTGGTGAAAGTCGCCACCAGCAAAGCGGATTTACGCATGGGTACAGTCTCCAGAAAACAGGTGTCCATTAGACGCTACGCGTTGACAGCTGTCACGGCGCCCGCACAAAAAATAAAATTTCATTCAGCCCCTGTACAGCCTTGGACGGACAGTAATGGGGGCGTTACAGATCAGACAAAGGATAGCCACGGATTACTTCATCATCTGTGAAGAAGAGTCGGCTTGAGGGCAACGGGGCTGCCTGGCAGCCCCGTGGATGTCAGGGCGCCAGGCGCTCTCGGGTCCACTGCCCGTCTACCAGGCGGTAGTTCAGGCGGTCATGCAACCGGCTGGCCCGGCCCTGCCAGAACTCGATCCGCTCAGGCAGCAGACGGTAGCCCCCCCAATGCTCCGGGCAATGTGGCTGGGTATCGGAGAAGCGCGCTTCGGTGGCCTTGACCAACCCTTCGAGTTCCTCGCGATTGGCAATCACGCGGCTCTGCGGCGAGGCCCAGGCCCCCAGGCGGCTGCCCAGCGGGCGTACCTGGTAGTAGTCATCCGACTCTTTGGCCGTGATCTTTTCCACCCGCCCTTCGATCCGTACCTGGCGCTCCAGCGCCGGCCAGAAGAAGGTCATGGCAGCGAACGGGTTGGCCAGCAGTTGCTGGCCCTTGGCGCTGTCATAGTTGGTGAAGAAGGTGAATCCACGGTCATCAAGGCCCTTGAGCAGCAGCACACGACAGTGCGGGCGGCCTTCGCTATCGACGGTGGCGAGTGTCAGGGCATTAGCCTCCACAGGAGGCTGCTCGGTCTTCACCGCATCGGCAAACCACTGGTGGAACAGGGCGAACGGCTCACCCGGGGCCTGGGCTTCCGCCAGGCCGTCACGGGTGTAGTCGCGGCGCATATCGGCCAGGGATTGGGTCATGGCTGCGTTTCCTTGACGATCAGTTGGTCTTCGCAGGGCTATTGGCAGCTACTTTCTTGTCAGTGGTAGCGGCTTTCTTGGCGGCCGGCTTGGCTGGCGCGGCTTTTTTCTTGGCGGTGGTCTTCGCTGCAGGTTTGGCAGCGGCTTTCTTCGCGGCTGGCTTGGCGGCCGCTTTCTTGGTTTCAACAGGCTTGGCGGCAGGTGCCTTGGCATCCTGCACGGCAACCATCGAAGCCGGGGTCGCAGCCGGGGCTGCCTGCTGATACTTGGCCAGCAAGGCAACCATGGTGTTCTGGGGCGTCAGCAGCATTTCCACGCGACGGTTCAGGGCGCGGCCTTCGGCGCTGTCGTTGGCAGCACGCGGCATTTCCGCTCCCATGCCCTTGAGCGACAGGCGGTCACGCTGCAGGCCACTCAGGCGGAAGATCGCCGATACCGAGGCGGCACGCTCCAGGCTCAGCTTCTGATTGGCTGCGGCAGCACCACTGCTGTCGGCATGGCCAAGCACCAGCACCGCCGTCTTCGAGTCGCCTTCGACAGCCTTGGCCACGCGGGTGATCGGAGCCAGGGTCATCGGCAACAGCATGTTCGGGCGGTCCGGGTTGTACGAGCTGTCGACCGGGATGGTCACCACCAGCACGTTGTCGCGGCGCTCAAGTTCAAGCTTGCTGTCCTTGATCGCGTCACGCAGCTTGGGCTCGTACTGGTCCAACCAGGCCTGGGTGGCCTTTTCGTCGATTTTCGGCACGACCGGCCCTTTGGCCTGCTTGTCGTCACCGCCAAATGGCCACCACCAGTGGCTGGCGCTCTCGGACTTGGCGTCCGCCTTGGCGACTTTATCGGTGACCGCCGCTTTCACTTCCTTGTCAGCGACCTTGTCCGAACCGAACGGCCACCAGTTGCTGCCGCCATCCTTGGCGGCGTCCTGGGAATGGCTGGCGCAACCGGTCATAGCGGCCAGGCACAGGGCGAGAGCTAAGGTTTTATGTGAAGACATCAGCGATACACCATGAAATTGAAAGATATTTTGCCCACGCACTTCAGGCGTTGGCATTGAGGATAGTCAAAGGGGCTGCGTAATACCCGCTTTACCCGATCAAAGGCAAGTGCCAAGCACGCGTACCAGTTGCTGGGCTCTTGGGTCCATGAGCACGTAAGGGCCAAGGGTATTGACCACGAAGCCGAACGCCACGTCGTGCTCCGGGTCGGCAAAACCGACCGAACCGCCAGCACCTGGATGGCCAAAGGCACGGGCGCCGAGGCCAAAGGTGGCGTTGGCCACATCGGGCTGGTCGAGCATGCAACCCAGGCCAAAACGGGTCCGGGTCAACAAGGTACGGTCCTCGCCCAGGCTGTGTTCGCGGGTCAGTTCGTCGAGCAGTTCGGATTCGAGCAGGCTGCCATCGAGCAGGCCGGCATAGAAACCTGCCAGGCTGCGTGCATTGCCATGGCCGTTGGCCGCCGGCTGCTGCATGCGCCGCCATTCAGGTTTGTTGGTGCTGGTCAGGATTGCCGGCGGGTTGGTGAAGGCGCGAGTCGACAGCGCCGCGGGCTCACGCATGGTCACCTGCAGCAGGCGCTGGGCTGCGGCATCACCCGCGTTGCCCTTGCCACGGGCAATGTGCGCAACGCGGTGGAACTCTTCGTCGGCCAGGCCGACGTGGAAGTCCAGGCCCAGCGGCCGTGCAGTACGAGCGACGATCGAGTCACCCGGGCCGCGGCCATCGACGCGGCGGATCAGTTCGCCGATCAGCCAGCCATAGGTGATGGCGGCATAACCGTGCTCGGTGCCAGGCGTCCACCAGGGCGTTTCGGCGGCCAGGGCATCGACCATGGCCTGCCAGTCATACAGGGCTTCAGCCGGTAGCAGCTCGCGGATGGCTGGCAGGCCTGCACGGTGGCTGAGCAGTTGACGCAGGGTGATGTTCTGCTTGCCGGCCTGGGCGAACTCCGGCCAGTAACGGGCCACCGGGGCATCCAGGGCCAGCTTGCCCTCACCCACCAGCTGCAACGCCGTCACGGCGGTGAAGGTCTTGGTGCAGGAAAACAGGTTGGCAATGGTATCGCTGTGCCAGGCCTGCTGGCCGTCCTTGTCGGCGGTGCCTGCCCACAGGTCGACCACGGTCTCGCCACCGACCTGGATGCACAGCGCAGCGCCACGCTCCTGGGGATCCTCGAACAGTGCCGCGAACGCTTCACGCACCGCTTCGAACTTCAGCTCATAGTGACCCTGGATCTGCACCCGCTGTTCTCCGTACGACCATGCTGACAAAGGCGTGCATTGTTTCAGTAGTTGGCGGTTTTGCCTACTGGGCGAAGCCGGAAGGAGGCTGCCGAACCGGCAGGATCCAATGGACCAGGGGCGCTGAGCGCCCCCGGTAGACATTCAGGGGGCTTTTTTCTCCAGTTCGCTGCGCAACTGACCAACGGCCTGCAGGTTGCTCTTGCGCACCGCTTCGACGAAACCCGGGTACGCCACATCGGTGATCGCCACCAGGCCCAGGTGGCCGTTCTCGCCATCGAGCAAGCGCCCGCTGGCCGGTTGGTCAAGGTATTGGAACCAGTGCGCACCCACGATCATAGGCTGTGCCAGCGCGGCCTTTAGGAAGTTGCCATAGGCCGGCCCGCGGTCCTCTTCCCTGGCCACTTCCACCGGCCCTGGCCAGAACGGCCCGCGGTCGCGGGAACCGAACTGGAACTCGGACACCAGCACCGGCTTGTCGAGCTCGGCCAAGCGGGCAAAGTCATAGCCATCCTCTGGCTTGAGGGTATAGAAGTTGAAACTCAGGACATCGCAGAACTCGGCGCAGGCCTTGACCGCTTCCGGGGTGCTCACGGCATAGCGGCCACCCAGCAGCAGGTGGTTGGGTGCATGCCACTTCAGTGCGTCGGCAATGGTCTTGAAGTAGGTCTCGGCGAATACCTGCTGGAAATACTGGTAATCACGCTCGATTTCCGGGTTCTCGGGATTGGGCAGCGGGGCCTCGAAGCCCGGGTCTTCCATCAACTCCCAGGCCTGCAGGTCGATCCCCCACGCCTTGGACAGCCCCTCCTGGTTGCGGTACTTGTCGCGCAGCTGCTTGAGGAAAGCGCGCTTGGCCGGCACGTCGGTGGTCAGACGCAGTGTCCCGTAGGCCAGGCCATAGCGTGCCCTGGGGTCGTTGCCGGGTGCCGCCCAGGCCAGTTCGTTGTCGGCGAAATAGCCGATCAGCCAGGGGTCGTCACGGTGATCCCGCGCGGCAATGGCCACGGCGCGCTCCGTGGCCATGGCAAAGCGTGGGTCGAACGGGTCAGGCATGCGGCCCCACCAGTCCATGCCGGTGCTGATGCTGGCATAGTCACCGACGATCGACAGCGGCAAGGTGTAGGGCATGCGCTTGGCCTGGCCGATGGCCGGGTCGCTCCAGTTGCCCAAGGTATTGAAGCCCCAGGCCTGCAGCCGGTCCAGCGTGTGGGCCTGCCACCGCTCGGCATCCAGTGCCGGCGCTGGGCACTCGGGTGTGGCCTGGCCCTGCACTGCAGGCGGGCAAGGTTTGCCATAGGTGCGCTGGATATTCGCGGCATAGAAATCGAACCAGCGCCCTTGCTTGAAATTGCGCCCTTGCGACGAGGCGTTGCCATCGTCGTTGTTGCCTTCACCGTAAAAAGCCGTCATCGCGTCGCCTTCACCTGGCAAGGCTTTGAACATCCGCTCGCGGCCGGCAACGTAGGTACGCCCGCCATCGGCGGCCACGGCATTGACCCCAAGCGAATAGAACGGGTGGCCTTGCGGGGTGACCAGATACCAGCGCCCATCGCGTTTCTCGGTGCGGAAAAAGCCCTTGGCGGCAAACGCCGGCCCGGCCAGCACGCCACCGTAGCTGTCCAGGTGCTGTTTCTCACGGTCAGCCAGCCAGCTCTTGAGTTGCTGCTGTTCGCGCGCGCCAGCCGCCTTGAGCTGCTCGTCACTGGCAATCTTCTCGGGCCAATGCCCGCGGGTGGACTGGCCGTAGACATCGATCAGCTCGTGGTAGGCCGCCTGGTAGGCCAGGTCGTCGTCCTGAATGCCGACCTTCTCGATCAGCAGGTTCTGCGCCACTTTCGGGTTGGGTATGGTCAGGCTGACGGACACCACCTGCCTGAGATCCAGTTCACCCGCACTGCTGGTCAGCAGCAACCGCTGCCCGTCATAGACCCAGGGCATCGGCGGGCCGGCCCGCATGCCCTGGCTCAACGGCGAACTGGCCGTGAGCGGAACCATGACGGTTTGCGCAGGCCCGGCAGGCAGGTCGATACGACTGGTCAGCGTGCGCCCATCACTGCCGAGCAGCGTCACGTCGACGGTCAACGCCCAATCCTGGGCGCTTTGCATGCGCAAGGTGAGGTACCGCCCCGCTGACCAGTCCCACACGCCGCTCTGCGGGCTCAGGCGCAAGGTCGGCCGTTCGACCGGATTGAACACCACCCGCCTGAGCACCTCGCCCTCAGCCGTCTGCTCCGCATTGTACTGCGGCATGCCGGTGCCTTCGGTCGCCACATTGACCACCGAGGCCGGGCGGACGAAGCTGAACAGCGTCTGTTGCCCGGCCAGCAAAGGCGTGCTGAACAACAGCGTGAATACCACGGGCAAGGTGTGGCGGATCATAGGGCTGGGGCTCTCCTTCCAGGCCCTCATGGGCCCGCGACTGAGTAATGGACAACGGGCCGGCGCATCGTGCTCCTGCCCTCAGGAAATCTCCCGCCGGAAAGGCGGCAGCGCATTGAGAATAGCTTTGCCATAGCGCTGCGTGACCAGGCGCCGATCAAGCAAGGTGATGACCCCGCGATCCTGCTCGGTTCGCAACAGGCGACCGCAGGCCTGGATCAGACGCAGCGAGGCGTCGGGCACGGCAATCTCCATGAACGGGTTGCCGCCACGGGCTTCGATCCATTCGGCCAGCGCTGCTTCGACCGGGTCGTCGGGCACGGCGAAGGGGATCTTGGCGATGACCACATGCTCACAGTAGGCACCTGGCAGGTCGACACCCTCGGCGAAGCTGGCCAGGCCGAACAACACACTGTGCTGGCCATCGTCGACCCTTGCCTTGTGCTTGTTCAAGGTTTCCTGCTTGGACAGGTTGCCCTGGATCAGCACCAGCTTGCGCCAGTCGCGGTCCAGGCCGTCGAACACCTCCTGCATCTGTTTGCGCGAAGAGAACAGCACCAGCGCGCCCCGGGCATCTTCGACGATGCCTGGCAGTTCACGAATGATCGCCGCCGTATGTGCCGCCGCGTCGCGCGGGTCGGCCTTGAGGTCGGGGACCCGCAGCAGGCCGGCATCGCCATGCACGAACGGGCTGGGTACCACGCAGGTGACGGCATCGCGGGGCAGCCCCGAGCGCATGCGGAAACGGTCGAACTTGCCCAGTGCGGTCAGCGTGGCCGAGGTCACCAGGGCGCCATGGGCAACGCTCCAGAGGCTGCGGCGCAGCATCTCGGCGGCGAGAATCGGGCTGGCATTGACCTCGATGTCGAACAGCGCGCCGCTTTCGGCCAGGGTCAGCCAACGCGCCATGGGCGGGCTGTCCTCCGGGTCCTCGGCGGTGAACGCGGTCCACAGTTCCCAGTTGCCCTGGGCGCGAGTGACCAGGCTGCCGAACAGTGGGTACCACTCCTCGGCCTGGTGGCTGGCGATGCCGATGTTGACCTCGCCATCCATGCCTTCCTTGAGCAGGTCGGCCAGGCGGGTGAACAGGTCATTGAGGCGGGCGAAGCCCTTTTTCAGCTCGATACCGACTTCGCGGATCTGCTCCGGCACCACGCCGCCCTCGAAGCGATAACGCGGGCGCTCTCGGCCTTCGGTATCCTCGCTCGGGCGGAAATCGGCAACCTGCTCGCACAGGGTGAACATGAACTGCTGCTGGGTGCGCACTTCGCGCGCCAGCTCTGGCACCTGTTCGATGTACTTGCCCAGGTCGCCCGGCAAGGGGTGCTGGGCCAGCAACTTGGTGAGGTTCTTGGCAGTCTGCTCCAGCCAGTCGGCGGTGGAGCGCAGGCGCGAATAATGGGCGAAGTGGCCGATGGCCTTGTCGGGCAGGTGGTGGCCTTCGTCGAACACGTACACCGTGTCGCGCGGGTCAGGCAGCACTGCGCCTCCGCCCAGGGCCAGGTCGGCCAGGACCATGTCGTGGTTGGTGACGATAACATCGACCTTGCCCATGCCTTCGCGGGCCTTGTAGAACACGCACTGCTGGAAGTTCGGGCAGTGGCGGCCGGTGCACTGGCTGTGATCGGTGGTCAGCCGCGCCCAGTCCTGGTCCTCGATGGCCTCCGACCAGCTGTCGCGGTCGCCGTCCCAACGGTTGCCGGCGAGCTTCTCGATCATGCTGTTGAACAGCTTCTGGCTGCGCTCGTCGACCTCGATGTGGAAGCCTTCTTCCTCGAACAGCTGGGCAGTGGCCGACTGCGCGTGGCCCTCCTGCAGCAGGATGTCGAGCTTGGACAGGCACAGGTAACGGCCACGGCCCTTGGCCAGGGCGAAGCTGAAGTTCAGGCCGCTGTTGCGCATCAGGTCCGGCAGGTCCTTGATGACGATCTGCTCCTGCAATGCCACGGTCGCGGTGGCGATCACCAGGCGCTTGCCGGCGGCCTTGGCGGCCGGGATCGCGGCCAGCGCGTAGGCGACCGTCTTGCCGGTACCGGTGCCCGCTTCCACCGCAACCACGGCGGGCTCGCCGGCGCGGCGGCCTTCGTCATCACAGGCGATGTCGCCGAGCACCTTGGCCACTTCGGCGATCATCAGGCGCTGGCCATAACGCGGCTTGAGGCCCTTGGCTTCGAGAAAACGCGTGTAGGCGCCCTGGATGGTGGCTTTGAGTTCGTTGCTGATCATGGTCTGCAGGCGCCCGGAGGGCTGGATATATTTTCAGTGTTTCGCATGGGGCGGCTATCATACCCCGCTATTGCCCTTTGTGCCGCATGGAGATCCGGATGCTTGCCTTTGCCCTGCCCTACACATTGCATGTCCTTGCCGCCCTGATATGGGTCGGCGGCATGTTCTTCGCCTGGCTGGTGCTGCGCCCGGCAACGGTTTCAGCCCTTGAGGGGCCTGCCCGCCTGCGCCTGTGGGTGGAAGTTTTCCGACGCTTCTTCGTCTGGGTCTGGCTGGCCGTGGCGATTCTGGCGATAAGTGGTATCGGTATGTTGCACATGCGTTTCAGCGGCTTCGAGACTGCGCCCAAATATGTACACGTGATGATTGGCGGCGGGATTGCCATGTTCGCGCTGTTCATGCGCATCCAGGCATTGCTGCTGCCGGAGCTCAAGGCGGCGGTGCAGGCTGAGGACTGGCCGGCGGGCGCTGCGGTGCTCGGGCGGATTCGACGGATGGTGGGGATCAACCTGCTGCTGGGCCTGGCGGTCGTTGCGGTGGCCAGTTCACGGCTGTTGATGTGAGGGGTTCTATGCGGCATTTTCAGTGCCTGTGAGATCGAGCGCCGCCCGCGCGGCGCACGATCTCACAGCCCCTACAACTCCAAAGTCAGTCCCCCAACCTCAGAGACGCTGCAAAATCAGTTCACCCTCGGCACCAGCCAACCCAGGCTGCCCTTCCTGCCCCGGGCGGCCATTGGCTCCGGCGTCGGTGCGATACACCAGGCACCCCTTGCTCGCCCCGCCTTTACCGGCCTTGCCCGCCGCCCCGGCCTTGCCCGGCGCACCACCCTCCAGGCGTACCACGATGCGTTCCTGCGGGAACCCTTGCGGCAGGTTCAGGCGAACCCGCCCGCCGGGTGCACCGTCATGCCCGTTGCCACCATCATCACCATTCGCCCCTTTGCTTGCCTGGCCCCAGGCACAACCTCCCGCCTGGCCATTGGCGCCATCAAGGCCCATGTAACCCGGCGCTCCGGCGCCACCACGGGCATCGATGGCCAGGCGTTCGGCGTCGACCTTGGCGAGGGTCAATTCCAGGCTGCGCCCGGAGCGGGCAGCCCGTTCGTAGGTACCGGGCGCCCCTGGCGCGCTGATCTCACTGCCCTCGCCCAGCACAGCACTGCGTACCTCGATAAGCAGCGGTGCTTCGGCAGGCGCAATGGCAATCCGCGCATCGCGGCCCAGTTGCAAATGATCGACCTTCAGCTCGGTCAATGTGGACGGCAACAGCAAGGTCGCCGAATCCGCGACATTCAACTGCTCCAGGTGCACGCTGGCCGACTTGTTCGGCAGCCGCAACATCGAGTGCGAGGCAACTTCAAGGCTCTGCGCCTGCGCCACGGGCGCGGCCAATACCGCCAGCAACATCAATTTACGCATGGCGAGGCGCCTCCTGCGGACGGGGAATGGACATGACATGAAAAATACCGGTCAGCAGGATCTGCAACCGGTCGAACCAGCGGTGGCTGCGGCCACGCAAGCTGCCATTGAAAAACAGCATTTCGAGAACATGCAGGCTCAGCACAAAAATGCCCAAGGCATTGATCAACAGATTCAACGGCAACGGTTGCGGCATCATCAGGTTGAACAGCACCACGCCCCAGAACGCCACGGTCAGGACCTTGCCCAGGCCCAGGATGAACTTCATACCCCGCCCCTAATACGTGTCTATTTATTGTTATGTCCACGCGGCCCGAGCATGCGCGCCGCGCAGCCAAACACTACCTGCATGCACAGGCACGCGCCAGCACCGTCAGTTGAGGTGCAGGTCCACCCGTCGGTTGTGCGCACGCCCTTCATCGGTGGCGTTGTCGGCGACCGGCTCATGGGCGCCACGGCCCTCGCTGGTCACCTTCTGCGGCGCCAGGCCCTGACTGATCAGGTATTCGGCGACACTGGCGGCACGGCGTTCGGAAAGCGCCTGGTTGTAGCTGTCTGAGCCGACGTTGTCGGTATGCCCGACCACCTTGACACGCGTGACCCCCAACTCGCTGAGGCGCGGCAGCAGGCTTTTCAGGCGCTCTTCGCTACCCGGGGTGAGATCGGCGGAATTGAACGCGAACATCACCTGGCCCTGGTCATCGAGGCTGATCACCTCAGGCTGGGGCTGTGGTGCGGGTTGCGCCGGCGGGTACTGCGGCAGCGGGCAGCCCATGTGGTTCACCGCTGTGTTGGCCGGGGTATCGGGGCAGCGGTCGCGGCGGTCGAACACACCGTCACCATCATCGTCACCATCCTGGGCATAACAGATAAGCCCACCGGTGATCGCGCCGAGGGCGCCGAGGCCAGCCGCCCAGCCCGAGTTTTCGATGGCGCCAAGGCCACCCCCTACCG
>Ga0153918_1000552_pt1 | contig 17390 bp, 16 predicted proteins | sample TSFL002MetaG_FD_104687 | JGI IMG/M metagenome (GOLD analysis project Ga0153918, IMG submission 104687) | Attine ant fungus gardens microbial communities from Florida, USA - TSFL002 MetaG | ecosystem: Host-associated > Fungi > Mycelium > Unclassified | place: USA: Florida, Paynes Creek Historic... | reverse complement strand
GGCGTGGGCATGGTGTGCCGCAACTTCTGCTTTGAAAACGGCCTGATCATGCGCGCGGTGGGCGACACCATGATCATCGCGCCACCGTTGGTGATCAGCCGCGAGGAAGTCGACGAGCTCGTGGAAAAGGCGCGCAAGTGCCTCGACCTGACCCTCGAAGCGATCCGTTGAGCGTTTGCTAGGCTAGCGATGTGACATTAAGTGGTGACAAGGGGCTGCTTTCCTTGAAACAGCGCCTTGTAACTTGCCAGACTAGCGGCTGTTTCAGTCGCTGCGACGCGTGTAGCGCGGGGCCTGGCTGCTGAACGGATGGCTAATCAAAAAAATCTGGAGCATGACGCATGAAGAAAATGGGCAAGACGTTGCTGGCCGCCGCCCTGATGGGTGCCATGGCCACTGCTGCACAGGCTGAGGACAAGGTACTTAACGTCTACAACTGGTCGGACTACATCGCTCCGGACACCATCGCCAAGTTCGAGAAGCAGACCGGTATCAAGGTCAAGTACGACGTCTTCGACAGCAACGAGACCCTTGAAGCCAAGCTGCTGGCCGGCAAGTCGGGCTACGACATCGTCGTGCCGTCCAACAACTTCCTGGCCAAGCAGATCAAGGCGGGCGTCTACGAGGAACTGGACCGCTCCAAGCTGCCTAACTGGAAGAACCTCGACCAGGACCTGCTCAAGGCCGTTGGCGATGCCAGCGACCAGGGCAACAAGCACGCTTTCCCGTACATGTGGGGTTCGATCGGTATCGGCTACAACCCGGAGAAGGTCAAGGCTGCGCTGGGCGTGGACAAGATCGACTCGTGGGACGTGGTGTTCAAGCCTGAGAACATCGCCAAGCTCAAGAGCTGCGGCGTGAGCTTCCTGGATGCCCCGACCGAAATGCTCCCGGCCGCGCTGCACTACCTGGGCAAGCCGACCAACAGCACCAGCAAGGAAGACCTGAAGGCCGCCGAAGAGCTGTTCCTGAAGATCCGTCCTTCGATCACCTACTTCCACTCGTCCAAGTACATCGGCGACATGGCCAATGGCAACATCTGTGTGGCCGTTGGCTATTCCGGTGACCTGGAGCAGTCCAAGGCCCGTGCCCACGAGGCCGGCGACAAGGTCAAGGTGGACTACGTGATTCCGAAAGAAGGTGCCGGCACCTTCTATGACATGGTCGCCATCCCGAAAGATGCCGAACACAAAGATGCCGCCTACCAGTTCATGAACTTCCTGCTGCAGCCGGAAGTCATGGCCGAAATCACCAACGCTGTGCGCTTCCCGAATGGCAACGCCGCTGCCACCCAGTTCGTGGACAAGGAAATCACCAGCGACCCGAGCATCTATCCGCCAGCTGACGTGAAGAAACAGCTGTACGCCATCGCTGCACCGGATGCCAAGGTCCAGCGTGACATCACCCGTAGCTGGACCAAGATCAAATCGGGCAAATAACCCCCGATGCGTGACCTCTGGGCCGGGGTTTCCCGGCCCAGAGCCAGTGAATGGCAATTGATGATTGCGGCAACGAAGCTGCGCAGGTAAGTTGCGCGCCGGTTTTGTGTGCGCGGCAGCGCTGTACCGATAAGCACGCCGTCACCGAGGCACTGATTGTGAGGACCAACCACTTGTCTATTTCTGTACTACGCAAGGCCTTGATGGCTGGAGCGGGCCTGACGCTGGCATGCAGCGTCCAAGCGGCGCCTACGGTGCACTTCTACAACTGGTCGGACTATATCGGCCCGAACACCCTTGCGGACTTCGAGAAGGCAACCGGCATCAAGCCCGTGCAGGATGTTTTCGATTCCAACGAAACCCTGGAAGGCAAACTGCTGGCCGGCAACACTGGCTATGACGTGGTAGTGCCGTCCAACCATTTCCTCGGCAAGCAGATCAAGGCGGGCGCGTTCCAGAAGCTCGACAAGCACCTGCTGCCCAACTATTCCAACCTCGACCCGGCGCTGATGAAGCGCCTGGAAAAGAACGACCCCGGCAACCAGTACGCCGTGCCTTACCTGTGGGGCACCAACGGCATCGGTTACAACGTCGACAAGGTCAAGGCCACGCTGGGCGTGGACAAGATCGATTCCTGGGCCGTGTTGTTCGAACCCGAGAACATGAAGAAGCTCTCCAAGTGCGGTGTGGCCTTCCTCGACTCGGCGGACGAAATGCTCCCGGCGGTGCTCAACTACATGGGGCTCAACCCCAACAGCACCGACCCCAAGGATTACGCCAAGGCCGAGCAGAAGCTGCTGGCCGTGCGCCCGTACGTGACCTACTTCCACTCGTCCAAGTACATCACCGACCTGGCCAACGGCGACATCTGCGTCGCGGCAGGTTTCTCGGGTGATGTGTTCCAGGCCAGGACCCGCGCCGAAGAGGCGAAGAAGGGCGTGAACCTGGCCTACGCCATTCCAAAGGAAGGCGGCAACCTGTGGTTCGACGTCCTGGCGATCCCCAAGGACGCCAAGAACGTCAAGGAGGCCCATGCCTTCATCAACTATTTGCTGAAACCTGAGGTTATCGCCCAGGTCAGTGATTACGTCGGTTACGCCAACCCGAACCCCAAGGCTGGCGACCTGATGGACCAGGCCGTGAGGACTGACGCTGCGGTTTACCCACCGCAGGAAGTGCTGGACAAGATGTTCGTGAACTCAGAGTTGCCACCCAAGGTGCAGCGTCTGATGACCCGTAGCTGGACCAAGGTCAAGTCGGGCAAGTAATCATCCAGACCCGTAGCGGTACCTGGAACACAGGCCGCGCGGGCACAAAAATCTTGTTGGGAGTTTCACTCATGGCAGTTGCCTCCGGTGCCTATAAAAAAGCCCTCGAGGGTGGCCAGCAACCCAAGCAGGTGCTGGTCAAGATCGACCGGGTTACAAAAAAGTTCGACGAAACGGTCGCCGTGGACGATGTGTCCCTGGAAATCCGCAAAGGCGAAATCTTCGCCCTGCTGGGTGGCTCCGGTTCCGGCAAGTCGACCTTGCTGCGTATGCTGGCCGGCTTCGAGCGCCCGACTGAGGGGCGCATCTTCCTCGACGGCGTCGACATCACCGATATGCCGCCGTACGAGCGGCCGATCAACATGATGTTCCAGTCCTATGCCCTGTTCCCGCACATGACCGTGGCGCAGAACATCGCCTTCGGCCTGCAGCAGGACAAGATGCCCAAGGCTGAGATCGACGCCCGCGTGGCAGAGATGCTCAAGCTGGTACACATGACCCAGTACGCCAAGCGCAAGCCTCACCAGCTCTCCGGTGGCCAGCGTCAGCGGGTGGCCCTGGCCCGTTCGCTGGCCAAGCGCCCCAAACTGCTGCTGCTCGACGAGCCGATGGGTGCGCTGGACAAGAAACTGCGTTCGCAGATGCAGCTGGAACTGGTGGAAATCATCGAGCGCGTAGGAGTGACCTGCGTGATGGTGACCCACGACCAGGAAGAAGCCATGACCATGGCCCAGCGTATCGCCATCATGCATCTGGGCTGGATCGCCCAGATTGGCTCGCCGGTGGATATCTACGAGACCCCGACCAGCCGCCTGGTGTGTGAATTCATCGGTAACGTCAACCTGTTCGAGGGTGAAGTGGTCGACGACGCCGAGGGCCACGCGATCATTGCCAGCCCGGAACTGGAGCGCAAGATCTACGTGGGCCACGGCATCACCACCTCGGTGGAAGACAAGCACATCACCTACGCCCTGCGCCCGGAGAAGATGCTGGTCACCTCCCAGCAACCGACCTGCGAGCACAACTGGTCGCGCGGCAAGGTCCACGACATCGCTTACCTGGGCGGCCACTCGGTGTTCTACGTCGAGCTGCCGAGCGGCAAGGTCGTCCAGTCGTTCGTCGCCAACACCGAGCGCCAGGGCGCCCGCCCGACGTGGGGTGATGAAGTGTACGTGTGGTGGGAAGACGACAGCGGCGTGGTACTGCGGTCATGAAACCTCGCAAGCTCAAGCGAGCCTTCCAGCGCCTTATCCCGGAGGGGCGGCACCTGGTGATCGGCGTGCCGTTCATCTGGCTGTTCCTGTTCTTCATGCTGCCGTTCTTCATCGTGTTGAAGATCAGCTTCGCCGAAGCCGACGTGGCGATCCCGCCGTATACCGAGATCTACACCTACGTCGAAGACAAGATCCAGTTGGTGCTCAACCTGGCCAACTACGGCCTGTTGACCGAGGATGAGCTGTACATCTCGGCCTATCTGGGCTCGTTGAAGATGGCCTTCTTCAGCACCCTGCTGTGCCTGCTGATCGGCTACCCGATGGCCTATGCCATCGCCAACGCCAAGAAGGAGACCCAGACGGTCCTGCTGCTGCTGATCATGATGCCGACCTGGACTGCGATCCTGATCCGCGTCTATGCCTGGATGGGCATCCTCAGCAACAACGGACTGCTCAACGGCTTCCTGCTGTGGACCGGCTTGATCGATCAGCCCTTGCAGATCCTCAACACCAACCTGGCGGTGTACATCGGCGTGGTCTATTCGTACCTGCCGTTCATGATCCTGCCGCTGTTCGCCAACCTGGTTAAGCACGACCCGAGCCTGCTCGAAGCGGCTTCGGACCTGGGGTCGAGTACCTTCAACAGCTTCTGGAAGATCACCGTGCCGCTGTCGAAGAACGGCATCATTGCCGGCTGCATGCTGGTGTTCATCCCGGTGGTGGGTGAGTTCGTCATTCCTGAACTGCTTGGCGGCCCGGAAACCTTGATGATCGGTAAAGTGCTGTGGCAGGAGTTCTTCAACAACCGTGACTGGCCGGTGGCATCCGCCCTGGCGGTGGTGATGCTGGCGATCCTGATCGTGCCGATCCTGCTGTTCAACCGCAGCCAGGCCAAAGAAATGGAGGGCAGAGCATGAAGCGCTTCAGTTTTTCCAAGCTGATGCTGGTGCTCGGCTTGCTGTTCATCTACCTGCCGATGCTGATCCTGGTGATCTACTCGTTCAACGCCTCCAAGCTGGTGACGGTCTGGGGCGGCTGGTCGGTGAAGTGGTACGTCGGCCTGCTCGATAACACCCAGCTGATGGGTTCGGTGATGCGCTCGCTGGAAATCGCCTGCTACACGGCGGTGGCTGCGGTGGCGCTGGGTACCCTGGCGGCCTTCGTGCTGACCCGGGTCACCCGTTTCAAGGGCCGCACGTTGTTCGGCGGCCTGGTCACTGCACCGTTGGTGATGCCTGAGGTGATCACTGGTCTGTCGCTGTTGCTGCTGTTCGTGGCCATGGCGCAGATGATCGGCTGGCCGCAGGAGCGTGGCATCGTCACCATCTGGATCGCGCATACCACGTTCTGTGCGGCGTATGTGGCGGTGGTGGTGTCGGCACGCCTGCGCGAGCTGGACCTGTCGATCGAAGAGGCGGCGATGGACCTCGGTGCCAAGCCGTGGAAGGTGTTCTTCCTGATCACCATCCCGATGATCGCGCCGTCGCTGGCGGCGGGCGGCATGATGTCGTTCGCCCTGTCGCTGGACGACCTGGTATTGGCCAGCTTCGTATCCGGCCCGGGTTCGACCACCCTGCCGATGGAAGTGTTCTCGGCGGTGCGTCTGGGCGTGAAGCCTGAGATCAACGCTGTGGCCAGCCTGATCTTGCTGTCGGTGTCGCTGGTGACCTTCTTTGTCTGGTTCTTCAGCCGCCAGGCCGAAGAGCGTCGTCGCAAGGCGATTCAGCAGGCGATCGAAGAAGGTGCTGCGGCCAATGCCTCGCAGCCACAGGTCAAGCGCCCGACGCAGGTGGCCGCTTCGGCCTGACCCGGCCCTTTCGCGGGTAAACCCGCTCCCACAGGGATACCACAGCCTTCAGGTTTGCGGTGACCCTGTGGGAGCGGGTTCACCCGCGAATGCCCCACTACACATTCAAAGCCAGACTGCATCCCAGTGTGGATAGTCCCTGACACTTTTGACCAGGCCTGCCCGCAAGGGGTTTGCCACAATGTACCGGGCCACATGCACCATGCTTTCCTCCCGCCTCAAAGCCCGGTCCTGATACCCAGGCTGCCATACCGGATCATCCTCCTCAACCCCCGCCCGATGCAGTACCAGACTGGACCTGGACTTGAACCTGCGCATCAAGGTGCCCAGTGTCGTACCCTTCAACTCGATCAGCCAATGCAGGTGGTCCGGCATCAGCACCCAGGCCAGTGACCTACAGGCATGCTCCTTATCTGATTGGCGCAACTGGTGAATGACTAATCGAGCATGGTGGAAGTCCTGGAACAGTGGTTTGCGCTGATGAGTGACGGTGGTTAGCAGATAAAGCCTGCCAAGCTCTGAATAGCGACCACGGCGAAGTAGGTGGGACTGGGCTCGTGACATTGGGCTCTTCCTTGAAGGACAAGTGAAACCCCTAAGGTAGTGGCTGGGATGCAGGAGCTGTGCAGATCATGGTTTCTGGATATGGCAGAGATCTGTGGGTGGCTGTACTGGCCTCGTCGCGGGTAAACCCGCTCCCACCGGTAAGGCACAAGCCTTGAAGTCTGCATATGACCCTGTGGGAGCGGGTTTACCCGCGAAAGGGCCGGCGCAGCCGCTGAAAATGCCTAACTGATCCCGGTCAGTGCCGTTTATCGAACCCTGAACTACGCTGACAGTCGCATCCCAAGAATCATTTGCGCGCAAAGCAAGGAGCCTGCATGACGTTGATGCGTCCGCTGTCGGTAGTTTGCCTGGGGCTGCTGTATATGCTCACCGGGTGTAGCAAGGAAGAAACCACCGAAACGCTGCCGCGGGTCGGCGTGCAGCAGGTAGCACCCACCGACTTCGCTGCCAGGGTCACCCTGACTGGCGATGTCCAGGCGCGGGTGCAGACCGACCTGTCGTTCCGCGTCGGCGGCAAGATCATTTCCCGTAGCGTCGACGTGGGCGATCACGTCAAGGCCAACCAGGTGCTGGCGCGGCTCGACCCGAAAGACCTGCAGAACAATGTCGACTCGGCCAAGGCTGAGGTATTCGCGGCGCAAGCGCGGGTCACCCAGGCCAGCGCGGCCTTTGTCCGCCAGCAAAAATTGCTGCCCAAGGGCTACACCAGCCAGAGCGAATACGATTCCGCCGAAGCTGCGCTGCGCAGCAACCAGAGCGCGCTCAAGGCTGCCCAGGCAGAGCTGGCCGATGCCAATGAGCAGCTGAGCTACACCGCGTTGGTGTCCGATGCCGATGGCGTGATCACCGAGCGCCAGGCCGAGGTGGGCCAGGTGGTGCAGGCGACCATGCCGATCTTCAGCCTGGCCCGTGACGGCGACCGCGATGCGGTGTTCAACGTCTACGAATCGCTGCTGGTGGCGCCGCCCAGCGACGCTGGCGTCATCGTCAGCCTGCTGGATGACCCCAAGGTCCAGGCGCACGGCGTTGTCCGCGAGATTACCCCCACCGTGTCGGCGCAAAGCGGCACCGTGCAGGTCAAGGTGGCACTGAAGGATGTGCCGCCAGACATGCAGTTGGGCGCGCCGGTCACCGCCAGCACCAATGCGGTGGGGCGGCCCAGCGTCGAGCTGCCATGGTCGGCATTGACCAAGGCGCTGCATGAGCCAGCAGTCTGGGTGGTGGGCGAGGGCGGCAAGGTCGAACTGCGCAAGGTCGAGGTCAGCCGTTATCTGACCAGCAAGATCGTGGTTGCCAGCGGCCTGAAGGCCGGTGAAACCGTGGTGGTGGTCGGTGGCCAGCTGCTGCACCCCGGCATGCAGGTGCAGAAGGTCGATGCCAAGGCCCAGGGAGGTGAGCTATGAAGCGCCTGCTGCTGATACTGTCGGCCGGCATGCTGCTGGCCGCTTGCGGTAGCGAGGAGGAAGCGCCCGAGCCGATCCGGCCGGTGCTGTCGGTCAAGGTGGAGCCACAGATGCAGTCGCAGCTGGGCCGCTTCGCTGGCCTTATCCAGGCGCGCTTCGAAAGCACCTTGGGCTTCCGGGTTGGCGGGCGCATCGCCCGGCGTTGGCTGGATGTGGGCGCACAGGTCAAACCGGGCGATACCCTGGCCACGCTCGACCCCACCGACCAGCAGAACCAGCTGCGTGCCGCCGAAGGCGACCTGGCCAAAGTGCAGGCGCAGTGGATCAACGCCCAGGCCGACGCTCGCCGCCAGCAGCAGCTGTTCGACCGCGGCGTCGGTGCCCAGGCCCAGCTGGATATCGCCCAGACCAACCTGAAAACCACCAGCGCCGCGCTGGAGCAGGCGCGCTCGGCGCTCAGCCAGGCCCGCGACCAGCTCGACTACAGCACCCTGCGCACCGACCACGCGGCCGTCATCACCGCCTGGCAGGCCGAAGCCGGGCAGACCGTCACTGCCGGCCAGGCAGTGGTGACCCTGGCGCGGCCGGATGTGAAGGAAGCGGTGATCGACCTGCCAATCGGCCTGGCCGAGCAACTGAACAAGGGCCTGACCTTCACCGTTGCGTCGCAGCTCGACCCCACCATCAACACCACCGCCACCCTGCGCGAGCTGGAGCCGCAGGCGGACGCGACGACCCGGACCCGCCGCGCGCGCCTGACCTTGGCCAGCACCCCGCCGGCCTTCCACTTGGGCACCGCGATCAGCGTGACCCTGAGTTCTGAAGTGAGCCCGCGCAGCGAGCTGCCGCTCAGTGCCTTGCTCGAGCGTGATGGCAAGACTCAGGTCTGGGTGATCGACACCGAGCAGAAAACCGTAGGTACCCGCGACGTCACCCTGATCGACCGTACCGCCGACAGCATCGTCCTGGCTTCCGGCGTGCAGCCGGGCGAGCGTGTGGTGACGGCGGGTGTGAACAGCCTCAAGCCTGGCCAGAAGGTCACCTTCGACGAGGATGTGCAATGAAAGGAAGCTTCAACCTGTCCGAATGGGCGCTCAAGCATCAATCGTTCGTCTGGTACCTGATGTTCGTTGCCCTGCTGATGGGCATTTTCTCGTACTTCAACCTTGGCCGGGAGGAAGACCCTTCGTTCACCATCAAGACCATGGTGATTCAGACCCGCTGGCCGGGTGCGACCCAGGACGAAACGCTCTATCAAGTCACCGACCGTATCGAGAAGAAGCTCGAAGAGCTGGACTCCCTCGACTACACCAAGAGCTATACCCGCCCGGGCGAATCCACGGTGTATGTGTACCTGCGCGATACCACCAAGGCCAAGGACATCCCGGAAATCTGGTACCAGGTGCGCAAGAAGATCCAGGACATCCGCGGCCAGTTTCCGCAGGGTATCCAGGGGCCTGGCTTCAACGACGAATTCGGCGACGTGTTTGGCTCGATCTACGCCTTCACCGCCGATGGCCTCACCCTGCGTCAGTTGCGTGACTACGTGGAGCAGGCGCGCGCGGAAGTGCGCGATGTCCCGAACATCGGCAAGATCGAGCTGGTCGGCACCCAGGACGAAGTGCTGTACCTGAACTTCTCGACCCGCAAGCTGGCGGCCCTGGGCATCGACCAGCGCCAAGTCATGCAAGCCCTGCAGTCGCAGAACGCGGTGACCCCGGCCGGGGTTATCGAGGCTGGCCCCGAGCGCATTTCGGTACGCACCACCGGGCAATTCGCTTCGGAGAAAGACCTGCAGACGGTCAACCTGAAGATCAACGACCGGTTCTTCCGCCTGGCCGACATCGCCGACATCCAGCGCGGCTACGTCGACCCACCGTCACCGATGTTCCGCTACAACGGCCAGACCGCCATCGGCCTGGCCATCGGCATGAAGGCCGGCGGCAACATGCAGGTATTTGGCGCGGCGCTGAAAAAACGCATGGACCGGGTGATAGAGGACCTGCCGGTTGGCGTTGGCGTCCACACCGTGTCGGACCAGGCCGTGGTGGTCAAGCAGGCCGTAGGTGGCTTCACCAGCGCGCTGTTCGAAGCAGTGGTGATCGTGCTGGCGGTGAGTTTCGTCAGCCTTGGCATGCGCGCTGGCCTGGTGGTGGCCTGTTCGATTCCGCTGGTGCTGGCGATGGTGTTCGTGTTCATGGAATACAGCGGCATTACCATGCAGCGGATTTCGTTGGGGGCGCTGATCATCGCCCTCGGCTTGCTGGTGGATGACGCCATGATCACCGTCGAGGTGATGGTCACGCGGCTGGAAATGGGCGAGAGCAAGGAGCAGGCGGCGACGTTCGCCTATACCTCGACGGCGTTCCCCATGCTCACCGGTACCCTGGTGACGGTTGCCGGCTTCGTGCCCATCGGCCTCAACGCCAGTTCCGCCGGTGAATATACCTACACGCTGTTTGCGGTGATCGCCGTGGCGCTGATGGTGTCGTGGGTGGTGGCGGTGTTCTTCGCCCCGGTGCTGGGCGTGCACATTCTCAGCAGTGCCAAGCTCAAGGCCCATGAAGCCGAGCCAGGGCGCGTCGGCCGGGCCTTCGAGCATGGCCTGCTGTGGTGCATGCGCAACCGCTGGCTGACCATCATCGGCACAGTGGTGCTGTTTGCCCTGGCGATATTTTGCGAGCGCTTCGTGCAGAACCAGTTCTTCCCTTCATCGGACCGTCCGGAAATCCTCGTCGACCTCAACCTGCCGCAGAACGCTTCGATCGAGGAAACCCGCAAGGTGGTCGACCGCTTCGAGGCCCGCATCAAGGATGACCCGGACATGGTGAGCTGGAGCACCTACATCGGCCAGGGCGCCATTCGTTTCTACCTGCCTCTCGACCAGCAGTTGCAGAACCCGTACTACGCGCAGCTGGTGATCGTCAGCAAGGGCTTCGAAGAACGCCAGGGCATGATGCAGCGGCTGCAGAAGATCCTGCATGAAGACTTCGTCGGCATCGGCGTCAACGTGCAATCGCTGGAAATGGGCCCGCCGGTGGGCAGGCCGATCCAGTACCGGGTCAGTGGCGCCAATATCGACGAGGTGCGCAAGCACGCCATCGACCTGGCCACCTTGCTCGACCAGAACGAGCACATCGGTGAGATGATCTACGACTGGAACGAGCCCGGTAAGGTGCTGCGTGTGGAAATCGCCCAGGACAAGGCGCGTCAGCTGGGGTTGTCGTCGGAAGACGTGGCCAATGTGATGAACAGCATCGTCAGCGGCGTGGATATCACCCAGGTCAACGACAACATCTACCTGGTCGATGTGGTCGCCCGTGCCGAGGACAGCGAGCGCGGTTCACCTGATACCCTGCAGAACCTGCAGATTCTCACGCCCAGCGGTACCTCGATCCCGCTGCTGTCGTTCGCCACCGTGCGTTACGAACTGGAGCAGCCGCTGGTGTGGCGCCGTGACCGCAAGCCGACCATCACCATCAAGGCCTCGGTCAACGGCGATATCCAGCCGACCGACCTGGTGGCCCAGCTCAAGCCGAAGATCGACGAGTTCGCCAGCAAGCTGCCGGTGGGCTTCGAAGTGGCCACGGGCGGTACCGTGGAGGAGAGCGCCAAGGCCCAAGGGCCGATCCGCAAGGTTATCCCGTTGATGCTGTTCCTGATGGCGACCTTCCTGATGATCCAGCTGCACAGCGTGCAGAAGCTGTTACTGGTGGTCAGCGTGGCGCCACTGGGGCTGATCGGCGTGGTGCTGGCACTGGTGCCGACGGGCACGCCGATGGGCTTTGTGGCGATCCTCGGTATCCTCGCCCTGGCGGGCATCATCATTCGTAACTCGGTGATCCTGGTGACCCAGATCGACGAGTTCGAGGCCCAGGGCCTCTCGCCGTGGGATGCGGTAGTGGAGGCGACCAACCACCGACGTCGCCCGATCCTGCTGACGGCTGCGGCAGCGAGCCTGGGCATGATCCCGATTGCCCGCGAGGTGTTCTGGGGGCCAATGGCCTACGCGATGATTGGCGGGATCATTGTCGCGACCCTGCTGACGCTGCTGTTCCTGCCGGCGTTGTACGTGGCCTGGTACAAGATCCGCGAGCCGCAGAAACACAGCTGAAGCCCTGACACGGACCCTGTGGGAGCGGGTTTACCCGCGAATGCGATGGTGGCGCCACCGCCGCATTCGCGGGTGAACCCGCTCCCACAGGTCCTTCTGTCACTTGTAAAAAGGTCTTTTGATTTTGGTTATATAAACATTCTTAAACAGTATTTTTAAGAATAATCCCGCCTCACTACTATTGCCCTCAAGCCAGGCAATGAACCCCTTCACATCCATGCCCGGCACCCTCATTCCAAGGAGAACGAGCATGAGTGCATCGCTGCGTAGCATCGACGGTCAGGACGAAGCCACCATTCTGCGTGAGATCCAGAGCGCCTTGCGCGACCTGCGTTTCGGTGCGGTGGAAATCACCGTGCACAACGCTCAGGTCGTGCAGATCGAGCGCAAGGAGAAGTTCCGCCTGCAACAGCCAGGCAACAAGGCCGGCTGATTCGCGCCACAACATCCAAAACTAGAAAAATGCCAATCGGGAGCTTCACCATGTCCATCCGCCGTTATGCGCTTGCCGCCCTGGCCAGTGCTGTTTTTGCCGGTTCCGCCATCGCCAAGGACTACGAACTGCTGAACGTGTCCTATGACCCGACCCGTGAGCTGTACCAACAGTACAACGCCGAATTCATCAAGCACTGGCAACAGGCCCATCCGGGCGACAAGGTGAAGATCCAGCAATCCCATGGCGGCTCGGGCAAACAGGCTCGTGCGGTGATCGATGGCCTGCGCGCCGACGTGGTGACCTTGGCCCTGGCCGGTGACATCGACGAAGTCGCCAAACTCGGCAAGACCTTGCCTGAGGACTGGCAGAAGCGCCTGCCGGACGCCAGCACCCCGTACACCTCGACCATCGTGTTCCTGGTGCGCAAGGGCAACCCGAAAGGTATCAAGGACTGGGGCGACCTGATCAAGAAGGACGTGTCGGTCATCACGCCCAACCCGAAAACGTCCGGTGGCGCCCGCTGGAACTTCCTCGCCGCCTGGGCCTACGGCCTGAAAACCGGCGGCAGTGAAGACAAGGCCAAAGCCTACGTGCAAGAGCTGTTCAAGCACGTGCCAGTGCTGGACACCGGTGCCCGCGGCTCGACCATCACCTTCGTCAACAACGGTCAGGGCGACGTGCTGCTGGCCTGGGAAAACGAAGCCTTCCTGGCGCTCAAGGAAGATGGGGGCGCCGACAAGTTCGACATCGTCGTGCCGTCGCTGTCGATCCTTGCCGAGCCGCCGGTGGCGGTGGTCGACAAGAACGCCGAGAAGAAGGGCAACACCGAGATTGCCACTGAATACCTCAAGCACCTGTACAGCCCGGCCGGCCAAAAGATTGCCGCCGAGAACTTCTACCGCCCGCGTGACGAGAAAGTCGCTGCCGAATTCGGCAAGCAGTTCCCGAAACTGGACCTGGTGACCATCGACAAGGACTTCGGTGGCTGGAAGACTGCACAACCGAAATTCTTCAATGATGGCGGTGTGTTCGACCAGATCTATCAGGCACAGTAAGGCGGTCACCGTAGGAGCGGCCTTCAGCCGCGAAAGGGCTGCGTAGCAGCCCCAGGATTCAGAAGCCTGCACCGGCCCGGAATTGTTTCCGGGCTTCGTGCGTTCAACCAGGGATATTTATGTCACGTCGCATTTCCCCCGTCATACCCGGCTTCGGGCTGACGCTGGGCTACACCTTGGTGTACCTCAGCCTGATTGTGCTGATACCGCTGGCGGCCATGTTCGTGCATGCCGCGCAGCTCACCTGGGAGCAGTTCTGGAACGTCATCAGTGCGCCGCGGGTGATCGCCGCGCTGCAGCTGAGTTTCGGCACCGCCCTGTTCGCCGCCATCATCAACGGAGTGATCGGTACCCTGCTGGCCTGGGTGCTGGTGCGCTATACCTTCCCGGGGCGCAAGATCATCGACGCGATGATCGACCTGCCGTTCGCCCTGCCCACCGCCGTTGCCGGTATTGCCCTGACCGCCCTGTACGCGCCTGCGGGCTGGGTTGGCCAGTTTGCCACCGACCTCGGTTTCAAGATCGCCTACACGCCGCTGGGCATCACCCTGGCGCTGACCTTCGTGACCCTGCCGTTCGTGGTGCGCACGGTGCAGCCAGTGCTGGCCGACATCCCGCGTGAAGTCGAAGAGGCCGCGGCATGCCTGGGTGCGAAACCATTGCAGGTGTTCCGCCACATCCTTGCGCCGGCGCTGTTGCCCGCCTGGCTCACCGGTTTCGCCCTGGCCTTCGCGCGCGGTGTCGGCGAGTACGGTTCGGTGATCTTCATCGCCGGCAACATGCCGATGAAGACCGAGATCCTGCCGTTGCTGATCATGGTCAAGCTCGACCAGTACGACTACACCGGCGCCACGTCCATCGGCGTGCTGATGCTGGTGGTTTCCTTCATCCTGCTGCTGCTGATCAACCTGCTGCAGCGCCGCATCGAAACCCCTTGAAGGAGGCCGCATGTCCGGTTCAACCCTGAGTGCAAGCGCTGCCGCCAACGCCGCCCGACGTGGCAGCGCCACCTCGCGGCGCGTACTGATCGGCCTTGGCTGGCTGGTGTTCGCGCTGTTCCTGCTGCTGCCCCTGGTGATCGTGGTGTCGCAGGCGCTGAAGAATGGCTTGGGCACCTTCGTCGAGGCGATCCTGGAGCCTGATGCCTTGTCGGCGCTCAAGCTCACCTTGCTCGCCGTGGTCGTTTCGGTGCCGCTGAACCTGGTGTTCGGTGTCAGCGCCGCGTGGTGCGTGAGCAAGTACAGCTTTCGTGGCAAGAGTATCCTGGTGACGTTGATCGACCTGCCGTTCTCGGTGTCGCCGGTGATCGCCGGCCTGGTCTACGTGCTGATGTTCGGTGCCCAAGGCCTGTTCGGCCCATGGCTGCAGGACCATGACATCCAGATCGTGTTCGCCCTGCCGGGCATCGTGCTGGCGACCATTTTCGTCACCGTGCCGTTCGTCGCCCGCGAGCTCATCCCGCTGATGCAGGAGCAGGGCACGCAGGAGGAGGAGGCCGCGCGCCTGCTCGGCGCCAACGGCTGGCAGATGTTCTGGCACGTGACGCTGCCGAACATCAAATGGGGCCTGATCTATGGCGTGGTGCTGTGCACCGCGCGGGCCATGGGCGAGTTTGGCGCAGTGTCGGTGGTTTCGGGCCATATCCGTGGCGTGACCAACACCTTGCCGCTGCACGTGGAGATCCTCTACAACGAGTACAACCACGTCGCGGCCTTCAGCGTGGCTAGCCTGTTGCTGATCCTGGCGCTCTTCATCCTGCTGCTCAAGCAGTGGAGCGAGAACCGTATTAACCGCCTGCGCCACAGCGCCGCGGAGGAATGATTCATGTCGATCGAAGTTCGTAACGTCAGCAAGCGCTTCAACAGCTTCCAGGCCCTGAACGCTATCAACCTGGATATCAACAGCGGCGAGCTGGTGGCCCTGCTTGGCCCGTCGGGCTGCGGCAAGACCACCCTGCTGCGCATCATCGCCGGCCTGGAAACCCCGGATCAGGGCAACATCGTGTTCCATGGCGAGGACGTGTCCGGCCACGACGTACGTGATCGCAACGTCGGCTTCGTGTTCCAGCACTACGCGCTGTTCCGCCACATGAGTGTGTTCGACAACGTCGCCTTCGGCCTGCGCATGAAGCCCAAGGGCGAGCGCCCGAGCGAAAGCAAGATTGCCGAGAAAGTCCACGAACTGCTGAACATGGTACAGCTCGACTGGCTGTCCGACCGCTACCCCGAGCAGCTGTCCGGTGGCCAGCGCCAGCGTATCGCCCTGGCCCGCGCACTGGCGGTGGAGCCCAAGGTGCTGCTGCTGGACGAGCCGTTCGGTGCGCTCGACGCCAAGGTGCGCAAGGAGCTGCGCCGCTGGCTGGCGCGGCTGCACGAGGACATCAACCTGACCTCGGTGTTCGTCACCCACGACCAGGAAGAGGCCATGGAAGTGGCTGACCGCATCGTGGTGATGAACAAGGGCGTGATCGAGCAGATCGGTTCGCCGGGCGAGGTGTACGAGCAGCCAGCCAACGATTTCGTCTACCACTTCCTCGGCGACTCCAACCGCCTGGCCTTGAGCGAGGGCCACCATGTGTTGTTCCGCCCGCACGAAGTGTCGCTGTCGCGGCATGAGACCGAGGGCCACCATGCGGCCGAAGTGCGCGATATCCGCCCGCTGGGCGCGACCACCCGGGTGACCTTGAAGGTGGAAGGGCAGAGCGAGCTGATCGAGGCTGAAGTGGTCAAGGACCACGACAGCCTGACCGGGCTGGCGCGTGGCGAAACGCTGTTCTTCCGGCCGAAGGTCTGGCAGAAGGTGGCGGATATCTGAGTCGCTTTGAGCAATAAAGAACCCGGGCATGGTCCCGGGTTTTTTTATACGCCAAACCTGGCGCGGCCCCTGTAGGAGCGGGTTTACCCGCGATCGGGCGCACAGCGCTCGCAGCAATCTGATGCCTTGCACGAATATTTCATATGCCTGCAAAGCATCGCCCGACCGCAATAAACCCACACCCCGCGAATCCCGCGGCCTAGAGCGATCCCCATAAAATTCATATTCCCAAAGAATCTAACTTTAATTTTAAACATTACTTTAAGAGATAAGCACCTGCCCGCGATGATTCAGCCACACACCTGAATCAAGAACCCCAGGAGTTTGATCAATGGGTAATGTCCAGTCGGCCGTCAGGGCCTACGACCAGCCATGGCGCCCGAGCCCGGGTGACCTGGTCGACCTTGGACGGACGCTTCGCCTGCCTCTGGGCCAGCTGCGCCTGCAACGCACCCCCGTCAGCGGCCTCAAGCGCCGGGACAAGCTGGCGCTGGGCCTGCTGGTGCTGGCCTTGCACGGTGCCGCCGCCTACTGGGTCAGCCAGGCTCCCACGCCCACGCTGCCCGTGGTACCGCCCCAGATTCCGCCCATGACCATCGAGTTCGCCGCGCCCGCACCACCGGTGGTGGAGCCGCCGCCACCTGCGCCTGCACCGCCAGTGGTCGAGCCACCCCCACCGGTGATCGACGAGCTGGCCGCCAAGCCCAAGCCCAAGCCTAAACCGGTGCCCAAGCCAGTGGCCAAGCAACCGCCCAAGCCACAACCCAAGCCGGTCGAGGCGCCACCGCCTGCGCCGGTTGCTGCGCCGGCACCCCCAGCGCCACCCGCGCCGGCCCCGGTCACGCCGCCGTCTGCCAACGCCGCGTACCTGAAGAACCCTGCGCCGGAGTACCCGCAGATGGCCCTGCGCCGTGGCTGGGAAGGCACCGTGCTGCTGCGCGTCGAGGTGCTGCCCAGCGGCAAGCCGGGGCAAATCCAGATCCAGCAGAGCAGCGGCCGCGATGCCCTCGACGCTGCCGCCCTGGCTGCGGTCAAGCGCTGGAGCTTCGTCCCCGCCAAGCAGGGCGATGTGGCCCAGGCCGGCTGGGTCAGCGTGCCGATCGATTTCAAGCTTCGCTAACTTTTTCGCAGAACACAGGAAGACATCATCATGAGCCTGCTGGCATCCCCCCTCGAATCCGTTGAAAGTGCAGTCATCTGGCTGCTGGTCGGTTTTTCCGTCGTCACCTGGGGCCTGGCCCTGGTCAAGATCGTTCAGTTCGTACGGCTGAAG
>Ga0153918_1000551_pt1 | contig 17417 bp, 10 predicted proteins | sample TSFL002MetaG_FD_104687 | JGI IMG/M metagenome (GOLD analysis project Ga0153918, IMG submission 104687) | Attine ant fungus gardens microbial communities from Florida, USA - TSFL002 MetaG | ecosystem: Host-associated > Fungi > Mycelium > Unclassified | place: USA: Florida, Paynes Creek Historic... | reverse complement strand
TGAAATACGAAGCAAAAAGACGGACGCGGGGTGGAGCAGCCTGGTAGCTCGTCGGGCTCATAACCCGAAGGTCGTCGGTTCAAATCCGGCCCCCGCAACCAATCAAATTTGAAGAAGTAAGTTTCTACAAGTGTAGAAAGACGGACGCGGGGTGGAGCAGCCTGGTAGCTCGTCGGGCTCATAACCCGAAGGTCGTCGGTTCAAATCCGGCCCCCGCAACCAACACTTCTTAAAACAATAAACACCCTGAAGGGTGTTTTTTTGTATCTGGCGTTTGTGAAAATGCCGGGCATGATACCCGGCTTAATGCCCTACCCCCGCCGCGCCAGCGTTTCCCCGTCTGAGAAGTAGGCCCGGATCCCCGCCAGAATCGACTCCGCCACTTCCTGCTGGAATTTAGCCGTCTTGAGCTTACGTTCCTCTTCCACGTTACTGATAAACGCGGTTTCGACCAGAATGGATGGAATATCTGGCGCTTTCAGGACCGCAAATCCGGCCTGCTCGACGCTGTTTTTGTGCAGCTTGTTGACCCGGCCCAGCTTGCCCAGCACCGCTTTACCAAACTTCAGGCTGTCGGTAATGGTCAGCGACTGCACCATATCAAACATCGTATGGTCGACGTAACGGTCGCCACTTTTGCTCACGCCACCGATTAAATCCGAGGCGTTCTGCGTGTCCGCCAGGTATCTCGCGGCGGTACTGGTCGCCCCTTTCGTTGACAGGGCAAACACTGAAGATCCACTCGGCTGGCGGCTGGTGAAGGCATCCGCGTGAATAGAGACAAACAGATCCGCGCGCTGCTTTTGCGCTTTTGCCACGCGGACCTTCAGCGGGATAAAGACATCTTCGTTGCGCGTCATGTAGGCGCGCATATTGCCCTCTTTGTCGATCAAGGCCTTCAGACGACGGGCAATTTGCAGCACCACATCTTTTTCGCGGGTGCGATATTTCCCGACGGCGCCGGAATCTTCTCCGCCGTGGCCAGGATCGAGCATGATCACAATCGGGCGATCGCGCCCCGCCTTACCCGGCTGTGGGCCACTTTGCGCTGGCGGAACCTGGCTGTCGAGATCGCCTTTGTTGTAATCCTCAAGTAATGCCAGGAGCGGATCCTGAATATCCGTCGCATTCGCCGGATAGAGATCCATCACCAGACGCTCCTTAAAGGCGGCTACAGGCGCAAGGGCAAAGAGCTGAGGTTTCACGTTCTGCTTCAGCTCAAACACCATACGCACGGTTTGCGGATCGAACTGCCCGACGCGCGCCGATTTGATAAACGGATCGTCGCCACGGATCTGAGCTGCCATGCCTTTAAGCACGGAGTTGAGGTTTACACCTTCGAGATCAACCACCACACGTTCAGGATTGCTGAGGGCAAATTGCTTGTATTTCAGCACGCGATTGGACTCGACCGTCACGCGCGTATAGGTCGACGACGGCCAGACGCGCACCGCGACTACCTGGCTTGTGGCGGCAAGACCCACCTGGCTGACGCTAAGCAACCACATCGCCCCGGCCCCTTTTAACAGGCGGCGGCGGCTTATTGCTGAATTGGATCCCGACATGCTTCTCCCGAGCAAGAAATCTGATTGATGAACAAAACGCCCAAATTGACCGAAAACTTTAACGAATGACGCATAAACTGTCATCTATAAAAGGGTAAACAATCATACGTTAACGCACGGATTACTTATTATTTTCTGTGGGTCGCAGAAAATTTAGGCTTGCACACGCGGCCACAATCGAATAAAAATACAGAAATTACGAATAAACATTCACTAAGGGTTGTGTCATGGTTAAGGAACGCAGAACCGAACTGGTCCAGGGATTCCGCCATTCTGTTCCCTATATCAACACCCATCGGGGAAAAACGTTTGTCATCATGCTTGGCGGCGAAGCCATTGAGCATGAAAACTTTTCCAGCATCGTCAATGATATCGGCCTGCTGCACAGCCTCGGCATCCGTCTGGTGGTGGTGTATGGCGCACGTCCGCAAATTGAAGCCAACCTGGCCGCCCATCACCATGAGCCGATCTACCACAAACACACGCGCGTGACGGATGCGAAAACCCTCGAGCTGGTCAAACAGGCGGCGGGTCTGTTGCAGCTCGATATCACCGCCCGCCTGTCGATGAGCCTGAATAATACGCCGTTGCAGGGCGCGCACATCAACGTGGTGAGCGGCAACTTTATCATCGCTCAGCCGCTCGGCGTGGACGATGGCGTGGATTACTGCCACAGCGGCCGCATCCGCCGTATTGATGAAGAAGCCATTCACCGCCAGTTAGACAATGGCGCGATCGTTCTGATGGGCCCTGTTGCCGTCTCCGTAACGGGTGAAAGTTTTAATCTGACCTCAGAAGAGATTGCCACCCAGCTGGCCATCAAGCTGAAAGCGGAAAAAATGATCGGCTTTTGCTCCTCACAGGGTGTCGTGAACGATGAGGGCGTGATTGTGCCAGAACTTTTTCCGAATGAAGCCCAGGCGCGCGTCGAAGCGCTGGAAGCAGAAGGCGATTACTATTCCGGTACCGTGCGTTTTCTGCGCGGCGCCGTTAAAGCGTGCCGTAGCGGGGTGCGCCGCAGCCACCTGATCAGCTATCAGGAAGACGGCGCGCTGTTGCAGGAGCTGTTCTCCCGTGACGGGATCGGTACGCAGATCGTCATGGAGAGCGCCGAGCAGATCCGCCGTGCCACCATCAACGATATCGGCGGCATTCTGGAGCTGATCCGTCCGCTGGAACAACAGGGAATTCTGGTTCGCCGATCCCGCGAGCAGCTGGAGATGGAGATCGACAAGTTCACCATCATTCAGCGGGATAACCTGACCATTGCCTGTGCGGCGCTTTATCCGTTCCCGGAAGAGCAGATTGGCGAAATGGCGTGCGTCGCCGTGCATCCTGATTACCGTAGCTCCTCACGGGGGGAGCTGCTGCTTGAACGCGTGGCGGCACAGGCGCGCCAGATGGGTCTGAGCAAGCTGTTCGTGCTTACCACGCGCAGCATTCACTGGTTCCAGGAGCGCGGCTTCACGCCGGTGGATATTGATTCCCTGCCGGAAAGTAAGAAAGAGATGTACAACTACCAGCGCCGCTCGAAGGTGTTAATGGCGGACCTGGGATAACAGTCACCCTCTCCTGCTGGAGAGGGCGTTCACTCAGACAGATTCAAATATCGCGCTTAATCCGCTTCTGCGCTCGGTACGGGTGGCAATCGCCTGACTCAACACGCGCTCATCCGCATACAGCGACAGAAGCTGGCGCGCACGGGTAATGGCGGTGTAGACCAGCTCGCGGGTCACAACCGGCGACAGCTGGGTAGGCAGGATCAGCGCCGCATGGTTGAACTCGGAGCCCTGAGATTTGTGTACCGTCATCGCCCATGCCGTTTCATGCTCTGGCAGGCGGCTGGGCTGGACGGACTTCACGCTGCCGTCCGGCAGCTGGAACCAGACGCGCAGTCCGTTACCGCGATCGAGCGCAATGCCGATATCGCCGTTGAACAGCCCCAGCGCACTGTCGTTGCGGGAGATCATCACTGGCCGGCCTTCATACCATCGCGAATGCTGTTGACGGTTAATTTTGCGTTTCTGCACCAGCAGTTGCTCCAGCCTGTCGTTCAGGCCCGTGACGCCAAACGGCCCTTCCCGCAATGCGCACAGAAGCTGGTATTCGCCAAATGCGGCGATGACCTGCCCGGGCTGACTGCGCTGCTGCACGCAGCTCAGAAAATGCTGGTATCCCTGAAGAGCCTCCTCAAGCATAGCCTGATACTCTTCCCCGCTTTGCAGCGATTTCTTTTCAATGTCAGTGAAGGAACCGTCAAACACCGTGCGCGTGGCGTGCCTGTCGCCACGGTTGACCGCCGCAGCCAGCTGGCCGATGCCGGAGTCGCTACCGAAACGGTAGCTTTTTTGCAGCAGGCACAGGCTGTCACGCAGTGCGCCCGCGATCGGCGTGTGATCGGGTTCAAGCGAGCAACCGGTCAGACGGGCGAGCTCCTGCGCCCGCGCGGGGGTATAACCGTAACTGGCGTAGGTACAGATATCTCCCAGCACCGCCCCGGCTTCTACAGAGGCGAGCTGGTCGCGATCGCCCAGGAAAACCACGCGCGCATGGGGTGGTAGCGCATCGATCAGGCGCGACATCATGGTCAGGTCGATCATGGAGGCTTCATCCACCACCAGCACGTCCAGATGCAGCGGATTGCCCGCATGGTAGCGCAGCCGCTGGCTACCCGGCTGCGCGCCGAGCAGACGGTGCAGAGTACTTGCTTCACCCGGGAAAAGCGCAAGCTGCTCCTGAGTGAGCGGCAGCTGTTGTATCGCACCGCCCAGTGATTCAGTCAGACGCGCCGCTGCCTTCCCGGTGGGCGCCGCCAGACGAATACGGCATCGCTGCTCGCCTGAAAGCTGTATCAGGGCTGCCAGCAGCTTTGCGACGGTCGTTGTTTTCCCGGTTCCCGGGCCGCCGGATATCACCGAGATCCGCCGCGTAAGGGCGACGGCTGCCGCCACTTTCTGCCAGTCTGTGGCCTCACCGGAGTCAAACAGCCTGTCCAGCGTCTGGCGAAGCTGTGCTTCGTCGCAGGGAAGCGGCGCATTGGTCTCACTAAAGAAACGCGCTACCGTCAGTTCGTTTCGCCACAGGCGGTTCAGGTATAAGCGCTCCCCCGTAAGGATCAGCGGTGCCTGGTTGTCTCCCGGCCCGACGGCTGACGATTCACGCAAGATTTTCTGCCAGTCCACCTTATCTCCCAGCAGCGCAAAGCAGGACTGGAGGACAGGCGGCATTTTCTCGTCAACCACCAGACGCGAGAGCGGCAGACACACATGCCCCTCTCCGGCATCTTTACTCAATAGGGCAGCGGCAAGCATCACGGCGGGCTGGTCAGCGGCAATCATCATGGCAAACTGCACGTCCAGCTGACGCAGCACGCGTTGCTCTACCGCATCCAGCAATAAGTCCTGCATCGTCATGCCATCTCCTCCGTGTTTGCTGCAAACAGGTTATCCATTTTATTAATCAATTCCGCATCCGGACGAGTGCTGAAGATCCCGGAGCGCGGATCGGCAGCATCAACCCCGCGCAGGAACAGATAGATGACACCGCCAAAATGATCGTCGTAGCGATAATCAGCAATACGGTGGCGCAAATAGCGGTGCAGCGCCAGGGTATAGAGCTGATATTGCAGATCGTAGCGATGCATTTGCATGGCGGCCGCCATCGCCTGCTGGGTATAGGCTTCGCTGTTCTCGCCCAGCCAGTTCGATTTGTAATCCAGCAGGTAGTACCGTCCTTCGTGACGGAAGACCAGGTCGATAAACCCTTTCAGCATGCCCTGCACCTGACGGAAGTTCAGCGGCGGGCAACCGGCTGACAGCGGATCGTACTGACGGATGAGCGCATCGAGCGCGTCGGCCTTAAGCGGGCCTGCGACGGGCAGATAAAACTCCATCTCAACCTGCTTATTTTTGGCCGTTAACTGGCGAAGAGAGAAGCCCTGCGTCGTCAGCGGCGCCTGCAAAATGGCGTTGATCCAGTCAGTGAGAACGGGCTGCCAGTGCGCGTCATAGCCTCCGCTCTGCAACATCTTCAGCACCCACTCCTCACTGACAGGCTGGGTGAAATCAAGCTCTTCAAAGAGGCTGTGCAAAAAGGTGCCCGGCGACGCGCCGCGTGGGAACTGATGTGGAGTTAACGTCGGTTCAACCGGAACATCGCCCACCCCTGCGGCATCCACGTCCAGCTTCGGCATGAGATCCTGCGCAATACTTTGCCCGTGCTGTTGCAGGCCAGAATAGCTGGTGACGCGCCAGTCGTCGGCAAGCACCCGTGTAATCTGGCGCGCGTTAAGATCGGTCGCGGGCTCTTGCGCCATTTCCCAGCGGCTGTTGTCTGGCAGAGAAGGGATATGCAGGGCGATATCGTCTCCGCAAAGCGACTCAATACAGAGGCGCAACCCCGCCGCATCTTTCGGCTCACCACGCTGAACAAGCCGCCCTAAGGCGCTTAAATGGAAATCGCTCTCCCCTGTTTTCTCCCCGCGACGGCGGAAAACCGGCGCGACGCCCAGGCTGCAATGCCAGACAGAACGGGTCAGCGCCACGTAAAGCAGGCGCAAATCCTCCGCCAGACGCTCCGCTTCCGCCAGCTCAATGCTGGTTTCCGCCTTGCTGAGATCGAGCACCGCATCGAAAGTCTCGCGGTCATGATAATAGGCCTGATCCTGAACGCGGTAGTTGGCGATAAAGGGCAGCCAGACCAGCGGATACTCGAGACCTTTCGATTTGTGAATGGTGACGATTTGCACCAGATGCTTATCGCTCTCAAGACGCATCTGCTGGCTTGAGGCGTTACTGTTTGGATCCGCGATTTGCTGCGCCAGCCAGCGCACGAGGGCATGTTCACTTTCAAGCTGGGTGCCGGCTTCCTGCAACAGTTCGCTGATGTGTAAAATATCGGTAAGACGCCTTTCACCGCCCGATGACGCCAGCATATTTTCGGCAATCTGGCGCCGCGTCATCAATTCGCGCAGCATCGCCATGACGCCGCGTTTTTGCCAGCGTTCACGGTAATGGACAAACTCTTCCACCACCGCATCCCATGCGTTTTCGTCATGGTTGAGCTCATCTATATCGCGCGCGTTCAACCCCAGCATAGAGCAGGCCAGCGCGCTTCGAAGCGTATTTTCGCGCTCCGGGGCCAGCACCGCCTGAAGCAGCCAGAGCATTTCCTGGGCTTCCAGCGTGTCGAACACGCTGTCGCGGTTAGAGAGATACACTGACGGAATATCCAGCAGCGTTAGCGCATCGCGGATTAGCGCCGCTTCCTGACGACTGCGCACCAGCACGGTAATATCAGAGGCTTTAACAGGATTCGCCTGTTCCCCCTTCCACAGCAGCGCCTCGCCGCGCGCGCCTGCGCTCAGCCAGTCACGGATTTGCGCGGCGCAGTGCTGGGCCATCGCCGCCTGATAGTCGGCAACCCCATAGCCTTCCCCTTCCAGCAGCCAGAAGGTCATGGCGGGTTGTACCGCGCTACTGACTTCGAAGCGCAGGGATGCGTTTTTTGGGGCGGATTTCACCGGCAGGAAAGGGATTTCATTGAACATGAACGCCGTCTCCATACGGCTGAACAGCGCATTGACGCTCTCAACCATCCCCGGCGCGGAACGCCAGTTAGTGTCTAACGTGTAATGCGCGACAACCTCACTACGGGCTTTCATATAGGTGAAGATATCTGCCCCACGGAAGGCGTAAATCGCCTGTTTAGGGTCGCCTATCAACAACAGGGCAGTGTCGGGCTGCTGTCGCCAGATGCGGCGAAAAATGCGGTACTGCTGAGGGTCGGTGTCCTGAAATTCGTCAATCATCGCCACAGGAAAACGGGTACGGATCGCGCTGGCGAGCGCTTCACCATTCTCGCTGGACAGCGCCTCGTCCAGGCGGCTCAGCATGTCATCAAACCCCAGCTCGCCCCGGCGACGTTTTTCGCGCGCGACGGCCTGGCGGATCTCCGTCATAGCGCGTGTGATCATCAGGTCATTGAGCGTTAATGGCTCCGCAAGCAGCGCATCAATCGCCACAAACAGGGAATGCTCAGGCACAATGCCGTCGGCTTTGGTTCGCTCGGTCAAAAAGCGCTGCGAAAATTTTTCCAGCGCGTCCGGAAGCTGGTAGCCCCGCGTCTCCTCCTGGGCCCAGACGCTGATCTTTTCGATCCACTTCCCCTGGTTCCCACGGTTGAACTTGCGTCTGTCGATGCCTGAGTTTTCGATGATTGCATCAATTTCACCAACCGACTCATTCCACTTATGCTTAAGCGCCGCAATTTTGGCGACGATCTTTTCATGGCGCGAGGCCAGCGTTTCATCGCCAGGCGGCGGAGATTTAATGACCGGCGCTTCGCCTTGCAGGTAACGGTCGATGGCGCGAAGAAGCTCTTCCGGACCTTTCCACAGGGCGTGAACCGCTTCGGCAATGTCGCGCTGCAACGGATAACAGTGACGACGCCAGAAATCCGCACAGGCCTGATAGCGAAGCTCGGATTCATCTTCAATAAGCTGCTGCTCAAAGAGCATGCCGGATTCAAACGCATTCAGGCTTAACATGCGCTGACAAAAACCGTGAATGGTGAAGACGGACGCTTCATCCATTTGCCGCTCGGCCAGCAGCAGCCATTGCGCAGCCTGTTGCTTATCCGCAATCTCGTCCAGCAGGCTCGCGTAGAGGGGGTTATCCGTCGTCTGACGCAAACAGGCGATGCGCAGCTCATGAATGTTGCTACGAATACGGCCACGCAGCTCGGCAGTGGCCGCTTCGGTGAAGGTTACCACCAGCAGCTCTTCCACGCTTAACGGGCGCGAAAAAGCGGCGTTGCCGCCGAGCCCCAACAGCAGACGCAGATAGAGCGCGGCGATGGTATAGGTTTTTCCCGTTCCCGCTGAGGCTTCAATCAGTCGCTCACCCTGTAGAGGTAAACTTAGGGGATCAAGCGGCTCAGCGGTATGGGTCATTCTTTCTTACTCCAGGGCATAGTTTGTTGCAGCGCGCTGACGCTCTTCCAGACGGTCCACTCTTTTGATTTTACGTAGTCCGTTTTCCCGTTCTGGCTGCCAGAAACCTGAGACAGGATGGCCATACCCTGCGGTTTTACTACCGCCTGATGGAAGAAATCGGCAACCTTTTGTGGCGTCAGCTGTTTTATTTCGGCCACTATTTTATCACGCGAATCAAATTTCATATTACCGCGATCAAAATCTTTGCTCAGCTGCGAGGCCTCTTCACCCAGCGTCTGCGGCGGCTGCATCACCTGGGCGATAACCGCCTGCTGGATCTGGGCAAACTCTTCCGGCTTCATGGCGCGCAGTTTTGCTTCCGCCTGCGGGAAGAACGCCTGATAACGCTGCCACAGGTAAGCGGGTTGCTTGTCGCTGCTTTGCAGAAGGAAGCCCAGCCCCCACTGACGGCCCACATTCATAGAGAAAGCGAATACCGCATAGCCCAGCTGCTCCTCGGTGCGCAGCTGGTTGTAAAACCACGGCTGAATAATTTGACCGAGAACAGCACTCTGGGCAGAGCTGGTAAATTCGTCATAACCGACAGGGACAAACACCGCGGCCAGCGCGGAATCCGTGCTGCTTCCCGCTTTTTCGAAGATCACGTTCTGCTTTTTCTCTACCAGCACATCCTGGTTACGGCACCACTCATCGCCTTTTGAACCCAGTTGCGCACGGACGTTTTGCGCCAGCGTTTTAGCCTGATCTTCGCTCATATTCCCTACAACCAGGAACTCCGGACGGGTATTGGTTTTCAGCGCATCACGGTAAGCCAGCACCTCTTTTAAGGTGACTGAGGGCAATAACGCGCGGCGATCTTCGCGCTGGAAGTACGGAATTTGCGACAGCATCTGTGCTGGCATAATCGCCTGATCGTAGGCTTTACCCTTCTCGGCAGAATCCATCATCTGGGCATACCAGGACTTAGCCTGCTCGAGCTGTTCTTCCGTAGGCGTATAGCTGAAATAACCGTCCAGCAGCGCCTGGAACAGCTGCGGCAAACGCTGGGTATAGCCGTTGGCATTCACCATCAGGCCGTTATTGGCGTTGGTGGAGAAACTGATACCACCAACGGCAGCCTGGTTGCTGAGCTGATCGAGAGCAATACCGGCCAGATAATCGTTAAGCGCAAACAGCACCTGGTTTCTGGCGCTGTCCATAGCTTTGGGGTTACGCAGCACCACGCTAACATCCGCTTTTGGCTCGTCGGCGAAATAGCGGCTTGGGGTGTAGACCACGCGCAGCGTCGGCTCATCAACAATCAGCTCCGGGTGCGGATACGCCTTTGCGGGTTTGATCAGCGAGAAATCGTCCGGGATGTAGGGGTTAAGTTCCGGTAACGTCAGCGCAATTTCCCCCGCCTTTTTCTGCCAGCCCGCGAAGGTCTGTTCGCTGATTTTTTCAACCTGATACGGGGCATCAACGAAGTAGGCCATTTTGTTATGCGGTTCGTTCGGGCTGATATACCAGACGCGGGCATTCTGCGGAGTCATCATCGCCAGTCGCGCTTTGAGCGCTCCGGCGTCATACTGGTCGGCAATATTTACCGCATCCAGCGTATGTTCCACCGGCACGCGGATCATGGTATCTGCCAGCCACTCAACGTAGTCCATATCACGCGTGATAGAGGGATAGCGGAAATCGAGATCCAGCACGTGCGCCAGCTCGTCAAAGTAGCGCTTATCGACGCCTTTATCGCGCAGCAGATAGAGGTAACTGAAAATGGCCGCAACGACGTCGTCCCGGTGAGCCAGCCCTTTATCGGTCAGCGTCGCGGAGATGGCCAGCACGCCGCTATTCCCATTTACAACGGGATCGGAGTCAGCGCGAATACCTTCCACCAGCCCCTGCTTTTGCAGCCAGTCGGAGAGCGTACCCGGGCTGCGGTTGCCGATAAGATACGTCACCAGCTCGTCGGTTTTGCTGCGGAACTGCGCCGTGTTGTTATCAATACGGAATTCAACGCGTAACACCTTGCGCGGCAAGGCCGGCACATAGTGAATAACAATGCCTTTTTGCGCGTCCGTGACAACCGGCACGTTAATCTGCGGCAGATCGATATTTTTATTTGGCACCCTGCCGTAGGTCTGCGCGGCCATGTTTGCCAGCGTCGGCAACGGTTTATTGCTGTAGATAACCGCTTTCATCAGATTGGCGGAATAGTATTTTTCACGAAACGCATGCAGCGCATCGAGCACCGGGCTACCTGGCTTGTCGCTTAGCGTTTCAAGGTTGCCGCCTGAGAAGCGCGAACCCGGGTGCGCCGGATTGATGGTTTCAGCGCTAACCTGCGCCATGCGCATACCGTCTCGCGTGCGCGCCATCGTCAGTTCGGCGTTCACGGCATTACGTTCACGGTCAGCGTATTTTTTATCCAGCAGCGGTGCGGCGATGGCATCCGCCAGACGGTCCACCGCCCCATCAAGCGCATCATTTTCCACTTCCAGGTAAAACGCGGTGCGATACGGCGCGGTACTGGCGTTGTGGCTGCCGCCATGCATTTTCAGAAATTCGGACAGGCTGTCAGGCTGTGGGTATTTTTTAGAGCCCATCAGCGTCATGTGCTCAAGGTAGTGCGCCAGTCCAGGATGGGCGTCAGGATCTTCCAGCGAACCCACCGGCACAACCAGCGCGGAGAGCGATTTCACCGCCTGAGGATCGGAAACCAGCAGCACGGTCATCCCGTTATCAAGACGAATCGCCTGATACTCACGGGTGTCCTTATCGCTCTTACGGATTGTTTCCTTGACAGGTTGCCAACCGGAATCGGCCTGAGTGACGGGAGCCCAAAGGGCGATAAACAAAACAAACGCTTTGAACAAGGTGCTGCCTGGCATTACGACCTCTTTATCACGGCTACATCATTAACAACGTGCGTGCTGGACACGCCAGCATCTCTTTCTTTGGGTACATCAGTCCGTGATAAGAGGTGCATCATAAATGAACACCTCACACTGCGCAATTTTTATACAGCACTCAGGACTGATTAAATTTGAACATCGGTAACAGGTAGCGTTGCGCCTCTTGGGTGATAATGTCGAAATATTCTGGCTCCAGCGTTCGCCATAAACGTTGATACCAGACATCGTCACCTTCGCCACGTACCATCATGTTCCCTTCGTAGGCCTGCAAAAACTTGCTGCGCGCTTTCTGGAGCGAAGCCTCATCCGTTAACATGGCATCATTCTGCGCGTCGTAACAGGCTTTTATCCACGCCCCCCCACTTTCAGGCAGCAAAAGCAGAGGTTTGTTCATGCCCTGACGGTAACCTTCAATATAAAGCGACAGATACGTCAACGCCTGCTCAGGCTCCATCGGCGGGAAACGCCATTCGCCGTCCTTACGTACAAACAACCGGCTTTCACCTTCGTGACCACTCGCACTGTAGACAAGATGTTCGAGCCAGAGTTGCAGGCCATGTGAAACGCTGAGCATGGATGGCCGCCAGCGCAGCAGCCCGTCAGACTGCACGTGCGTGAGCCAGCCGCTGAGGTGCATACCGTTACAATCGAGATCGATTTCAATGCTGCTCGCCGGCTGCCGACACGCGATAACGCGGTCAGCAAGCGCTCGCATCTCCTCGCACTGGGCATCCCAGACGATTTCGCCGAATGCACCATACGGAAGTAATCCCGACGCCCTGTAACGTCGGAACAGTTTACTGGCGTCTTCTTCGTCAACCAGCGCATTCAGAAGCTGGGAATTAAGCTTAAAACGCTCCAGCCCATCAAGAATAAACGGTTCCGCATCGGGGATTTCGCTCTCTTCAGAGCGGAAATTCACCTGCAAGCGTTGCTGGAAAAAAGCCCGGACCGGGTGCGCCCAAAAGCGCTGTAGCTGCTCAAACGAGAGGGTATCTATGACGCGCGGTTCGAGCGTCTGAATAAAATCGGTTTGCGGCGTCCCCGCTTTCTTCGCGGCGGGAAGCCACTCGCGGGCGTAGCTTTGCAGTTCATCAGGAACGTAATTGACAGGATCAAACGGCATACGGCTATGGTGACAGGTGATATGCGCTTTCACCCGACGTTCGCTTTCGTCGCAGTTGCAGGCTTCATCGCCCGGCAGATAGTGGCTCTGTCCAATGTAGTCCACCAGCTCCTGCACCAGCACAGACGGGAAACGCTCGCTGTTATCCTGAATTGAACGTCCGATATAGCTGATATACAGCCTGCTTTGCGCAGACATCAGCGCCTCAAGAAAGAGATAACGGTCATCATCGCGGCGGCTGCGGTCGCCCCGCTTCGGTTGTGCGCTCATGAGATCAAAACCCAGAGGTGGAAGCGCACGCGGATAAATACCGTCGTTCATGCCAAGCAGACAGACCACTTTGAACGGGATTGAACGCATTGGCATCAGGGTACAAATATTCACCGGCCCCGCAAGGAAGCGCTGGCTGATGCGCTCCTGATCGAGACGTTGCGTCAGCTCATCACGAAGAAGCGAAAGAGGAACCGCCTCGTGATAGTGCGAATTAACCCCCTCATCAACGATGGCCTGCCACTGCTTCTCGATAAGCGCCATGGCGGCTTCAGTTTCGCTGTCCGGCAGAAAGAAATCATTCAGCATTTCGCGGCAAATCGGCAGCCACTCTTCGAGCGGGCGGGGCTGCATCAACGCACGGCGCCAGCGGTTGAGCTGCATAAGCAGCGAGGCTAAGTGACCAACCAGTTCCGCGATCAACCCACTGGATTCATCGTACGGCAGCACGTCATTCCATTCGCCGTGGATGCTCTCCATAGCATACCCCAGCAGCATGCGCGTCAGGCCAAACTGCCAGGTATGCTGGCCGGTCGCAGGCAGTTCGAACTCCTGGACGTTATCATCGTCGATACCCCAGCGGACACCAGATTCGTTGACCCACTGGCGCAGATAGCGCAACCCCTCTTCGTTAATGTTGAAACGTGCGGCCAGAACAGGCACATCCAGCAGTGCCAGCACATCCTCAGAGATAAACCGGCTATCAGGCAGCGAAAGCAGGCTGATAAAGGCCTGTAGCGCCGGGTGTGACTGACGAGCGCGACGGTCAGAGATTGCGTAGGGCAGATAGCGGTCGCCCGTTGCGCTGCCAAATACCGCCTGAATAAACGGGCTGTAGCTGTCGATATCCGCCACCATCACCACGATATCGCGCGGTGTCAGGGTTGGATCGTCCTGTAACATGGCCAGCAGGCGGTCATGAAGAATTTCAACTTCACGCTGTGGGCTGTGGCAAACGTGGATCGCGATACTGCGATCGTCAGGATCCAGTTTTCGCTTCTTGTCGCTTCGCGCAAACTCTTCGGCAGTGATCCCGGCAACGGCACGGTTTTCCAAATCCAGAATATCAAGCTGAATATTGTGCAGCAGGCTGTCCGGCGTAATATCCGCAAACGCATCCACATCCCCTTCTCCCGAAGAGGTGATTTCAGAAAGCAGATAAATATAGTCGCGTCCGAGCTTGCCCCACGAGGCAAGCAGCGGGTTCGGCAGGTTCTGAATCCCTTCTTCATCAAAAAGCTGCGCCGCGTTTTCACTGTCTTTAAACAGCGGCACGGCGCGCTCTTCAAAGAGGCGCTTTCTCTGGCGGGTGACCAGTCGTGAAAGCCAGCGCGGATCCTGAATATCCCCCCAATAGTGTCGACACGGGTTGGTAAAGAGGATATGGATATCAGTGTGCTTACCGAGCGCTTTTAGCGCGTTCAGGTAGACAGGCGGCAGCGCGGAGATACCGCAAATGAACACGCGTGACGGCAAACGGGCTGGCCGTTCTGCGCTGTTCTCAAGTATTGAGATAAAGCGATCGTACAGGTTAGCACGGTGCCACTTAGGCTGACCGAGTTTCCCGGTATGCTCGACCAGCGCTTTCCAGAGCGGCGCCTGCCAGATTTGCGCTTCCGGTAACCCATCGACTAATTCTCCCGCTTCCCAGCGAATCAGCCATTCTGCACGGTAAACCAGATACTGGTCATAAAGGTCGGCAGTACGTGAGGCAAGCTGGAAAAGTTTACGCTTGTCGGTGTCGTCATTCAGGTAGTGGCGCAGCATGGCAAACTCATCATGCGCCAGCATGTCCGGCAGCAGCGTCATCAGTTTCCAGGCCATGCTTTGTTTGTTGAAGGCGCTCTGCTCAGGAATATCCGGCAGGACGCGAACAAACATCTCCCAGATAAAGCTCGCGGGCAGCGGAAAATCGATGTTCGCCGCAATGCCAAATTTCTGCGAAAGGGACATTTGCAGCCACTGCGCCATACCGGTGCTCTGCACCAGCACCATTTCTGGCTCAAACGGATCGTCAAGACGCTCTTGCTCAACGATATACTCCATCAGTGCTTCCAGCACATCCAGACGATTTGAGTGGTAAACCCTTAGCATAAACGCTCCCGACTAGCGGCTAACCGGGCAATGCAGACGCGTCAACGCGCCCTGCCGCCCCATAGGAGAAATAAGTGTGACCGTGATGCTGACACATCCGGACTGTGTTGTCTGCCCCCGACTGACCTGCCAGCCCGGCGGGAGCGTTAATGTTGAGATCTGCGACTGATTCCACGCATGATGCCATAGCTGACGATACTGGCTAAGCGCCGCATACCGGGCTGCCAGCGCGCGATGATAGCCGGATAACGCCATCACAACCACAACCAGCAACATCATTGCCAGCAAAACCTCAACCATGCTAAATCCTTTTTGTCTGCTCAGGGTAACTGACATAGCGTACTTTCCTTAAGGGGGCAGAAATCACTCCAGCCGTGGGCGGAAAAGCGTATCTGCCCCTCCGAGATGTCCCCGCCTCGCCATAGCAATAGATTGTCATTGCCGGCAATAAGCAACACACGCGCCCCAAACAGCCTTATACAGACCCGCAAACGTTGTGTCTGTTTGCACTGAACCTCTGGCTGTAAAACCCATTCCTGAACGCGCCCCCACTCCAGTGCAGATTGCACGGCAGCCTGCTGGCGAACAGACAAACTCTCGCCACTTACCAGCGTGCTAAAGGTTTGCAGCTGCTGATTTAATCCGGTGAGGATCAGCGTGCCGAGCACCAGCAACAGCAGGACCAGCGCCAGCGATGACATGCCCCGCTGACGATTCACAGATTAAACCCCGTTACGGTATGGCGAGCCGAAAAGGGTGCGGTCAGTTCACCTTTACGGCGGGCACGCAGCTCGATACTGATGACCGGCGCAAAGCCATCATGATCGGTTTTAGTGACCATAAATTGCTCTATCAGGACCCGATCCGGGTCGGTGAGCTTATCCCATCCCTTACCGTCACAGGATGTGGCGCCCCGCAGAGTTTCAAGCGATCCGGACTCAAGCCGGAATCCCGTACTGTCGTTTTCTGACGCGGTGCTATCCCACTGGCCGTTGCTGTTCGCATCCCATAGCACAATCGCACATCGTCCTTGCCTGCCGATGATCATCCCCTGCCCCTGGCAATGCCCTGCACAATATCCTGCCCTCTGAAACTGTTTACCGATCGCGAACAGACGTTGCCAGACCTCATCCTCCAGCTCCTGCTGTCCGGATTGCAGTAAAACACCCCGCTGTAGCCCCGGTAAAAAACGTGACGTGCTGAGTAACAGAATGCTGCTTATCGTCATCGCAATAAGCACTTCCAGCAGGGAAAACCCTTTTCGATTTACTGGCATGCACCTTCTCCTGCGGCATTACACAGCCTGATACGTCCGCCATTTGAGACAATAACCCACCACCCACCAGCGCGGCTCTGCACGCGGATATGTCCGGCCCATGCGGTATCCCTTAAACCGTAAAATCCCAGCGCAGGGGTTATGTCGCTTATCGTGACCTCGGGCCACATCGGCTTCATCACGAACGGTCCGCCGCTGTCACAACCGGTCACCGCTGAACTGGCCAGACACTCCTTTTCACCGTCGTTATGCAGCGCGATCCTGTGCTCGCTGTTGTGACGGTTGGCGTCATTGCGCAAAAACACCAGGTAATCCCGCACCTGGCAGGCGGTTTGCCAAAGCCGCTGCCGCTGCTGCCAGCTGTCCCAGCCATATAGCCCTGTGGCGCTGAGGATCACTGTCAGCGAAACGGCGATAAGGGTTTCGATAAGCGTAAAGCCTTGTTCGTTTTTCATGGCGGGAGTGTGGCGGAATAGCAAAAACGGTGCGAGCGTCAAACCAGAACTTTACGAGCCGCTTTCCGGAGATTTTCACCCGTTGCAACGCGTTGCATCATCTCTGGAAACAGGCTCGAAAAACAAAACGGGCGTGAAAAAAAACCGGCGCTAAAGAGCACCGGTTGTGTCAGGATTTGCCGTATCAGATGGCGACAGGAGCTTTAATGCCGGGATGCGGGTCGTAACCCTCAATCTCGAAATCATCAAAACGGTAATCGAAGATCGATTCCGGTTTACGTTTGATCACCAGCTTCGGCAATGCACGCGGTTCGCGCGTCAGCTGGAGATGCGTCTGTTCCATATGATTGCTGTAGAGGTGGGTATCACCGCCCGTCCAGACAAAATCGCCCACTTCAAGATCGCACTGCTGCGCCATCATGTGCACCAACAGCGCGTAGCTGGCGATGTTAAACGGCAAGCCGAGGAACACGTCGCAGGAGCGTTGATAGAGCTGGCAGGAGAGCTTGCCGTCCGCCACATAGAACTGGAAAAACGCGTGGCAAGGCGCCAGCGCCATTTTATCCAGTTCCCCCACGTTCCAGGCAGAGACAATGATACGGCGCGAGTCCGGGTCATTTTTCAGCTGGTTCATGACGGTCGTGATCTGGTCAATATGGCGGCCGTCCGGGGTAGGCCACGCGCGCCATTGCTTGCCGTAGACCGGCCCCAGGTCGCCGTTCTCATCTGCCCACTCGTCCCAGATGGAGACATTGTTTTCATGCAGATAAGCAACG
>Ga0153918_1000548_pt1 | contig 17468 bp, 18 predicted proteins | sample TSFL002MetaG_FD_104687 | JGI IMG/M metagenome (GOLD analysis project Ga0153918, IMG submission 104687) | Attine ant fungus gardens microbial communities from Florida, USA - TSFL002 MetaG | ecosystem: Host-associated > Fungi > Mycelium > Unclassified | place: USA: Florida, Paynes Creek Historic... | reverse complement strand
TTTTTGTATACAAAATCGTTTGATCTGTGGCACCCAATAGACAAAACGCATGGCCTTGACCGTGCCTTTTGCGCTGGCGTCTGAGAAAATGCCCGCACTTTTTTTCCGGATGCCGACATGACTGCCCTGAAGAACGATCGTTTCCTGCGTGCGCTGCTCAAGCAACCCGTTGACGTCACCCCTGTCTGGATGATGCGCCAGGCCGGCCGCTACCTGCCGGAGTACCGCGCCAGCCGCGCCAAGGCCGGTGATTTCATGAGCCTGTGCATGAACCCGCAGTTTGCCTGCGAGGTGACCCTGCAGCCGCTGGACCGCTACCCGCTCGATGCGGCGATCCTGTTCTCGGACATCCTCACCATCCCCGACGCCATGGGCCTTGGCCTGTACTTTGAAACCGGCGAAGGCCCGCGCTTCAAAAAGACCATCACCACTGCGGCCGACATCGAAGCGCTGCCGATCCCTGACCCACAGAAAGACCTCGGCTACGTGATGGACGCGGTCAGCACCATCCGTCGCGAGCTCAATGGCCGCGTGCCGCTGATTGGTTTCTCCGGTAGCCCGTGGACCCTGGCCACCTACATGGTCGAAGGCGGCTCGTCCAAGGACTTCCGCAAGACCAAGGCCATGGCCTACGACAACCCGCAAGCCCTGCACCTGCTGCTGGACAAGCTGGCGCAGTCGGTTACCAGCTACCTCAATGGGCAGATTCTGGCGGGTGCCCAGGCGGTGCAGATTTTCGACACCTGGGGCGGCAACCTGTCGGCGGCGGCGTATCAGGAGTTCTCCCTGGCCTACATGCGCAAGATCGTCAGCGGCCTGATTCGCGAGCACGAAGGGCGCAAGGTGCCGGTGATCCTGTTCACCAAGAACGGCGGCCTGTGGCTGGAAAGCATTGCCGAAGCCGGCGCCGACGCGCTGGGCCTGGACTGGACCTGCGAGATCGGCGACGCCCGCCGCCGCGTCGGTGACAAAGTGGCCCTGCAGGGCAACATGGACCCGACGGTGCTGTACGCCAAGCCAGACGCCATCCGCCAGGAAGTGGCGCGGATCCTGGCCAGCTATGGCAAGGGCACTGGCCACGTGTTCAACCTCGGCCACGGCATCACCCCGGAAGTCGACCCGGAGCACGCAGGCGCATTCATCAACGCCGTGCATGAACTGTCGGCGCAGTACCACCAGTAAATGTGCTTAAACGAACAGCCCGGCCAAGTGCCGGGCTTTTTTTGCGTTCGACACGCCACTATTCAGCGATGAAATCGACGCCATTGAACCGAGAAAGAGAAGCCTGAAGAACTCCGGGCCTTTTCCTACATATCAACGCCTTGGCCATTCCTAGACTCGCGCACTCCCTGTCGGGCTTTCCCGACGCAAGCTCAAGTAGTCCGGAGTGCGTCATGAGTAAAAGCAAGAATCTACGAAGGTTTGCTGCCAGCGGTATCTGGCTGGCAGTTGCGGGTGCAGGCATGCATGCCCAGTTGGCCAATGCGCATGGTTATGCCAGTGAGCCGCCATCCCGCGCCTATGCCTGTAGGTTAGGTTTGAATACGCAGTGTGGTCAGGCCATGTATGAGCCTCACTCTGTGGGGGAGGCGCCTAAAGGTTTCCCCCAGCTCGGCCCGAAGGATGGAGAGATTGCGAGCGGTGGTGTTCGGGCTGATTTCTCCCTGCTCGACGAGCAGTCGGCCAACCGTTGGCACCTCACGCCAATCCTGAATCGCGAAGTCAATTTCGATTGGTACTACACCACTGGGCACAAGACCACCAAGTGGGAGTACTTCATCACCAAATCGGGTTGGAACCCCAACGCACCGTTAAGCCGTGAAACCTTCGAAGCAGCGCCTTTCTGTAGCGTGGACGGCAATGGCAAGCCCGCGACAGGCGGCAGTGAAGCCGGCCAGGGGCCTGCACCTGAAAAGCACCGCTGCACCTTACCCGCCGATCGCACAGGCCATCATGCCATTCTTGGCTTATGGACCGTCGCAGATACCGGCGCTGCATTCCACAATGTCATCGATGTCGATATCCAGGCTGAAGGTGGCCCAGCACCTGATTGGCCTGCAGTAGGCTCGATAAACCCGCACAGGGATCTGGAAGTGGGTGACAAGGTCAAGGCTCGAGCATTTGTGGATGGTGCGGAAAGTGAGCAATTCAGCACCGCTATTGTCATTGAACGTGCCGAGGAAGGCATTGCCTCCAGCTGGGCGTATAAATTGGCCAGCCGAATCAACGAGAGCCAGGCTCTTGTACGAGCCGGCAAGCCTGATGCGAATGGCGACATCGAACCTGTTCAGGGCGCTAATTCCATCTACGCCAAGGTCGAGAGCGGCATCACCAGCTTCGAGCTGGATATCGACGCCGCGGCCCCTGAGCCTGGCTACCTGCATCTGCATGACCTGAAGCCTGAGTACCAGCTCAAGGATGGCAAGACCACCCTCGACTTCACGGTCATGAGCAACAAGAACCTGCAGGTGAGCGCGCGGTTGTTCGATGCCGACAACAAGCAGGTCGGCTATGTTCGCCAGCAGGTCGAAGGCACTGGCAAGTTGGTGCTGGAAGCCAGCAGCGTCGAGGGCCCGCACACGCTCAAGGTCGTGGGTGTCGACAAGGCGCAGCGCGTGTTGCTGCAAGAGCAACGCGATGTAACGCTCAAAGCCGCTGCTGAAGGCTACGACTTCGAATTCCCTCAATCGATTGCCAGCTACAAGGAAGGCACTCTGGTCTTGCAGCCCAAGACCGGTGAGGTGTTCGAATGCAAACCGTTCCCGTTCGACGGCTGGTGCAAGAGCTATTCGGACAGTGCAAACCATTATGAGCCTGGCGTAGGCAGCAACTGGCAAGACGCCTGGATCAAGCGCTAGAAGGAGTGCGGCCTGGCGGCCCGCCAGGGCATGCGGGGCCGTGTCACGGTATTTCTTATGCAACAACACACTTATTGCTGGCAGCAGATCCTGTTGCACTGGGTCTCTGCCTTGGTGATCGTCTGGGCGCTGGTCAGTGGCTTCTACGTGTCGGGTTTTAGTGTCTCGCCAGCCACCGCGCAATGGGTGGGCTTCCTGAATGTTGGCCTGACCACGTTGTTTATCCCGGTCTTTCTGCTGCGTTGGTTGGTGCGCTACCTGAAGCCCAGGCCGTGCGCGCTGAACGAAAACCCCTTGGCACGACGCATCGCGCATGTCGTTCACGAAGGCATCTATTGGCTGACCGCGTTGGTGTTGACCTCCGGCGTGCTGATGATGGACCGTGCGATCGACGTATTTGGCTGGTTTTCAATCGCTCCCTGGCTGACGGATCCGTTCTGGCTAGGCACCTGGTTTACGTTGCATATCGCAGCAAACGTCGCCCTGGCATCGGCCGTGGCGCTGCACGTGGGGGCAGTCGCCATGCACGAATTTGCCGGGCGGCGTGTAGTCAGTCGAATGCTGCCCTGAGCCCATGAAGCATTCTTCGGTCTTGTCCTGGGGCGCTATCCCTCTGCTGGCGTTGGTCATGCTGGCCTGGCGCGAAGCCACGCGCCCAGGCTTGGTTGAACCTGTCGGGCAAGTCAGTGTGGCCAGTGCATTACCCGCGCAACAGCCATTACCTACGGCGACCCTGGCATTGGCCTTTGGCTTTAGCGAGCCTGGGGAACGGCTTGCAAGCCAGGCCGGGCTGGTGCTCAAGGCCTGCTTCATTCCCAGTCGCGGCCAAACCCGTGCGTTGGTGGGAAGCCGCGAGGGTGAGCGCTTCTATAGCGTGGGCGACCGCTTGCCGGGTGGCAGCGTGTTGCGCCGCATCGACGTGGGCGCGATCACCCTTTGGGTCGAAGGGCGTGAAGAAACCCTGAGCTTGTCCGGCGGCCGCGCCAACGTCTTCGTTCAATCTGGCAGTCGCGCCGGGCGCGCTCCTGCCCCCACCGAATCACCCCGCCTGTTGCGGGAGGTGCAATGAGACTTCAACGTTACCTGCGGGCAGCCTCTCTCGGGGTTTGCCTGACCTTGACCTGCCCGCTGGCTTTGGCCGATGCGCCAACCTGGCAATTGGCGATGAGCGATGCCGATGTGCGTGATGTGGTTCGCGAAGTCGGGGCCATTCTTGATCAGACGATTGTGCTGGACCCTCGTGTGCAAGGCCGTATCACCGTACTGTCCAATGAAGCGCACGACCGTGAGGGCGTACGCCGGTTGTTTTACTCGGTCTTGAATGCGCAAGGCTTTGCCGCAGTGAACGACGGTGACCGCTTGCTGGTGTTGCCGGCAAGTGAAGCCAAAGCCTGGGCCAACCAGCAGGCCGATGCGATTCCCTCCGCATTTACCACCCGCGTATTCAGCCTGTCTGGCAGCACTGCCGCCGACCTCGCCGGCCTGCTGAGGCCACTGGTGTCGAGCAACGGGTACATCGGCCCGTCCAGCTCCGCCAATGCCTTGGTGGTCACCGACTCGGCTGCCAACCTCGAGCGTTTGCAGGCCCTGATAGGCCAACTGGACAGCGGTCAGCGGCATGACTACGACCTGGTAACGCTACGTACGGCGCAAGCCGCCGATGTGTTGCCTGTCGTCGAGGCTTCGGCAGGTGGCCCGGACAGTGGCGTGCGGGTGTTGGCCGACACGCGCAGCAACCGCCTGCTCGTGCTTGGCCCGGAAAAGTCCCGGCAGCGCTTGGCACGGCTGGCCCGCGAGCTGGATGTGCCGGCCCCTGAAAGTTCGCATAACTGGCGCGTGGTGCGCCTTCAGCATGGCAATGCCGAGCAATTGGCCGAGGTGCTCAGTGAAGTGGGCAAGCGGCTGGATGGCAAGGCGGGCACAGAAGCCTTGGGCCAGCCACTTGCGGCCGGGGCGATGGTCAAGGCAGACACCAGCCAGAACGCCCTGGTGCTGCTGGGCGAACCCAAGGCGCTGGGGAATGTGGTGCAGATCATCGAGCAACTGGATCAGCCCCGCGCGCAGGTGCTGATACATGCGGCCATCGTCGAAGTCAGTGGCGATATCAATGAGGCCTTGGGATTGCAGTGGGGAATGGACACCGGCAGCCTCAAGGGCGGGGTGACATTCCCGGACAGCGGTGCGCTGTTGGCGGATGTGCTGGGGACGGACAAGGCATTGCCCAGTGGCGCGGCACTGGCGCTGGGCTCTGACCGCTTTGGTGTGCTGGTTTCCGCATTGGCCAGCAACAGCCGTAGCAACCTGCTCTCCACCCCCAGCCTGCTCACGCTCGACAACCAGGAAGCGCAGATCCTGGTGGGGCAGAACGTGCCGTTCAAGACGGGCTCCTACACCACTTCGGGCAATGGCGCGGATAACCCGTTCACCACTGTGGAGCGCAAGGATATCGGCATCAGCCTCAAGGTGCGCCCGCACATCAATGAAGGCCGAAGCCTGCGCCTTGAGGTCGAGCAGGAAAGCTCGGAACTGGCACCCAGCACCCTTGAAGGTGACCTGATCACCAGCAAGCGAACGCTCAAGAGCACCATCCTTGCGGCGGACGGCGAGATCATCGTGATCGGCGGCCTGATCAAGGACAGTGTGCGCACAGAGCAGCGTGGTGTGCCGTTGCTCAGTCGTATTCCGCTGCTCGGTGGCCTGTTTCGCTGGACTCGGGATACCCAGGAAAAGACCAACCTCATGGTGTTCCTGCGCCCCACTATCTTACGTACCCAGGCCGAACTGATGGAGTCCGGGCGTCGTGCCTACGATGAGGTTCGCGCCTCCGACCCGGCGCGCGTGCCCCAGGACCCACGCAGGCTGTTTGAAGCGCGGCCGATGCCGGAAGGTCGGGAGCCAAAGCCTTGAACCCTTTGCTGCCATTCGGCTTCGCCCGGCGTCATGGCATCTTGCTTGATCGGCAGGCAGCCGAGCCTGTGTTGTTGATGCGCGACGATGCTTCTCTCGAAGCGCTTTCAGAGGCGCTGCGTGTCGCGGGACAGGGCTGGCCACTGCGGCTGGTGGATGGCGATCAGTTTGCAGAGCGCCTTGCTGCTTGCTACGGCGGCGCCCAGGATGCCGCGCAGTCGGTCATCCAGGGGATGGATGAGCACATCGACCTGTCGCGCCTGGCTGAAGATTTGCCGCAGACCAGCGACCTGCTCGATCAACAGGATGATGCACCCATCATCCGATTGCTCAATGCCTTGCTCAGCGAAGCGGTCAGGTCGCGAGCTTCCGATATCCACCTGGAAACGTTCGAACAGCAGCTGCGCGTTCGCATGCGTGTCGACGGGGTCATGCGCGAAGTGCTGTCGCCGCCCAGGGCGCTCGCGGCCCTGCTGGTGTCGCGGATCAAGGTCATGGCGCGTCTGGACATCGCGGAAAAGCGCGTGCCGCAGGATGGCCGCATCAGCCTGCGGCTGGCCGGCCATGAGGTGGATGTGCGGGTATCTACCTTGCCTGCGGCCCACGGGGAAAGGGTGGTGCTGCGTTTGCTGGACAAGCAGGCTGTGCGTCTGGATGTGCAGCACATGCAGATGCAGCCTTCGGTGCAGCAGGCGTTTCTGGCCTTGCTGGACAAACCCCACGGTATTTTCCTGGTGACAGGCCCGACCGGCTCGGGCAAGACCACCACCCTGTATACGGCGCTCTCGGTACTGAACCGTGAGTCGCGCAACATCCTCACCGTCGAAGACCCGGTCGAATACCACTTGCCCGGCATCGGCCAGACCCAGGTCAACAGCAAGGTCGACATGACCTTTGCCCGTGGGCTTCGGGCGATCCTGCGCCAGGACCCGGACGTCGTGATGGTAGGGGAGATCCGTGACCGGGAAACGGCGGATATCGCCGTGCAGGCATCGCTGACAGGCCATCTGGTGCTGTCGACCCTGCACACCAACAGTGCCTTGGGCGCCATCACGCGGCTGGCGGACATGGGGGTGGATACCTGCCTGCTGGCATCCTCCCTTGCCGGTGTCATGGCACAGCGCCTGGTACGGGTGTTGTGCCCGCACTGCAAGGCCGCGTACGAGGTGGATGACGCCACTGCCAGCGCCCTGGGCAACCCTGACGACCTGCCGCGGCAGCTTTACCAGGCGGTAGGTTGTGAGCTGTGCCAGACAGGTTACAGCGGGCGCATGGCCTTGCATGAAATGGTCGTCATCAACCCGCAATTGGCGCAAGCCATCCATGGCCGCGCATCGATGGCACAGATGCAGGATTTACTCGGCCCAGGCACGACCAGCCTGTTTCAGCATGGCGTTCAGCGAGTCTGCCAAGGGCAGACCAGTCTCGAGGAACTGCTGCGCGTGACGGGCCAGGACTGAACATGGCGGTTTTTCGGTATCAGGCCCAACGCCTCGATGGCGCTCGCCAGCGCGGCACGCTTGAGGCGGCCAGTGCGCGCCAGGCCCGGCAGCAGTTGCGCGAGCAGGGCTGGTCGGTCATGACGATCGAGTGGGTAAAGCCTTCGCCTTTTGCCGCCCTGGTTCCAGGCAATCGTCTTTCCCTGGCGCGCCGCTGTTTGCTGACCCGGCAGCTGGCGACGCTGTTGCAGGCGGGCATGCCGCTGACCGAGGCGCTACAGGCGGTGGCGGCACAGAGTGAGCAGCGCCAGGCCAGGCAGCTATTGCTCGGTGTGGCTGAGCGAGTCGCCGAAGGCAATACCTTTGCCGATGCACTGGCCCATTACCCGTTGGCCTTCCCGCTGGTTTACCGCGCCACGGTCGAGGCGGCGGAGCGCTCGGGGCACCTGGCCGGGGTACTGGAGCGGCTGGCTGGGCATGGTGAAGATCAGCAGGCCCTGCGCCAGAAAGTGCAAATGGCAATGCTCTACCCGCTGATACTGACGATCGTCGCGCTGCTGGTGGTGGGCTTCCTGCTCGGCTATGTCGTGCCGGACGTGGTGCAGGCATTTGCCCGCGACCAGGCACAGTTGCCGCTGGCGACACAGGTGCTGATTGCACTCAGCGATGCTTTTGGCCGATTCGGGCTGCTGGCCATGCTGGTGCTGCTGGCAGGCATCACCGGCGCTGCCTTGGTGCTGCGCGCACCTGCGAGGCGAAGGCAATGGCATGCCATGGCCCTGCGCCTGCCGGGTTACGCCAGCTTTGTCCTTGCCAGCGAGGCTGCACGCTTCATCAGTACCCTGGCGATTCTTGGCCGCAGCGGTGTCGTGCTGGTCGATGCCATGAACATCGCCGCAGGCGTGGTGGGCAACCTGGTTTTACGCGAGCGCTTGCAAACTGCGGTGCGTGAAGTGGGCGAAGGCGCAACGCTGGCCCATAGCCTGGCACGAAGCCAGAGCATGCCGGCACTGATGCTGCACATGATCGCCAGTGGCGAGCGTGCCGGGGAACTGGACAGCATGCTCGAACGTGCCGCCGAGCTCCAGGCCAGGCAACTGGCGGGTCGTATAACCCTCCTGGTGAGCCTGTGCGAACCCCTGATGCTGTTACTGATGGGGGGCATCGTGCTGTTCATCGTGCTGGCCATCCTGCTGCCCATTCTCAACCTCAACCAACTGGTCAACTGATATGTCTACTGGCTTTGCACGTCGTGCCCAGCGTGGCTTCACGCTTATCGAAATCATGGTGGTGGTCATCATTCTGGGCGTGCTCGGCGCGCTGGTGCTGCCCAACGTGATGAGCCGCCCGGACCATGCCAAGTACACGGCGGCGCGTACCGATATCCAGTCAATTTCCACGGCACTGGAAATATACCGCCTGGACAATGGCCGCTACCCGACCACTGCCCAAGGCCTGGAGGCGCTCATCCGGCGCCCGACCGTTGCGCCTTTGCCACGTCAGTGGAACGCCCAGGGTTACCTCAAGAGCCAGGCGCTCGACCCGTGGGGCACGCCCTATCAATACAGCAACCCCGGTACGCGATCGGGGCAGGGGTACGACCTGTTCTCCTTCGGCGCTGATGGCCAGCCTGGCGGTGAAGAGGCGGATGCCGATATCGGTAACTGGGCCGAATGAGCCTGCGTCGCTCGAAAGGCTTCACCCTGCTGGAAATGATGCTGGTGCTATTGCTGGCTGGGGTTGTCATGGGCATGGCGGGGTTGCAGTTGGGGCGCGACCCGCAACGCCTGGCCAGCCAGGAAGCCGGTTTGTTCCTGCAGCTGGTCGAGCATGCCAGGCAGCAGGCGGTGCTGGAGGGGCAGGAGATGGGTGTGCACATCGATGTCCGCGGCTATCAGCTGATGAAGGCGTCCGGCAACAGCTGGGTAGCAGCAGGACAGCGCCGGAACACTGGCCTGGACCTGCGCCTGAGTATCGACGGCTTCCCGGTGATGCTTGCCGGGCCTGAAAACACTGCGCAATTGGTGTTTACCCGTAACGACGAGTACACGCCGTTTTCATTGTCATTCCATGAGGCAGGTGTCGGCCTTGCCCAACTATCAAGTGATGGCCTCAATGACCCCTGGCTCGAACGCTGAGCGCGGATTCACGTTGCTGGAAGTGCTGGTGGCGTTGTCTGTTTTCGCCGTGCTGGCAGCAGCAGTGACCACCGCCAGCCAGCAGGTGATGACGCAGTCGCAGGGTATGCGTGACCGACTGTTCGCCAGCTGGATCGCCGATAACCACCTTAACGAGCTTCGTGTGCACGCGACTGCGGCTGCACAGCGCCGCACCCACGAGGTCCAGTTCGATCAGCGTACCTGGTTCATCGTCGAATCGCGGCGAGTTCAGGCTGAGCTGGCACTGGTCGAAGTTGGCGTGAGCGTCGGCCTGGCATCGGATCGGCAGCCGCTTCACCACGCTGTAGGCTGGCTGGAGATTGCTGATGCAACGCAGTGAGCCAGCCCGTATCCAGCGCGGCTTTACCCTGCTGGAGCTGTTGTTGGCCATTGCCATTTTTGCCTTGCTGGCGGCAGGTACCAGCCAATTGTTGGCTGCATTGGTACGGGCAGATGCTGCGCGTCAGGCCCAGGCTGAAGAATTACGTGCCCTTGGGCGGGTAATGAGTGTGATGCAGCGGGATGCACTGCAAGGGTACTGGCCCTCGAACAGCAAGAAAGGCGCAAGTCACAGTGTATTGCTGACGCCGCAGCGGGTGGGCTGGTTGCTTGGCGCCGAGCGTGACCGACAATCGCTGCCGCGCAGCGATTTGAGAGTTGTCGAGTACTGGCTGGAAGACGGTGTGTTGTGGCGTCAGCGGCGGACGCTGGAGCACGGGCAGGTGCGCCCTCAACGGCTACTCGAAGGTATCGAGGATCTGCGCTGGAGGTTGTATGGGGCAGAAAGCGGGTGGGTATCCCGCTGGATTGCCGCGCAACCGCCCCAGGCGCTTGAAATTACCTTGTCGACCCAGCGCTTTCAGGGTATTCGCCGAGTACTGCCCCTGGCGGGAGCAAGCCTGTGAACAGGTCTGGGCAACGGGGTGTGGCGCTCATCACCGTGCTGTTGGTAATGGCACTTTTGACCCTATTGGTTGCCAGCATGTTGCGTAGCCACCAGGGGATGCTGGGCAGCATCCGGCAGCAGATCGATGCCTCGCGCTTGCTGCAGCTCGCCAATGCGGGCGAGCGCCATGCCTTGCTGCATCTGAAACAGCAGGCTGCGACCTTGCTGCAGGTGACCCATGGCGGCCAGCCTTGGGCACAAACCCGTTTGCTGGACTTTGAGCAGGGCCAGGTCAGGCTGCGCCTGGAGGACCTTTCCGGGCGCTTCAACATCGCGGCGCTGACCGCACGAAAAACCCTCGACCCTGTGCTGCTCGAACGTTGGCAGCGGTTGTGCCATGCCCTGCAGATCGAGGCGCCAGTGCTGGAGCCTCTGGCCGGGCAGCGCCTGCTCGACCCCAGCCAGTTGCGCGCCTTGCCGGGCGTCGATGCACAGGTGATGGCACGTTTGCAGCCCTGGGTCGTGGCGCTGCCTTCCCAGGTGGGGCTCAACGTCAATACCGCCCTGGCGCGGGTGCTCGAAGGCCTCGAAGGTGTGGATGCCTCTGTTGCACGGAGCGTGACGGGCAAGCGGCCCGAAGAAGGCTATGCCAGCGTTCAGCAGTTTCTGGCGCAACCGCAGCTGGTGGGGCTTGGCATCGACAGCCATGGGTTGTCGGTGACGAGCCGCTGGTACCGGCTGGAGGTACGGGCAGCGCTGGAAGGCAACCTGGGTTATCTCTACAGCGACCTGGAAATCGACCCGAACACCCATCAGGTGCGTGTGCTGCGTCGGGTTTTTTCCGCACAACCGGAGCACATGCAAGATGAGTGAGGTTTACCTGTTTCTGCTGGCCGGGGGCGTGGTCGAAGACGATGGCGCATGGCCGGTGCTGGTGCGCACCGCGCAGGGCCAGCAGTACCGGTCACAGTTGGGCAGCTTGCCACCAGCGTTGGCCGCTGCTGAGGTGGTGCTCGTCCTGCCGATGGAGCTGGCGGGGTACTGCGTGATAGGGCCGATACCGGGCAGGCGCCCCAGCCGGGAAACGTTGGGCTATGCGACGGAAGAACAGCTGGCAGCACCGCTGGAGGCGCTGCACCTGGCGTTCGGAGCCGTGGATGAAGAGGGCCGGCGCAAGGTATGGGTGATAGCGCTGGAGTGCTTGCAACAGCTGATGTCGAAGCTGTTGCTGCAGGGCATCGACCCCATCGCCGTTCACGTCGATGCCGACCTGTTGAGTACCGAGCGGGCATGCGCCCTGTGGTTCGAGGGGCGATGGTTGCTGGGGGGCAGCGAGGGTGTTCGCCTGGCCCTGAGTGCCCAGGCCGCACAGGCACTGAGGCAGAAATGTGCTTCGATGCCCTGGATGGCAGAGACTGGCTCAGCGGGGGCGGCCGACTGTGATCAGCCGATCGTCAGTGCGGTGGACATCCTGGTGCAAGGCAATGCTGGCGCCGTGGACCTGCGCCAAGGCGCCCTGCGTCGCCGACGCATGCGGCCGGCATGGCGGGCGCTGGCAAGTGGCGTGGTGCTGGCTTTGCTGATGGTTTGCCTGGTCGATCAGCTGCGTGTGCAGTGGCTCATGCAGCAAACATCACGGCAGCATGCCGAGAACATCCGGGTATTAGAGCGTTGGGCACCTGGGCAGCCCCCCGGTGGCGACCTGGCTACGCGCATCAGGTTGCTCGAACATCGCCCAAGGCAGGCGACTACTGTGGAACAGCTGGCGCTGCTCGCAGAGCAACTGGTCGGCGTTGGCCATGTGGTGATCGAACGGGCTGAAACGACGCCTGATCAAGGCTGGCGCGTCGACGTTGTCGCCCAGGGTTTTGACGATCTCGAACGGCTTGGCGCACGCGTTCCCGCTATGCGGATGGAACAGGGGCGACAGGCCGATCAAGGGGGGCGGGCGACCTTGTCCTGGCGGGAGGCTGAATGAAGTCTTGGAGAGAACTTGCGGTGATACCTCAGTGGCAACAGCTATCCCCCAGCCGACGTACGCTATTGAAGGCCGCGTTGTGGGGCCTGAGCGTGATGGTGATCTGCCAGTTACTCTGGCTGCCGGGGCAGGCCCGCCTGCATCAGGCTGAGCGAGACCTGGCGCGCGAACATGAACTGGGTGTCCAGTTGCAGCGAATCGTGCAGGGGCCGCCTCGGTCGTCCACCCCCGTCGAAGTGCTCACACCGGCGGGATTGAACGAGCGCGCCAGGGCTGCGGGCCTGCGTATCACCAGCCTGGAGGCCAGGTCGGGGCAAGTGGATATCAGCCTGGAGGGGGCCGCAGCTGCCGTGCTGGCCTGGTTACACGTACTGGAGCAGGATGGTGGCAAACCGCTTGGCCTCCAGCTGCAGGCTGAAGGTGAGCAGCTTCAGGCGCACTTCGTGATGCCGCTGGCCGAGGCATGATGCCTCGGTCATTCAGGCTGCTTTGGGTTGCAACTTGCTCAAGTGCAGGGCCACCAGCAGCGCCACTGCCAGCAGGCTACCGATGAACAAGCCGATCCCGTTCCAGCCCCATTGATGCCAGAACACCCCACCGGCCGTACCCGCCACGCTGGAACCTGCGTAGTAGCTGAACAGGTACAGCGACGAAGCCTGCCCCTTGGCCTTCAGCGCCCGGCGGCCGATCCAGCTGCTGGCCACTGAATGCGCACCGAAGAAGCCGAAGGTGAACACCAGCATGCCAACGATCACCAGTGCCAGCGGGGTAGCGAGGGTCATCAGCAAGCCGCCGGCCATGACCACGATGCTGGCCCAGAACACCTTGCGTCGGCCCAGCTTGTCAGCCAATGCACCGACTTGCGCCGAGCTGTAGATACCCGACAGGTACACCACCGACAGCAAGCCGACCAGCGCCTGATTCATGTGGTAAGGCTCGGCCAACAAGCGGTAGCCGATGTAGTTGAACAGGGTGACGAAGGCGCCCATCAGCAAGAAGGCTTCGAGGAACAGCCAAGGCAACCCGGCATCCTTGAAGTGCATGACGAAACCGTCCAGCAGGCTGCGCGGGCTCATCAACTGTTGGCGGAAGTTGCGCGACTCGGGCAGTACTTTCCAGAACACCAGCGCCGCCACCAGGGCCAGGCCACCGATGGTCAGCATCGCCACGTGCCAGCTGACGAAGTCGATCAGTACCCCGGTGATCAGCCGCCCGCTCATGCCACCGATGGCATTGCCGCCGATGTACAGGCCCATGGCCAGGCCGATGTGCTGCGGGTGAATTTCTTCGCTCAGGTAGGTCATCGCCACCGCTGCCAGGCCGCTCAGCGACAGGCCCACCAGGGCGCGGGTGGCGAGCACCAGCTCCCAGCTCGGCATCACCGCGCTGGCCAGCGTCGACAGGGCGGCGCAGACCAGGGCAAAGACCATCACCGGCTTGCGGCCGATGCGGTCGGAGATCGGGCCGGTGATCAACAGGCCGAACGCAAGCATTGCAGTCGATACCGACAGCACCAGGCTGCTCTGCGCCGCGTTGATGGAGAACTCCTTCGACAGCAGCGGCATCATCGGCTGCACGCAGTACAGCAGCGCGAATGTGGCGAAGCCGCCGCTGAACAGGGCCAGCACGGTCTTGATGAAGGCGGGGGTGCCTTTTTCGATCCACATCTCGTTCAGGGGGGCAGGTTCTGGGCCGACGGGAAGGGGGGCTACAGCAGTTTTCACGGGCGGTACCTCTGGCGCAATGAAAAAAGCATATAGCTGGCTAATGATTAGATCCAATATATTGTTCGACCTATTTGAGACGTTCAGCGACCTAATTGGAGTCGATCATGGAACTGCGCCATCTGCGTTACTTCATCGCCGTTGCCGAAGAGCTGCACTTCGGCCGCGCGGCCCAGCAGCTGGGCATCTCCCAGCCGCCATTGAGCCAGCAGATCCAGGCGCTGGAGCAGGAACTGGGCGCCCGCCTGTTCGAGCGGACCAATCGTCGGGTCGAACTGAGCGAGGCTGGCCGGCTGTTCCTCGAAGAGGCGCGCCAGGTGCTGGCGCAAGTGGAGAAGGCGGCCGATGTAGCCCGGCGTGCGCAGTTGGGTGAACTGGGCGAGATGAAAATCGGCTTTACCTCGTCGGCGCCGTTCACGTCGAAGATCCCCAAGGCCATCCATGCCTTTCGCCAGCGCTTCCCCGCCGTGCACCTGAACCTCAAGGAGATGAGCAGCAGGGATGTCGCCGAAGGGGTGTTCGACGAGTCCATCGAGGTTGGTCTGATGCGGCCGATGCCGTTGCCGGAAGGCCTGGTGGCCACCGAACTGTTCCGCGAGCCGCTGGTGGCGGTGATCAATGCCTCGCACCCGTTGGCCGAAGGCACGGAGCAGGGTGTGCACATGGCTGCCCTGGCCCATGAACCGTTCGTGTTCTTCCCGCGCAGCTATGGCAGCGGGCTGCATGCGCAGTTGTTGAGCCTGGCGCGCCAGGCCGGCTTCAGCCCGCATTTGGCCCAGGAGGCGGGGGAGGCGATGACCATCATCGGCCTGGTGTCGGCGGGGCTTGGGGTCTCGGTGCTGCCGGCATCGTTCCAGCGCATGCGCATCGAAGGCGTGGTGTACCGCACGCTGCTGGATGAAGGGGCGATGTCGGCGGTGTGGCTGGTGCAGCGCGAGCGCGGCAGTTCGGCGATGGCTCGGGCGTTTGCCGAGTTGCTGACGGGGCTGATGGCTGGCCAAGGGTGATGTTTCCGGGCGGTGCCAGCGAATGGGCAAATGGCACTGGTCATTGCCGCTGAGCCGCCACATACTCGGGCATTCGTTGATACACGGAGGTCAATCATGCGGCGCGTGGTGTTCAATCAGAAAGGTGGCGTGGGCAAGTCGAGCATCGCTTGCAACCTGGCGGCTGTGAGTGCCAGCGAAGGTTATCGGACCTTGCTGATCGACCTTGATGCCCAAGCCAACTCGACCCAGTACCTGACCGGCTTGACCGGCGACGAGATCCCCATGGGCATCGCCGATTTCTTCAAGCAGAGCTTGTCCAGTGGGCCGTTCAGCAAGAAGAACAAGGTCGACATCTACGAGACCCCGTTCGACAACCTGCATGTGGTCACCGCCACGGGTGAGCTGGCCGACCTGCAACCCAAGCTGGAAGCCAAGCACAAGATCAACAAGCTGCGTAAGCTGCTGGACGAGCTGGACGAGGACTACGAGCGGATCTACATCGATACACCACCCGCGCTCAATTTCTATGCGGTTTCTGCATTGATTGCTGCTGATCGTGTACTGATCCCCTTCGATTGCGACAGCTTCTCGCGTCAGGCGCTGTATGGCCTGCTGGCTGAAATCGAGGAACTCAAGGACGACCACAACGAAGACCTGGTGGTCGAAGGCATCGTGGTCAACCAGTTCCAGTCCCGCGCCAGCCTGCCGCAGCAGATGCTCGACGAGCTGCTGGCCGAAGGGCTGCCGGTGCTACCGGTGTACCTGGGCAGCTCGGTGAAGATGCGCGAGTCGCACCACGCCAGCCTGCCGCTGATTCACCTGGAGCCACGGCACAAGCTGACGCAGCAGTTTGTCGAGCTGCATGATTTGCTGGAGGAGAATGGCTGACGATCTCACAGGCTCTACCAGACTCAAGGCATGCACCTGAAACCCTCTAAACCCCTTGGCTACGCACCCATTCCAGCAACGACTGCAGCGGAAACGCACCGGCCTGGCGGCTGATTTCGCGGCCGTTCTTGAACAGGATCAGGCTGGGGATCGAGCGGATGCCCAGTTGCCCGGCGAGGTTGCGGTTGGCTTCGCTGTCGAGCTTGGCCAGGCGGCAGCGGCCGCTGAGCTGGCGGGCGGCCTGTTCGAAGGTCGGTGCAAAGGACTTGCAGGGGCCGCACCAGTCGGCCCAGACGTCGATCAGCAGCGGCAGGTCGCCCTTGATCTGGCTGGCGTAGTTGGCTTCGCTGAGCTCGAAGGGCTGGCTCAGCAGCACGTCCTGTTTGCAGCGGCCGCATTTCGGGGCGTCACCCAGGCGCGCCGCCGGCAGGCGGTTGAGGCCGTTGCAGTGGGGGCAGGGAATTACCAATGGGTCAGACATATCGGTTCCTTGAAGATCATGAAGAACAGCTGATTTCCAGGTGCTTGCCCCACTCAGGTGGGCGCTCGGCATAAGCCTGCATGCCGGCTTGTTCCTCGAACGGTTTGCTCAGCACCTGGTGCAGGCGGCGCACTTCACTGTAATCCCCCGCTTCGGCCGCTTCGATGGCCTTCTGCGCCAGGTAGTTGCGCAACACGTACAGCGGGTTCACTGCATGCATCCGCTCACGACGGCCTTCGGCATTGCCCGCCTCGCGTTCGCAGCGGGCCAGGTAATCCGTACCCCAGGCATCGAAGCCGGCAAGGTCGATGAACTCGTCGCGCACCACCTTCAGCGCTTCGGCGACGGGCTGGTCGCCCAGCTTGCGGAAGAACAGGTTGTAGTCCACGCCGCCGCTCTGCATGCGCTGCAGCAGGCGCTCGACCAACGCCATGTCGTCGTCTTCGGCGGTGGTCAGGCCCAGGCGCCGGCGCATCAGGTCGAGGTAGTGCGCCTGATACAGCGGCAGGAACAGGCCCAGCGCTTCCTTCAGCGGTTCCACCTCGATCACCGTGGTCAGGGCCTGGGCCAGGGCGCTGAGGTTCCAATGGGCGATCGGCACCTGGTTGGCATAGCTGTAGCGGCCGCGGTCGTCGGAGTGGTTGCAGATGAAGTTGGCGTCGAAATCGTCGAGGAAGGCGTAAGGGCCGAAATCGAAGGTGATGCCGAGGATCGACATGTTGTCGGTGTTCATCACCCCGTGGCAGAAGCCGTAGGCTTGCCAGCGGGCGATCAGCTCGGCGTTGCGCTCGACGATGGTTCGGAACATGGCCAGGTAAGGCTGCTCGGCATCGCGGCATTCGCTGTAGTGCTGCTCCAGCACGTGGTCGAGCAGCACACGTTGCTGTTCCGGTTGCTTGGTGTAGTAGAAGTACTCGAAATGCCCGAAACGCACATGGCTCTGCGCCAGGCGAGTGAGCATTGCCGCGTTCTCGCGGGTTTCGCGCCACACCGGGGTGCTTGAGCCGATCACGCACAGGGCCCGGCTGGTGGGGATCCCCAGCGCGTGCAGGGCCTCTGAAGCGAGGAACTCGCGGATTGACGAGCGTAGCACGGCGCGGCCGTCGCCCATGCGTGAATAGGGCGTCTGGCCGGCGCCCTTGAGGTGCAGGTCCCAGTG
>Ga0153918_1000547_pt1 | contig 17521 bp, 15 predicted proteins | sample TSFL002MetaG_FD_104687 | JGI IMG/M metagenome (GOLD analysis project Ga0153918, IMG submission 104687) | Attine ant fungus gardens microbial communities from Florida, USA - TSFL002 MetaG | ecosystem: Host-associated > Fungi > Mycelium > Unclassified | place: USA: Florida, Paynes Creek Historic... | reverse complement strand
TGGAGAGGCTGATGGAAACGGGGTTCTCATGCATTGTTGTTGTCCTTGTGAAACCGGTTTCATTTTTTGATTGCCGCAATGCGGGCAGCCTGGCTGCCCGCAGGTTATCCGTGTGCCTGAGTGGAACCTCGGGTGATCAACTGGGCCTTGAAATCGATGCGTCGCGGTGCATCGCCACTGCCGCGCAGGCGTTCGAGCAGGCACTCGAACGCGGCCACGCCAATGCGCTCGGTAGGTTGGGCCAGGGCGGTGATGCCGCTGCCAACCAGGGGGTACCAGTCCAGTTCGTCGAGGGCAATCAGGCCCACGTCGCTGAACAGCTTGCAGCCTGAATCGTGCAGCACCCGGGTAACCGCCAAGGTGGCCACGCCGTTGAAAGTGAAGATCGCCTGCGGGCCATGGCCCTTGCTGGCCAGGAAGGCACCGAGCTTGGCCGGCAGGCCGGTATCGACCTCCAGCAGCTGCTGGCGCATGCCGTTGCGATTGCTGATCGACGCGGTGAAGGCTTGCACCCGCTCCAGGCGGGAGCTGGTGCCATCCAGCGGTTCGGTGACCGCGAGAATGTCGCGGTAGCCTTGCGCCTGCAGGTGGTCCAGGGCCTGTTCGACGGCATCGGCGTTGTCCAGGCCGACCAGGTCGACCTGCAGCTCCGGGAGTTGCCGGTCGACCAGCACCATGGGGATGTCGCGCTGCAGGTTGAGCAGTTCGCCGGGGTGGCGGCCGAGCGTGTTCACGATCAGGCCTTCGACGTTGTAGGACTGCAGGGCCGTCAGGTGGTGGCGCTCCTGCTCATCGTCACGGTTGGTGTTGCACACCACCAGGCTGTAACCGTGCTGGCGGCAGGCGGTTTCCACGCCATGCATCACGGCCACTGAATAAGGATTGAGGATGTCGGCCACGAGCATGCCGATCAGACGCGTCTGGCCACGCTTGAGGCCGCGGGCCATCTGGTTGGGCCGGTAGCCCAGGCGCTCGATGACCTGTTCCAGGCGCTTGGCGGTGGCCTCAGCCAGCAGCTGGCGATCGCCGCCGATGTAGCGCGAGACCGTGGCCTTGGAAACCCCGGCCACACGTGCCACTTCGCTGATGGTCACCCGCTCGCGGGGATTGAAGGGTGAATCGGTCATTGCGGGTCCCTTGTGATTGTTGTCGGCGACGGCGAATGAAACCGGTTTCAATACAGCAAAACCTTGCGCGTTCGTCAACCTCCCTTTTGTCGGGAGTGTTCCAAGGAGTATGAGACAAAACAACAGATATGCGCTCTAACCTGTTGATACAGATAGTGAACAGGACGCGGAAAATGTGAGAGCGGGTTTACCCGCGAATGCGTCATCGAACCCAACATCGCATTCGCGGGTGAACCCGCTCCCACAGGGGGGAAGTGTCTGCTTTAGCGCAGGTGTTTCACCTCAGCGGCGCTGACTGCGCTGCCCTGGTTACCCCAGCTGGTGCGAATGAAATTGACCACATCCGCCACTTCCTGGTCACTCAGGCGCCAGCCGAACGCCGGCATCGTGAAGTTCGACGGCGCCGCGTGCGTGGCCGGTACGGTCGCGCCCGCCAGCACCACATGGATCAGCGAGGTGGCATCGCCCGTCTGCACGACCGGGTTGCCGGCCAGCGCCGGGAACACCCGGCTGTAGCCATGGCCATCGGTGCGGTGGCACGCTGCGCAGTTGTCGATGTACACCGACGCCCCCGGCTTGCTGTCATCGCCCTGCCACAAGGCCTCGGCCACCTGCTTGTCATACACCTGCGGCGTGTCGTTCGGATCGCTTGGCGGAAAGGTCTTCAGGTACCGGGCGATGGCAGTCAGGTCGGCATCGCTCAGGTGCTGCATGCTGTGCTCGACCACATCGCTCATGCCACCGAACACCGCGCTGCGGTCACTGCGGCCAGTCTTGAGGAACTGCACCAACTGCGCCTCGCTCCAGCTGCCCAGGCCGTCCTTGTGGTCGCCACGCAGGTTCTTGGCGATCCAGCCCTCCAGCGGCGCACTGCCGGCCAGGAACTGCTCGCCATCCGCAGGGCTCAGGGCCTTTTCCTGCATGGTCAGGGCGCGCGGGGTGTGGCAGGCGCCACAGTGGCCCAGGCCTTCGACCAGGTAGGCGCCACGGCTGACCACCGGGTCCGCACCCGCCGGCGCCTGCCAGGCCTTCACCTCGGGGGCGAACAGCCCGCGCCAGATCGACAGCGGCCAGCGCATGCTCAGGGGCCAAGGGATATCGGTCGGTTTGTTGGGCTGCGCAACCGCTTCGACGCCTTGCATGAAGTACGCATACAGCGCCTGCATGTCATCGTCGCTGACCCGTGCATAGGACGGGTACGGCATCGCCGGGTACAAGGTGCTGCCGTCCTTGGCAATGCCTTGGCGCACGGCCCGGTCGAAATCGGCGAAGCTGTACTGGCCGATGCCGCTGGCGTCCGGGGTGATGTTGGTGGAGTACACCGTGCCGATCGGGGTTTCCATCGGCAGCCCACCGGCAAAGGGCTTGCCGCCCTTGGCGGTGTGGCAGGCCACGCAGTCACCGGCGCGGGCCAGGTATTCCCCTTTCCTCACCAGGGCCTCGTCGGCCTGGGTGGCCGTGGTCGCGGCCAGCAGCAGGGTGGCGATCAACAGGTTCTTCATGTTCATCGCTCCTCAAGCCTGGACCAGCGGGCCGGGGTTCTTCAGGTACTGCTCGCGGATCGCCCGGGCCGACCAGTAGGTCAGCGCCGCCACCAGCCCCGTGGGGTTGTAGCCCAGGCCTTGGGGGAATGCCGAAGCACCGGGGACGAACACGTTGTGCACGTCCCAGCTCTGCAGGTAGCGGTTCAGCGCGCTAGTCTTCGGGTCGTTGCCCATGATCGCGCCACCGTTGAGGTGGGTGGTCTGGTAGCTGGCGGTGTTGAAGTGTTCCTTGACCTTCTTGCCGAGAATGGCGATGGACTTGGGGTTCATCGCCTGGGCGATCTTGCTCAGCTTGTCGACCATGAACTGGTTCATCCTGATGTCGTTTTCCTGCCAGTCGAAGGTCATGCGCAGCAGCGGCTGGCCGTAGGCATCGCGGTAGGTCGGGTCGAGGTCGAGGTAGTTGCCGCGGTACGACTGGTGCGCACCGTGGGCGTCCATCGACACCTGGTGGGTGTAGTAGTCGGCGGTGGCCTTTTTCCAGGCGCTGCCCCAGGCCGGGGTGCCCGGTGGCGTGCCGCCTCCGGCGATCGGCCGGGTGCCGGCCTGGTTGACCCACATCGGCGAGCCGCCGACGAAGCCATGCGGGCCATGGTCGAAGTTGTCGGCGTTGAAGTCGTCGATGGCCACGCCGTTGCCGCCGGCACCGATGAAGTTGTTGGTGTAGGTGTCCTTGTCGAAGAACGCCTTGACCGTGCCCATGTTCTGGTAGGCGAAGTTGCGCCCGACCACGCCTTCGTTCTTGATCGGGTCGTAAGGCTTGCCGATGCCGGACAGCAGCATCAGGCGCACATTGTTGAACTGGAAGGCGGCGAGGATGACGATGTCCGCTGGCTGCTCCACTTCGCGGCCCTGGGCGTCGATGTAGGTCACGCCAGTGGCCTTGCGCTTGCTGTCGTCGAGGTTCACCCGCAGCACATGGGCGTTGGCGCGCAGCTCGAAATTCGGCACCTGGCGCAGGGCCGGCAGGATGTTCACGTTCGGTGAAGCCTTGGAGTACATGTAGCAGACGTAGCCGCTGCAGAACCCGCAGAAGTTGCACGGCCCCATCTGCGCGCCGTACGGATTGGTGTACGGCCCGGAAGTGTTGGCCGACGGCAGGTTGTAGGGCTTGTAGCCGAGGCTGGCGGCGGCCTGTTCGAACAGCTTGGCCGATACTACGTTCTTCTGCGCCGGCAGCGGGAACGGGCTGGAGCGGTCAGGCGCGTAGGGGTTGCCGCCCTTCCCTTCACCCACCCGCTTGCCATTGACGGTCCAGGCCTGGCCCGAGGTGCCGAACACCTTCTCGGCGAAATCGAAGTGCGGCTCGAGCTCTTCGTAGCTGACGCCGAAGTCCTGGATGGTCATGTCGTCGGGGATGAAGCGCTTGCCGTAGCGTTCCTCGTAATGGCTGCGCATGCGCAGCTCCATCGGGTCGACCCGAAAGTGCACGCCGGACCAGTGCAGGCCCGCGCCACCGACGCCCTTGCCCGGCAAGAAGGCGCCAAGCTGGCGGTTGGGCAGCGCGACATCGTTGACGCTGTGGCGGATGGTCACGGTCTCTTTCGATACATCGACGAACAGCTTCTTGCGCACGCTGTAGGTCAGCTCGTCGATCACCTGGGGGTAGCTGCCATCCGGGTAGGTGTCCTGCATCGGCCCGCGCTCCAGCGCCACCACCTGCAGCCCGGCTTCGGTGAGCTCTTTGGCCATGATCGCGCCGGCCCAGCCGAAACCGACGATCACCACGTCAGCCTTCTTCATCGCATTGGCCATGCCTTACGCCCTCTCGCCACGAATCGAAACCGCCGGGAACGGGTACGGCTCGTTGCGCTCGACCCAGTCCATGAAATCTGCCCGGGCGCCGGGGAAGCCGATCTGCGTCCAGCCGACCATGCCCTTGTTGCCGCCGTGAATCGGGTCGCAGAAGAACCCTTCGCGGGTGTTCTGCAGCAGCAGGCTGAAGAACAGCTTGGCCGGCAACTGCTCGAAAACGATCTCACCGGCTTCGATCTTGCCGAGTATCTTGTCTCGGGTAGCGCTATCTTGATCGGCGAAGGTTTTACCGCTGGCGTTTTTGCACCAAGCCTCCACGGCAGCGATGCCCAGGCGGTAGATCTGTTGCGGGCTGAGTTGCAACTGGTAGCCGAGCTCCGGGGCGGCGTCGGCCTTGAACGGGCCTTGCATGTACCACTGGGCGCCGGTGGCGTACGGGGTGTTCATCTGGCGGTCGATGAATTCGGCAGCGCCCGCTTCCAGTGCGCCGGGGCCGAGTTCGTCGGCGGGAATGATGCGCGACACGGCCGCTTGCACGAAGGCCCATTCTTCGGCGGTGAAGAAGGTTGGCTGATAGTTGCCCACAGGAGTGGTGGCCGGGACCTTGTCGCGTATGGATTGGTCGCGCACGGGCTCAGCCAGCAGCAGGCTGGCACCCAGGCCGGTACTGGCCACGGTGACCACCGGGATCAGGGTCAGGGTCTTGCGCAGGAAGTCCCGGCGCGGGTTGTCGGGGGCATGCTCAGGCATTTCGGGTCCTCATCAGCATAGGGGCGGCCTTGGGTTGCGCCATCTGGTGTCCGGGTTGGGCCGGAAAAGCCGCGTAATCTAGCTGGTTTGGAAATCTTTTGAAACCGGTTTCATGCCCTGCGACAACCTGAACCTTGACACTCTTTCCCTGTAGGACCCGCAATACATTAGAAAACGAAGGTATAGCCGACAATCACCCGGTTCTCGTCCGCTGCATCGGCAAAGTTCGAGCGCATGCTCGCATTGCGCCAGCGCAGCGACACGTTCCTGAACACCCCCGACTGCACCACATAGATGATGTCCGTGGTACGTTCCCACTCCTTCCCCTCACCGTCTCTGGCCTGCAGCGCCCTGCCCTTGGCCGTGGCAATGCGCTGCGGATCGACCCGGTCACCCTTCACGTAGCGCACGTTGAAGGTCAGCCCAGGGATACCCAGGGCAGCAAAGTTGTAGTCATAGCGCAGCATCCACGCACGCTCGTTGGCCAGGGCGAAGGTGCTGCCCCTGCCATCGTCGACGACGCTTGCCTGGGCTACCGGGCACGCGCAACCAAGCGCCGCGAGCATCAGCGATGCCCGCCGGGAGAGGGAAATGTTCATGGTTACGCCTTGTTGTTGTTCTTGTTGGAAAGCGTTGCGGTTCAGGCTTTGGGGTTTCTGACGTAGCGCATCACCACCAGGCAGGCGATCAGGATCAGCGGGGCAATCGACAGCATGCCCATGTAGCTGCTGCCGGTCAGGTCGTTGATCTTGCCCACCATCACCGGCGCGACGATGCCACTCAACTGGCCGACCGAGTTGATCGCCGCCGTGCCGGTAGCGATGGCCAGGCCCGAGAAGGTCGACTGCGGGATGGTCCAGAAGATCGGGATGGCGATGAAGGTACCCGCCGTGGCCAGCACCAGCGCCGCCATCATCGCCCAGGACGAGTCCGCATACAGGCAGGCCAGCAGGTAGCCCAGCGCCGAAGCCAGCAGGCAGTACACCAGGTAGCGCTTGCGTTCGCCGGTGCGGTCGGAGCGCCGGGTCAGCAGCACCATGCCGATGCAGGCCACGGCATAGGGCAGTGCCGACAACACTCCGACCCAAAGCATGTCCTGCACGCCGGACGACTTGATCAGGTGCGGCATCCAGAAGTTCAGGCCATAGGACGCGGTTTTCACCACGTAGTAGACAAACGCCATGATCGCCACTTCACGGGTCAGCAACACCCGCCAGATCGACCCCAGCACCGGCTTCTGCACCCGCCTGTCCTGAGCCAGGTTCTCGACCAGCAGGTCTTTTTCCTGGCGGCTCAGCCAGCGGGCCGACTCAATGTCGCGGTCCAGCTTCCACAGCACCAGCACGCCCAGCAAGACACACGGCAACCCCGACATCAGGAACAGCCAGTGCCAACCGGCCAGGCCCAGCACGCCGTCCAGGGTCCCCAGCAGAAACCCCGCTGCCGGCCCACCCACCGCGCCAGCCAGCGGCACGGCCAGGAACCACAGGCCGTTCATCTTCGCCAGGTGTTTGCGCGGGAACCAGCAGGCCAGGTAGAACAGGATCGCCGGGCCGAAGCCGGCCTCCATCACGCCGATCAGAAAGCGCAGGAAGTACAGCGTGTACTGGGTGTAGGCAAATACCAGCGCCGCCGTGGCCAGGCCCCACGACACCATGATCCGGCAGATCCAGGCTGGCGCCCCGTAGCGTTTGAGGCCCAGGCTGCTCGGCACTTCGAACAGCACGTAGCCGATGAAGAACATGCTCGCGGCCAGTCCGTAGGCGGCGTCGCTCAGGCCCAGTTCAGCCTGCATCTGGGTCTTGGCGAAACTGATGTTGATGCGGTCGAAGTAGGAGAACAAAAAGCAGATGATGGCCAGCGGCATGATGCGCCAGGCCACGCGGCGGTACAGCAGCAGTTCATCGATGTGGCTGTCGGCGCGCTCGCGCGCCACTTCGCCGGTCAAGGCAACCATGGTGGATCTCCATTCTTGTAATTATTGGAGAGCGACGGCGCCCGTTGTAGGCGCCGCGTACAACGTGTCAGCCAATGCGCACGAGCTTGCCCTTGAACGCCTGGCCCTTGCGCACGTACTCGGCAGCATTGGCGTGCAGGCCGGCGATCGCTTCAGGGCTCAGTTCACGTACCACCTTGGCCGGCGCGCCGAGGATCAGCGAATTGTCGGGGAACACCTTGCCTTCGGTGACGATGGCGCCGGCACCGACCAGGCAGTTGCGGCCGATCACCGCGCCATTGAGCACCACCGCCTGGATCCCGACCAGCGCGCCATCGCCGATGCTGCAACCGTGCAGCATGGCCTGATGGCCGATGCTGACGTTACGCCCCACGGTCAGGGCAAAACCCGGGTCGGCATGCAGCACCGCGCCTTCCTGCACATTGCTGTGCTGGCCGATGCGGATCGGCGCGTTGTCACCGCGCAGCACGGCCTGCGGCCACACGCTCACGCCCTGCTCCAGGGTGACGTCGCCGATGACCGTGGCATCCTCGGCGATGAAGGTTTCCGGGTGAAGCGTCGGGGTCAGTGTGTCGTATCGATAGATCGCCATTCAGTGCACTCCCTGGGTCGGCTCGTCGGTTTTCAGCACGCCCGCCGCACTCAGCTCGGCGATGCGTTCATCGCTGTAGCCCAGTTCGCGCATGACCTTGTGCGTGTGTTCGCCAATCCGCGGGATCGGCCGGCGCGGCTGCAGGCGCTGGCCGTCCAGCGACAGTGGCAGCAAGGGCATCGGCGTGCTGCTGCCATCCTCCAGCAACAGGTCCGCCATGCCGCCGCTCTGGGTCAGGTGCGGGTCGTCGAACAGTTCTTCCGGGCGGCGGATCGGCGCGAACGGAATACTGTTCGCCTCCAGTTCCGCCGCCAATTGCCGGGCATCGAGGTTGGCGAACACCTCGGCCAGGTGCGCCAGCAGCCGCGGCCGCTGCAACACCCGGTCATTGTTGGTCGCCAAAGTCGGGTCGTCGAGCAAGTCGGTCTGGCCCAGCAACCGGCACAGGGCCTGCCACTGGCCTTCACCCGTGGCAGCGACGAACATCTGCTCGCCACCCGCGAAGGTGAACACGTCGTAGATCGCCCAGGCACTGATCCGGTTGGGCATCGGCGCCGCGGCCTGGCCTGTCACCACGTACTGCTGCATGTGCTGGGCCGCGAGCAACACGCAGTTTTCGTACAGTGCACTCTGCACTTCGCGGCCGACACCGGTGCTGTTGCGCTCATTGAGCGCGGCCAGCACGCCAATGGCGCCGAACATGCCACCCATGATGTCGTTCACCGAACTGCCGGCGCGCAGGGGGCGGCCCACCGGCCCGGTCATGTAGGCCAGGCCGGCCATCATCTGCACCACTTCGTCCAGGGCCAGGCGGTTGTCGTACGGGCCACTGAGGAAGCCCTTGTGCGAGGCATAGATCAACCGCGGGTTACGCTGGCGCAGCGTGGCGCAGTCGAAGCCCAGCGTGTGCATGCGCCCGGGTTTGAAGTTCTCGATGAATACGTCGGCGCTGTCGATCAGCGTCAGCACCGCCTCACGGCCCTCGGGCGTGTCGAGGTCGATGGCGATGCACTGCTTGTTGCGGTTGAAGGTGCGGAAGAACCCCGCCCCCGCCCCGAGCAAACGGCGAGTACCGTCCCCGCGGGTGGGTTCGATCTTGATCACTTCGGCCCCCAGGTCACCGAGGATCATGCCGCAGGTGGGGCCCATGACCATGTGCGAAATCTCGACGACACGAATGCCGTCCAAAGGGAGTCTGGACATCAGGCGATTCCTGGGTAGTTGAGCGGCAGGCCGGCGCGGGCGATGGCGCCGTAGAGGGGTTCATCCGGCAATGCCTCACCCAGCAGCTGGCGCGAGGCGATCAGCGCTGGCAGGTCGATGCCGGTGTCGAAGCCCATGCTTTGCAGCATGAACACCAGGTCTTCGGTCACCGTGTTGCCGGATGCTCCCGGTGCAAACGGGCAACCGCCAAGGCCGGCAAGTGAGGCATCGAGCTCGCGGATGCCCTGCTGCACCGCCACCAGGCTGTTGGCCAAGGCCAGGCCACGGGTGTCGTGGAAATGCGCGGCGCGCAGGCGCTCGCCGGCAATGGCGCGCACGGCCTGGATCACCGTCGCCACCTGGCCGGGGTTGGCATAGCCGGTGGTGTCGCCCAGCGAAACCAGGTCGCAGCCCGCCTCGATCACTTGGCGGGTCAGCTCGCACAGGTCGCCCAGGGGTACCTCACCCTGGCGGGTGCAGCCAAACGCCACCGACATGCCGGCGATCATCTGCACCTCATGGCGCCCCAGTTCATTGCGCAGCTGGCACATGCGCCCCAGCTCCTCGACCATCTCCTGTGGCGTGCGGCGCACGTTGGCCAGGCTGTGGGCGGTGCTGACCGAAACCGGCGCGACGATCCGCTGGGCGCCGGACTCCAGCGCATCCTGCGCACCGCGCAGGTTGGGTGCCAGCACCGTCACCAACAGATCCGGATAGGTCAAGGCGTGGGCCACCACCTGGCTGGCATCGGCCATCTGCGGCAGCAGCCGGGCCGGCACGAACGAGGCGACTTCCATATGGCGCACGCCGGCGGCATAGGCGCTGTCGATCCAGCGCAGCTTGGCGGCAGTCGGCATCACCGTGTGCAGGCTTTGCAGGCCATCGCGCATGCCGACTTCATTGATGGTTATTGTTGTCATCGCGGTCTCTCTGTCTGGAGCGTGGGGCCAGACTAAGAGCAGCACGGCAGGCAGAAAAGACGTGTTTCACGGGCTGATCCATCGTCAGCCGCGATGGATCAATCCGGTGTTTGCCAGGCCGGTGCGCGCTGCAGCAAATGATCGAGCAGGCGACGCGCAGACAAGCTCAAGGCATGCCGGTCACGCATGCAGATGACGAACTCGCCCAGCGCCCAGTCATCGGTCAACGGGATCACCCGCAGGTCGAACAGCGGCGCATAACGCGCCACCGCCTCCTGCGGGAACACGGCCAGGCCCAGGCCGAACTGCACCAGGCGATAGGCCGCGTCGAACGACGACACATACGAGCGAAAACGCAGTGCCTTGCCCGCCGCCTCGGCGCTGTTGCGCATGAAGGTATTGAGCGTGGCGAAGGCCGACAGGCCCAGGTGCTCGTAATCCAGCGTCTCTTCGAAGGCGATGCTGGTACGCCCGGCCAGCGGGTGATCGGCGCCGACCACTACGGCCAGGTGGTCCTGGCGGTACGGCACGAACTCCAGGTCGCCGACGGCCATGGACTGGCGGCAGATGCCCAGGTCGGCACTGCCCTGCGCCACGCCGCGCACCACGTCCGGGCTGAAACGCTCCTCGATATCGGCCTGGATCAGCGGGTTGTCGAGCATGAATGCCGACAGCTCCTCGGGCAGGAACTCCATGATCGACGACACGTTTGCGAGCACCCGCACATGCCCGCGGGCGCCTTCGGCGTACTCGCTCAATTCGCTGTCCAGGCGTTCCATGGCCCGGGTCAGGCCACGGGCGTGACGCAGTAGTGCAAGGCCTGCCGGGGTCGGCTCGACGCCACGCTTGCTACGCTTGAGCAACGCCGTGCCAAAACGCGCTTCGATGTCCGAAATCCGCTTGCTGACCGCCGACGGCGCCATGAACGCCCGTTCGCTGGCGCGGGCGATGGTGCCGGCTTCGCAGACCACGATGAACAGGTGCAACGACAGGTGATCGAGGGGTTGCATGGCGGTTCCTGATCGGGAGATGGCAGCCATCCTAGCACCCACCAGGCCGCGTAAGGCCGTATCATGGCCGCTCTACTTCAGAGGCCCGCCATGTTCGACTGGGAAGACCTGCGCCATTTCTCCGCCTTCATCAGCACCGGCTCGCTGTCCGCTGCGGCCAGGCTGCTGGGTGTCGACCACGCCACCGTGGCCCGGCGCATCGCCGCGCTGGAGGCTGCCTTGAACCTCAAGCTGGTCGACCGCCGCCCCAGGGCCTACGCGCTGACCGACGAAGGCCGCCGGGTGGGCGAATACGCCGAACAGATGACCCAATCGTCGTTCGCCCTGGAGCACTTTGCCAATGCCGGCCAGCAACAGGTCGAAGGCGAAGTGGTGTTGGCCGCCCCGCCCGCGCTGCTCGGCAGCATCATCGCCCGGCGCCTGGGTGCGCTGATGCAGCGCTACCCGCAGTTGCGCCTGAAGCTGGTCGGCAGCAAGTCGCGGGCTTCGCTGGCCCGCCGTGAAGCCGATATCAGTATCACCCTGGCCAGGCCCACCGAGCCGACGCTGGTCGCCAGCCTGCTGGGTTATCTGGATTACCGCCTGTACGCTGCGCCCAGCTACCTGCGCAACCCTGGCACGCCACGCTACATCGGCTACGACGAATCCCAGGCCAAATCGCCGCAGCAGCAGTGGTTGCTCAGCCAGACCGGCAACCAGCCCTTCGTGCTGCAGAGCAACGACCTGCGCATCCAGGCCCAGGCGGCTGCCGGCGGGGTCGGTATCGCGTGCTTGCCGGCGTTCATGGCGCAGGAGCATGGCCTGGCGGTCGCCGGCACGGATGAACAGACCATGAGCATCGAAATCTGGCTGGCCGTGCACGAGGATGTACGCAGCACGCCGCGCATCAAGGCCGTCACCGACTTCCTGCAGCACCAGGTCAAGCCGCTGCTGCGCTTGTGAATTTTTGCGGATGGCACCTGCTCCGATTCGGGATTTCCGCGGCCAGCCATCACCGCTAAGCTTCCCTGCATCGCACAACCGATCACTGAGGAGCAGCGGATGCAATACGTCAAACTGGGCAACACTGGCCTGGACATCTCGAAACTGTGCCTGGGCTGCATGACTTTCGGCGAGCCCGATGCCGGTACCCATCCCTGGACCCTGGGCGAAGCCGACAGCCGGCCGATCATCCGCCGCGCCGTCGAGCACGGCATCAACTTCTTCGACACCGCCAACAGCTACTCGGCCGGCACCTCGGAAATCATCCTCGGCAAGCTGCTCAAGGAATTCACCCGCCGCGACGAGACGGTGATCGCCACCAAGGTGTTCTTCCCCGCCAACATGTGGGAAGGCAGCACCCGCCCCAACGAACAGGGCCTGTCGCGCAAGGCGATCATGGCCAACATCGACGCCAGCCTGGCCCGTCTGGGCACTGACTATGTCGACCTGTACCAGATCCACCGCTGGGACTACCACACGCCCATCGAAGAAACCATGGAAGCCCTGCACGACGTGGTCAAGGCTGGCAAGGCGCGTTATATCGGCGCGTCGTCGATGTATGCCTGGCAGTTCGCCAAGGCGCAGCACGTGGCGGCCAGCAACGGCTGGAGCCGCTTCGTGTCGATGCAGAACTACCTGAATCTGATCTACCGCGAGGAAGAGCGCGAAATGATCCCGCTGTGCCTCGACCAGGGCGTCGGCCTGATGCCATGGAGCCCGATGGCCCGCGGCCGGCTGACCCGCCCCCATGGCCAGCAGACCGAACGCACCCGCACCGACATTTCCGGGCAGTCGTTCTACGAGAAGACCGAAGTGGAAGACGGCCGGGTGATCGATGTGGTCGAGCAGATCGCCAGTGAGCGCGGCGTGCCGATGGCGCAGGTGGCGTTGGCCTGGGTATTGGGCAAGCGGGGGGTGTCGGCGCCGATTGTCGGGGCCTCGAAAGTGGCGCAGCTGGATGATGCGATTGCAGCGCTGGCGTTCCAGCTGAGCGCCGAGGAAATCGCCCGGCTGGAAGCGCCCTATGTGCCGCATGCGGTGACGGGGTTCAAGTAAGCCTGCACCGGCCTCTTCGCGGGTAAACCCGCTCCCACAGGGACTGCACAGGATTATAAGCCTGTGCAGTCCTGTGATATTGCACTGGTTTCGAAGCCTGAGGTGATCCTTGTAGGAGCCTGAGGTGATCCTTGTAGGAGCGGCTTTAGCCGCTAAGAGGCCATCAGCCCTCTTAGATGAACGAGCTAATACCCCGTCATCTCCAGATACCCCCGCCCTTGTGCGCTGCCACTTATCCGCACCGGCCCTTCCCAGTAGGGAAATCGCGTGCCCATCCAGGCCTTGGCCTGCACCGCCTCGACCTGCACATCCAGGGCCATGGCGGGCACCTGCACCCGCCAGCGGGTCGGCACGCGCTTGCCGTTGTCCTGCTCGGTCCAGGCCAGCGGCGTCAGCTCGACCTCAGCCCCCTGCAGCGCCCGTACCTGCCCGTCAGGGCCAACCCAGGTGCCGGCCCGGTACGGCTGCCCCCGGTCTTCACGCACCTGAAACAGCATCAGCTTGGCGCCACTGCCCAGGTGCAGGGAAAACCAGTCCCAGCCACTTTGCCCGGCCGCCAGCGGCTGGCTGCTCCACTCCCGGTCAAGCCAGGCCTGCCCTGTTACCGCAATGCGCTGCCCATCCCGCTCGACTTCGCCGCTGACCTGGTAGAACGGCTGGCTGTAATAGTACGAAGCCTGGCCCTTGCCGGACTTCTCGCTGTAACCCCGATCACCTTGCAACACCAGCGGTTTGTCGCTGGCCAGGGTCAGGTCATAGCGAAAGCCCTGACCACTGGCACGCATCTGTAAGCGCTGGATGCTGTCATCGCCTTGCAGCGACCAGTCGTTGATCCACGCCCGGAACGGGCCGGTTTCGACACCGGCCTGGCCAATGCCGCCACGTGCCAGCGTTTCGCTGACTTGGTGGCCGCTCGGGTCGGTCAGCGCGGCGTGGCCCATCCACAGGTTGGGGCTGTTCCAGCCAGGGGTCTCGGCGCCGGGGCGCAGGGCCGAGCGGAACAGCGTCCACTGCACGCCCCAGTCACGGCCCTGGGCATCGCGCAGGTTGGCGGTGACGTACCACCACTCGATGCGATAACCATCGTGGGCGCCGTGGTCGCGGGGGAACACCAGCGCGGTGTCCCGCGTAACCTGCTTGAACGCTGCCGCCTCGGCACCGAGCCCTGCATAACTCCTGGACGGCGGCGCAGCGGCGTCACACCCGGCCAGCAGCAGGCAGGCCAGCAACAGCCAGGTTTTAACCCTCATCGGCGAACCGCCGCAACAGCTCGCCCGGCTGTCGCCGCGCCAGTTGCCACAAAGGCCAGGCGCTGGCCAGCAGGCTGGTCAGCACACCGAGCGCCGCCAGCTGCGCGAGTTGGCTGGCAAACACGTGCCAGGGCAGCCGCCAGCCGAAGGCCTGCACATTCACCACCGCCACCAGGCACCACGCCAGCAACAGCCCGAGGGGGATGGCCAGCAGTACGGTGAAACCACTGAGCATCAGCGCCTGGCCCAGGCTCAGCCAGGCCAGCCAGTGGCGCGGCACGCCCAGCGCCCACAGCGGTGCCAGCTGACCCAGGCGCTGCTGGCCCAGGGTCAGCTGGCTGATGAACAGGGCCACGCCAGCCACGCCGAGGGTAAGGCTGTTCAGCGCTGCGGTCACGGCAAAGGTACGGCTGAATATCTGCGTCGACCAGGTTTTCAGGCTGGCCTGTTCGACCAGTTGCGCTTCGTCCAGGCCGAAGCGCTGCTGCACGGTATCCCTGACCTTCGCAACCTGCCCGGGCCGGATCAGCAGGCTCAGCCCGCTCAGGCTCGCCGTCGCTGCATGCTGGCGCAGCCAGTCGGCATTGACCAGCACATGCCCTTTCGGGTTGCCATAGTCGGCGTGAATGCCCACCACCTCCACCTTCTGCGGCGGCTCGCCCGGCAGCTCGACTTCATCGCCGATGCCTACGCCAAGGCGCCGCGCCAATTGTTCGCTGAGCATGGCGCCCTGCCCGCTGGCCACCTGCTGCCAAGCCGTCGGCGCCTGTTCGAGCAACGGCCAGTGTTGGCGGTAGAACGGATGATCGATCACCCCTTGCACCTGCACCGGCCAATGCTGCAGGCGCCATTCGACTCGCCAGCCTGGCAGCACGGCATTGATGTCGGGGTCCTCTTGCAACTGCCGGTAAATCTGCAGCGCCTGAGCGCCATCGCGAGGCGTCACATACAAGTCTGCAGCCAGGCGCTGGTCGAGCCAGCCGACAAAGGTACGGCGGAAGCCTTCGGTCATGCCGCCCACGCCGACGCTGGCGGCCAGTGCCAGAAGCAGAGCCATCAGCGCCAGGCTCAGCGCCGGCAATTGCTGGCGGCTGTCGGCAACGAACCACTGCGCCAACGGCCGCCGGGCATGCCGCGCCAGGCCAGCGAGCAACAGCGCCAGCACGCCCGGCAACGACAATGCCGCCGCCAGCAACAGCGCGGCGAGCAGGCTGAAGGCACTGGGCAGGCTGTTGCCGTACAGGCCGCAGCCCAGGGCAACGAGCGCCAGCACCACGGCGGCCATGGCCTGGCGCCTCAACCAGGGCACCTGTGCCAAGCGCCAGGCCTGAGGTTGGGCCAACGCCAGCAACGGCAACCGTGCTGCACGCAGCAGGCTGTCGATGCCGGCCAGCAAGGCACCGAGCAGGCTGACGCCAATGCCGATCAGCCACCAGTGCAGCGGCAGGTGCAGCTGCCCGGACACCTGGGCGCCATACAGGCCGCGCAGGCTGGAGGCAAAATCGGGCAGCAACAGCGCGGCCAGCAGGTAACCGGCCGCAACACCCGCCAGGCCACCGGCCACGGCGAACACACCAAGCTCGAAGGCCAGAGCCGCCAGCAACACCCTCAGGCTGACACCACACGCGCGCAACGTGCGCATCAGGCCCCGTCGTTGCTCCAGCGCCAGCCCGATGGCCGCATGGGCGATGAACAGCCCGACCACGAATGCCAGCAGGCCGAGGGCCGTCAGGTTCAGGTGAAAGCTCGCGGTCAGGCGCTGCAGGTCAGTGTCATCCTCCGCTGGCTGAACCTTCAAACGCTCGGCGAGCGCCGGCGGCAACGGCTGATCGGTGCCGCTGACCAGCCGTGACACTTGCCCCGGCGCATTGAGCAAGGTCTGCGCCACGCCGATATCGACCAGCATCACGCCGGGCGCCACGTGTTGCTTGAGGGACAGCGGCGGCAAGGGTTGGCCATCGGCCGTGCGCTGCTGGCCGGCCAACAAGCGCAAGGTATCCGCGCCGACCCAGGCTTGCCCGGGTGTGCCGATGAAGGCCTGCACGTCGAAGCTTGCCGGGTCGGCGCCGGCGACAGCCATGCCCGGCAGCAGGCTCAGGGGCTCGATGCCGATCAGCCTGACCGCAACGGCTGGCTCGCCGGCCAGGCGCAAGCGCCCCTCCAGCACCGGTGTCACTTGCCAGCCTTGCCTGCGCAGTTGCACGTAAAGCGCCTGGTCGAAACGCTGGCCATCGCGGGCCACGATCTGCACATGCGCTGCCCCGCTCAGCACCGCGCTGGCCTGGGCATAGTCGCTGCGCGCCTGCGCATTGAGGGCCTGCACGCCGGTCCACAACGCCGTCGCCAGCCACAGGCCGGTGAAAATGCTGAGGCACTGCAAACGGTGCCGCCACCAATGGCTGCCCAGCGCCTGCAGGGCCATCAGCAGGGTGTTCATGAGCCTTGCACCCGCCCCTGATGGAGCACGCAACGGTGCTGCAGGCAGGCGGCCAGGCGCGGGCTGTGGGTGACCATCAGCACACTGCTGCCAGCCTCGCCGACCAGTTGCAGGAGCAAGGCCAGCACTTCATCGCTGCTGGCTTCGTCGAGGCTGCCGGTGGGTTCGTCGGCGAGTAACAGCGCCGGCCGACTGGCCAGTGCCCGGCCGATGGCGACCCGTTGCTGCTGGCCGCCGGATAACTGCTCCGGGTAGCGACCCAGCAAGGCCATCAAACCAAGGCGTTCGGCCAGATAGGCCAGCCATTGCCGGTCGTGGCGCTTGGCCAGGCGCGCCTGAAAGGCCAGGTTGGCCGCCACGTCGAGGCTGCTGATCAGGTTGTACTGCTGGAACACCAGGCCGATGCCCTCGCGCCGCCAACGGGCCAGGGCCATTTCGCCGTGACCGTGCAGGGGCTTGCCATCGATCAGGATGCGCCCGCTGTCGGCACGGTCGAGGCCGGCGACCAGGTGCAGCAAGGTGCTTTTGCCGCTGCCGGACTCGCCCATCAGCGCCAGGCTGCTGCCGCGTGCGAGGGTAAGATCAACGCCGCGCAGGACCTGGAGCGGGCCTTGGGCGGTGGGGAACGACTTGTGCAGGTGCTCGATGACCAGCATGAGGGCTGCCTTCGGGGAGGGTTATTGCAAGTGTATGCCTTGTATGCTGTGGTGCCTGTCAGATCGAGCGCCGCCCTCGCGGCGCGCGGCCCCGAAACCAAACTCTACCGCCAGCCCCCCTAACCCACCAGCGCATGCTGCACTTGCCCCACAGTCGCCGCCAGGCTGTCCAGGTGCAGGCTCAACACCTGTTCCACCGGTGCCTGGTCCAGCGGCCAGTGCAAGGCAATGCTCCCGGCCAGCTGCCCCTGCACCCTGACCGGCAAGGCAATCGCCCGGATCA
>Ga0153918_1000545_pt1 | contig 17573 bp, 12 predicted proteins | sample TSFL002MetaG_FD_104687 | JGI IMG/M metagenome (GOLD analysis project Ga0153918, IMG submission 104687) | Attine ant fungus gardens microbial communities from Florida, USA - TSFL002 MetaG | ecosystem: Host-associated > Fungi > Mycelium > Unclassified | place: USA: Florida, Paynes Creek Historic... | reverse complement strand
TTGTCATCGTTCTTGAAGAACGACAGCCAGTTGGTGGTCTTCAGCTCGAACAGCTGCTGCAGCTCTTCATCGCTGAACACGGTATTGCCAACGATGTTGATGTGCTGGATGGCGGCGACGGTGCCTTCGTTGATCTTGATCTTCAGGGCAACGCGGTTGCGCGGCTGAGGCACCACCTCGGCGTCGACCTCGGCCGAGTAGCGGCCCTGGGCCACGTACTGGCGCTGCAGCTCGTTGCGCACGCCTTCGAGGGTGGCACGCTGGAAGATCTCGCCTTCGGCCAGGCCGGACTGCTTCAGGCCCTTCATCAGGTCTTCGGTGCTGATCGCCTTGTTGCCTTCGATCTCGATGCTCGACACCGACGGGCGCTCGACAACGTTGATGATCAGGACGTTGCCATCGCGGTTCAGCTGGATGTCCTGGAAGAAGCCGGTCTTGAACAGCGAACGGGTGGAATCCACCAGGCGGCGGTCGTCAGCCTGGTCGCCAACGTTCAGTGGCAAGGCGCCGAACACGCTGCCGGCGGACACCCGCTGCAGGCCGTTGACACGAATATCGGAGATAGTGAAGGACTCGGCGTGAACTTCAGCGATCATCAGTGCGGACATGACCGCAGTTAGCAGCAGACGTTTCATGAAGTCCTTTTATTCCAACTGGCAATAAACAACCCGCCGCATGGTGACGGCCGGTTCGCAATTGAGCGAAGCTTTTAAAGTCGACCCAGATCGTTGATCAGGGCGAGCAACATCACCCCTACGACCAAACTGATACCGATCTGGACCCCCCAACCTTGCACCCGTTCTGACAATGGACGACCGCGCGCCCACTCGACCAGGTAAAACAGCAAATGCCCCCCATCCAGTACTGGAATGGGCAGCAGGTTAAGAACCCCCAGGCTTATGCTCAGGTAGGCCAGGAAATTCAGGAAATCCCCCACGCCGGACTGGGCTGAAGCGCCCGCCACTTTAGCAATGGTTATCGGTCCGCTCAAGTTTTTTACCGAGAGCTCACCGAACAGCATTTTCTTCAGCGACTCGAGGGTCAGGACGCTCATGTTCCAGGTCCGCGAGAGCCCCTCGCCCACGGCATCCAGCGGGCCATAGCTGACTTCGCGGAGCATGCTGGCAGGCCATTCGGCGCCCTTCACGCCCGCGCCAAGGTAACCCCCGGCGGCTTTGCCTTCGCCTTTGTGAGCCAGCGTGACCGGCACATCGAGTGCCGCGCCGTCGCGCTCGACTCGCAGCACCACCTGGGAATCAGGGCGAGCACGCACACTGTCTACCACCTGCTGCCAGTCACTGAGCGCCGCGCCGTCGAGGGCGAGCAATTTGTCGCCGGCCTTCAGGCCAGCGGCGGCAGCCGGGCCTTTCGGATCGATCTCGGCCAGTACGGGCGATACCGCCGGCCGCCATGGGCGCAGGCCCAGGGACTGAATAGGGTCCGGCTCGTCGGCCCCCTTGAGCCAATGTTCCAGCTTCACCTGGAGCTGGCGCTCGGCGGTGGCGCCATCGTCGCGCACCCCAACCTGCAGGGTGCCACTCTCACCCAGGCGGCGAACCAGCTGCAAATTGACTGCCGACCAACCGCTGGTCGCCTTGCCATCGATAGATACAATTTCCTGACCAGCGGCCAGGCCTGCCGATGCTGCCAGGCTCCCCGGCTCGACCGCACCGATCACCGGGCGGACCTGCTGGGTACCGAGCATGGCCAGCAGCCAGAAGAAGACAATGGCGAGGAGGAAATTGGCGATCGGGCCTGCGGCCACGATGGCGATGCGCTGACGCACCGACTTGCGATTGAACGCTTGATCGGCAAGCGCCGCAGGCACTTCGCCCTCACGCTCGTCGAGCATCTTGACGTAGCCACCCAGCGGGATCGCCGCCACCACGAACTCGGTGCCCTGGCGGTCATGCCAGCGCAGCAACGGCATGCCGAAGCCGACGGAGAAGCGCAGCACCTTGACCCCGCAACGCCGTGCGACCCAGAAATGGCCAAACTCGTGGAATGTGACCAGTACACCCAGGGCCACCAGGGTGCCGATAATCATGTAGAGCGCAGTCATATCTATCTCCGAATGACGTTCAGCAGAACCCTGGTAGCGCGCCAGGCCTCAACGACCGTGACGCCTCAGCCACTCACGGGCCAGCTCTCGGGCGCGCTGATCGGCAGCGAACACGGCCTCCAGCGATGGCAGCGGCACCACGGGTTCCTGATCAAGCACCTGCTCGATCATACCCGCGATCTCAGGGAAGCGGATACGCCGCTGGAGAAATGCCTCGACCGCGACCTCGTTGGCCGCATTGAGCACCGCAGGCGCGCTGTTACCGGCTTCGGCCGCCTCGCGCGCCAGGCGCAGGCAAGGGAAGCGCTGTTCGTCCGGCGCCTGGAAGTCCAGACGGGCGATGGCGAACAGGTCCAGCGGGGCAACCCCGGAATCGATACGCTCTGGCCAGGCCAAGGCATTCGCGATGGGGGTGCGCATGTCTGGATTGCCCAACTGGGCCAGCACCGAACCGTCGATGTAGTCGACCAGCGAATGGATCACGCTTTGCGGATGCACGACCACCTCGACCTTGGCCGGCGCCGCATCGAACAACCAGCAGGCTTCGATCAGCTCCAGGCCCTTGTTCATCATGCTGGCCGAGTCCACGGAAATCTTCCGGCCCATCGACCAGTTGGGATGAGCACAAGCCTGTTCCGGAGTGACATCGACCAAGGCCGCCTGCGGCGTCTCGCGGAACGGCCCACCCGATGCGGTCAGCAGGATGCGACGCACGCCAACCTGGCTCAGGCCGCGAGCATAATCGCCCGGCAGGCACTGGAAGATCGCATTGTGCTCGCTGTCGATCGGCAGCAACACGGCGCCACTGCGCCGCACCGCGTCCATGAACAGCGCGCCGGACATCACCAGCGCCTCCTTGTTGGCCAGCAACACCTTCTTGCCCGCTTCAACGGCGGCCAGGGTCGGACGCAGGCCAGCGGCGCCAACGATGGCAGCCATCACCGCATCCACATCAGGGGCCGCCGCGACCTCGCAGAGACCCGCCTCCCCTACCAGCACCTGGGTAGCGCAGCCGGCACCTGCCAGACCATCACGCAGGCGCGCAGCGGCTTCGTCATCGGGCACCACGGCATAGGCCGGGTGGTGCCGAACGCACAGGGCCAGCAGCTCGTCGATGCGCGAATAGCCGCTGAGCGCGAACACCTGGTAGCGTTCGGGGTGCCGCGCGATCACATCGAGGGTATTGAGACCGATCGAGCCGGTCGCACCCAGGACAGTAATACGCTGCATGCGACTCACATCACACCCCATTCGGCAGCCCACAGCAGCACGGCGAAAATCGGGATCGCTGCGGTCAGGCTGTCGATGCGATCCAGCACCCCACCATGGCCAGGCAGCAGGTTGCTGCTGTCCTTGATGCCGGCCCGGCGCTTGAACATGCTCTCGGTCAGGTCACCGATCACCGACGACATGACCACCAGCGCAGCACCCAGCAGGCCCAGCAGAAGCTGGCCGAAGCCCCAGCCGCGGCTGATGCCCACCACCAGGGTGATTACCAGGCTGACCGCCAGGCCACCATAGACGCCTTCCCAGCTCTTGCCCGGGCTCACTTGCGGCGCCAGCTTGCGCTTGCCAAATGCACGACCGGAGAAATAGGCACCGATATCAGCTGCCCAGACCAGCACCATGACCGACAGGATCAGCCAGTTGCCGAGCTGCCAATGCTTGAGCAGGATCAGCCCTTGCCATGCCGGCAACAAGATCAGCAAGCCGATCAGCAGCTTGCAGGCTGCACTGGCCCACAGCTCGCTGCTGCGTGGGTAGGTCAGCACCAACCAGGTGGCCAGCGCCCACCAGATGACCGAAGCGCCAAGCACCCACGGCGCCAGGTCCGGCATGAGATGGAGCAGCATCAGCGCTCCCGCGACCACAGCGGCGTAGGCAATGCGCAATGGCTGAGCCACCAGCCCGGCCAGACGCGCCCACTCCCAGGCACCGAGGGTCACCACGAAGCCGATGAACAGGGCGAAGTCCCCGCCGTTGAGCAGGAAGAAACCACCCAGCGCGACCGGCAACAGGATCAGCGCGGTAATGATGCGTTGTTTAAGCATTAAGCACGAGCTCCAGCCTCGACCTGCTCGCTGGTCTTACCGAAGCGGCGCTGGCGCGAAGCGAAATCGGCCAGGGCTTTGCGCATGGCCTCGTGTTTGAAATCCGGCCAGTAGAGGTCGGAGAAGTACAATTCGGCATAGGCCAGTTGCCACAGCAGGAAGTTGCTGATGCGATGTTCGCCACCGGTACGGATGCACAGGTCGGGCAATGGCAGCTCGCCTGTGGCCAGGCAGGTCTGCAGCAGGCCAGGGGTGATGTCGTCCGGGCGCAGATGGCCGGCCTGAACCTCACGCGCCAGACGCTGGGCGGCCTGAGCGATATCCCACTGGCCACCGTAATTGGCGGCGATCTGCAGAATGAAGCGGTTACTGCCCGCTGTCAGCGCCTCGGCTTCGCGCATGGCGGCCTGCAACTCGGGGTGGAATCGCGAACGGTCACCGATGATGCGCAGGCTGATGTTGTTCTCGTTGAGGCGCCGGGCTTCACGGCGCAAGGCCGAGAAGAACAGCTCCATCAACGCACCGACCTCTTCGGCCGGGCGCTGCCAGTTTTCACTGGAGAAGGCGAACAGGGTCAGCACTTCGACCCCGGATTCGGCGCACACCTCGATGACTGCGCGCACCGCGTCGACGCCAGCCTTGTGCCCGGCGACGCCGGGCAGCAGGCGCTTCTTCGCCCAGCGGTTGTTGCCATCCATGATGATCGCGACATGACGCGGCACCGATGACGGTGCCGCCAACTTGGACTTTTCCATTAAAAAACCTCGGCCTTAAACGGCCATCAGGTCCTTTTCCTTGGCTTTGTAAGCGGCATCGACTTCAGCAATGAACTTGTCGGTCAGCTTCTGGATCTCGTCAGCGGCGCGACGTTCTTCGTCTTCGCTGATTTCCTTGTCCTTGGTCAGCTTCTTCAGATCGCCCAGGGCATCGCGGCGCACGTTCCGCACAGCCACCTTGGCGTCTTCGGCAACGCTGCTGGCCTGCTTGGTGTAGCCCTTGCGGGTCTCTTCGGTCAGGGCCGGCATCGGTACACGGATGGTGGTACCGGCGCTGGAGGGGTTCAGGCCCAGGTCGGAGGTCAGGATGGCCTTCTCGATGGCAGCGCTGAGGTTCTTGTCGTGAGCGACGATCTTCAGCGTGCGGGCATCTTCGACGGTGATCGCAGCCACCTGGTTCAGCGGCATCTCGCTACCCCAGGCCGTGACCTTGACGCTGTCCAGGATGCTTGGGTGGGCGCGACCGGTACGGATCGCCGCCAGGTTGCGAGCCAGGGCTTCGATGGATTTGCCCATGCGCTCCTGCGCGTCTTTCTTGATGTCGTTGATCATGCTTGGCCTTCCTCGATCAGAGTACCTTCAGCGCCACCCACCACGATGTTCAGCAGGGCGCCAGGCTTGTTCATGTTGAATACCCGCAATGGCATCTTGTGGTCACGGCACAGGCAGATTGCGGTCAGGTCCATCACACCCAGCTTGCGATCCAGGACCTCGTCATAGGTCAGGTGATCGAACTTCTCGGCATGCGGATCCTTGAATGGGTCGGCAGTGTACACGCCATCGACCTTGGTCGCCTTCAGCACCACGTCGGCATCGATTTCGATGGCGCGCAGGCAGGCTGCAGAGTCGGTGGTGAAGAACGGGTTGCCGGTACCAGCAGAGAAAATTACCACATCCCCGGAGTTGAGGTGGCGAATAGCTTTGCGACGATCGTAATGATCGGTGACGCCAACCATGGAAATGGCCGACATGACCAGGGCCGGGATGTTCGAACGCTCCAGCGCATCGCGCATGGCCAGGCCGTTCATGACAGTGGCCAGCATCCCCATGTGGTCGCCGGTGACACGGTCCATGCCGGCTGCGCTGAGCGCTGCGCCGCGGAACAGGTTGCCACCACCGATCACCAGGCCGACCTGGACACCGATCCCCACCAGCTGGCCGACTTCAAGGGCCATGCGATCCAGCACCTTCGGATCGATGCCGAAGTCTTCCGAGCCCATCAGGGCCTCGCCGCTAAGTTTGAGCAAAATGCGTTTATAGCGAGGTTGGCGACCACTCACCTGCTGAGCCATTGCGAGTCTCTCCTGCGGCGTACTTTTAGAAAATTCGTGCGAGCCGTTTCGGCTTGCTAACTGTAGCGTGGCACCGTTTTGGTGCCAGCGGCGTCGGGCCCTGTAAACCCTTCGCCGTTTTGACAAAGAGGCTGCGCGCGTGAGCGGGCAGCCTCTTTGGGGCGACAGACGGGGCTGTCTTACTGCTTGGCAGCAGCTACCTGAGCGGCAACTTCTTCAGCGAAGTTGTCGACTGGCTTCTCGATGCCTTCGCCAACCTTGAAGTAGGTGAAGGAAACGATTTCAGCACCGGCTTTCTTGGCCAGCTCGCCAACTTTGACTTCCGGGTTCATGACGAAAGCTTGCTCTTTCAGCGAGGCTTCGGCCTTGAACTTGGTGATACGACCGTTGATCATGTTCTCAACGATGTTTTCCGGCTTGCCAGCGATCTTGTCGGCGTTCAGCTGCAGGAAGACGTTCTTCTCGCGCTCGATGGCTTCAGCGGAGATTTCCGACGAATCCAGGAACTCCGGGTTCGAAGCTGCAACGTGCATGGCGATGTTCTTGGCCAGCTCGACGTCGCCGCCTTTCAGAACAACGGCAGCGCCGATCTTGTTGCCGTGCAGGTAGGCACCGACAACGTCACCCTCGACGCGCACCAGGCGACGGATGTTGACGTTCTCGCCGCACTTGGCGACCAGGGCTTCACGAGCTGCTTCACGCGAGGCAACCAGGGGAGCGGCGTCGGTCAGCTTCTGAGCGAAAGCTTCTTCCAGGCTTTCGGCCACGAAGCTCTTGAAGTCGTCTTGCAGGGCCAGGAAGTCGGTCTGCGAGTTCACTTCCAGCAGGACGGCGGCCTTGCCGTCGGCCTTGACGGCGATAGCGCCTTCAGCAGCGACGTTGCCAGCCTTCTTGGCGGCCTTGATGGCGCCCGAGGCACGCATGTCGTCAATGGCTTTTTCGATGTCGCCGCCGGCCTTTTCCAGGGCCTTTTTGCAATCCATCATGCCTTCGCCGGTACGCTCGCGCAGTTCTTTGACCAGCGCTGCAGTAATTGCTGCCATTTCAAAATCCTCTTGGAAAGTTTTTCAACCATTCCACCCGCTCGTCACGGGCGTTAAATTCTGCAAATCGCTGCCTTTATATCAGCTCGCCCATCATGCGGGGCCGTTGCTGACAGCAGGATTTCAAGGTGGCAAAAAGGGGGCAGAGCCCCCTTTTCGCGTGCCAAGTAGACGCTAGCGCCTATTACTCAGCAGCAGGTGCAGCCGCTTCTTCAGCGTAGACTTCAGTACCGCCGGCAACGTTGTTGCGGCCGCGGATGACGGCGTCAGCCATCGAAGTCATGTACAGCTCGATAGCGCGGATGGCGTCATCGTTACCTGGGATAACGAAGTCAACGCCTTCTGGGCTGCTGTTGGTATCGACAACGCCGATAACCGGGATGCCCAGCTTGTTGGCTTCGGTGATAGCAATGCGCTCGTGGTCAACGTCGATCACGAACAGGGCATCAGGCAGACCGCCCATGTCCTTGATACCACCCAGGCTGCGGTCCAGCTTTTCCAGATCGCGCGAACGCATCAGGGCTTCTTTCTTGGTCAGCTTGGCGAAGGTGCCATCTTCGGCCTGGGTTTCCAGGTCGCGCAGACGCTTGATCGAAGCACGGATGGTCTTGTAGTTGGTCAGCATGCCGCCCAACCAACGGTGATCAACGTATGGCGAACCTGCGCGAGCAGCTTGCTCGGCAACGATCTTGCCGGCGGAACGCTTGGTGCCGACGAACAGGATCTTGTTCTTGCCCTGGGCCAGGCGCTCTACGAACGACAGAGCGTCGTTGAACATCGGCAGGGTTTTTTCCAGGTTGATGATGTGAATCTTGTTACGCGCGCCGAAAATGTACTTGCCCATTTTCGGGTTCCAGTAACGGGTCTGGTGGCCGAAGTGCACACCGGCCTTCAGCATATCGCGCATGTTGACTTGGGACATGATAGTTCCTTGATAAGTCGGGTTGGGCCTCCACGTATCCCAATGACCAACCCACGTTTCCGGAGAATCGGGGCACCCAGGCCATCGTGTCGACACGTGTGTGGGTTTGGAGCTGACGGGGTCGTCCCCGAAAGCGGCGCATTTTATACCACAGACCGCGAGCGAACGGAACCCGGATCAGGTTGCGTCCGTCAGCAGTTTTTGCAGCACCCTGCCAAACAGGCCAGAATGCCTCCTTATGGACAGCAGCATGACCGCCTTTATCCCGACAGAATGCCGCCCTGCTCTGCTAGAATCCGGCCTTTCCCGTTTGTTCGCGCCGTCTGCGGCGCCGTAGAGAGCCTGTAATGACCGTCACCATCAAGACTGCAGAAGACATCGAGAAGATGCGCATCGCCGGCCGCCTGGCCGCCGAAGTGCTGGAAATGATCGAAGAACACGTCAAGCCCGGTGTCACCACCGAAACGCTCGACCGCCTGTGCCACGACTACATCGTCAATGTCCAGCAGGCCATCCCGGCGCCCCTCAACTACAAGGGCTACCCGAAGTCGATCTGCACCTCGATCAACCATGTGGTCTGCCACGGCATCCCCAACGACAAGCCGCTCAAGGACGGTGACACGCTCAACATCGACGTCACCGTGATCAAGGACGGCTACCACGGCGACACCAGCCGCATGTTCCACGTCGGCACCGTACCGGTCTGGGCCGAGCGCCTGTCCAAGGTCACCCAGGAATGCATGTACAAGGCCATCGAACTGGTCAAGCCGGGCTGCCGCCTGGGCGATATCGGTGAGGTGATCCAGAAGCACGCCGAGAAGAATGGTTTCTCGGTGGTACGCGAGTTCTGCGGCCACGGCATCGGCAAGGTGTTCCATGAAGAGCCGCAGATCCTCCACTACGGCCGCGCTGGCACCGGCATGGAGCTCAAGGAAGGCATGACCTTCACCATCGAGCCGATGATCAACCAGGGCAAGGCCGACACCAAGGTGCTGGGCGACGGCTGGACCGCCATCACCAAGGACCGCAAGCTCTCGGCCCAGTGGGAACATACCCTGGTGGTGACGGCTACCGGCTACGAGATCTTCACCCTGCGCAAGGACGACACCATCCCGCGCACCTCGGCCTGATACCCAAGGCAACCTAAAGACAGGAACGCGACGCGATGCCCCAGGTGGATCCCGAGCTGTTCGACCGTGGCCAGTTCCAGGCGGAACTGGCCCTCAAGGCGAGCCCCATCGCCGCCTTCAAGAAAGCCATCCGCCAGGCCGGCGAGGTGCTCGACAAGCGCTTTCGTTCGGGCTGCGAAATCCGCCCGCTGATCGAAGCCCGCGCCTGGCTCGTGGACAACATCCTGCAACAGGCCTGGAACCAGTTCGACTGGGGCGACCCGAGCGGAATCGCGCTGGTGGCGGTCGGCGGCTATGGCCGCGGCGAGCTGCACCCGCACTCGGACATCGACCTGCTGATTCTGCTCGGCGCCGCCGAGCATGAACAGTACCGCGAGGCCATCGAGCGCTTCCTCACCCTGCTCTGGGACATCGGCCTGGAAGTCGGCCAGAGCGTGCGTACCGTCGACGAATGCGCCGAACAGGCCCGCGCCGACCTGACGGTCATCACCAACCTGATGGAAAGCCGGACCATCGCCGGCCCAGAAGACCTGCGCCAGCGCATGCTCGAGGTGACCAGCACCGGCTACATGTGGCCGAGCAAGGATTTCTTCCTGGCCAAGCGCGCCGAACTGAAGGCCCGCCACCACAAGTACAACGACACCGAGTACAACCTCGAGCCCAACGTCAAAGGCTCGCCCGGTGGCTTGCGCGACATCCAGACGGTGCTCTGGGTCGCCCGCCGCCAGTACGGCACGCTGAACCTGCATGCCCTGGCCGGCGAAGGCTTCCTGCTGGAAAGCGAGAACGAACTGCTGGCCTCGTCCCAGGACTTCCTGTGGAAAGTGCGCTATGCCCTGCACATGCTCGCCGGCCGCGCCGAGGACCGCCTGCTGTTCGACCACCAGCGCAGCATCGCTGCACTGCTCGGCTACAGCGACGACAACCCCAAGCGCGCCATCGAACAGTTCATGCAGCAGTACTACCGGGTGGTGATGAGCATCAGCCAGCTGTGCGACCTGATCATCCAGCACTTCGAGGAAGTCATCCTCGCCGATGATGGCAGCGGCACCACCCAGCCGCTGAACGCGCGCTTCCGCCTGCATGACGGTTACATCGAAGCGGTCAGGCCGAACGTGTTCAGGCGCACCCCGTTCGCCATGATGGAGATCTTCGTGCTGATGGCCCAGCATCCGGAGATCAAGGGCGTGCGTGCCGATACCGTGCGCCTGCTGCGCGAGCACCGGCACCTGATCGACGACACCTTCCGCAACGATATCCGCAATACCAGCCTGTTCATCGAGCTGTTCAAGTGCGAAATCGGCATCCACCGCAATCTGCGGCGGATGAACCGCTACGGCATCCTCGGCCGCTACCTGCCGGAGTTCGGCCTGATCGTCGGGCAGATGCAGCACGACCTGTTCCACATCTACACGGTCGATGCGCACACCCTCAACCTCATCAAGCACCTGCGCAAGCTGCAGTACACGCCGGTATCCGAGAAATTCCCGCTGGCCAGCAAGCTCATGGGCCGCCTGCCCAAGCCCGAGCTGATCTACCTGGCGGGCCTGTACCACGACATCGGCAAGGGTCGCCAGGGCGATCACTCCGAAATCGGTGCGGTGGATGCGCAGAAGTTCTGCGAACGCCACCAGTTGCCGGCCTGGGACAGCCGGCTGATCGTCTGGCTGGTGCAGAACCACCTGGTGATGTCGACCACCGCCCAGCGCAAGGACCTGTCCGACCCGCAGGTGATCAACGATTTCGCCTTGCATGTTGGCGACGAGACGCGCCTGGACTACCTGTATGTGCTGACCGTGGCCGACATCAACGCCACCAACCCCAGCCTGTGGAACTCCTGGCGCGCCAGCCTGCTGCGCCAGCTCTACACCGAGACCAAGCGCGCCCTGCGCCGTGGCCTGGAAAACCCGCTGGACCGCGAGGAACAGATCCGCCAGACCCAGTCGGCGGCGCTGGACATCCTGGTGCGCGAGGGTACCGACCCGGACGACGTCGAGCAGCTGTGGTCGCAGCTGGGCGATGACTACTTCCTCAAGCACAACGCCGCCGATGTGGCCTGGCACAGCGACGCCATCCTGCAGCAACCGGCCGATGGCGGGCCGCTGGTGCTGATCAAGGAAACCACCCAGCGCGAGTTCGAAGGCGGTACGCAGATCTTCATCTACGCGCCCGACCAGCACGACTTCTTCGCCGTGACCGTGGCCGCCATGTCGCAGCTGAACCTGAACATCCATGATGCGCGGATTATCACGTCGAGCAGCCAGTTCACCCTCGACACCTACATCGTGCTCGACAACGACGGCGGCTCGATCGGCGACAACCCGCAACGGGTCAAGCAGATCCGCGACGGCCTGACCGAAGCGCTGCGCAACCCCGAGGACTACCCGACCATCATCCAGCGCCGGGTGCCGCGCCAGCTCAAGCACTTCAACTTCCCGCCGCAGGTGACCATCCTCAACGACGCGCAACGCCCGGTGACCATCCTCGAGATCACCGCGCCAGACCGCCCTGGCCTGCTGGCACGGCTCGGGCGGATCTTCCTGGAGTTCGACCTGTCGCTGCAGAACGCCAAGATCGCCACCCTCGGCGAGCGGGTGGAAGACGTGTTCTTCATCACCGATGCCGACAACCAGCCGCTGTCCGACCCGCAGCTGTGCAGCCGCCTGCAGGAAGCCATCGTGCAGCAGCTGCAGGCCGGCCAGGCCAGCGATGCCAACCCGACCCGCGTAACTTTTTAACGATCAGACGATTGACGAGACCTCCCGCCGATGAACCATGCCTTGACCCAGCTTCAGCCTTACCCGTTCGAGAAACTGCGCGCCCTGCTGGGCACTGTGAAGCCGGCGGCAGACAAACGCGCCATTGCCCTGTCGATCGGTGAACCGAAGCATGAATCACCGGCGTTCGTCGCCCAGGCCATGGCCGACAACCTCGACAAGCTGGCGGTGTACCCGAGCACCCTCGGCCTGCCGGCGCTGCGCCAGGCCATCGGCCACTGGTGCGAGCGCCGCTTCGGTGTGCCGGCCGGCTGGCTCGACGCCGACCGCCACATCCTGCCGGTCAATGGCACCCGTGAGGCGCTGTTCGCCTTCACCCAGGCCGTGGTCAACCGTGCCGATGACGGCCTGGTGGTCAGCCCCAACCCGTTCTACCAGATCTACGAAGGCGCGGCGCTGCTGGCCGGCGCCACCCCGCATTACCTGCCCTGCCTGGAAGACAACGGCTTCAACCCGGACTTCGACGCCGTGCCGGCCGAAGTGTGGAAGCGCTGCCAGATCCTGTTCCTCTGCTCGCCGGGCAACCCGACCGGTGCGCTGGTGCCGATGGCGACCCTGAAGAAGCTGATCGCCCTGGCTGACGAGCACGACTTCGTGATTGCCGCCGACGAGTGCTACAGCGAGCTGTACTTCGACGAAGACGCGCCGCCGCCAGGCCTGCTGAGCGCTTGTGCCGAGCTCGGCCGCAGCGACTTCAAGCGCTGCGTGGTGTTCCACAGCCTGTCCAAGCGCTCCAACCTGCCGGGCCTGCGCTCGGGCTTCGTTGCCGGTGATGCGTCGATCATCAAGCCGTTCCTGCTGTACCGCACCTACCACGGCTGCGCCATGCCGGTGCAGACCCAGCTGGCCAGCGTCGCGGCCTGGCAGGACGAAGCCCATGTGCGCGAAAACCGCGACCAGTACCGGGCCAAGTACGATGCCGTGCTGGCTATTCTGCAGCCGGTGATGGACGTACAGCGCCCGGATGGCAGCTTCTACCTCTGGGCCAAAGTGCCAGGCGGTGATGCCGAATTCACCCGTGACCTGTTCGAGGCCGAGCATGTGACTGTGGTACCGGGGTCGTACCTGTCGCGTGAAGTGGACGGCGTGAACCCCGGAGCCGGCCGGGTGCGCATGGCGCTGGTTGCGCCGCTGGCCGAGTGCATCGAGGCGGCGGAGCGGATTCGTAACTTCCTGCAAAACCGCTGATTTGGCAGGGACTTGTGGGAGCGGGTTCAACCGCTCCCGCACAGAGGCCCCGATTTATTTCACCTGCCCCAGGTTGGCCTCACTCAGATCCAGCTCGCCGAGCACCTGCCGCACTACCTCATCGCCCACCAGATGCTGGCGATGCAGGTTGTACAGTTCCAGCCGCTGCGCCCGCAGCGCGCGCAAGCGCAAACGCCGCTCCAGCAAGTCCATCTGTTCGGCCAGTGCCCGTGCTTCTGCCGTGTCGTTGTAGCTGTCCAGCTCGTCCCGGTACTCGGCCATCAATCGCGCCTTGAGCTCGGTGGCCAGGGTCGCCTGGGCCGCATCCTGTGGCGCGCTGGCATCGATCACCTCTTCCGCCTCCAGCGCATGGATCGCCGCCTCGGCGGTACGCCGCCAGGCTTCTCGGACTTCTTGGTGCAGCCGTTCGTCCGGGCTCTTGGTGATGCCCCGCAGGAGCAGCGGCAAGGCTATGCAGGCGCTGATCAGCGACAGCAGGATCACACCGGCAGCGATGAAGATCAGCAGGTCACGTTCAGGGAAGGCCTGGCCCGCGCCCATCAACAGCGGCACCGACATGACACCGGCCAGGGTAACCGCACCGCGCACACCGCCCAAGGTCAGCAACCAGCACGAGCGCATGGTTGGCATCAATACCAGCGCCGGCCTGCCGCGCCAGCGACGAACCACACCGATTGCCCGCCAGATGCTCTGCACCCAGACGAAACGCAGCAGGATCAATGCGGCGAAGATCGCCAGCACATCCAGGCAACGCCAGGCCAGGGTCGGCCAGACGGTGGCCTCATGGCTGACTACGGCCTTGATGATGTCCGGCAGTTGCAGCCCCAGCAGCAGGAAGATCAGGCCATTGAAGGCGAACTCCAGCAGCGACCAGACGCTGCGGTTGAGCAGGCGCGTGCTGGTCTGGCGGGGCAGCAGGTCGAGCCAGCTTTGCATCATGCCGGCGGCTACCGCGGAGAGGATGCCCGACACGCCGAGGCGCTCTGCCAGCACATAAGCGGCAAAGGGCAACAGCAGCATGAATACCACGTGGGTGGCCGGGTCATCCCAGCCGCGAGCGATCATCCAGGCGCGCAGGCGCCCGATCAGCCAGCTCAGGGCAACACCCACCGCCAGGCCGCCGAGGGCCACCAGCACGAAGCTGAAGCTGGCATCGGCCAGCGAGAACGCCCCGGTAATCGCCGCGGCCAAGGCGAACTTGAAGGTCACCAGGCCCGACGCATCGTTCATCAACGCCTCGCCCTGCAGCATGTGCATCAGCGGCGTCGGCAGGCGATCCTGGGTGATGGCCGAAACGGCCACGGCGTCGGTGGGCGACAGCACGGCGGCCAGGGCGAAGGCCACCGGCAGCGGAATGCTCGGCAGCAACATGTGGATGAAATAGCCGGCGCCGACCACGGTAAACAGCACCAGCCCCACGGCCAGCGCCACCACCGGGCCACGGATGCGCCACAGCTCACGCTTGGGGATGCGCCAGCCGTCGGCGAACAGCAACGGAGGCAGGAACAGGAACAGGAACAATTCAGGGTCCAGGGCCACATGCAGGCCCAAGGTCGGCCAGGCCAGCAATGCGCCTGCTGCGATCTGCACCAATGGCAGCGGCAGCGGGATCATGCGCCCGACCAGTTTCGACACGCTTACCAGCGTCAGCAGGATGAGGACGGTGTAGGCGGACTGCATCCGTGAAGGCTTCCTTGTGTGAACCAAAAACGACAGCGGGGGCGAGAGACCGCCATTGAAACAATATGTTAGCGGGGTATCGTGAAGTGAGGCCGCTGCACGATAGTCGCAGGGGATGGATGAATATGTAACATCATGATACTTGGGCCTGGTGGGTTGTGCAGATTCGGACCTGGATTGGCTGGAGGTGCATCCTTCGGTCCTGTGGGGCTGCTGACATCGAGCGCCGCCCGCGCGGCGCATCGCGGATAAATCCGCTCCTACAGTTTGTTGCAACGTGGCCATGCCTGTGAGGCCCTGGTTGTCAGCTGGTTTGCAGAATTCAAGACATGCGCCAAGGCGGGCAACCATGGCGTAACAGGTTCGGCACGTTGCAACAAACTGTAGGAGCGGATTTATCCGCGATGCGCCGCGCAGGCGGCGCTCACTATCACAGACAACACACACCTCAAGGCATGCACCCCGTGGCGCTCAAACCATCGTTCCCGCATAATCCCGCGACTGACATTCGGAAAGGGAGAGATTGGGGCAGCCTGTGGCCTCAATGTACACAATGACCTACACGCTCTACGGCATAAAAGCCTGTAACACCATGAAAAAGGCGCGCACCTGGCTGGAAGACAAAGCCATCGCCTACGAATTCCACGACTACAAGACTCAAGGCATCGACCGCGACAGCCTCAACCGCTGGTGTGACGAACACGGCTGGGAAGTCATCCTCAACCGTGCCGGCACCACCTTCCGCAAGCTCGACGACGCCAGCAAGGCCGACCTCGACCAGGCCAAGGCCGTCGAACTGATGCACGCCCAGCCGTCGATGATCAAGCGCCCGGTACTCGACCTTGGCGGGCGCACCCTGGTCGGCTTCAAGCCCGACCTGTACGCCGCTGCGCTGGCCTGAGCCTTTACCCTATTTCGCACGAGGTAATCACATGTCCAATACCCTGTTCAGCCTGGCCTTCGGTGTCGGCTCCCAGAACCGCCAGGGCACCTGGCTGGAAGTGTTCTACGCACAACCCCTGCTCAACCCGAGCGCCGAACTGGTTGCCGCAGTAGCGCCAATCCTCGGCTATGAAGGCGGCAACCAGGCCATCACCTTCAGCAACGCCCAGGCCGCCCAGCTGGCCGAAGCCGTCAAAGGCGTGGACGCCGCCCAGGCCGCCCTGCTGACCCGCCTGGCCGAAAGCCACAAGCCGCTGGTCGCCACCCTGCTGGCCGAAGATGCCGCACTGGCGTCGACCCCAGAGGCCTACCTCAAGCTGCACCTGCTGTCGCACCGCCTGGTCAAGCCGCACGGCCTGAGCCTGGCCGGCATCTTCCCGCTGCTGCCGAACGTGGCCTGGACCAACCAGGGCGCGGTCGACCTGAGCGAGCTGGCCGAACTGCAACTGGAAGCGCGCCTGAAGGGCGAGCTGCTGGAAGTGTTCTCGGTGGACAAGTTCCCGAAAATGACCGACTACGTGGTCCCGGCCGGCGTGCGCATCGCCGACACCGCCCGCGTGCGCCTGGGCGCCTACATCGGCGAAGGCACCACCATCATGCACGAAGGCTTCGTCAACTTTAACGCGGGCACCGAAGGCCCGGGCATGATCGAAGGCCGCGTTTCCGCTGGCGTATTCGTCGGCAAGGGTTCGGACCTGGGCGGCGGCTGCTCGACCATGGGCACCCTGTCCGGTGGCGGCAACATCGTCATCAAGGTCGGCGAAGGCTGCCTGATCGGCGCCAACGCCGGTATCGGCATTCCGCTGGGCGACCGCAACACCGTCGAAGCCGGCCTGTACATCACCGCTGGCACCAAGGTGAACCTGCTGGATGAGAACAACGAGCTGGTGAAAGTGGTCAAGGCCCGCGACCTGGCCGGCCAGACCGACCTGCTGTTCCGCCGCAACTCGCTGAACGGCGCCGTGGAGTGCAAGACCCACAAGTCGGCCATCGAGCTGAACGAGGCGCTGCACGCCCACAACTGAGAACATTGAGAGCCTTGCAGGAGCGGGCTTGCCCGCGATCAGCGGACGCTCAGCATTTGTAATGTTAAGATCGGGTCTGGCACCTCGCCAGACCCGATTTTCATTCCAGGCCCCGCGAACATGTTCCAGCCCTCCCCCTGGCGCGCCGATTTCCCCGCCATCGCCGCCCTGCAACGGCAGCACCAGACCTACCTGGACAGCGCCGCCACCACGCAGAAGCCCCAGGCGTTGCTCGATGCCCTGAGCCATTACTACGGCCATGGCGCTGCCAACGTACACCGCGCCCAGCACCTGCCCGGCGCGCTGGCAACCCAGGCTTTCGAGACCAGCCGCGACAAGGTGGCGACCTGGCTCAATGCCGCGGACTCACGGCAGATCGTCTTCACCCACGGCGCCACCTCGGCGCTGAACCTGCTGGCCTATGGCCTGGAACACCGCTTCGAAGCGGGCGACGAGATTGCCATCAGCGCCCTGGAGCACCACGCCAACCTGCTGCCCTGGCAACAACTGGCACGGCGGCGCGGCCTGCGCCTGGTGGTGTTGCCGCTGGACGAGCATGGCCGCATCGACCTGGAGCAGGCGCTGCAGCTGATCGGCCCGCGCACCCGTGTGCTCGCCGTCAGCCAGTTGTCCAACGTGCTGGGCACCTGGCAACCACTGCCTG
>Ga0153918_1000544_pt1 | contig 17574 bp, 16 predicted proteins | sample TSFL002MetaG_FD_104687 | JGI IMG/M metagenome (GOLD analysis project Ga0153918, IMG submission 104687) | Attine ant fungus gardens microbial communities from Florida, USA - TSFL002 MetaG | ecosystem: Host-associated > Fungi > Mycelium > Unclassified | place: USA: Florida, Paynes Creek Historic... | reverse complement strand
TTTCCACTACCGGTACATCGGCCTCGGCGAGCATCTTCTCGGTGGCCGGGCTGTGGAAGTGGCTGGTCACCACCAACGCTGCCGGCGACCAGCCAAGAAAGGCCCGCACGGCGCTTTCTTCCTGGGCCTCGCTGAAATAGCTGGACGCCAGCAATAGCTGGTAGCCATGCCGGGTCAAGGTGTCGCTGAAGGCCTGGATGGTCTGGGCGAATATCGGCCCGGAAATGTTCGGAATGACCATGCCGACGATTCGGCCACGGGCAGAGGCGAGGCCTCCCGCCACCAGGTTGGGCACATAGCCTAGCGCTTGTACCGCAGCCTCGATGCGTTCGCGCAGGGGCGGGGATACCTGCCCCGGCTGGTTGAAGTAGCGCGACACGCTGATGGCCGACACGTCGGCGGCCCGCGCCACCTCCGCGAGCGTGACACGGCCCGCGCCACGGCGCTTGCGGGTGGGTTCCTTGGCTTGGCTCACAGGCTGGCCTCGATGGGAAATGCCGCGATGGTAGCGCTAACGAAGGCGGATATGGCAAATAGCTTTATGGAATATAAATCGTATTTTTAAGTATTTGACCTGCTAAGTATGCGCCTCTGATACTTGTTGATGTTAGCGCTAACAAGCGCGGCTGTCGGCAAGCGCCTGCCACTCGCACGAGCGAGACCAGACACCCACAGCATTACCCGTGTCGGCCCCCGTGCGGGCCATGGTCTGGTCTTTGAAGGCAGTCGCATCATGCACAAGCACCGCAAGGCATTCCCGTTCACGCAACGCCAACCACTGGCCGCCGCTGTATTGCTGGCTGCCATCGGCCAACCCACGCAAGCGGCCGAACCCGTGCCGCAGGCCACGTCGCTGGACGCGGTGACCGTGACCGCCACCCGCCGCGAGTCGACCTTGCAGGAGGTGCCGGTGGCCGTTTCGGTGGTCGATGGCGAACAGCTCGAACGTGACAATCGCAACAACGTCGCCAGCATCGTTCAACAGGTACCCACGCTCAATTACCGCGCCGGCGCGTCGAACAAGGACACCTCGTTGTTCATTCGCGGTGTGGGGACCATTTCCACCTCGCCCGGCGTCGAGCCGACCGTGGCGACCGTGGTCGATGGCGTCGTGCTCGGCCGCCCTGGTCAGTCCACCCTCGACCTGCTCGACCTGGAGCGCATCGAAGTGCTGCGCGGCCCGCAGGGTACGCTGTTTGGCAAGAATGCTTCGGCGGGTGTGCTGAACGTGGTCAGCAAGGCCATCCCTGAACAGACTCAAGGCTACGTGGATTATTCGCACTTCGGCGGCGGCGACGAAAACCGCCTGCGCTTCGGCATCGGTGGCCGCCTGAACGAGCAGTTCAAAGGCTCGTTGAGCACCTTGTGGGGCGACTACGACGGCAATGTCGAAAACGTCGCCAATGGCCACGACGTCAACGGCTACCAACGCAAGGGCGCCCGCGGCAAGCTGGAGTTCGAGCCCAGCGATGACCTGCGCCTGACGCTGATCGCCGACTACATGAAAGGCGAGGACAGCTTGCCCAGCGGGGTGATCACCAGCGCCAGCACGGCCATCGCCAACCAGCTGCGCCCGGTGACGCCCAGCGCGCACAACCGCGACATCAACAGTGACTTCAAGACCCACGTCGAAGACCAGAACCAGGGCCTGTCGGCACAGCTCGACTGGCAGCTGGGCGACTACACGCTGACCTCCATCAGCGCCTGGCGCGGCTGGGACAACACCCAGTACCAGGACGGTGACCGCCGCGCTTTGCTGCCAGTCACGGCCTCCCATGACAAAGGCACCGTGGACTATGACCAGTACAGCCAGGAGTTTCGCCTGACGTCGCCCAAGGGGCAGTTCAACGAGTACGTGCTGGGCGCTTTCTACATGCACGGCACCTCCAACGAGACCTATCAGCGGCTTTCGGTCAACGGTGGGGTGGCCAACACGGGCAGGGCGGATTACTCGACGACCAACGACAGCGTCGCGCTGTTTGGTGAAAACACCTTCAACCTCACCGACGATTTGCGCGCCATCTTCGGCTTGCGCTGGACCCATGATGACCTGGAGTACGACCACCGTCGCGTATCGACTTCAGCCACGGCGGTCACCGGCATCCAGCCGTCCACCGCCAGTTCCGGCTCGGTGGACGAAGACGGCTGGAGTGGCCGTACCGGCCTGCAATACGACTTCAACGACAACCTCACCGGCTACGTCACCTATTCGCGCGGCTACAAGGGGCCGGCGTACAACGTGTTCTTCAACATGCAGCCGCGTGATACCCAGGCGCTCAAGCCGGAAACATCCGACGCCTACGAGGTCGGCCTCAAAGGCACCGCACTGGATAACCGCCTGATGGCCAACCTGGCGGTGTTCCACACCGATTACGATAACTACCAGGCCAACTTCTTCGACACCGTGGCCAACCAGGTGGTGACCCGCCTGGTCAACGCCGGCAAGGTCAAGACCCAGGGCGTCGAGCTCGATGCCAGCTTCCAGGCTACCCGTCAGCTCAAGTTCTCCGCCGCTGCGGCCTACACCAAGGCGCGGGTCGATCACTTCAACTGCCCGGTCGGCGCGGCGGCCAATTGCAACATCGACGGCGGCCGCTTGCCGTTCACGCCGGACTGGAAGACCTATGTGCGCGCCGACTACGTGATCCCGCTGGATAACGGCCTGGATGTGGAGCTGTCCAGCGACTACAGCTGGCAGGACTCGGTGCAGTTCAGCCTGGACCAGAACCCCGACACGGTGCAGGGCGCTTATGGCATCTGGAACGCCAGTATCGCCCTGGCCGACTACAACGACGGCTGGCGCGTGGCGTTGCTGGGCAAGAACCTGGGTGACAAGTCCTACGCGCAGATGCTGGCCAGTGGCGGCGACTATATCTACCGGGCGGTCCCGCGTGATGACGGGCGTTATTTCGGCGTTCAGCTGCGCAAGGATTTCTGACTGTGCGAGCACTGCAAGGAGACAGAGCATGAGTCGTCAAATGAGCCTGGGGGCCTTTCTCATGGCCACCGGGCACCATGTCGCCGCCTGGCGTCACCCGGACGTGCCCGCCGACCCGCTGGACTTCGCCAGCTACCGGCGTACTGCGCAAATCGCCGAAGCGGCCTGCTTCGACGCGCTGTTCGTTGCCGACAGCGTTGCCGCCGCCAGCGATGCGCTGGCCAGCCGCAGCGCCCGGTCGGTGTATTTCGAACCCTTGACCCTGCTCTCGGCGCTGAGCATGGTGACCGAGCGCATTGGCCTGATCGCCACGGCCACCACCAGTTACAACGAGCCCTACCACGTGGCACGCAAGTACGCCTCGCTCGATCATCTCTCGGGCGGCCGTGCAGGCTGGAACCTGGTGACGTCCGACGCCGCCGCCGAGGCCGGCAACTTCGGCCGCGATGCGCATATCCCCCACGCCGAGCGTTACGCCCGGGCCCGCGAGTTCCAGCAGGTGGTGCAGGGCTTGTGGGACAGCTGGGCCGATGATGCCTTCGTCCGTGACAAGGCCAGCGGCGAGTTTTACCGGCCGCAGGCCGTGCGCAGCATCGACCATGCCGGTGCGCACTTTCGGGTTCGCGGTCCGCTCAACGTGGCTCGCTCGCCCCAGGGCCGACCGGTGCTGGTCCAGGCCGGGTCTTCCGAAGCCGGCCGCGAGTTGGCCGCCGAAAGTGCCGAAGTGGTATTTACCGCGCAGCCCAGCCTGGCCAGCGCCCAGGCGTTTTACGCCGACCTCAAGGGGCGCCTGGCCCGCTACGGGCGTAGCGACGATGAGCTGAAGATCATGCCGGGCGTGTTCGTCGTGGTCGGCCGCAGTGCCGCCGAAGCCCAGGCCAAGTACCAGCAGTTCCAGGACCTGGTCGACCCCCGTGTGGGGGTTGCCTTGCTCGGCCGCATGCTCGGCAACTTCGACCTGTCCGGCTACCCGCTGGACGGCCCGCTACCGGCACTGCCACTGACTGAAGATGGCCAGCGCAGCCGCCAGCGGCTGCTGACCGAGCTGGCGGGGCAGGAGCAGCTGACCCTCGCCGAGCTGGGACGGCGCATCGCTGGCGGGCGAGGGCACTACAGCCTGATCGGTACGCCGACGCAGATCGCCGATGCGCTGCAGGCCTGGTTCGAAAACCGCGCAGCCGACGGCTTCAATGTGCTGGTCCCGCACCTGCCGCAGGGGCTCGAAGACTTCGCCAGCCTGGTGGTGCCCGAGTTGCAGCGCCGAGGCCTGTTCCGCCGCCAGTATCAGGGCCACACCCTGCGCGAGCACTTGGGCCTGCAGCGGCCCGCCAATCCCTATTTTGCCGAGTGAGGTCACGCATGAGCTACATTGCCAACCCTGAGCGCTACGCGCGCATTGCCTACCGCCGTGTCGGCCGCAGCGGCCTGGTGTTGCCGGCCCTGTCCCTGGGCCTGTGGCACAACTTCGGCGATGCGACGCCGATCGACACCCAGCGCGCCTTGCTGCGCACGGCCTTCGATGCCGGCATTACCCATTTCGACCTGGCCAACAATTACGGCCCACCCTATGGCAGTGCCGAGCGCAACTTCGGCCGCCTTCTGCGAGAAGACCTGCGCAGCTACCGGGACGAACTGATCATTTCCAGCAAAGCCGGCTGGGATATGTGGCCGGGGCCTTACGGCCAGGGCGGCAGCTCACGCAAGTATCTGACAGCCAGCCTTGACCAGAGCCTGAAGCGTCTGGGGCTGGACTACGTGGACATCTTCTACTCGCACCGCTTCGATGCCGAAACGCCGCTGGAAGAAACCGCGATCGCCCTGGCCGATATCGTGCGCCAGGGCAAAGCGCTGTACATCGGCATTTCTTCCTATTCCGCCAACAAAACCCGCGAGATCGCCGCGCTGTTGGCCGAGTTGAAGGTCCCGCTGCTGATTCACCAGCCTTCGTACAACCTGTTCAATCGCTGGATCGAGCAGGACTTGCTGGACACCACCGAGGCGTTGGGCGCCGGTGTCATCGTATTCACCGCATTGGCCCAGGGGCTGCTCAGCGACAAGTACCTGGATGGCATTCCAGCTGATGCACGGGTCAACCGCCCCGGTGGCGGCTCGCTGCTGCCGCAGCACCTGTCCGAGGCCAACCTGGCCCGCGCCCGTGCGCTCAACGAGATTGCCCGCCGCCGCGGGCAGAGCTTGGCGCAACTGGCGCTGGCCTGGACCTTGCGCGACCCGCGGGTGAGTTCGGCACTGATCGGTGCCAGCCGGCCGGAGCAGATCACCGAGAATGTCGCAGCACTCGACAACCTGGCATTCAGCCCCGAAGAGCTCGCCGAAATCGACCGCCATGCCGTTGAAGGCGGGATCAACCTCTGGGAAAAGCCCTCGACCGACTGGAAGGAGTGAGCCATGCGCGTACTACGCTTTGCCGCGCTTGTACTGCTGGCGCTGGCGGGGGCCGTTCATGCCGCGGACCCTGCCACATTGCGCATCGGCTATCAGAAGGGCTCGATCAGCCTGGTGCTGGCCAAGCAGCACCGGCTGCTGGAACAGCGGTTCGCCAATACGCATGTGCAGTGGATCGAATTCCCGGCGGGGCCACAGATGCTCGAAGCGCTGAACATTGGCAGCCTCGATATAGGTTCCACCGGGGACATTCCGCCGATCTTCGCCCAGGCCGCGGGTGCAGACCTGCTGTACATCGGCGCCGAACCTGCAAAGCCGAAGGCCGAAGTCATTCTGGTACCCAAAAGCAGCCCGATCACTTCGCTGGCTCAGCTCAAAGGCAAGCGTGTCGCGCTGCAGAAGGGCTCCAGCGCCCACAACCTGCTGTTGCGCAGCCTGGCCAGCGTGGGCTTGAGCATGCGCGACGTGCAACCGATGTACCTGGCGCCCGCTGATGCCAGGGCAGCCTTCGAGCGTGGCAGCATCGATGCGTGGGCGATCTGGGACCCGTACTATTCGGCCATCGATCTGGAAGGCAAGGCACGGCTGCTGGCGGATGGCGAAGGGCTGGGATTGATCGGGCCATTCATGCTGGGGGCGCGTGGTTATGTCCAAGCCAATGGCGATTTCATCAAGCGCTTGCTGGCGCAGATCTCCGAAGCTGAGGCGCTGACCCGCGCTGACGAGGCGGGCAGCGTCCGTGTACTGGCGCAGTTCATGGGGCTGCCGGAGGAGGTGGTACGGCGCAGTTTCAGCCATCGGCCGGCATCGCCGGTGATACCGGTGAGCGAGGACATCGTCGCAGCGCAACAGCGCACGGCGCAGCTGTTCTACGAGAACCGGCTGTTGCCCAAGCGGGTCGACATTGCCGGTGCGGTCTGGCGTCAGGATTGACGTGCTGGCAGAAGCTCAGCCGTGGGCGAACTGCAACAGCCTGTCGCCCTCCAGCCGATAGCGCACCCACTCCGCTTGCGGTTCGGCGCCCAGCGACTGGTAAAAACCGATCGCCGGCTCGTTCCAGTCCAGCACGCTCCACTCGAAGCGTCCGCACCCTTTGGCCACGGCTTCGCGAGCGATGTGCCGCAGCACATCCCGACCTGCACCGCCGCCCCGTTGCTCAGGGGTGATGTACAGGTCTTCCAGGTAGATGCCGTTGCGGCCTTGCCAGGTCGAGTAGCTGTAGAAGTACACGGCAAAGCCGATGGCCTGGCCATCCCGCTCGCAGATCAGGCTGTGCACGGTGCTGCCGTCATCGAACAGGCTGTGCTCGATATCCGCCAGGGTGGCGACCACTTGGTGACGGGCGCGCTCGTAGTCCGCCAGCTCGGTGATGTAGGCGAGAATCTGCGCGGCATCGGCGCGAACGGCGGGGCGGATGGTCAAGCTCATGCAGGGCTTCCTTGTACTTGGCAGAGGTACTTGTGATGAACGGTACAGTAATGTGTATGTGCATAATTTAACGCAGCTGTACCGGTCGCGGGGCGGGGCGACTCCGCTAGTGTGACAGCTCCTGCAACGATTCTGGAATGCCTGCCATGCTTGCCTCTGCCGACCTGCTGACCGCCTTTGTGCTGTTTGCCTTCGTCTCCTCGATCACGCCTGGGCCTAACAACACCATGCTGCTGGCCTCGGGCGTGAACTTCGGCGTGCGCCGTTCGATCCCCCATGCCATGGGTATCAGCGTCGGCTTCATGGTCATGGTACTGGCGGTGGGCCTGGGCCTGGGTGAGGTGTTCAAGGCCTGGCCCGTGCTGTACACCGTGTTGCGTTACACCGGTGCGGCTTACTTGTTGTACCTGGCCTGGAAGATCGCCACGTCAGGGCCGCTTGGCGCTGACTCGCCGGGCGCACGCAAGCCGTTGGGGTTCTGGGGGGCGGCGGCATTCCAGTGGGTCAACCCCAAGGCCTGGGTGATGGCGGTCGGGGCGATCACTACCTACACGCCCGCCCAGGGCTACGTGATGAATGTGATCGTCATCGCCGCACTGTTCGCCCTGGTCAACCTGCCCAGCGTCGGCGTCTGGGTGATGTTCGGCAGCGCCCTGCGCAACCTGCTGCAGAACCCGCGCTGGCTGATGCTGTTCAATGTCCTGATGGCCGTGCTGCTGGTGATATCACTCTACCCACTGCTGTTTGTAGAATCGGCGTTTTCATGACGCCATGAGTACAGCAAACCGATGCAGTTGATCCCCTGGTCCTTTGACAGCTCCGAAGGCTTCACCCTGCGTGGCTGGCGCTCGCCAGCCAGCGGCAAGCCCTTGCTGCACTTCCTGCACGGCAACGGCTTCTGCTGCCTGGCCTACCAACCGTTGCTGCTGAGCTTGAGCGAACATTTCGATCTGTGGCTCTGTGATGTCCAGGGCCATGGTGACAGCGACCATGGTGGGGCTTTCCGTGGCTGGAACCGTACCGCCGCGCTGGCCGTGGAGGCCTTCGAGGCCGGCCGAGGGGAGTATGGCGAGGTTCCCCGGTATGCCGTGGGGCACAGCTTCGGTGGCGTGCTGACCGGGTTGATGCTGGCCAGCCAGCCGGGCTTGTTCGCCCGTGCCGTACTGCTCGACCCGGTGCTCTTCAGCCGGCGCATGATCGGCGTGATGGGCGCCGCTGCGCTGGTTGGCCTGCACCGCCGGCATGCCTTGGCGCGCAAGGCCGCCAGCCGCCGCAGCCATTGGCCAGACCGGGACGCGGCGCGGGCCTCGCTGCACGGGCGTGGCATCTTCAAGGGCTGGACCGACGCGGCGCTGCAAGCGTATGTCGAGCACGCGATCGGGGACTGCGGCGAAGGGGTGGTGCTCAAGTGCCGGCCCAGCCGCGAAGTGGAGATTTTCAGCTCGTTCCCGTCGCGCATGTGGGCGCAACTGGTTTCCATCCAGGCCCCCACCTTGGTGCTGCATGGCGCACACACTTATCCCTTCGTGCCGCATTCGGTGCAGCGCCTGGCCCGCCTCAACCCTGCAGTCAGCGCCCGCCAGGTGCCTGGCGGGCATTGTTTCATGCAGGAGGACCCGGCCATGGCTGCACAACAGGTACTGGGCTACCTGAAACCAGACTGATTGTTCTGTTTATGGAACGATGAGTGCCATTTCAACTGGCTACCGGCTTATTGGTCTCATTGGTAAGGTTAACCCAGCCAAGAGAGGAGACTTCTCATGAAAAAGATCCTGGGTATCCACCGCAGTCCCCACGCCCACTGGGTGGGTGATGGCTTCCCGGTGCGCAGCCTGTTCACTTATGACAACCTGGCCAGCAAGATCAGCCCGTTCCTGCTGCTGGACTATGCCGGCCCGTACGACTTCAGCCCGACCAGCGCGCGACGCGGTGTCGGCCAGCACCCGCACCGGGGTTTCGAGACCGTGACCATCGTCTATCAGGGCGAACTGGAGCACCGCGACTCGACCGGCGCCGGTGGCCTGATCGGCCCGGGTGACGTGCAATGGATGACCGCTGCCAATGGCATCATCCACGAAGAGTTCCATTCCCCGGCCTTTGCCCGCAGCGGCGGTCCGCTGGAGATGGTGCAGCTGTGGGTCAACCTGCCGGCGCGTGACAAGCGCGCAGCGGCGGGGTACCAGACGCTGCTGGCCAAGGACATTCCAGTGGTGCAACTGGAGGGTGACGCCGGCAGTTTGCGGGTCATCGCGGGTAGCTATCAGGCCCACGCAGGCCCGGCGCGGACATTTACCCCGATGGATGTGTGGGACATGCGCCTGAAGGCGGGTGCCAGCCTGCAATTGCCGGTCGCCGACGGCCACAATGCGGCTCTGGTGGTGCTGCGCGGTAGCGTACGCGTCAACGGCGAGCGTGAAGCCGGCCCGGCAAGCCTGGTGCTGCTGGAGCGAGGTGGCGAGGATGTGGCTATCGAGGCGCTTGAAGGCACCAGCCTGCTGTTGCTCAGCGGTGAGCCGATCGATGAGCCGATCGTCGGCTATGGCCCGTTCGTGATGAACAGCCAGGCGGAGATCGCCGAGTCGTTCGATGACTTCCACGCCGGGCGCTTCGGGCAGATGGCGGGCGAGGGTGCCGGCCTGGATCATTGAGCACTTGTAACGGCCTCTTCGCGGGCACGCCCGCTCCCACAGGCATGAGCATTGTGGGGTCCGTGTGGGAGCGGGCGAGCCCGCGAAGAGGTCGGTACAAGCCCTGTAAATCCTGGCATGATGCAGCGATGTCTCTGTCCCGACTGCACGCCGTTCACCGCTCATTCAATGCTTGCGGCCAGCACACCTTGTGGCTGCGCTACCCCACGCCTTACCACTGGCCTTCAACCCAGACCTTCCTGTCCGCCCGCTGCATCCCCGGCATCGAAACATTCAGCAATGGCACCTACCGCCGCAGTTTCACCGTGGCTGGCCAACACGCTGTACTCGAAGCCAGGCCTGCCAGTGGCAACCGCCTGTACATCCAGCTCAGCGGTGTGCCTGCCTCAGCGGTCCCTTTCCTGATCGCCCGCATCCGTCGCTTCTTCGACCTCGACGCCGACCCGGCGCGCATCGCCGCCGAACTGTCCCGCGACCCGTTGATGGCCAAACTGCTCGCCGTACGCCCCGGCCTGCGTGTTCCGCAAGGCTGGGACGCCTGTGAGCAGGCCATGCGCACGGTGCTCGGTCAGCAGATCAGCGTGGCGGGTGCCATGACCCTGGCAGGGCGCCTGGTGGTGCGCCACGGCCGGCCGTTGCGTCTTCCGGCCGCCGGCCTGACGCATGTGTTCCCGACGGCAGACGTGCTCGCTGCTGCCGACCTGGAAAACATGGGCATGCCTCGCGCACGTGCTGCCACCCTCGGAACGCTGGCGCGTGCGCTGCAGGAACAACCCGGATTGCTGCGCAAAGGCCAGGCGCTTGAGCCGCTGCTGGCCGATCTCTGCCAGCTGAAAGGGATCGGCCCCTGGAGTGCCCAGTACCTGGCGCTGCGCCAGGCCGGCGCCAGCGATGCATTGCCGTTGGGCGATGTGGCGCTGGCCAAGGCCTTGCGTCTGCTGGAAGGTCCTGACACCCGACTGGCCGAACGCGCCCCGGCCTGGCGCCCCTGGCGTGCCTATGCCGCGCAGCATTTGTGGGCGTCCCTGGCTGACCAATAGGGCCGTTCTGTGACCGCCTGTCGCGAACTGCCAGCATTCGATCGAACGAGCGGTGCTCCCCGCCGTTCTTCCACTAAGGTGCTAAGGGATTCCTCGCATCATCATTGCCCCGGCGCATGGACGGCCGCTTGGGCATGCGCATTATCAATTGGCACCCTGCCTGCCAAAGGCGTACTCACACACAACAGGCCATCCAGTACAGAGAGGGTCGTACTATGTCGTTGATAGGAGTTTCGATGCTGGAAATGCGGCAGATCATCGAGCAGGCTTGCCTGCCCGACCGCTGCGAAGTCAGCTGCCCGGACGGCACCACCCTGACCATTCGCCTGGGTCAGGGGCAAAGCCTGGAGGAGGGCGTGACCCTCTCCGGGGTCTCATTGCAGAGCTTGAACAGTTGTCGCGACCTGGTGAATCTTGTCGGTCAGTTGCATACCCTGCGGGACGGCCACCCGGCGGCGCTCAGGGCCATCGCCTGAGCACCCGATGCGTACCGGTCAGCCGAGGCTGGCCGGGCGCACGTATTCGGGCATCAGCCCGTGGCTCCAGAACAGGATCATCGATACCAGGATGGTCACCAGCAACAGTAACCCCACGCCCCACACGCAGCTGGAAAACAGCATGGCCTGCTCCTTGCGCAGGCGCAGGAAAGTCTGCAAGCCGCCGTACAGCAACACCGTGGCGTAGGCTGAAGCGGCGACCAGCGCCAGCAGTGCCAGCCAGCGGCTCGGCACCAGGCCAACAACGCCGGCGAAGAACCATGGCGTAGCGCAGTAGGCGGCAAAGCCGATGCATTGGTTGAGCGTCGGTTGCGCATCGAAGCCACGCGACATCCAACGGATCATCACCCCCATCAGCATTACCCCGACCACCGTGGTGGCATACAGCAGCCCGGCCAGTTGTGCAGCGCTGGCCATGCTCAAGCGCACGCGGTCCTCCGCGGCCAGGCTCCAGCCGAAGGTGGTGGTACCGACGAACAGGCAAAGGGCAGGGATCAGGGCCAGCGCCAACAGGCGTGGCAGGTATTGCTGCGGGTGGTCTTCTTCGGCGCGGCGGATGTCGACCCAGGCGTCGGAGGGATGAGTGAAGAGTTTGAGCAACGGGCTGTTCATGGCGTTCTCCAGAAGGCAAGCCTTGTAGTTATGGAGATCCGCCGCTTGTATCAGGTTCATCCCGACGTGTGGCCGTTGATCGGCTTATTGCAGTTCCAGTAGCAGGTTCAGGCCGCCATCGCCGCACTTGCCCTGATCGCGGACCACGCCATGATAGCTGCGCCCGTCCCACACGAACGCCACGCTGTGGGCGCGCTCGACCTTGTCCGGCAAGGGGGGACAGATATGCAGGCGCAGGCCAGGGCGGCCCTGCAGATTGAGCGGGGCGAGTTGGCACTGGCATTCCACGCTCAGGGCGACCGGGCCGAACAGGGTGTCACGGACGTAGTCGAGCTGCAGGCTGGAGTTGGGCGCGCGGCCTGGCATCTTCATGGCCGCAGGGCTCCTGGGCGCTGGCACAGCAGGGAAGGCTGAATGGGCATTGGCGGCTCCTGGCAAAAGGATGGCACGTATCATCATTTGGAAGCTTAACGGAGCTGGATGTTCAACTTATTTCAAAGGTTTTTTTTCCGGTTTCTGGAATGGGCCGCCTGGCGGCCCTGGTTGGCGCACGCTCAATCCAGTAGCCAATCCTTGTCACCTTGGTGCAGCACACCACCGTGGTCGGTTCGATCGCCTTCACGAGCTACGGCTTTACCGTCGATCTGAAAACCGCTTGCGCCGGTTTCGATCACCGCTCCGCAACTGGTGCGGTCACCGACTCGGGCGACAGCTTTGCCATTGAAGGTGTAGTGGGGGCTGCCTGTGTCTACCACGCCTGGGCCGTGAATTGGGCAGTCATGGCGGTGGCCTACGAGTATTACGGGTTTCATCTGTGGTCTCCTGGACTGGGGGCGGTGCGGGATTCCAGGTCCATTTCAACCGGCCATTGGACTTTGGGGGCTCGTTGATCGAAAGGGTTAGAATAGGTGCCATCGTTCCAGTCCCACGGTGAATGTACGAATTTGGGGAGGGCTTCTGCTCCTTCGTGCATAAATAGCCTGGCGATGTCCCAGAATTGCTTACCTGTTTCTATATTGTCAGTGAAAAATAGTCGATCGATTACTTGCTCAGTGCCAGGTTTCCTAACAGATATTCTGACCTCTTCTTTATATCCGCCATAGCCTAGAGGGGCATAAAATCGATAGACTTCGGCAGTGAGATCCTCCCAGTCGTAAGCAACGGGCTTTACACCCCAGTTATTTCGGCTGAAAGGGCGAAGCCTATCGAGCCTGAACTGATAGAAATATACCTTTCTTCGATGTCTGTTAAATCGAATGGGTTCGTCTCGGGGAAGATTCAGTTCGAGGCGAATAAATGGGGTGAATAAAAAGCTCCCTCCGAAAAGCATCGCTATTAGTATGACTGAATCACTCGGGTTGACTTTTCCGATTATGAAGAAGTCGAATATTAGTGAGTGGGTTATCACTGCTGCGCTCAATGCTAAGGCTAGCCCTCCGGCGACCAGTCCAACGCCTCTGGCTCTCAGTAGTGATCTAGGTAGTTCAATGTAGTTTTGGTCAATATGGTTTGGGGGTGGATCTAAATTACTTATGGTTTGCTGTAGAGGTAATGGCTTATTGGAAGAGGGTAGGTCGTACATCCATCCGGTTCCGCGATATGGCAATTTCATGCGTTGTTCTCCTGTGTGACGAACTCGGCAATAGCGTCTTGAATGTCGCGGTCTGGCCAGTAAGCTACTGATAATGTGGCTGCTATAATGTTATGCTTTCCGATTTCAGGTGTAAGTTCAATTGCTCCTGAGATGTTTGTATGGCAATGTAGCGGTTTTGCTTTTTCAATGGGGTGTCTGCTTGTGTTGATTGTTAAACTGTCCTTTAAATAGTCCGGGATCGTGGGGCGTTTTGATGGGGCTAGCTCGCTTAGCTTTGCAGTTCTACTGTGCGTATTGGGGGTGTGGTGCGTCTTCGTAGCTATGATTTCCCCTCCTGAGAAATTAGCTGGAGTTCCATCTCCTGAACGGTGAATTGCAATTGACCAATGATAGCTGGATTTTTCCTCGCTGAATTGAGGTAGCGTGATGCTGAAGGTTAGAGTCGATTTTGTTTCAATGTTAACCAGTCCGCCTATTTTTGGGGTGGCTGCAAAATCTGCTTTAACTGTTTTGAATGTCAATCCGCCAGTCAACCCCAAGGTGGCTGCATTTAGTTCTGAAAGTGCGATATCAGCATCGGTCGGGGAGCTCCAGTGGATGCGCGGTGACTCGTTGGCATGGCCGAAATAACAGCGCTTTACCCATGTTTCTACCGCTGTTGACTCCTTGGTTTCGGCTGTTTTTATGAAAGATAAAGTTGAGAGTCCTAATATGATGGCAATGCCCAGGGGGCCTATTATAAATGGGTAAAATATGGCTACGATCGCGGCTGTGGTAGCAAGTACACCACTCACAACGGCGCGTTTGTACCATTTAAGAGCACTGGCATCTCCCGAGCGTAAATTGCGTTCTGCTCCCAGATAGGCTTGCAGGGTGTCGAAGAGTCCCGCCGTGGCGCTGATAATTGCTCCTATGTTAGCGACTGCTCGACCAACGGGGAATTTGTGATTTGTGCTTGTTTTCAGTGGTATCAACAGGCCAGCCAGTTCTATCCCCCCTCCAATAACAGCTAGGCTGGATCCATATAAAGCCATCATGGCCTCATCAAACTTTGCTCCAGTTGCCTCATCTGCTCTCTTCAGGTTTTTCCCAAAGCTATCGCTCATCAAGTAGAGCCCGCCCAACGAAAGCAACAGCTCCCAGCCTTTTCCTGTTCCTCGTAGTCCGCTGAGACTGTCGCGTACCAATTGCGATGCTTGCCCCGCACTGATTTTCATGCCGTTCAGTGCCTTGTGCGCATCCAGCTCCAGCGTCCCCGCCGCGACTGTGATGTCCACCAGCGCCATCTTCGCCGCATCATTCAGCTGATTGACGTTCAGCTTCACTTCCCTGGCCAATCGTTCATGTAGCTCATGCGCGGTACCTTCGACCCAGACGCTGACGGGGATAATTTGATGTGCCACTTTCGGGTCGAGCACGGCAAGGCTCAACAAACCGGTCTGGATGATCGGTTTTACCTTGCTTGCTTGCCTGAAAATACCGGCCTTCACATCTTCGAGGTCCGGCATCATCTGCGCCCGCGCCTCGGCCAGTTTCTGGCTGGCGCTGTTTTGCAGTTCACGCAGGTGCGCACTCTGCAGGGCGTAGTACTCACCCAGTTTCATCTGCACCTGCAATTCGATGAGGTGCACACCGTTGTAAATCCGCAGGCTGGCACTGTTCAGGTGCCGCACGGCCTGCTGGATACCAGGGTCGAGCCGCACTTGCAGACGCAGACTGGCGGCATTGACCGCGCTCTGCAATTCGGTGATGGCCTGCTTGAGCGAATCCCGCATCTTCAGGCCGGCGTCTTCACTGGTGATGAATTTGCTCAAGGCGCTATAGAGCTTTTCGCTGTCGTTCCAGTTGGTCTGTTCATCCAGCGAGAAGCTTGGCAACAATGCTGCCATCAGCGGTCCGTCGCGTAGCAGCAGGGCGCGGTACGGTGGACTGTTCGGGTCTTGCAGCCACCTCAGCCACAGCGCTTCGCTGGTGCCTGGGGCTGGCTCAGGATTGGTGGACGGCGCTTCGGTGATGCCACCGGCCAGGCACGCAGCGATGGTCTTGCTGTAGGCAATGCCCGATTCACGGTCCCGGCCGTCGTAGTCGTGCCGTTCGATCAGGGCGAAGGCCGAGCTTTCGCAGAGTTTCGCGTAGGTGCCGGCATGCCGGTCAATGTAGGCCTGGAAGCGGGATTCTTCCTGATCGTACTCGGCCTGGAACGCCGCGCGTCGGGGTTCGTCATAGCGTTCCTCAAGCCTCTTGTCGCTTTCAAGCTGGGCCATCTCGACCATGCGCTGGCGCTCTACGTCAGGATTGACGAACACTGGCGGCCCGTCGCCAGTCTGTGGCTCGAACGTCGAAGGTACCGTCTGCGCCGCCCATTCACGCTGGGTAGCGCGAATGATCTGCAGAATCTGCGACGTCTGAAGTTGATAGGCGCGCAGCGGGTCCTCACGCCAGACTTGGCGCTTGACCACCCAGTTCAGGCGCTGATGGTTGTACTCCTGGATCAGGCCGACGGTGTCGTCGAGCACCACCGCGAGCACGCCGTTCTCCAGTTTGTGCCGGGCCATGGCGTTGGTCAGGTAACCACGTAGGGCGGTCTTGCGCAGGAAGCGGCTGTGGAATCCATGGGCGCTGTCGAATGGCCCGTTCAGTTGCTGGGCGTATTCGAACACTTGGCGGTCGACCTGGAGATTATCCGGGGTCATGGCCAGGCCCAGCCGTTCGGGGTGCTTGCGCGCCTGGATCAGGTCCAGGCCTTCGAAGCGCTGCGCAGGCGCCTGGCCGTTCTTGTAGGCATTAAGCACGCTGACCGGCCAGGGATCGCTGGAAAAGGCCAGCCAGGCCGAGCCGTAAGTGTCGCTGTCGATGTTGAGGAAGGACGAGGGGATGTCGTGGTCCTCATGCATGCAGCGCTCGGGCAGCGACGCTGGTGGGCCCGGATTGGGCTCGTAGGGATTGATGCGGCGCAGGTGACCTTGCGCGGTGACCTCGTAGGCGTGCCAGATGCGCTGGTCGAGTAGCACATAGAGGTATCCACTGCGTAACGTGCGCAGGCCCCTCCGGGTTTGCGTGGCGGGGTCGCTGCCGGGGCGGGTATCGGGGACCACGGCGTGGCGTAGGGGGAGGATGGGCAGGCCCTGGCGCTGGCAGGCTTTGCAGGGGGTGAGAAGGAAGTCGGTTTCAGTGATCAGGTTGGCAATGTTCTGGCTGAAGCTCATGGGTAGGCCTCGTGACGCGGGAGGGTGGCAACCAGGTGCTGCCAGTCCGAATCGGAGTAGCGCGCCAGCTGGGCGCTCAGCGGGCATTGCCGATGAATGGCAGCATCGATCATGTCGCGCACGGCCTTGAGGGTGTGCAGCTGTGGGTGCAGGCAAAGCAGATGCAGGGCAAGCGCCTGGATGTCCTGCTCAGCGCTCAAGCCGAGCCCGCGCGCGCTATTGATGTGATTGGAGGCACGCACAGCAGCGAAAGGAGGCAACGTTGAGACTTTGGTGGCACTGCTAAACAGGAGGGACGCTTTCCATATCGCTAACACGGCCTCGATCAGCGCGGTGTCCTGCTGCACACAGATGGCGCTCGCAGGCAGGCCGCACCGCGTGTGGGGCTGGCCTTTCAGGCTTGCCAGGCTGCCGCCACTGGTCACGAAGACCCAGCGCTCGATCGGCCACCACGGTCCCTGTTCCGCACGCTCGAACAACGCTGCCAGCAGTTCCAGGCGCAGCGGTTCGTAAACAGGGTGAAACGACGTCGCTCCGGATGCTTCGGGCAAACGGCACAGCGCGGTCAGGTGAGATGCAATGGCAGAGGGCGCGGCTTCGCTTAGCAGCCAACCGCAGACCTGGCGCTTGCGCCGATGCAGGTCGCGTTCGGCAGCCTGTGCTGTCAGCTCCAGCAGCGCCGCGTCAGGCAAGCTGCCGGGTGAGCCGAGGCACACGAGCACGGGATGCAATCCAGGTGCAAGGGGCAGGTCGGGGCGAGTCACACGTGTCATCGCACAGTCGCCCAATACCGACTTCAGGCTTGCGAATAATGAATGTTCGCTGTCTTTCGAGACTGCCAGCGGGTCCAGCAGCACATAGCTGTACTGCCCGGGCCGATGGTCTTCGCTGATGAGTTTGATCAAGGCTTCACTGCTCATCGGCCTGTTTCCTCGCACCTGTCGCTGTCATTGGCGAGCAGATCCAGGGCCAGGGTATTTGCCGATCCCTTGATGGTTGCTTGGGTCGGGCCAAGCAATGCGAGTGTCAGGCCGTTCAAGGTGATGCCTTGCTGATCCAGCACGATGCTGCCGCCGGGGCTTTTGAACTCGATGCGCTCACTGGCCTGCAATTGGTAGACGGTGGTTTGCTGGCTCACGCCGCCGCCGACGCTGATTTGCTGTTGCCCCTTGATGTGAAACTCGCACTGGCCACCGATGGCGACATGA
>Ga0153918_1000542_pt1 | contig 17642 bp, 13 predicted proteins | sample TSFL002MetaG_FD_104687 | JGI IMG/M metagenome (GOLD analysis project Ga0153918, IMG submission 104687) | Attine ant fungus gardens microbial communities from Florida, USA - TSFL002 MetaG | ecosystem: Host-associated > Fungi > Mycelium > Unclassified | place: USA: Florida, Paynes Creek Historic... | reverse complement strand
CCTTTCCTTAGGCGGTCTGCAATTTCATTATGGTAGCTTTCTATACCCTTTTTGTATGATTTTTGGATGGAGCGGCCTGATGGCGTGTAATAGCGTGCCACGGTAAGGTTAATGGCCGAGCCGTCATCAAACGGAAACTGCTCTTGCACCAGCCCTTTGCCAAACGAGCGGCGACCCACCAGCGTAGCGCGATCCAGATCCTGCAAACATCCGGCTAAAATTTCGCTGGCAGAGGCTGAGTACTCATCAATTAATACGGCCAGGTTGCCCTGGCGGAACAGTCCGGTATCGGTAGCAAAATAATCAGTACGCGGCTCATGTGCGCCCTGGGTGTAAACAATCAATTTACCTTTGGGTACAAACTCGCCGGCCATGGCAGTGGCCGCGTTGAGGTAACCGCCGCCGTTGCCACGCAAATCCAGGATCAGCTTTTGCAGTCCGTGGGTCTGCAGTTTTTTTAGCGACGTGCGAAAATCTGCATCTGTAGTAGCGGCAAACTTGCTCAGTTTAATATAGCCAATATCATTGCTCAGCATGTAGCCTGCATCGAGGCTGCTCAGGTCAACATGATCGCGCGTGAGTGTGCAGTTGCGTGTTTTGCCGTTATGCATGCCTGCCAGGGTAACATGCAAAATGGTATTACGTTCACCTCGGAAAACACGGTCTATCCGGCTCACAGTGAGTTTAGAGCCAGAGAAAGGTTTGCCGTTCACCGTTAAAATCCTATCGCCCGCAAGGATGCCTGCCTTGGCGGCCGGACCATCCGGGTAAACCTGCGTAACAAAAAGGGTATCGCGCAGCAACTGGTATTCAATGCCAATGCCATCAAAGCCACCGTCAAGACGCTCGTTAATGTTTTGGGCTTGCTGCGGTGGTAAATAAACCGAGTGCGGGTCGAGGTTTTGCAGCACGTTGTTAATGGCTTCGCCCTGGATGCGGTTGAGGTTTACAGTATCCACATATTTCTCGCGGATGAGCTGCATAATACGGGCTACTTTATCTTCCTCATCCATCGAGCCAAAGCTGCGCCCCGTCAGGTTGCTGTCGGTGATCATGATACCAATGGCAATACCGCAAAGTATCAATATTAATGATCGGAAGATGATGGCCGCAGTTTTTTTCATACAGTTGCGCAAAGGTAAAATTTGCAGCGTAAGACACCGTAACTTTTTAATAACAACGGTATCAATATTATACTATTTTTTGTTGAATTTTGTTTACATTAACGTCTGGCGGAGCATTTGCCGCAACCGCCGCCGCGGCACAAAAAAACCTCAAGCTATATGATTTTAACAACCGAAAAAGAATCACATTACGACAACCTGGAAGACATGCCGGTTGCCGAGCTGTTGCGCCACATTAATGACGAGGATAAAACTGTTCCTCTGGCTGTAGAAAAAGCGCTGCCGCAGATTGAAGCACTGGTTAAAGCCGTTGCCACCTGTATGAAGGAGGGTGGCCGCCTGTTTTATATTGGCGCGGGTACCAGTGGCCGTTTGGGTATTGTTGATGCATCTGAGTGCCCGCCAACTTATGGTGTGCCCTTTGATATGGTGATAGGTTTGATAGCCGGCGGCGACGGCGCTATACGTAAAGCTGTAGAATTTGCTGAAGACGATATGGAACAGGCCTGGAAGGATATGGAGGCTTTTGGTGTAAACCAGAAAGATGTGGTGGTGGGTATTGCGGCGTCGGGTTCTACGCCTTATGTAATTGGTGGCTTGCGGCAGGCCCGTGCAGCCGGACTGGTTACCGGTTGTATTGTATGTAATAATGGCAGTAAAGTAGCCAAAGAGGCGGAATACCCGGTAGAAGTGGTAACAGGTCCGGAATTTGTAACGGGTTCTACCAGGATGAAAGCCGGCAGTGCGCAGAAGATGGTGCTGAACATGCTCAGCACATCGGTAATGATCCAGTTGGGTCGTGTAAAAGGAAATAGCATGGTAGATATGCAATTGACTAACCATAAACTGGTTGACCGAGGTACCCGCATGGTGATGAGTGCCACGGGGCTTGATGCCGAGAAGGCTGCCATCCTGCTGCAACAGCACGGCAGCGTGCGTAAGGCAGTTGATACTTATTTGGCGGTCAGATAATTCAAAACTCCTGAAAAAGGTAATAAAAGAAGGGAACGATATTTTAAATGCACGAGATAGAACCATATTACCGCTGGCGCGATGATTATATTGCCGCTGAAGACGAACAATCGCCGTTTTACTCTACCGAGTATAGCGAGTTTGAGTTCGATAAGCAGGTTTATAATTACCTGATCCACCCGCAGTGGGACTCGTTTGGCTCCAATACGTTGTACCTCAAGGTGCTGTTTGTAGATTATGAGCGCGGTTACAGTATTATTGAGTTTATTGGCGAGTGGAACGATGCCATTAATAACGATATTATGATGCTGAAAAGGGAGCTGTTAGACGTAATGGTTGATCAGGGAATTGATAAATTTATCCTGATTGGCGAGAACGTGCTGAACTTCCACGCATCTGACGATTGTTATTACGAGGAATGGTTCTCTGAACTGGAAGATGGCTGGGTTGCCGGCATCAATTTCCAGGAGCATGTGATCCGCGAGTTTAAACAAGCTAATATCGACTATTATATTAACTTTGGCGGTGAGCTGGATGAACTGAACTGGCGCACACTAAAACCGTTACAGGTATTTAAGCGGGTGGAAGAACAACTAATGCGCAGACTTAATTAAACCTTCATCCGCATTTTGTATCTTTATATTTCAAATAACAGAACATTATAAATAAAATGGAAAATAACAGAAACTACACTTATGATAGTGTAATACAACTGGACGACGCGCAAACCGCATCGCGTAAATACCTGGCAAAGGTGTTTACCTGGATGTTTGCAGCATTGGTAATTTCGGCAGCTTGCTCTTATGAATTTGCTACCACTAATCTGATTACGCTCATCGTGTCGCCGGTTACAGGCGGTTTTACAGGTTTCGGTACAATTATGCTGTTCTCGCCTTTGGCGTTCTCATTGGTAATGAGCTTCGGCTATAATCGTATCTCGTACCCTGTTCTGGTAACCTTGTTTTTGGCTTATGCGGTGTGTATTGGTATAAGTTTGAGCATATTGGCTTTGGCCTACACAGGAGGCTCATTACTGGCTGTGTTTGCTACCGCATCTGTAATATTTGGTGCTATGGCAATAGCAGGTTATACTACCCGTATGGATCTTACCGGTTTCGGTTCAATTATGTACATGCTGTTTATAGGTGTGTTGGTAGCGTCGTTAATTAACATGTTTATCAAAAGCAGCCAGCTTGATTATATCATGAGCTACGTTGGCGTTGCTGCCTTTACCGGTCTTACTGCTTATTACGTGCAAATGCTGAAACGTATTGGCGAAGGTATAGAGTATGGTGATGCTTCATCAAAAAAACTGGTAATCATTGGCGCATTTACGCTGTACACTACATTTATTAATTTATTCCTGAGCCTGCTGCGCATTTTTGGCCGCAGACGATAATTGCAAGGACTGACATAAAGAAAAAGCCACGCGCAAGCGTGGCTTTTTCTTTATGTACTGTCACCCCGACCAACGGGAGAGATTTTTTCAGAGCGACCTTGTGAGAGGCATGGTCCCAAAGATCCTTCACTACGTTCAGGATGGCATGTTGGTATATTTCGGGGAACTCAACTCGCTTCCCGCACCAACTCCACCTCTGCCACAGGGCTAAACAAATAAACCCGCCGTGTGGCTAATTCAGTGCACTTAAAGCGTTTACGTAGCTGTTCCTCCTTTCTAAATACCCGGCCGTCCTTCAGCTTAAAGACTGCTTTAAATGGCAGTTTTTCTACCGTAACGGCATCTGGCTTGGGCGCATCATATTTGCGTAGCGATCGATACAGGTTCAAATCGGAGCAGCTGGAGGCGCCAGGGTTGTTGAGGTAGGCCACAATAGCCTGTTTTACATCCGCAGGGAAAACATCTTTCTCAAAGAATGGCTGCATCATCTTTTTGAAATTCTCTTTCCACTCCGAGCCGTGGGGTTTTACCTTATGCTGATGCTGGTTCCAGGTGTGCAGATGCGCAAACTCGTGTACGGTGGTCACCAGGAAGGCGTACACGTTCAGGTCATAATTAACAGAGATGCGGTGGCCTTTGCCGCCAAAGGGAGCGCGATAGTCGCCAAACTTACTGTTGCGGTTGCGCGATATTTTGAACTCACACTTAAAATAGTCAATCCAGCGACCAACCAGCGGCGCTGCATCAGGGGGCATATAACGTGCTAAAACTTGTACTTTATCCAATGCTCACTAGTCCCTCTCCAAAAGGGGTTTTACGGTGATATATACAAATATAACGGGCAGCGGGATTAAATCAAACAAGGGGAGTGTTTTGGGTGTGTAATGGATTTGACAGCTAACAGGTCGCTCCTACGGAGCTTTTTATATAAACAATCATTTTCTACAAACAGGTCGCCCCGCTGGGGCTAAAACATGATTACACATTAATAAAACTTATTGTAAATAGAGGAACTAATTTAGAAACAGTAAGATTCAAATTAAATTGTAAGAGAACAATCAGCCCCAGCGGGGCGACCTGTTTGTAGAAAACAATAAAGGATAATAAAGCTCCGTAGGAGCGACCTGTTAATTGGTCGTAAATGCCTATGCCTCTTCAGGCGGTTTCGGCTTCGCCATCCGTGCAGCATTAAAACGCGGTTTGAACCCAAGCGATTTGGCCGGCTCGTCGGCCTTTGGATTTTCCTCTTTGGCTTCAATAGGCTTTTCTTCTGATACTGAAGCTGCCGGAGCTTCTTCCGTAGTCAGAGGCGCGGCCGTTTTAAAGCGAGGCTGGAAGCCAAGTGGTTTGGCTGCCGGTTCTTCGGTTTGCGGTTCTGCTGGTTTAGCCTCTTCTGCTTTTGCGTCCGGAGCAACCGTTGTTTCCTCGGCAGGTGTTTCTGCTTTTGGTGTTTCAGTTTGAGCTGAAGTTGTGGCCTTGAAATGTGGTTTAAAGCCCATTGGCTTGGCTACAGGTTCGGCTGGCTTAGCTTCCTCCGCTTTGGGTTCAGAAACCGGTGGTGTTTCTTCCGCAGAAGATTCAACTTTTGGCGCTTCGGCTTGTGTTGGCGGTGTTGCTGTTTTAAACCTTGGCTTAAAGCCTACGGGTTTAGCGGTCGGCTCAGCAGCAGGTGTTTCTTCTGATTTATTTTCGGGAGCCGATGGCGTTTCTGTCTCAGCAGGTACTTCCGGCTGAGTAGTTGTAGCTGCTTTAAATCTTGGTTTGAAACCTACCGGTTTGCCTGTTGACGCTTCGTCTGTTTTGTTTTCAGGTTTAGCCGGAGTGTCTTCGGTCGGCTTTTCTTCCGCAGGCTTTGGCGCCATAGACGGTTTGAACCTTGGTTTGAAGCCAGCTGGTTTGGTGGGCTCTGCCGGGCTCTCGGTTGGAGCCGGTTGCTCTGATGGTGTCGGCGTGGTCGGTTCTTCCGCTTTTGCCGGGGCCGCTTTAAAGCGCGGTTTGAACCCTACGTTGGCTTTGGCCGGTTCTGAAAGCGAATCGGCGATGGTTTGCTCGGCCAGTTTGTTTTCTATGATTACCTTTTCGGTTTTTATCTCGGCAGGCAGCGGGAACTGGCGGCGCAGTTTATTGAACCAATATTTTTTGGTATGATCGAAGCTTTTTTCGCCCATTTGCGCGTAATGAACCTCAAACTCGGTGTAGAGCGCCGGTTCGGTTTGCTGCAAGGCAGAAAGATGTATTTTTTTCTTTTTAAAAAACTCGTCGAACGTCATTGATTCAATTTTCCCAGATAGGACAAAATTGCGTATAAAAAGGGAGATGAAAAAGAAACAGCCGGCTTTTTATGAACCGGCTGTTTGTATTATATTAAATTTTGCCCAGTAAATGGGGCTGGTTTAGGAAATGATCAAAGGTATCGCTGCGTAATCCCAGGCGGATGGTTTCCAGCGGAATCATGTCTGTCGGGGCGATATTACCCAAGTTAACGTTGGCGCCCAGTAGTTTGATAAACCATACCTGCTGTGCTTTTTGCGGTGCTTCCCAAATAATAGCTTCTTCGGGGATCTGTGTCAATATCTCGTCTACTAATCCCTGGCGCACCTCGCCCGAGTCGCGGTAGATGCCTACATTGCCGCTTTCGCGGGCCTCGGCAATTACCTTCCAGCTACCGGCTTCCAGTTCGGCTTTCATCAGTTGAATCCAGCGGTAGGGCGCAAAGATCTTTTGTACGTCTTTTGATCCCACTTCAGATATCACGGTCACTTGCTCTTTCAGTTGACGGATGTATTCGCATTTCTCATCATGCGCAATGGTGATTGATCCGTCTGATACTTCGGCGTGCTCCAGCTTGTATTTGTCCAGCAGGCGACGATAATCATCAAATTGTCCGCGCACAATCATTGCTTCAAACAGTGTTCCGCCAAAATAAACGGGGATACCAGCACTGCGGTAAAGATTCAGCTTTTCATCCAGATTGGGGGTAACGTATGATGTTGCCCAGCCCAGCTTCACAATATCGGTATTATGGCCGGCGGTTTCAATCAGGTCTTCCACGCCGCGCAAGCTCAGGCCTTTATCCATAATCATGGTTAAGCCTTTATCGCGAGGCTTCACAGAACGTTCGGGTAGATCAGTTATGTGATAATTCATATTTATAGCCTATAACTAAAAGTTTTCCGGTATCAAAGATAGTAAAATCAACGAAAAATCCCAGTGTTTTGACGTAACATATTGATTGTTAATATGCAAAAATTTGTCGTAACGATTAAACTAAATTGCTATCTATACCGTCAAATAAGTATCAACAGACACAAAACATCACAATTATGAAAACCACTATTAAACCTTTTCTCGCTGTAATTATTTGCGCTTTATTTTTCTTTTCATGCGCTGCTTTACGTTTGCCAGATTTAACCAAGATATCCATTGGCATGGATAAAGCTACGGTTTATGCTAACCTGGGTAAAAAGCCGAATGCAATAATCGGCGCCCGTAAATATCCAAATGGTAATATTGAAGTTGTGGCTTACAATATGGGTTTTGCCCCGGGAATGAACAATACCAATATTGTTTATAAATGGCTATATTTTTATAATGATAAATTATACCTGGTTAGTAACCCGGGCAACTGGCAGCACGAAGCCGATTTGTTAGTAGCCGATAATGACGACGCTGCTAATGCAGTACAGGCAACCGGCAATGCAGGTACATCTGGCGCTAATTAAATCCATAAATACTGTTCATCTATCAAATTCCAGAAACCCAGATTCATACAAAATAAAAGCCCCGGTTCGGACATGAACACGGGGCTTTTTTCTCACATGGGAGACTTATAATTGGTTATTAGCGGGCATAACGGTTAATGATATCCAGTATCACCTTGTTTTTCTGCAACTGCGGCAGGTAATCAAACAGGATATAGTGTTTATCAGGATCGGCAGCAAGGGCAAGTTCCAGGTGATTCATGGCCTCACTGTATTCGCCTTTGGCAAACAGGTAAGCTACCATGCGGTAGTATAATTCTGCCGAGTCAGGGTTGTTTTTTATAGCTTCGGCAATTACCTCAATGGCGTCATGCAGGCGTTCTTGCTCGTAAAGGATAGACGAGTAGTCCAGCCAGGCATCCACATCAATTGGATTTAGTTCTACCACTTTTTCATAAGCAGCTTCGGCCTCGGGCATGTGGCCCAGTTTGTACTCGGCATCGGCAATGGCAAACCAGTAATCGGCATTGGCAATATCCAAATCCAACGCTTTTTTATAGAAGTGCAAAGCTTCGAAGAAACGTTCTTCAAAATCAAGCGTTACCCCTATACCAAACCAGGCATCGCCCAGTTTAGGGTCCATTTTAACGGCCTTTTTGTAGAAGGAGCGGGCCTCATCCATCTGCTCTAGTTTCTCGTAGCACTCGCCAATGGCACAGTAAGTGTCGGCATTAGGCTGCTCGTACTCAAATGTTTGACGATATACTTCAATGGCCTCCGCATATTTTTCCAGGTTTACCAGGGCATTGCCTTTATTAAAGTAGGCCGATGCAAAGCTATCTTTAATCAGGATGGCATAATCATACGCATCAATCGCTTTCTCAAACAGGCTCAGCTTGGTGTAAGCGTTGCCCAGATTATACCAGGCTGCGTAGCTGTATGGCTCGTTATCGATGTATTGCATGTAAAACTGCACGCTCTCTTCCTGGTTATCCATTACATCGTAACAGAAGGCCAATTCGTAAAGCGCATCCTGGTTTTCCATGTTTTGCTGCAGGCACAGTTTCAGGTAAGTAATGGCTGTATCATAATCGCCCATGTTTTGGTAAACGTAGGCAATGTGCAGCAAAATGTCGTCAGTTTCTTCGGCCAGGTCCAACGCGCGCTCGTAGTTTTCCAGGGCCTCGCTGTAACGCTCCATGTTCTCATACAAGTTGCCGCGGATGATGTAGATATCGGCTTCGCCGGCTTCCAGCAATTCGGCTTTGTCAAGCGCAGCTAACGCGTCGCCAATGCGGTTGGTTACCACCAGCAGTTGAGCTTGTTTTACCAGGAAAACAGAAGCGAAGGGGTGCTGGCTGCGGGCGTACTCCACCACTTGCAGGGCCTTGGCGGGGTCGTTCTTCTCGATGTAATAATCAATGATATTCTCAAAGGCTTGCGCATCAAAGAAATATTGATCATGATTGCGGATCATCTCTTCGTAACGTTCGACAGAGAATTTTGGATCCTCACTGTAGTCAAATTCAAATTCTTCTTCCATTCAACGCTATTTCAAGTAAAAAACGACTGTCTTAGTTCGGTTCAGGCTTCGTTTACGGAGATTAAATTACATTGTAAAAGAGCCAAAGTGTGAATTTAGTTTTCAACAAGGCGCTACTTTTTAAACAAATGTGCAGATAACTGTTTGATAATAAATACCAAGTAAATAATGCGCGCTGCACACTTATTTATGAGCAAGATGATAACTTTGAGAAATTGCAAAAGATGAGTTTCGAAATCGCACCAATCATCAGTCGTTTACGTATTAACGCTGTAAATGACGCATTTAGTATAGGCGGGCACGCTGGTAGCGCCGCCGGAGCCCATGTTAAAGACATTATTTCGCCGGTTGACGGGCAAAAAATAGCCTCGGTTAAAATGGCCGGTGTGGCCGATTACGAACAGGCTGTGGAAAGTGCCCGGGCGGCTTTTCCGGTGTGGAGAACTATGCCGGCGCCTAAGCGCGGGGAGGTTGTACGGCAGATAGGCGAAGCCCTGCGCAAGTACAAGCATGACTTGGGCCGTCTGGTGAGCTATGAGATGGGTAAGAGCCTGCAGGAGGGCTACGGCGAGGTGCAGGAGATGATTGACATCTGCGATTTTGCCGTGGGCCAGAGCCGCCAGCTGTACGGCCTGCACATGCACAGCGAGCGCCCGCAGCATCGCATGTTTGAGCAATATCATCCGCTGGGTGTGGTGGGTATTATATCGGCCTTTAACTTCCCGGTGGCAGTGTGGAGCTGGAACGCCATGCTGGCCTGGGTGTGTGGCGATGTGTGCCTGTGGAAACCATCAGAAAAAACACCTTTAACGGCTATAGCGTGCCAGCATATTGTACACGAGGTTTTTGCAGCTAACAATGTACCCGATGGGGTATCGTGTCTGGTGATAGGCGATCGTGAGGTGGGTGAGCTGATGGCGAATGATCCGCGTATCCCGCTGATATCGGCCACCGGGTCAACCCGAATGGGCAAAGCCGTGGCTGCTGCTGTAGCTGCAAGGTTGGGCCGGAGCTTACTGGAACTGGGAGGCAACAACGCCATCATTATTACGCCGGATGCCAATCTGGATATGGCACTAATAGGCGCCGTGTTTGGCGCGGTGGGTACAGCCGGGCAACGTTGTACAACAACCCGCCGATTGATTATTCACGAAAGTATTTATCAAAATTTTAAAGACCGGTTGGTGAAAGCTTATGGGCAGGTGCGCATTGGTAATCCGCTGGATGAGCAGTTCCATATGGGGCCGCTGATTGATCAGGACGCCGTGCGTATCTATCTGGATGCCATTGATAAATGCAAAGCCGAAGGTGGCAATTTTGTGGTAGAAGGCGGCGTGTTAACCGGCAAAGGTTATGAATCTGGCTGCTACGTAAAACCGGCTATTGCCGAGGTGCGTAATAACATGACCATCGTTCAGCATGAAACCTTTGCACCAATTTTGTATTTAATACGTTATAAGGAACTGGACGAAGCAATAGCCATGCAAAATGATGTACCGCAGGGCCTGTCATCGGCCATTATGACCAATAATTTGCGCGAGGCCGAGCAGTTTCTATCGTACGCCGGATCTGATTGCGGGATTGCTAATGTGAACATTGGTACATCAGGTGCAGAGATTGGCGGTGCGTTTGGGGGCGAGAAGGAGACAGGCGGTGGCCGTGAGTCGGGCTCTGATGCCTGGAAGGCTTATATGCGCAGGCAAACTAACACGGTTAATTATTCAACCGGTTTGCCGCTGGCGCAAGGCATTAAGTTTGATCTATGAAATGAGGCTTAACAAAAAGGACAATTATATACACAAACCCTATTGAATGAACATTAAGAAACTGATTACCGGCCTGTTGATGAGCGCGACGCTTCTGGCAGGTTTCCAAATGCAGGCGCAAGACCTGCCTCCTATACCTAAGGTTGAGCCTGCCGCTCCCAAAAACTGGCACGCTTTGGACCTGGCTACCGATGGTTATTTCGGTATCAGCTTAAATAAGGCTTACGGTTTTTTGAAAGGCAAAAAGAGCAAACAGGTTACGGTGGCCACTATAGATAGCGGCGTTGATACCCTGCAGAAAGACCTGAAAGACATATTATGGACCAACCCCAAAGAAATTCCCGGTAACGGTAAGGATGATGATCATAACGGCTATATTGACGATGTGCATGGCTGGAACTTTTTAGGCGGCCCCGGTGCCAAATGTGATTTTAATGAGACCACCGAAGAGGTACGCGAATATGCCCGCCTGAAAGATAAGTGGATGCTGGCGCGGCCGTCATCACCTAATGATAAAGCTTACAAATACTGGCTGCGTGTGCAGGCGGTGCATGACTCGACGGTATTTAAATCTCGTACAGAATATGACCAGCTATCACCGGTAATGAATATATTGGTTGGTACCAGTGCGCTTGTTAAACGAGAATTGCACATGGGGCCAAATGATGTTTTTACGCTAAAGGATTTGGATAGAATTACCACAACTAATGATACCATAAAAGAATGTAAAAATGCCTGGACATCATTTTTTACCCAGGAGGGGCCTGATTCTGACAATGCCAAGGTGATCAAAGATCTTAACGAGTATCTCACCAAACTCAATAACGATCTGAACCCCGATCTGGAGGCCCGCAAAAATATTGTAGGTGACAACCCGGATGTTTATACAGACAAGCCAGGTTATGGCAACAACCTTTTAAAATGGCAGGATGCCATGCATGGTACTATGGTAGCCGGTTTTATTGCTGCCAAGCGTAATAATGGATACGGTATTGACGGCGTGGCTGATAACGTGCGTATTATGGCTATTAAAGCGGTGCCTAACGGCGATGAATATGATAAAGATATTGCCCACGCCATCCGCTATGCGGTGGATAATGGTGCACAAATCATCAATATGAGCTTTGGGAAAAAAATCTCGCCGCATAAACAGTGGGTTGATGACGCCATGCGTTACGCCGCCCAGCATGATGTACTGATTGTGCAAGCTGCGGGGAATGATAATGCCAATATGGACAAGGAACCCAGCTTCCCCAATACCACTGCCGATGACGGCAAACCGATCAATATAAGCCTCATTGACGTTGGCGCATCAACTGCGCACAAAGGTGAAAGCCTGCCGGCAGATTTTAGCAATTACGGCAAAAATACTGTAGATGTTTTTGCTCCCGGCGCCAAAGTAACTTCAGTAACAAATGATGGCGATACCGAGACAGAAGACGGTACCAGCTTTGCATCGCCGATTACGGCTGGCATAGCTGCGCTGATATTGGAGTATTACCCCAATCTGAGTGCACGACAGATCAAGGCAGCCATCCTGCAGTCTGCCAAACCGCTGACCGGTTTGATGGTCAGTCTGCCTGGTGATAAAGACAAAAAGGTAGATTTTACTACACTAAGCAGAACCGGTGGTGTTGTAAATGCCTATGATGCTTTGGTGGCTGCCTCCAAAATGAAGGGAGAGCGTAAGGTAAGTAATGTGAGAAATTTGGATAGCGACAGGAAATAGGCTTGTTAGGTGTTTTCTCTAAAAAAGACATACCCCCTCATTTATGACATTGCTAAAGCGGTGACCTTTACTTCCTCTCTAGAGAAAGAAAGTTATTGGCATTGCAACTTACAGCAACTGTAATAGAGAGGCCTTTATTTAATAAGACTCCCCTTTGCAGAGATACATATTTTTGGCTCGCGGATGCTAACAAAAGAAGAAACCCCGGCAGATGCTTCTGCCGGGGTTCTTCTTTTTTATCAATTCATTTGTCGTTTGTTAGAATGCGCCGCCGCCGCCTCCAAAGCCGCCGCCTCCACCACCGAAGCCTCCACCACCGCGGCCTTCGCGATTGCGACGACCACCGCCGCCGCCGCCAGGGAAGCCATTGTCTGGAGCCTTGCCCGCAAACTTTTGCAGACGGATGTTTAAGGTAAGCAGGAAGTAACGGCCAAGTCGGTTAACACTGGTTTCGGTAGAGCCGCCGTTAGCACCAGGGGTTAAAGAATAACCGGCATTTTGGTTAAACACATCATTCACCGTTGCGCGTAGTGTAGCCATGTTGTTTTTCAGGAAACGGCGTTCCACATACACGGCCAGCAGGTTAGGGTTAGTTACTTTTTGCGTATAGCCGTAGTTGAATACCTTGCTATAATCATAGCTCAGGGTCCAGTCTTTCCAGAAATAATTTTTACCGTTCAGGCCAATGGTAAACGCGCGCACGTCTGAGCTGGCCTGGGTTAACGCGGTTTTAACTGAGTTATCAACCTTGGTAATAGAATAACCTAATTGCAGGCGGCTATCAATTACATCCGTAATATCTGTACGAAAACTGATGTTGGGCGTAAAGGTTAATGACTTGGCAATGTTCTTCTGAGTTGTTTCCCGGAAGTTAGCGATGCCGATAGAATCGACAGCGGTAAGATAGCCAATGCCATTGATATAATTGATGTTGCCATTCAATGCAACGGTGTATTTACGTGCTTCCCACGGTTTTGCATAAGTAAACTGGAAATTGCCGGTGTAATAACCATTGGCATTTAAATAGGTTGAGGTGATGGTATTTTGCAGTCGGGGGTTTGGACTATAATAGGTTGGATAGGTAATAGAATTAGTAACAATCTTATTATCTGTTTTAGTAATATTCAGATTGAAGAACATTACGTCACCAGTCTGAAAACTGAATTGATTATACCTGATCTGGATGTTGTGGTTAAACTCAGGACTCAGATTGGCGTTACCAATTACCGGATAAGATGCGTTAGAAAAATCATACACCGGTTGCAACTGACTGAATGTTGGTTGATTGCTGGAGCCGTTGTAGTTAGCACTGAATGATTGACTACGCGAGAAGTTGTAAATAAAGCGAGCGGTAGGTATCCAGTTAAATGTGTTTTTGGTAGTAGGCGGGGCTAGCAAAGATGAGCCTTCAAGCGTAGCTGGTTGTACGGCTAAACCTAAAGTGTAGTTATACTTTTGCTCAATAAAACGATAGTTTAAGCCGAAGCGATTGGTAGTAAAATTATATGCGTAGCTATTGCTGGCGTCATTCCAACGGACATAAGATGGGCCGGTGCTTAACGTATCAGTTAACTTATCGCTGGTAGTGTGCGAGTGACTATAGGTATAGTTAGCCTCTAAAAATGAACGTTTGCTTAATGGTTCAATATACGAGAATTGGCTGCTGATGCTGTTGGATAAGCTTCCATTACTGATCAGCTGATTTACGGGCGCACTACGAGGACCAGCAATATAGTTATAGATCGGGTTTTGATCAGCATCGCTATGGCTGGTGCTGGCATTAATAAACACACTAAAATTGCGGCCGCTACCATTAAATCTGTGGTTATACAGGATAGCTGCGCCGTAAGTTGGCGATGTAGAAATGCTATTAAACGCAGTTGATGTATAGTGAGTGTTTTGCGTGCTGCCGTTAGTAATATTATTCTTATTTACCTCATCACTATAGTTGGTGATGGTTTTAGCATAAGAGAAGGTAGGGGTGATTTTCAGATAGTTAATGGTATCTGGTTTCCACTCCATATTCCAGGTAACGCGATGGTTAATGCTTTCGGTTTTGTCGTTACTTGCCTGGTTATTGATAACAGAAGTACTGGAGTTATAGGATTCTTGCTTAGTACTGCTGATGGTATTGGTAGTATTATCTGCCACACTATAGCTGCCGTATACAGACCATTTACCCCACTGATCGCGGTAGTTAATACCACCGGCATGCATAGCGGTAATACCGTTCTGGGTAGATACGCCGGCATTGCCACCGCCACCGCCGCGGGCTGCATTACCACGACCGCCGCCACCGCCGCCGCCGAAGCCACCACCGCCGCCGCCAAAGTTGAAGGTGCGGGCATTGGTGTTGTTAAGGTTACCGAGCAGGAACAACTGCTGATCGCCTTTAAACTTAAATGCGTTTACCAAGCCGCTGTATCGGGTATCATTAGTTTCGGGCGCAGGCAAAGCATCCCGGCCGGCACCGCCGGTCATATTGGCCGAGTAGCCATAGTTTTTATCTTTACGGATGGTGATGTTCATGATCTGGTTGGGCTCGCCGGTTTTGATGCCGGTAAGGTTGGCCTGATCGCCGTAATCATCAATCATCTGGATGTTTTCCACCACGTCTGCAGGCAGGTTTTTGGTGATACTTTGTAAGTCGCCACCAAAAACGTCTTTACCGTTAATGCGCACTTTGGTAATTTGTTTACCCTTGGTGCTCACGTTGCCATCGGCATCCACATCAACACCCGGTAGTTTTTTTACCAGGTCTTCAACCGGGGCATTATCACGCACTTTGTAGGCTGCTGCGCTGTATTGAGTGGTGTCTTCTTTTAACACAACGGGGTTGATGCCCACAATGGTTACGCCGCTCAGCATTTTTGAGGTGGTTTTTAATATTACCGCGCCTACGTTAAGCGGTTTATCATCATTAGCAAAAGTGAAATGTTTGATAACGCCCTGGTAGCCGATAGAACTAATAGTGAGGGTGATTTTGTTGGCTTTTATGCCGGCAAAAGTAAATTTGCCATCAATACCGGTAACGCGTACGGTGCTATCTCCCAGGTCTGTTTTTAGTTTAACGCTAGCTCCCGGCACCGTCATTTTGGTGGTATCGATGATCGATCCCGTTATGTCATGTGCGTTTTGCGCCCTTGCCAGGCCACAAAAAAATAATACGATAATTACTAATAGGTTTAAATGTTTCATCTTGGTTTATATGAGCCCGATAGATGTTAAGAGGCTTATTTTTAAGCTGTAAAAACACCTGTCGGCCTGCAAAAGTTCAATTTCTTTGCCGCAAATATTAAATATTCATAGCATTGTTACACATAGATATAAAAAAAGCCGGACTGGCCGGCTTTGTAATAGAAATATTAAGCGTTTATTGGGTGAGTTGCAACGCATTTTTTACCTGGTTATAATCACTGAGATTTAAACCTGGATGTGTAACCGATAAGGTGGTAAGTGAGCTGCCGGAAATAAGTACTACCCTGAAATCCAGACCATTAGAGTTGAAATTCGCTTTTACGTTGATGTACCCAACGCCATAGTCAGACAGGCGCAGGCTGCGGTCATCCTCTGTATAAGGCAGGGCATACCAGGTGGTGGTGCCTGTGCTTCTAAAGTACACCAATATGGCTCCTTTATCAACAATATCTTGCGTAATGGCTGCAATATTAAAACGGGTAACGCCGGTAAGGGTAACAGATTGGTTAAGTAACAGGTAGCTGCTGGCTCCTGATCCTGCTGCGCCTGTGGCTCCTGTCGCGCCGGTGGCCCCGGTTGATCCTTGAGGACCGCCCGCGGGCCCTGTAGCCCCGGTGGCTCCGGTGGAGCCCGTAGCGCCGGTGCTGCCGGTAAGGCCTGTTGCTCCAGTGGCGCCGGTAACACCGGTTAACCCGGTTGCGCCTGTAACGCCAGTGGCTCCGGTGCTACCCGTTGCTCCTGTAGAACCATTGGCGCCTTGTGGGCCGCCGGGCCCTGTGGCCCCGGTAGAGCCGGCAACGCCAGTTGCGCCGGTATCGCCTTTATCGCCCTTGTCTCCTTTTTTGCAGCCGGCCCAAATGCCAACAGCAAGCAAGGTAATCAGCAAAACGTACCTGTATAGTTTCCTCATAAACACAAATATCTATTTAAAACAATTGATTAACAAGTTTATAAACGGTTACAAACAGAGGCTGGAGTTTGTTGATAGCAGGTAGTAATAATTAACATTTGTGAGAGAAAAAGTTAATAATAGTCCAATTATGTATACCAATATGTATACCTGATCTAAAGTAAAATAGCTTATATTAGATATCCGTTGCACACAGGTAGTTGCTTATAGGTAAACCAAAGTTATAGTTGCATATTGTACTGCTTGATGTTGCAATAAATGTATCTTGTTGGTTATTAACATCTTTTATTAACATGGGTTTATAAGTCTGTTAATAATAAGAAAACAAACCCTTTAATAGTTTCGTTAAAGTTAACAAATCATCTAGTTTATGAGCAATATCAGGGCATCTTTATACTCCAAGGTTCATCAATGGATTGATGGAATCGGGTTCAGGCTCAATTCTTCCACGGTAGATCGTAAAAGTAATATTATCATCAACCATTATTTTTACGAAACCTTCAATTTTTTTGAGAAGGAAAAGAAAGGGGAGCCAGAAAAATCAAAGTTTCTTTGCTTCGATACCTACGGCGAAAAAATAAAAGTGAAATCGTTGCTTGATCTGGAGACCGCTTTTTTTGAAAACATCAGCCAGCTTAAATAACAGCTTATACGCGGCGTTTTAGCGTGAGGATGATACGCAGATTCTCTTTTCCGCGGCTCACATATAACAATAAGCTCCGGCCGTCCCTGGAGCGGAACAAGTTATCTATGTCCTCAATGCTCATTTTATCTACCGGCTTAAAGTTGATGGCGGTAATTTCATCATTCTTTTGCAGACCAACCTCGTCTGAGGCTGAGCCAGGTTCCACTCGGCCTATAATCAGGCGGTCATAATTATCGCCATCAAAATAATACTCCATCCCGCTCATATCATGCTCAAACGGATCTTTTATGCGCGATGTGGATTTCAGATACATGGCATTATTGGTATAATCAAATACTACCGTAAAGCGCTTTAGTATGCCCAAGCCAATATTACCATCCCGTTGTACAATATGTATCTGTTTGCGCAGGTAATTCATATCGGGGAAAGATGTGAGCACATCTTTTAGCTTTTTGTTACCGAGATCAAACTCCGGCACCCGGCTCACAAAGCCTGATACCGGCCCGGTGAGGCCCACGCCCAGATTAGCCACAATGAAATTTTGCGGCAAGCCATTTTGCTGTAGCATGTTTTCTAACGAGAGCGGGTGCCCTGCGCCAATATCTACCACCATTTTAGCATTAATTTTTTTGCCATCGGGCAGTTTGATGCTGG
>Ga0153918_1000536_pt1 | contig 17893 bp, 16 predicted proteins | sample TSFL002MetaG_FD_104687 | JGI IMG/M metagenome (GOLD analysis project Ga0153918, IMG submission 104687) | Attine ant fungus gardens microbial communities from Florida, USA - TSFL002 MetaG | ecosystem: Host-associated > Fungi > Mycelium > Unclassified | place: USA: Florida, Paynes Creek Historic... | reverse complement strand
CCGGGATGTTCAGCAGGATCGAGCTGATCCGGCCGCCGTATTCGCAACCCAGGTACACCGCGGCCAGCAGGATCAGCGCCGACTCCGGTGGCAGGCCCAGGGCAAAGGCGATCGGGATCAGCAGGGCCACGCCGTTGATCGGGCCCAGGCCCGGCAGCAGGCCGACCACGGTGCCAATCAGCGTGCCCGACAGGGCGGTGACCAGGTTGTAAGGGGACAGGGCGACGCCGAAGCCCTGGCCCAGGTAGCTCAAGGTATCCATGTGTCAGTTCTCCAGTACGCTCAGCAGGCCGAGGGGCAGGGGTACGTCCATGACGCGGTCGAACAGCCAGTAGAGGAACACGCTCATGCCCACCACCACGAGGGTGCTGTTCAACCAGCGGCCGCCATACAGGCGCGCCATGGGGATGCCGACCAGGATGGCGCTGAGGATGAAGCCCAGGGCTTCAAAGGTCGCGGCGAAGATGATCAGCAGGCCGACGCAGGCGGTGATCTTGATCAGGGTTTCGCGGTCGAGCGCCGGCTCGTCGTCCTTGCGCACGATAGGCGTGGGGCGGATGGCCAGGTACAGCAAGCCCAGGCTCATCAGGCCGAGCATCAGCAACGGGTAGGCGCGTGGCCCCACCGGTTCGTAGGAAAACGCGGCCTGGTAAGGCCAGGCCATCACGGCCAGGGCGGCGCACACCGCCAGCAGGGCCAGGGCGAAGATGCGTTGCAGGATCATTGGCAAATCCTCGTTGTTTACGGCACGACGCGGACCCCGTGGGAGCGGGCATGCCCGCTCCCACGGGGTTCGGTGAAAGATCGGGGGGCTTACTGGATCAGGCCGAATTCCTTGGCCAGTGCCTTGTACTCGGTCACCTGCTTCTTCACATAACCGTCCAGCTCCGCGCCGGTCATGGCGAACGGGAACAGTTCGCGCTGGTCACGCAGCTTGGCGAAGTCTTCCGAGGCGAGCATCTTGTCGAACGAGTCCTTCCACCAGGCGTAGTCTTCGTCGCTCACCTTCGGCCCCAGGTAGAAGCCGCGCACCACCGGCCAGACGATGTCGTAGCCCTGTTCCTTGGCGGTGGGGATATCTTTCATTTCCGGCTCGTCCAGGCGATGTTCCGAGAACACCGCGAGGATGCGCATGTTGCCGCTCTGAATGTGCGGCATGGAGTCGGAGATGTCGGTAGAGCCAACCTGGATATGCCCACCCAGCAGCGCGGTGGCGATTTCGCCGCCGCCTTCCAGGGCCACGTAGCGCAGGTCACGCGGGTTGATGCCGGCGGCCTTGGCGATGAGTGCGGTCTGCATCCAGTCCTGGCTGCCGACGGTGCCGCCGGAGCCGATCACCACCTTGCTCGGGTCCGCCTTCAATGCAGCGACCAGGTCATCGAGGGTCTTGTACGGCGAATCACTCTTGACTGCGATCGCGCCGTAGCTGGTGCCGACCGCGGCCAGCCATTTCACCGCGTTCTCGTCGAAACGGCCGAACTTGCCTTGGGCCAGGTTCAGCAGCGAACCACTGGACCAGGCCACCAGGGTGCCAGCGTCGGCCGGGCGCTGGGCGACCACGGCGTTGTAGGCGACTGCACCGACACCGCCTGGCATATAGGTCACCCGCATCGGCTTGCTGAGGATCTTCTCTTCCACCAGGGCGCTCTGCACCAGTTTGCAGGTCAGGTCGAAGCCACCGCCGGGCGAGGCCGGGGCGATGCATTCAGGGCGTTTCGGTTCGGCGGCGATTGCATTGCCGGCCAACAGCAGGCAGCCGGTGGCGAGGACGAGGCGGCGCAGTGAAAAGTTCATCGAATGTCTCCGTGAGCGTTTTTGTTTTGGGTTACCGCAGGGGTTACCAGAGCGCTACGCTGTAGCTCACCAGCAGCCGCACTTCGTCCGCATCGCGAGCGAAGTTGGAGCGGAAGGTGGCGTTGCGCAGGCGCACGGCGACGTTCTTCAACGGGCCGCTTTGTACCACGTACTTCAGTTCGGTGTTGCGCTCCCACTCCTTGCCCTCGCCACCGGCGGCACGGCTGACGTTGTCGCCATTGATGTAGCGGGTCATGAAGGTCAGGCCGGGGACGCCGAGGGCGGCGAAGTTGTAGTCGTAGCGCGCTTGCCACGAGCGTTCGTCGGCGCCGGCGAAATCGTTGATCTGGACGAAGTTGACCAGGTACGGGTCGGCGCCATCGATGTAGGGGAAGGCGCTGTCACCCGACAGCTGCTGCCAGGCGGCGCTGACCTTGTGCCCGCCCAGGCTGTAGCTGAGCAGGGTGTTGAACGTGGTGTTGTCGATCCGCCCGGCCTTCGCCGCGCCAGCATCGTCGCTGATCGCCAGGCGCACGTCGGCGCCGAAGGTGCCCGGGCCCCAGGGTTGGGTGGCGAGCATGCCGATGAAGTGCTGGCGGTAGATGTCGTCGAGCTGGGCGAAGTGGTAGCTGCCGGTGATGCGGTCGGTAAATTTGTAGTCCAGGCCGGCCAGGTCGAGGTTGTCGGCACTGAAGGTACCGCCGAAACGGCCATTCTTGTTGTTGAGGGCCAGGTCTTCCCAGTTGGTGTCGTTGCGGTCCTTGGCCTTGTCCAGGCGCCCGCCGGTGAAGGTCAGGCCCTTGATTTCCTGGGAGGTCAGCAAGCCACCCTCGAAGGTTTGCGGCAGGATGCGACCATCATTGGGCTGCAGGGTCGGCAGTTCAGGGATCAGGGTACCGATCTTCAGCTCGGTCTTCGACACTTTCACCTTGCCGGTCAGGCCGAGCTTGGAATACTCGTCGGCGGCCTTGCCGTCATCGTGGGTCGGCAGCAGGCCGGTGTCGGTGCGGTCGGGGCTGGAGTCGAGCTTGATGCCCATCATGCCCAGCGCATCCAGGCCGAAACCCACGGTGCCATCGGTGTAGCCGGACTCGAAGTTGAGCATGAAGCCCTGGGCCCACTCGTCGCGCTTGGATTGTTGCGCGCTGGTGCCATCGCGGAAGTCGCGGTTGAAGTACATGTTGCGGGTTTCGAAGGTCGCCGTGCTGTCTTCGAAGAAGGCGGCCTGGCTCAACGGGGCGACACCGGCAAGTGCAAGGGCACTGGCGATGGCAGAAGGACGTGCGGACAGGGAACGGCTAGGCGCGAACGCCTGAGGCTGCGATGACAGCATCGGGATGACTCCGTTTTTTTGTTCTTATTCGTTGCACCTTGCTGGTGCTTTTTTCGGCGCGTGGGGCGACCGTGGTGCGATGCTAGGTAATGAACCTTTCGCTAACCTTTCAGCGCGAAAGGTTTGTTCCGAGGGGCTTCACAGGCTTGCCGACAGCGGTACACTCCGCGCCACCGCCCACCCGAGCAGGGAGAATCCGATGCGTGTGCTGTTGGTCGAAGACCATCTGCAACTGGCCGAAAGCGTGGCCCAGGCCCTGAAGAGCCAAGGCCTGACCGTGGATGTATTGCACGATGGCGTGGCTGCCGACCTGGCCTTGGCCAGCGAGGAATATGCCGTTGCCGTGCTCGACGTGGGCCTGCCGCGGATGGACGGATTCGAGGTGCTGGCGCGCCTGCGTGGCCGTGGCAAGACGCTGCCGGTGCTGATGCTCACCGCGCGCAGCGATGTGAAGGACCGTGTGCATGGCCTGAACCTTGGCGCCGATGATTACCTGGCCAAGCCTTTTGAACTGACCGAACTTGAAGCGCGGGTAAAGGCGCTGCTCAGGCGAAGTGTGCTGGGGGGCGAACGCCAGCAGCGCTGCGGGCCGCTGGTCTATGACCTTGACACCCGTCGCTTCAGCCTCGGCGAGGACAACCTGACCCTGACCTCGCGCGAGCAGAGCGTGCTGGAGGCTTTGATCGCCCGCCCGGGCCGGGTGATGAGCAAGGAACAGCTGGCCGCCCAGGTATTCGGCCTGGATGAAGAAGCAAGCCCTGATGCCATCGAAATCTACATCCATCGCCTGCGCAAGAAGCTCGACGGCCACTCGGTCGCCATCGTCACCTTCCGTGGCCTGGGTTACCTGCTCGAGCACCGCGATGCGTGACAACGGCAGCCTGCGCGGGCGGCTGCTGGGCAACCTGGCACTGCTGCTGGTGGTGCTGATGCTGGCCAGCGGCCTTAGCGCCTACTGGAACGGTCGCGAAGCAGCCGATACCGCGTATGACCGCACCTTGCTGGCTTCGGCGCGGACCATCGCTGCCGGGCTGTCCCAGCGTGACGGCAGCCTGAGCGCCGATGTGCCCTACGTGGCGCTGGACACTTTCGCCTACGACAGCGCCGGGCGTATCTACTACCAGGTTCTGGACATCAATCAGAAGCTGATTTCCGGTTACGAGCACTTGCCGCCACCGCCGCCCGGCACGCCGCGCACTGACGACTACCCGGCGCTGGCGCGCTTCTACGACGCCACCTACCTTGGCCAGGATGTGCGAGTGGTCAGCCTGCTGAAGGCGGTGAGCGAGCCGAACATGAACGGCATGGCGGAAATCCGCGTGGCCGAGACCGAAGAGGCGCGGGTGCGCATGGCCCGTGGGTTGATGACCGATACCCTGCTGCGTCTGGGTATGCTGGCGCTGGGCGCGCTGGTCATGGTGGGGTTCGCGGTCAGCGCGGCACTTCGCCCGCTCGAGCGCCTGCGTACAGCGGTAGAGGAGCGTCAGCCGGATGACCTGCGGGCGTTGCCGGTGGTCCAGGTGCAGCGTGAGCTGGGGCCACTGGTGCGTGCCTTGAACCACTTCACCGAGCGGTTGCGCGGGCAGTTCGAACGCCAGGCACAATTCATTGCCGAGGCTGCCCACGAGCTGCGCACGCCGCTGGCGGCACTGAAGGCGCGGGTCGAGCTGGGGTTGCGTTCGCAACAGCCCGAAGAATGGCGGCAGACCCTGGAGTCGGCTGCACAAGGCACTGACCGCCTGACTCATCTGGCCAATCAGTTACTGTCGCTGGCGCGGGTCGAGAATGGTGCCCGGGCGATTGCCGAAGGCGGTGCCCAGCGCCTGGACCTGAGCCAGCTGGCCCGTGAATTGGGCATGGCCATGGCGCCACTGGCCTACAACCGGGGCGTCGCCTTGGCCCTGGAGGCCGAGGCGCCGGTGTGGTTGAAGGGCGAGCCGACGCTGCTCAACGAGCTGCTCAGCAACCTGGTCGACAATGCGCTGGCGCATACCCCGGCGGGTGGCAATGTGATCTTGCGGGTGCTGGCGCCGGCAGTGCTGGAGGTCGAGGATGATGGGCCGGGCATTCCCGAAGCGGAGCGTGAGCGGGTGTTCGAGCGCTTCTATCGAAGGGGCGTGCAGGGCAGTGGACTGGGGTTGGCCATTGTCGGCGAGATCTGCAGGGCGCACCTGGCTCAGATCAGCCTGCATGATGGCGAAAAGGGCGGGTTGAAGGTGCGGGTGAGTTTCATCGCCGACTGATCTGTTGCCTGTGCTGGCCCCTTCGCGTCGAACCGCCGCGAAGGGGCCGGTACTGGCAGCACCCGTCAGCGCAGCATGCTCCGCGCTTCCAGCAACTCGGCAACCTCCAGTTCGGTGCCAAACGGCAGCCCAAGATGGCGATAAGCAGGCAACGCCGCCAACGGCCGGCTGCGCGCGCGCTGGCTCAGGCACCTGGCGATCTGCACCACGTCGATGTAGTCCACCTTGTCGGTGCGCCGGTCCAGGTCCTGGACCTGGCTCGGCAGGTTAACCAGCTGCTCGGGAAACTCCCACGAAGAGAGGATCTTGTCGCCCAGTACTGGCTGGATCTGCTCGATCACATAATGCAGGCAGACCGGGTCGGAAAGCAGTTCGTTGTGTTCTTCGGCGTAGATCAGCACCGGGAGTGCACCGATCTGGTTGACCAGCCCACCGAGTGTTGCCTGGTCGGGTTTCAGTTGGGTGAAGCGGCGGCAGATTTCGTAGCTGATGCCGGCAACTTCAAGGCTGTTCGACCAGATGTCGCGCAGTTTCTGCTCAACCGCCGGCGAGCGGGCATGGAAGATCTGTTCGATCACCAGGCCGATGGCCAGGTTGCAGCTGTAGTTGATGCCCATGCGGGTGATTGCCGTGTGCAAGTCGGTGACTTCGACCGCTGCACGCAACAGCGGGCTGTTGACCACCTTGATCAGGCGCGCCGACAGGGCGGCATCACGGCCGATCACCTTGCTCAGGGCGGCGACGCTGATCTCGCTGTCTTCGGCGGCCTCGCGAATGCTCAGGGCTACCTCGGGCAGGGTTGGCAGGACCAGGTCATCGTTGTCGATGGCAGCCAGCAACTGCGCTTGAACCATCTCGGCCAGCTTGTTCATGAACGTCTCAACGGCAAGGGTGGTGCACTGTTCAGCGCTGGATTTCCTGATCGCGGTCCAGCTCGTACGGCAGGCTCAACACCTGCAGACGAGGGCCTTCGAGGCTGCCCAGGTGCAGGTTGTCGTCCTCCACCGACTCGGCGCTGAGCACGGCAAGCAGCTCGCAACCTTGCCCGGTGCTGGCGGCCAGCACGACCTCGCCAACTGACGAGCCATGGGTCGGCGAGAAGATTTCCGTCCCCGGAGCGGGAATAGCCTGCTGCTCAAGTGCCAGCCGGTACTGGCGGCGCTTGAGCTTGCCCAGGTACTGCATGCGCGCGACGATTTCCTGGCCGGTGTAGCAGCCCTTCTTGAAGCTCACGCCATCAACGGCCTGCAGGTTGATCATTTGCGGGATGAACAGCTCACGGGTCGGGCCCATGACCTGGCCGATACCGGCGCGCACCTGCCCGAGCAGCCAGTCGTTGAGGCTGCCTTGCGGCAATGCGGCTGCCAGCTGTTGGCGAACGCTGTCGGCCTGGGCTGCCGGTACCCAAAGTTCGGCACGGTCGGCGGAGACGGCAATAGCGATCAGGCCATCATGGCGAACGGTGCTACCCGCCGCTGGCGGAAGGTCCAGCCCCAGTGCCTGCAGCGCAGCGCTGCCACCTTGCAGGCCGAAGCGTGCCCAGGCTGCGCTTTCATCAGTGAGCGTGGCCTTGGAAAAGACGGCGTACTTCTTCAGGTCGGCCAGTTGTGGCTCCAGCAACTCGCTGGCCATGGCCAGCAGGTAACCGTTGCCCTCGGGCAGGATGCGGAAGCTGGACTGCATGCGCCCCTTGACCATGCAGCGCGCGCCAAGGCTGGCGTGCTCGAGGCTGAGGTAGTTGATGTTGCAGGTCAGCTGGCCCTGCAGGAACTTGCCGGCGTCGGAGCCGCGGACGGCGAGGATGCCCTCGTGGGACAAGGGGCTGAAGAAAGCGGAATCGGCCATGGGTCATCGCGGTGGCTAAAGACTGGCGGCCATCATAGAACGCCAGTAACAAAATAGGTAGGTGACTAGACCAACGCCCTGTGCCGCTTCGTTCACTGCGCGGTATACTGCGCGACCATTCGAGGAGGGCCCCATGGTCGAACAAACTGAACTCAACCGGCTTTTCTGGCACAGCCGCCGCGGCATGCTGGAACTGGACGTACTGCTGGTGCCATTCACCCAGGAGGTCTACCCGACCCTGAGCGAAGCCGACCGCGAACTTTATGTCCGTCTGTTGAGCTGTGAAGATCAGGACATGTTCGGCTGGTTCATGGAGCGCACCGAGTCGGAAGACCCGGAGCTGCAGCGCATGGTCCGTATCATTCTGGATCGTGTCCAGCCCAAGTGAGTGTTTCCAGTGTCGTTGGCAGGGCTCACGCCTGTTGCTGGCGGCCTACCTGGGTTGCCAGGTGCTGGCGCTACCGGTCTTGTGGCTGAGCGCGCTGCCCTGGTGGCTCGGCTTTTGTATGCTTGCTGCTTGTATCGCCCACGCTCGCTGGGTGATTCCCCGGCGCATTCTGCTGACTGATCCCCGTGCCGTTACCGGTTTGCGCCGCGATGCGTCGGGCTGGCACGTTTTCAGCCGGGCGCTGGGCTGGCAGCCGGTGGCCTTGTGTCGGGACAGCGTGGCGCTGCCGGGGCTGGTGGTGTTGCGGTTCGTCAGGGCAGGGCACTGGCTTGGCGAGAGCCAGTGCGTGCCACGGGACGCCTTGGACGCTGACCAGCACCGACGTTTGCGGGTGAGGCTGAAATTCAGCCGGCGCAGGTTCGACGCCTTGTTCAGGCCGGGCTGAGGATGGTGTCCTTGGCCTCGGGCAGCATCGCCGGGTAATCCAGGGTGTAGTGCAGCCCGCGGCTTTCCTTGCGCTGCATTGCCGAGCGAATCATCAGCTCGGCTACCTGGGCCAGGTTGCGCAGTTCGATCAGGTCGCGGCTGACCTTGTAGTTGCTGTAGAACTCGTCGATCTCGTCGAGCAGCAGGCGAACCCGGTGCTCGGCGCGCTGCAGGCGCTTGCTGGTGCGCACGATACCCACGTAGTCCCACATGAAGCGCCGCAGCTCGTCCCAGTTGTGCGCGATGATCACGTCTTCGTCGGAGTCGGTGACCTGGCTGGCATCCCAGCAGGGCAGGGCCCTGGGCATGGCGATCTGATCCAGGTGCGCCTCGATGTCCGCCGCTGCGGCACGGCCATAGACAAAGCACTCCAGCAGCGAGTTGCTGGCCATGCGGTTGGCACCGTGCAGGCCGGTGAAGCTGGTTTCGCCGATGGCGTACAGGCCAGGGACATCGGTATGGCCACGATCATCGACCATGACCCCGCCACAAGTGTAATGGGCCGCCGGCACCACCGGGATCGGCTGACGGGTGATGTCGATGCCGAAGCCCAGGCAGCGCTCATATACGGTGGGGAAGTGGCCCTTGATGAAATCCGCCGGCTTGTGGGTGATGTCCAGGTAGACACAGTCGACGCCCAACCGCTTCATTTCGTGGTCGATGGCGCGGGCGACGATATCGCGCGGTGCCAGTTCTTCACGCGGGTCGAAGCGCGGCATGAAACGCTCGCCATTGGGCAGGCGCAGCAGCGCACCTTCGCCACGCAAGGCTTCGGTAATCAGGAAGCTCTTGGCCTGGGGGTGGTACAGGCAGGTCGGGTGGAACTGGTTGAACTCCAGGTTCGCCACCCGACAGCCGGCGCGCCAGGCCATGGCAATGCCATCGCCGCAGGCGCCGTCAGGGTTGCTGGTATAAAGGTAGACCTTGGCTGCGCCCCCCGTGGCAAGCACGGTGAAGCGCGCGCCGAAGGTGTCGACTTCTCCGCTGCTGCGGTTCAGTACGTAAGCCCCCAGGCAGCGATCACCCGCCAGGCCCAGGCGGCGCTCGGTGATCAGGTCGACCGCCACGCGCTGCTCCAGCAGCTCGATGTTCGGGCGCTTGCGGGCTTGCTCCAGCAGCGTGGTGAAAATCGCCGCGCCGGTGGCGTCGGCAGCATGGATGATGCGTCGGTGGCTGTGGCCGCCTTCTCGGGTCAAGTGGAATTCGAAACCGCCATCATCGACGCTGTAGTGTTCGTCTCGGGTAAACGGTACACCCTGCTCGATCAGCCATTCGATGGCTTCGCGGCTGTGCTCGACGGTGAAGCGCACAGCCTCCTCGTGGCACAGGCCGCCACCGGCATTGAGCGTATCTTCGACATGCGACTGCACGGTGTCGGTGTCGTCAAGTACGGCGGCGACCCCGCCCTGGGCCCAGAAGGTCGAGCCGTTGGCCAGGTCGCCCTTGCTCAGCACCGCAATGCGCAGATGGCCGGGGAGGTTCAGTGCCAGGCTGAGACCGGCTGCGCCGCTGCCGATCACCAGGACATCATGTTGGAATTGTTGGCTCATGTCGGGACACTAGTAATCTTTGGAAAGGGCGCGGCACAATAGTCACGTGCAGATGGCAATGTGAAACTATCGTGAATACTGGCCGGGGTGCCTTTATAGCAGCCTGCGGTAGCCAATTTCCATGCCACTACGGACGTTGCGTCAATCTTTGTGGGAACTTTCCGATACGGCCGGAAATCCTATGAAGGCTGCCCGCACGCCATAATTGCCGCGGCGACGCGGGGCGGCAGCTCTATACGGGCTGACACCTGCGTATTCGAATCCTGATTATCGACGCAGCGGGCCGTGACCGTGCCGCGTCTTCCGTGCGAGCCGACCAAGGGCCGCAGGAAACTTGCTTGGAGGGGAGAACTTTTGCGCAAAGCCCGAGTCTATGGTTGCAAGCCTGAACAAAGGCTGTGGCAACGCTCCTTCGAGTTCACTGAGGAGTGTTCATGCTAACCCAGGAAGAGGATCAGCAGCTTGTCGAGCGCGTGCAGCGCGGAGACAGGCGAGCGTTCGATCTGTTGGTGCTGAAGTATCAGCACAAGATTCTAGGGTTGATCGTGCGGTTCGTTCACGACACCCACGAGGCCCAGGATGTGGCGCAGGAAGCCTTTATCAAGGCCTACCGTGCGCTTGGCAATTTCCGCGGTGACAGTGCGTTTTATACCTGGCTGTACCGCATCGCCATCAACACGGCGAAGAACTACCTGGTGTCCCGTGGAAGACGGCCACCAGACAGCGATGTGAGCTCCGAGGATGCGGAGTTTTACGACGGCGATCATGGTCTCAAGGATCTCGAGTCCCCAGAGCGCTCGTTGTTGCGGGATGAAATCGAAGGCACTGTCCATCGCACCATCCAGCAACTGCCCGAAGATCTGCGTACGGCATTGACCCTGCGTGAGTTCGACGGGTTGAGTTACGAAGACATTGCCAGCGTCATGCAATGTCCGGTGGGTACCGTGCGCTCTCGAATCTTCCGCGCTCGGGAGGCCATAGACAAAGCCCTGCAGCCGTTGTTGCAGGAAACCTGAGACAGCGGCGACAGCCAAGAGAGGAACCGCCATGAGTCGTGAAGCTTTGCAGGAATCGCTGTCCGCGGTTATGGATAACGAAGCGGACGAACTGGAATTACGTCGGGTGTTGAATGCCGTCGACGATTCCGAAACCCGTGCCACCTGGTCGCGTTACCAGGTAGCCCGCGCAGCGATGCACAAGGAGCTGTTGCTGCCAAAGCTGGATATCGCCTCGGCGGTCTCCGCCGCGCTGGCTGATGAAGCCGTGCCGGCCAAGGTCAAGCAGGGCCCATGGCGCAGCCTTGGCCGCCTGGCCGTCGCTGCCTCGGTCACCGTAGCGGTGCTGGCGGGTGTGCGCATGTACAACCAGGACGAGATCACCGGCGCCGAGCTGGCTGCCCAGCAGCCTGCGCAGCAAGGCCTGAGCATGCCACAAAGTCAGGGCCCGGCTGTTTTGGCAGGCTATAGTGAAAGCAGTGAGCAACCGACCGGGCCGATGGCCAACGGCGTGCTGCAGAACCAGGCCGGCTGGGATCAGCGTCTGCCAGGCTATCTGCGCCAGCATGCGCAGGAATCCGCGCTCAAGGGCACTGAAACCGCATTGCCGTACGCCCGCGCCGCCAGCCTGGAAAACCGCTAAGTAAGGAGGATCATGCGCGCGCTACCTCTCCTGTCGCTGCTGTTAGGCAGCTGCATGACGGTGCCAGCGTTGGCAGCCAACTCCTCGCCCGAGGCGAGCGAATGGTTGAACAAGCTGGCACAGGCCGAGCAAAAACAGAGCTACCAAGGCTCCTTCGTCTACGAACGTAACGGCAGCTTCTCTTCCCACGATATCTGGCATCGCGTTCAGGACGGCAAGGTCAGTGAGCGGCTTCTGCAGCTCGATGGCTCCGCCCAGGAAATCGTGCGCGTGGACGGTAAGGTGCAGTGCGTCAGTGGTGCCTTGGCAAGCGGGGTGGGCAACCCTCCCGATTCTGCGCAGCGCTCGCTCGATCCTTTGAAACTGATGAGCTGGTATGACCTCAGTGTGGCGGGCAAGTCTCGGGTTGCTGACCGTGACGCGGTGATTGTCACGCTGACACCGCGGGACCAGCACCGCTACGCATTCGAACTCCATCTGGACCGCCGTACCGGCTTGCCGCTGCGCTCATTGATGCTCAATGACAAAGGGCAGCTGCTCGAGCGCTTCCAGATGACCCGCCTGGACACCGACGACTTGCCTACCGACCAGGAGCTGCAAGCCAGCGCTGCGTGCAAGCCTGTCGAGCATGTGGCCAGTAGCACCCGCGAGGCGGTTGGCGGTTGGCGTTCCGACTGGCTGCCGCCGGGCTTCGAACTGATCAACAGCACGGTACGCCGCGATCCGGAGCGCAACAGTTCGATCAGCAGCCTGATGTATGACGATGGCCTGGCCCGTTTCTCGGTGTTCCTCGAACCGGTGAAGGATGACGCCGGTGCCGACGTGCGCACTCAGCTTGGCCCGACCTCGGCCGTTTCCCGGCGACTGAACACGCCCAAGGGCAAGGTTCAGGTCACCGTGGTGGGCGAAATACCGCTGGGTACGGCAGAACGTATCGCGCTGTCGATGCGGCCTCAGGATGCCCAGGCGCGCCAGTGAGGGCGCGCTTTTGCGGGCCGGATCAAGGGCATTGCAAAGGCGAACGGACACGCGGCTGAAATGAAATTAAAGCATTGTCATTTGCAATCCTTCGGCAAATTTTTTATAGGTCAGGCTTCTAGGAGTCTGGCCTTTGCTGCTTTGTGCAGGGCTATTTCCAACTACCGCTCGTTGTGACGGGAGCCGTATGTCAATACCACGTTTGAAATCCTACCTAACGATGTTCGCCGCCGTGCTGATGCTCGGCCAGGTGCTCAGTGCCCAGGCCGATGAAGCCCTGCCGGACTTCACCACCCTGGTCGAGCAGGCCTCGCCGGCCGTGGTCAACATCAGCACCAAGCAGAAACTGCCGGACCGTGTCGCCTCCGGGCAGATGCCGGACCTCGAAGGCCTGCCGCCGATGTTCCGCGAGTTCTTCGAACGCAACATGCCACAGCAGCCACGTTCGCCGCGCGGTGACCGCCAGCGCGAGGCCATGTCGCTGGGCTCGGGCTTCATCATCTCCAGCGATGGTTATGTACTGACCAACAACCATGTGGTCGCCGATGCCGACGAGATCATCGTCCGCCTGTCTGACCGCAGCGAACTGCAAGCCAAGCTGATCGGCACCGATCCGCGCACCGACGTGGCCCTGCTCAAGGTCGAGGGCAAGAACCTGCCGACCGTCAAGCTGGGTGACTCCGAGAAGCTCAAGGTCGGTGAATGGGTGCTGGCCATCGGGTCGCCGTTCGGCTTCGACCACTCGGTGACCAAAGGCATCGTCAGCGCCAAGGGCCGGACCCTGCCCAACGACACCTATGTGCCGTTCATCCAGACCGACGTGGCCATCAACCCGGGTAACTCCGGTGGCCCGCTGTTCAACATGAAGGGCGAGGTGGTCGGTATCAACTCGCAGATCTTCACCCGTTCCGGTGGCTTCATGGGCTTGTCCTTTGCCATCCCGATCGACGTGGCCCTCGACGTCTCCAATCAGCTGAAGAAAGACGGCAAGGTCAGCCGTGGCTGGCTGGGCGTGGTGATCCAGGAGGTCAACAAGGACCTGGCTGAATCGTTCGGCCTCGACAAGCCGGCGGGCGCCCTGGTGGCGCAGGTGCTGGAAAACGGCCCGGCTGCCAAGGGCGGCCTGCAGGTGGGTGACGTGATCCTCAGCATGAACGGCCAGCCGATCGTCATGTCGGCCGATTTGCCGCACCTGGTCGGCAGCCTGAAGGATGGCGAGAAAGCCAAGCTCGAAATCATCCGCAACGGCAAGCGCCAGACCCTGGACGTCGCCGTCGGCCCGATGCCGGATGACGATGCCGACATCGGCGCCGGTACCGGCCCTGAAGGCGGCGCCGAGCGCAACAGCAACCGCCTGGGCGTATCCGTGTCGGACCTCACCGCCGAACAGAAGAAGACCCTTGAGCTCAAGGGTGGCGTGGTCATCAAGGAAGTTCAGGATGGCCCGGCGGCGATGATCGGTCTGCGTCCGGGCGATGTCATCAGCCACCTGAACAACCAGGCGGTGGTGTCGGCCAAGCAGTTCACTGAAATTGCCAAGGACCTGCCGAAGAACCGTTCGGTGTCGATGCGCGTGCTGCGTCAGGGCCGTGCCAGCTTTATCACCTTCAAACTCGCTGAATAAGCGGGCTGGGGGGTAGGAAAGGGCAGCTTCGGCTGCCCTTTTTCATGAAAGTTCACAATTGCAGGCACGAATGCTGTGTACAGTCCGATAGAGGAATCTCCCATATCCCAGCAGCTTAAGGTACAATTCCCGGCTATTTTTCGGCGGGCGTCCGGCTCGCAGCCTTTTCCGAGTGTTGACCCGTGAGTGATTTGAGTCATATCCGCAATTTCTCCATCATCGCCCACATCGACCATGGCAAGTCGACGCTGGCCGACCGTTTCATTCAAATGTGCGGTGGCCTGTCGGCGCGCGAAATGGAGGCCCAGGTACTGGATTCCATGGACCTGGAGCGCGAGCGCGGTATCACCATCAAGGCCCACAGCGTCACGCTCAACTACAAGGCGCAGGACGGCAAGGTCTACCAGCTGAACTTCATCGATACCCCAGGCCACGTCGACTTCACCTACGAAGTCTCGCGTTCGCTGGCGGCCTGTGAAGGTGCGCTGCTGGTGGTCGATGCCGGCCAGGGCGTCGAAGCCCAGTCGGTGGCCAACTGCTACACCGCCATCGAGCAAGGCCTGGAAGTCATGCCGGTGCTGAACAAGATGGACCTGCCCCAGGCCGACCCGGACCGCGTCAAGGACGAGATCGAGAAGATCATCGGCATCGACGCCACCGACGCCGTAGCCTGCAGCGCCAAGAGCGGCATGGGCGTGGACGAGGTGCTGGAGCGTCTGGTGCAAACTATCCCTGCGCCGGAAGGTGATATTGAAGTGCCACTGCAGGCGCTGATCATCGACTCCTGGTTCGACAACTACCTGGGCGTGGTCTCGCTGGTGCGTGTGCGCCACGGCCGCGTCAAGAAAGGTGACAAGATCCTGGTCAAGTCCACCGGCAAGGTGCACCTGGTCGACAGCGTCGGTGTGTTCACCCCGAAGCACACCCAGACCGCCGACCTGAAAGCCGGTGAAGTAGGCTTCATCATTGCCAGCATCAAGGACATTCACGGCGCGCCGGTCGGTGACACCCTGACCCTGTCCGCGACCCCCGAGGTCGAAGTGCTGCCAGGCTTCAAGAAGATCCAGCCGCAGGTGTATGCCGGTCTGTTCCCGGTCAGCTCCGACGATTTCGAGGACTTCCGCGACGCCCTGCAGAAGCTGACCCTCAACGACTCGTCCCTGCAGTACATGCCGGAAAGCTCCGACGCCCTGGGCTTCGGCTTCCGTTGCGGCTTCCTCGGCATGCTGCACATGGAGATCATCCAGGAGCGCCTGGAGCGCGAATACGACCTGGACCTGATCACCACCGCGCCAAGCGTGATCTACGAGCTCGAACTCAAGACCGGTGAAACCATCGTCGTCGACAACCCGTCGAAGCTGCCGGATGTCTCGTCCGTGGCCGATTTCCGCGAGCCGATCGTCACCGCGACCATCCTGGTGCCGCAGGAGCACCTGGGCAACGTCATCACCCTGTGCATCGAGAAGCGTGGCGTGCAGCGCGACATGCAGTTCCTCGGCAGCCAGGTGCAGGTGCGGTACGACATGCCGATGAACGAAGTGGTACTGGACTTTTTCGACCGCCTGAAGTCGACCAGCCGCGGCTATGCTTCGCTGGACTATCATTTCGATCGCTACCAGTCGGCCAACCTGGTCAAGCTGGATGTGTTGATCAACGGCGACAAGGTCGATGCCCTGGCATTGATCGTGCACCGCGACAACGCGGCCTACAAAGGCCGTGCGTTGACCGAGAAGATGAAAGAGCTGATCCCTCGGCAGATGTTCGACGTAGCGATCCAGGCTGCCATTGGCGGCCAGATCATCGCGCGGACGACCGTCAAGGCGCTCAGAAAGAACGTACTGGCCAAGTGCTACGGTGGTGATGTAAGCCGTAAGAAGAAACTGCTGGAGAAGCAGAAGGCCGGTAAGAAACGCATGAAACAGGTGGGCAACGTGGAGATTCCACAGGAAGCCTTCCTCGCCGTGCTCAGGTTGGATAGCTAGGTCCTATGTCGCTAAATTTCCCGCTGTTGCTAGTCATCGCCGTCTTTGTCTGCGGTCTGCTGGGCTTGATCGATCTGCTGTTCCTGGCTCCGCGCCGGCGGGCAGCGATCGCCAACTACCAGGGCAGCGTCACCCAACCAGAAATGGCGGTGGTCGAGCGCCTGAGCAAGGAGCCGCTGCTGGTCGAATACGGCAAGTCGTTCTTCCCGGTGCTGTTCATCGTGCTGGTGCTGCGCTCGTTCCTGGTCGAGCCGTTCCAGATCCCTTCAGGGTCGATGAAGCCGACCCTGGAAGTGGGCGATTTCATCCTGGTGAACAAGTTCTCCTATGGCATCCGCCTGCCGGTGATCGACAAGAAGGTCATCGAGGTGGGTGACCCGCAACGCGGCGATGTGATGGTGTTCCGCTACCCGAGCGACCCGAACGTCAACTACATCAAGCGTGTGGTCGGCCTGCCGGGCGACAAGATCAGCTACACCAGCGACAAGCGGCTGTTCGTCAACGGCCAGCCGATCGCCGAGCAGCTGGTCGGTGCCGAGCCGGGTACCCTTGGCAGCGCCGAGCTGTACAAGGAAAAACTGGGCGAAGCCGAGCACCTGATCCGCAAGGAAATGACCCGTTATCGCATGCCGCCGGACCAGCAATGGACCGTGCCGGCCGGCCATTACTTCATGATGGGCGACAACCGCGACAACTCCAACGACAGCCGCTACTGGGACGACCCGAAAATCCCTCAAGCGCTGCACGGCATGGTTCCGGACCGGAACATCGTCGGCAAGGCCTTCGCGGTCTGGATGAGCTGGCCAGAGCCCAAGCTCAGCCACTTGCCCAACCTGTCGCGGGTCGGCCTGATCCATTGATACCCTTCGGCGCTGTCCTGCAGACAGCGCCGAATGCATTTCTGACATAGGCTGTGTTCTCAAGGAACGTGAGATTCGCCGCTCGCCGCGACGGACCACAGCCAAACAGTCTTTCAGGATGTTGATTTGAACAACGCGTTGAACAACCAACGGGTGGCTGCATGAGTGCTTCCCTTGCCCGTCTCGAGCGCAAGCTCGGCTACACCTTCAAGAACCAGGAGCAGATGCTGCTGGCCCTGACTCACCGCAGCTATGCCGGGCGCAACAACGAGCGCCTGGAGTTTCTCGGTGACGCCATTCTCAACTTCGTCGCCGGCGAGGCGCTGTTCGAGCGCTTCCCACAGGCCCGTGAAGGCCAGTTGTCGCGCCTTCGCGCCCGCCTGGTCAAGGGCGAGACACTGGCCCGCCTGGCCCGTGGCTTCGACCTGGGTGATTACCTGCGCCTGGGCTCGGGTGAGCTCAAGAGCGGTGGCTTCCGCCGCGAGTCGATCCTGGCTGATGCTCTGGAGGCGCTGATCGGCGCCATCTACCTGGACGCGGACATGCAGACCGCGCGCGAGCGTGTGCTCGCCTGGCTGACCGACGAGTTCGAAGGCCTGACCCTGGTCGACACCAACAAGGACCCGAAAACCCGCCTGCAGGAGTTCCTGCAATCGCGCAGCTGCGAGCTGCCGCGTTACGAGGTGGTCGACATCCAGGGCGAACCGCACTGCCGTACCTTCTTCGTCGAATGCGAAGTGGTGCTGCTGAACAACAAGAGCCGTGGCCAGGGCGTCAGCCGGCGTATCGCCGAGCAGGTCGCCGCCGCTGCTGCATTGATCGCCCTGGGCGTGGAGAATGGCAATGACTGATAACAATCCGACCCGCTGCGGTTACGTGGCCATCGTCGGCCGCCCGAACGTGGGCAAGTCGACCTTGCTGAACCACATCCTCGGCCAGAAGCTGGCGATCACCTCGCGCAAGCCGCAGACCACACGCCACAACATGCTCGGTATCAAGACCGAGGGTGACGTGCAGGCGATCTACGTCGACACCCCGGGCATGCACAAGGCCAACGACAAGGCCCTGAACCGCTACATGAACCGCAACGCCTCGGCGGCCCTCAAAGACGTCGACGTGGTGATCTTCGTGGTCGACCGCACCAAGTGGACCGACGAGGACCAGCTGGTGCT
>Ga0153918_1000534_pt1 | contig 17928 bp, 14 predicted proteins | sample TSFL002MetaG_FD_104687 | JGI IMG/M metagenome (GOLD analysis project Ga0153918, IMG submission 104687) | Attine ant fungus gardens microbial communities from Florida, USA - TSFL002 MetaG | ecosystem: Host-associated > Fungi > Mycelium > Unclassified | place: USA: Florida, Paynes Creek Historic... | reverse complement strand
TTCCAGCACGCCGGCGTAGTCGCTGGCGTTGACCACGATGGCGACATCCTTGTGGTTCTTGGCAGCCGAACGGACCATGGTCGGGCCGCCGATGTCGATATTCTCGATGGCGGTCGGCAAGTCACAGCCTGGCTTGGAAATGGTGGCTTCGAACGGGTACAGGTTGACTGCAACCAGGTCGATCGGCTTGATGCCGTGCTCGTTCATGATGGCGTCGTCGATGCCGCGACGGCCAAGGATGCCACCGTGGATCTTCGGGTGCAGGGTCTTGACCCGGCCATCCATCATCTCGGCGAAGCCAGTGTAGTCGGCCACTTCCACCGCGTTCACGCCGTTGTCCTTGAGCAGCTTGTAGGTGCCGCCGGTGGACAGGATCTCGACACCGAGCTGTTGCAGCTCACGGGCGAATTCGAGGATACCGGTCTTGTCGGAGACGCTGATCAGGGCGCGGCGGACTGGCAGGCGGGTAGTCTGGTCGGTCATTTCGGGTTCCAATAACGCGGTGGAGTCAGCAAAAAAGGCGTCTCTTCGCAGAGGCCGCCTTTTCTGATTGGGATTCTGGCTTACAACAAGTCGTACTGCTTGAGCTTCTTGCGCAGGGTGCCACGGTTGAGGCCGAGCATCTCGCTGGCCTTGGTCTGGTTGCCCTTCACGTAGTTCATCACGCTTTCGAGCAGGGGCGCCTCGACTTCGGAGAGCACCAGGTTGTACACGTCGGTGACGGTCGCGCCTTCCAGGTGTGCGAAGTAGTTGTGCAGCGCCTTCTCGACGCTGTCGCGAAGGGTCTGGCCCTCTTCGCTCGGCGTGTTGAGGTGCTGTTTGAGGTTGGCGTTGTCGCTCACGGGCGTTGTTCCACTCACTAATGTCTCGGTCATCATCGTCATGCGGCCACCCCTTGTCCGTCCTCTGTCTCAAGGCTCTGTCGACGTTCACTGAAAAACTCGCGAACGTTGGCGCACTGCGCTTGTGTGTCTTCCAAAGCGTTGAACCGGGCGCGAAACTCCTTGCCACCGGGTCGTGTTGCCAGGTACCAGCCCACGTGCTTGCGGGCGATACGTACGCCCATCACATCGCCATAGAAGGCATGCAGCGCGGCCAGGTGCTCTAGCAGGATGCGTTCCACTTCGTCCAACTGCGGGGCCGGCAAATGCTGGCCAGTCCCCAAAAAATGTTCGATCTCGCGAAAGATCCATGGCCGCCCTTGGGCAGCCCGGCCAATCAGCAGGCCGTCGACCCCGGTGGCATCCAGCACCGCCCGGGCCTTTTCTGGCGAAGTGATATCGCCATTGGCAAAAACCGGGATCGATACCGCCTGCTTGATGGCAGCGATGGTGTCGTATTCGGCTTCGCCGGTGTACAGGTCAGCGCGTGTGCGGCCATGCACCGCCAGCGCCTGGATGCCAGCCTGTTCGGCGATCTTCGCCACGTTCAGGCCGTTCTTGTTCGCCCGGTCCCACCCGGTGCGGATTTTCAGGGTCACGGGTACGTCCACCGCGCCGACCACGGCGTGGAGGATTTCGGCGACCAGGTCTTCATCTCTCAATAAAGCAGAGCCTGCAGCTTTGTTGCAGACTTTTTTTGCCGGACAGCCCATGTTGATATCGATGATCTGCGCACCTGCCTCGACATTGGCCCGGGCCGCCGCGGCCATCATCTGCGCATCACCCCCGGCGATCTGTACCGAGCGTGGCTCGGGATCACCCTCATGGATGCGACGCAGGCTGGACTTGCGGCTGTTCCACAGGCTCATGTCGCTGCTGACCATCTCCGACACCACCATGCCGGCGCCCAAGCGCTTGCAAAGTGTCCGGAAAGGCTGGTCCGTGACCCCGGCCATGGGTGCGAGGATCAGGTTGTTGCGTAGTGTGTATGGGCCGATGCGTACCGCCGACATAGGTGTTCCCTGTTGTGGGGCCGAATCATGGGAGTCCGAAAAAGGGTTGGCATGATACCCGCTCTCGGTGACCGGATAAAGAAGGATTTGGATAAATTCTGTACAGCTGTCGGCTTATGTCATTTGCTTTGGTCAGCGCGCCCCCATGTGGAAGCGGGCTTAGTCCGGGGAGCGGAAGCTGAGGCTGTAGTTCACGGCCTTGGGGCCCGGGTCGAGAATATCCAGGGCAATGTGGATCGGCGTCTGGCTCGGCATTTCGCCGCGCCCGGCCAGTTCGCCCGACAGGTATTCGCTGGGTTTGAACCGACGGCTGGCGATCAGCTGGCCGTTGAGGTCGGCGAAGCGCAGCTCCAGCAGCGGGAACGGCTGGGCGAACGGTGCGCGGTTGTAGATGATCGCATCGACGATCAGGGCGCCCTTGAAGTCCGGGTGGCTGCGCACCACCAGGTTGCTGCTTTTGATTCGGCCGATATCGACGCGGGTCGGCACCTGGCAGCCGAGCATCGGGCACAGTTGCTGGAAGATCGGGCGGTACTGGTCCTGGCGGGCCAGTTCGTCGAAGTGGAACCACACGTACTGGAATGCCAGCAGGCCAGCGGCCAGCAAGGTCAGGAAGCTCCACAACAGGCGCTTGCCCCAGTTGGGCCGTGGTTTTTCCCACCCCAGTTGCAGCGGGTCGTCGACGACATCGACCAGCGGTTCCTTGCGTGACGGGCGCTCTGGCTTGGCGGTAAAGCCGGGCTCCAGGCGTTCACCGGGCAGCGGCTCGAGCGGGTCGTCATCGCGGGCCGACAACTGCAGGTCGGTATCGTCGTCGTCACGGGCACTCAAGCCTTTTTCGTGAATGACATCGTCATCGTGTTCGTCGAAGCGTTGCTTGGTCTCCGGCTCTGCAGCGCGCTGCGCAGGCGGTTCGTCGTCAAGGTCGAGGTCCAGGCTGCCGCCGAGGGTGGGCTCTGTGCGATCACCCGGCTCCGGCTCCCCGGGCTGCTCGTCGAGCAGCACCGGGGCCGGGTCATCGGCCGCGAGCGGCTCATGGCGGTCGTCGGTCGCGGTGCCGAACAGTTCATCGGCATGCTCATCGGCAGCCGGCTCGTCGCGACGGGCCTGCAGCGCGGCGCCCTTGCTGTCCGGGCGCGGCCTGGCAGGCTCGCCACGGCGTTCGAGGCGGGCAAGCTCCTGGTCCAGGTCGAGTTCGTCCAGTGCCTGGGCAGTGACGGCCCAGTCCTCTTTCTCGACCGGTGGCGGCTCGCTGGCGACCGGTTCGACGACAGCTGGCGGTGGTGTCTGTGGGGCGGCACTGGCCGCGGCACGGTTCTGCTCCAACAGCTGCTTGGCCGCATTGAACACCTGCAGGCAGTGACCGCAGCGCACGACGCCGCGAGCCACGCTCAACTGGTGATGGGTGACGCGAAAGCTGGTCTGGCAATGCGGGCACTGGGTGACGAAACTGTCGGTCATGCGGCGATCCGGGAGCTGTGCAGTGAGTTATTCTAGGCCCGCTTAGCGGCGCCGACCACTGATGCGCACCCAGCCGTCGCGTACGACGATCGGGTCCAGGTCGAAGTCGGCAGCGTAGGCGGCAGCCACTTCCTCACCTTGTTCGGCGAGGATGCCCGACAGGGCCAGCAGGCCACCTGGGCGGACCAGGCCGGACAGCTGCGGCGCCAGTGACACCAGTGGGCCAGCGAGAATGTTGGCGACCAGCACGTCGGCCTGCATAGCCGGCATCTGCTCGGGCAGGTACAGCGCGAACTTTTCGTCGGCGATGCCGTTGCGCTGGGCATTGTCACGCGAGGCTTCGATGGCCTGCACGTCGATGTCGGTACCGACCGCCTCACGCGCGCCCAGCAGCAGGGCCGCGATGGCGAGGATGCCCGAGCCGCAGCCGAAGTCCAGTACCTGAGCGCCTTGCAGCTGCTGGCCGTCGAGCCATTCCAGGCACAGCGCGGTGGTCGGGTGGGTGCCGGTGCCAAAGGCCAGGCCGGGGTCGAGCAGCAGGTTGACCGCGTCCTGGTCCGGGGCCTCGTGCCAGCTCGGCACGATCCACAGGCGCTGGCCGAAGCGCATTGGCTGGAAGCCGTCCATCCAGCTGCGTTCCCAGTCCTGGTCCTCGATCACCTCGGCCTGGTGCTCGGGCAGCTCGGCACCGGTCAGCAAGCGCAGGTGGGCGAATACCGCTTCCGGCTCGGCGTCGGCTTCGAACAGTGCCAGCAAGTGGGTATGCGACCACAGCGGCGTGGTGTTGAGGTCGGGTTCGAAGATCGGCTGGTCTTCGGCATCCATGAACGTGACCGATACGGCGCCCACTTCGAGCAGGGCGTCTTCGTAGGTTTCGGCTTGTTCCGGGCTGATGGCCAGGCGTACTTGCAGCCAAGGCATGGCGGGCACCTTTGGTAAATCTGACAGGGGCAGCCCGAGGCTGCGCGAAGCCTGGCAGTTTACGCGAGTGCGGTGGGTTTGTAGAGCAGGTGCGGTAGACCGCGTCGCCTTCTTCGCGGGCACGCCCGCTCCCAAAGGATTGGCGCCGCATCCAAAGGCGGCGCGGTACCTGTAGGGAGCGGGTTTATCGAAGCGTCGAACCGCCGCGAAGAGGCCGGAGCAAGCAGTAGCAGGTTTTCAGTGCTGGCGCAGGAACTCCAGCAAGCGCTGGTTCACCTGCTCCGCCGCCTCCATCTGCACCATGTGCCCGACGCCTGGCACTACCAGCACCTCGGCCTCGACCCCTTCGGCATGCGCCGCCGGAATGATCGCGTCCTCGGCCCCCCAGATCACCAGCGTCGGATGCTGCCCAAGCACGCCACGCAGGTCATGCCGCTGACGGTCACCGTCGGCCAGCGCCGACCCTAGCTGGCGCAAGGCCTGATCCACGCCTTCCAGGCGCTTGAACTTGAGCATGTCCTCGAGCATCTGCCGGGTCACCAGCCCCGGGTCGGCGAACAGCTGCACCATCTGCGGCTTCAGCGCATTGCGGTTGGCGGCGGCGACGAAACCTTGCAGGTACTGACCATTGATTGCCTCACCCAGCCCGGCACTGGCCACCAGGCTCAGGCTGGCCACCCGCTGCGGTGCCAGGCGCGCCACATTCAGGCTGACCGCGCCGCCCATGGAGTGCCCGGCCAGGTGGGCCTTGGCGATGTGCAGATGATCGAGCAAGGCCAGCACGGTTTCGCTCAACTCATCCAGGTCACCTTTTGCCAGGGCCTTGGCCGACTCCCCATGCCCCGGCAGGTCCATGGCGATGACCCGACGCTCGGTCGCCAGCGCCGGGTGGTTGAACAGCCAGTTGTTGAGGTCGCCGCCAAAACCGTGCACCAGCACCAGCGGCGTGCCGCCTTCACCCAGCTCGAACCAGCGCAGCAGGCGCCCGGCCACCTCGGCCTTCTGCGGTGCCGGCCCCTGGGCCTGGTCGGCGCCGCCCTCGGCGACGAACGCTGCCTGAAAACGTTGCACCACGGCGTCGATCTGCGACTCGTCGGCTTCACCTTCCACCACCACGGCCAGCAACGCGCCGACCGGCAGGGTCTCGTCGGGCCGGGCCACCTGGCGGCGCAGCACACCGCTGAACGGCGCCTCGACGCTGCTGCTGATCTTGTCGGTCTCGACGTCCAGCACTTCGTCGCCCTTGCTGATCTGGTCGCCCTCCTGCTTGAGCCAGGCGTCGACCCGGCCTTCGGTCATCGACAGGCCCCACTTGGGCATGGTCAGGGTATGGATCTGGCTCATGCGGCACTCCTTGCTGCGTCGATGACCTTGCGCACCGCCGCTTCGACCTTCGCCGCATCGGGGATGTACAAGTCTTCCAAGGCATCGGAGAACGGCACCGGGGTATGCGGCGCAGTGACCATCTCGATCGGGCCCTTGAGCGCGGCGAAGGCCTTTTGCGCGACCAGTGCACTGATGTCGGTCGCCATCGAGCAACGCGGGTTGGCTTCGTCGATCACCACCAGGCGACCGGTCTTTTCCACGCTTTCGAGAATGCTGTCCTCGTCCAGGGGGCTGGTGGTGCGCAGGTCGAGTACTTCGCAATCGATGCCCTGGCGGGCCAGGTTGTTCGCCGCTTCCATGGCCACGTGAACCATGCGCCCGTAGGTCACCAGGGTCACATCGTCGCCGTCGCGAAGGAAGTTGGCCTCGCCGAAGGGTACGGTATACAGCTCTTCCGGGACCTCGCCCTGCATGCTGTAGAGCAACTTGTGTTCGCAGAAGATCACCGGGTCGTTGTCACGGATCGCCTGGATCAGCAGCCCCTTGGCGTCGTAGGGCGAGGACGGGCAGACCACCTTCAGCCCGGGGATGTGCGTCCAGAGCGAGGTGAGCATCTGCGAGTGCTGGGCCGCGGCGCGCAGGCCAGCGCCGTACATGGTGCGCATCACCAGCGGGGTGACCGCCTTGCCGCCGAACATGTAGCGGAACTTGGCGGCCTGGTTGAGGATCTGGTCCAGGCAGCAGCCGGCGAAATCGACGAACATCAGCTCGCACACCGGGCGCAGGCCCTGGGTGGCAGCGCCGACGGCGGCACCGACGTAGCCGATTTCCGACAGCGGAGCATCCAGTACCCGCCCCGGGAACTGGTGGTAAAGGCCTTTGGTGACACCGAGCACGCCACCCCACGCGTCGTCTTCACCGGGGGCGCCGGCGCCACCGGCAACATCTTCGCCGATGATGAACACGCTGGTGTCGCGGCGCATTTCCTGGGCCAGGGCTTCGTTGATGGCCTGCTGGTAGCTGATTTTTCTAGCCATGGTGGTTCTCCTGTTGTTCTTGTTGTCCGGGCTCAGGGGTAGCTGACGTAGACGTCGCTGAGCAGGTCGGCGGGCTGCGGCTTGGGATCGGCCTTGGCGCGGCGCACGGCGTCCTCGATCAGGTCGTCGACACGGGCGTCGATGGCGTCAAGTTGCGCCGCCTGCAGCAGGCCGGCACGGGTGGTCTTGTTGCGGAACTGCAGCAGGCAGTCGCGGGACTCGCGCAGGTTCTTCACTTCGTCCGGGGCGCGGTAGGTCTGGGCATCGCCTTCGAAGTGGCCGTAGTAGCGGCTGAGCTTGACCTCGATCAGCGACGGGCCCTGCCCGGCGCGAGCACGCTCGATGGCGGCGCCGGCAGCCTCATGCACGGCAAAGAAGTCGAAGCCGTCGATGGTCACCCCCGGCATGCCGAAGCCGGCGGCGCGGTCGGCGATGTGGTCGCAGGCCACCGACCAGGTAGAGGCGGTGGCTTCGGCGTAGCCGTTGTTCTCGGCGACGAAGATGCATGGCAGGTTCATGATCGAAGCCAGGTTCATCGCCTCGAACACCGCGCCTTCGTTGGAGGCACCGTCGCCGAAGAAGGCCACGGCCACGTTGTCATTGCCTTTGATCTTCGCCGCCAGGGCGGCACCGGCCACCAGGGGCGCACCGGCACCGACGATGCCGTTGGCACCGAGCATGCCTTTTTCCAGGTCGGCGATGTGCATCGAACCGCCCTTGCCGCCGCACACGCCGGTCTTCTTGCCGTAGATCTCGGCCATCATGCCGTACACATCGACGCCCTTGGCGATGCAGTGGCCGTGGCCGCGGTGGGTCGAGGCGATGCAGTCGCTGTCGCGCAGGTGCGCCATGACCCCGGCGGCGGAGGCTTCTTCACCGGCATACAGGTGGACGAAGCCGGGTATCTCGCCGGTGGCGAACTCCACGTGCAGGCGTTCTTCAAAGGCGCGGATGGTGCGCATCACTTCGTAGGCATGCAGCAATTGCTCTGAACTGAGGTGAGTGGACATCTTGTTGTTCTCCAGGGTTGTCTCAACACGGGGTTGCAGGGTGCAGCCGATGGCCGCGCGGGACGGCCAGCAGGTGATGACGGGCGACATGGGCCAGCACAGCCTCGACATCGACGGTCAGCGGGCCTTGCAGGTCGAGGGTGATGGTCGGGGTGTCGTGTTCGGCGAACTCGATCTCGCGCTCACCATCCAGGGCCAGGGTGCCGGCGGCGAGGCTCAGGCGGTGCGCCACCCCCGGGCTGAGCATGCCGCTGGCGGTGATGCCGCAGCCTTGCAGCAGGCCGGGGGCCAGTGGCGCGAGCAAGGCTTGGTCGGCACCGGGGTTCAGCCGTACCCAGGCGCCGTAGGGTTCATGGCGAGCCACCGGTTGCCACAGGCCGCAGAGCGCCGACAGGCCAATGGCGTGGGGCTCGGCAAAGCAGGCGAAGACTTCGCTGAGGTCTTCGCTGCGGCTCAGCGCACGGGCACCGATGAAACGTTGTGGCGACACTGCCACTTCGACCAGTGCCCATTCACACAGCCGTTGCTGCGGCACTTTCACCAGCAACCGCTTGTTGCGGCGCAGGCCGATGCTGGCCGGAACCAGGCCACCCGCGAGCAAACCGCCAGCAAGGCCGGCGCTGGTGGCTTCGCGCAGTTCCGGGAAGGCGTTGTTGGTGCCCGTGGACAGGGTGAGCAGCGGGGTGTCTCCAGCCTCCGACGCCACGGCCTTGTGCGTGCCGTCGCCGCCCAGCACGGCAATCATTGCCACGCCGCGCTCGACCATGTGCCGGGTGGCCAGGCGGGTATCGCTGACGGTTTGGGTCAATGGCAGGTCGAGCAGTGCCAGGCGCGGCCAGTGCTGGTCCTGCGCCACGGGGCCAAGGCTGGCCTTGAGCACGGCGGCGGCAATACCGGTCATGTCGGTGGGCAGCAGCACCTCGGCCACCCCGGTGGCGCCGAAGGCGGCGAGCAGCCGCTGGATGACCGAGGCCTTGTCGGTACTGGAGAAGAGCCCGGCGTTGCTGGTCAGGCGGCGCAGGTCGCGGCCGGAAGCAGGGTTGGCAATGATCCCGATGGTCGGGGCGGGATGCGGCATGGCACACCTCGTGTTCTTGTTTGCCTAGGCTTGAGCAAGCTGGGTGCCAGTTTTCTACACAGGCCCCGAAAGGCCCGTGGCAGAAGGGTCAGAGGGCTACAGGGCGAGGCTGCCGGGGGCCTTGCCTGAGACGCTGCGTGCCAGTATTGCCAGGTGTTTGCCGGGCGCCTGAGACGCGGCGTCTCATGCCCGCCGGTAATCACACAATGCTTGTTTGCACAGGCCGTCAGGCGCTTAATGGCCGCACAACGACAAGAACAAACAGGAACCGGAGGCCTCATGCTTGCCGCCAACTCCCGAGCCCATGTCGATTGCGTCAGCCGGGTGCTGAAGAACGCTGACCGTCTGCCCCAGGCGCCAGTGCCGCCGCTGATCCTTGATTCCTGGCGCCGTTCCATGGAGCTGTACCGTCTTGACCCTGGCTCCCAGCAAGGGCCGCGCATCCTCTCGCAAAGCCTGCTCAACGAGTGCCGCGAACGCGCCGAACTGTTCCTGCGCATTGCCAGCGATGCGGTGGCCCGCCTGCATGCACGGGTGCGTGGTGCCGACTATTGTGTGCTGCTGACCGATGCGCTGGGGCGCACCATCGATTACCGGGTCGAATCAGCCATCCGCAACGACTGCCGCAAGGCCGGCCTGTACCTGGGCACCTGCTGGTCGGAAGGCGAGGAGGGTACCTGCGGCGTAGCGGCGGTGTTGACCAGCCAGGCGCCGGTCACTGTGCACAAGCGCGATCACTTTCGCGCCGCGTTCATCGGCCTGACCTGCACGGCGGCGCCGGTGTTCGACCCGCAGGGCGGGCTGCTCGGCGTGGTGGATGTGTCGGCCCTGCAATCGCCTGACGACCGCCGCAGCCAGCACTTGATCCTGCAGCTGGTGGAACAGACTGCACGGGAGATCGAAAACGCCTTTTTCATGCACAGCGCCCAAGGCCATTGGGTGATGCGCGCCCACGGCACGCCGGGTTATGTGGAGAGCCAGCCTGACTACCTGCTGGCCTGGGACGCCGACGGCCGCCTGCAGGCGATCAACAGCCTGGCCCGCACGCGTTTGCTGGCACAGCACGGGCGTCTGCCTGAGCACATCGGTGAGCTGTTCGACATGGGCCAGCTGCGCCGCGCCAACGAGGCTTCGGCCCAGCGCCTGCCAGGGTGGGGCGGGTTGTACGGGCGGGTCAGCGCGCCTCAGCGACGGGGCCGGGCGCAACCCTTGCAGCAAGCGCAGGATGCACGCATCGAGCAGCACCTTCGGTTGGCCACTAGGGTCAAGGATTGCCACCTGGCCGTGCTGGTGCAGGGCGAGACCGGGGCCGGCAAGGAAGTCTTCGCCCGCCAGTTGCATCAGCAGAGCCAGCGCCGTGACGGGCCGTTCGTCACCCTGAACTGTGCCGCGATTCCCGAGAGCCTGATCGAGAGCGAACTGTTCGGTTATGTCGCCGGGGCGTTTACCGGTGCGTCGAGCAAAGGTATGCAGGGCCTGCTGCAGCAGGCCGATGGCGGCACCTTGTTCCTCGACGAGATCGGCGACATGCCGCTGAACCTGCAGACTCGCCTGCTGCGAGTGCTGGCCGAAGGTGAGGTGGCGCCGCTGGGGGCTGCGCGGCGCGAGCGTGTGGATATCCAGGTGATCTGTGCGACTCATCGCGACCTGGCCACCATGGTGAGTGAAGGGCGTTTTCGTGAGGATCTGTATTTCCGCTTGGCCAATGCCCGCTTCGAGTTGCCGCCGCTGCGCGAGCGGGAGGACCGCTTGGGGCTGATTCATCAGTTGCTGGCAGAAGAGGCCGAGGCTTGCGGCGTTGATGTGGTGCTGGGCGACGATGCGTTGCAGGCGCTGCTGGTGTACCGCTGGCCGGGAAATCTGCGTCAGCTGCGGCAGGTGTTGCGCTATGCCTGCGCGGTCAGCGAGGGCGGGCAGGTGTGCTTGGAGAGCCTGCCGCCGGAGGTACGGGGCGATGCCGTGGCTGCGGCAGATGCCGGGGTATCGAGCCAAGCCCGGCAGTTGCTGCTTGATGCCTTGATACGGCACCGCTGGATACCGGCGGAAGCGGCGCGGGCCTTGGGGATATCGCGGGCGACCTTGTATCGGCGGGTGCATGAGCACCGGATCGAAATGCCGCGGATGAAAGGGTAGGGCTGGGGGCGCTGGGTGCTTGTCGTGGGATCGGGTAGGGGCTGACAGGTGATCGGCGTAACGGTTTTGTCGCCAATGAGATCGAGCGCCGAAGACCTTACGTCATGCACCTGGCGGCCCTGAAACTATCCTGAGCCATCAACTGCCAGTTCCCCACCAGACAATAAAAAACCCCGGAACCAGTCCGGGGTTTTTGCTGCATCACGCTAACGAGATCACTCCTGGTTGGCCAGTTTGTGCTCGAGGTAGTGGATGTTCACGCCGCCTTTGCAGAAACCTTCATCACGCACCAGGTCGCGGTGCAGCGGGATGTTGGTCTTGATGCCGTCGACGACGATCTCGTCAAGGGCATTGCGCATGCGCGCCATGGCTTCGTCACGGTCCTTGCCGTAGGTGATCAGCTTGCCGATCAGCGAGTCGTAGTTCGGCGGAACCGAATAGCCGCTGTACAGGTGCGAATCGACGCGTACGCCGTTGCCGCCCGGAGCGTGGAAGTGTTTGACCTTGCCTGGGCTCGGGATGAACTTCTTCGGGTCTTCGGCGTTGATCCGGCACTCCAGCGAGTGGCCACGGATGACCACGTCTTCCTGGCGGTACGACAGCTTGTTGCCAGCGGCGATGCTCAGCATCTCCTTGACGATGTCGATACCGGTGACCATCTCCGACACCGGGTGCTCAACCTGCACGCGGGTGTTCATCTCGATGAAGTAGAAACGGCCATTCTCGTACAGGAATTCGAAGGTACCGGCACCGCGGTAGCCGATCTCGATGCACGCATCGACGCAACGCTTGAAGACTTCCTGGCGGGCCTTCTCGTCGATACCCGGGGCCGGGGCTTCTTCCAGCACCTTCTGGTGACGGCGCTGCAGCGAGCAGTCACGGTCGCCCAGGTGGATGGCGTTGCCCTGGCCGTCGGACAGGACCTGAACTTCCACGTGACGTGGGTTGGTCAGGAACTTCTCGAGGTAGACCATCGGGTTGCCGAAGGCTGCACCGGCTTCGGTACGGGTGAGTTTGGCCGAGGCAATCAGGTCCTCTTCCTTGTGCACCACGCGCATGCCGCGACCACCACCGCCACCGGCGGCCTTGATGATCACCGGGTAACCGACGTCACGGGCGATCGCCAGGGCGACCTCTTCGTCTTCCGGCAGTGGGCCATCGGAACCCGGTACGGTTGGCACGCCCGACTTGATCATGGCGTCCTTGGCCGAAACCTTGTCGCCCATCAGGCGAATGGTGTCGGCTTTCGGGCCGATGAAGGCGAAACCGGACTTTTCCACCTGCTCGGCGAAATCGGCGTTTTCCGCGAGGAAGCCATAACCCGGGTGGATCGCAGTGGCGCCGGTGACTTCGGCGGCAGCGATGATCGCCGGGATGTGCAGGTAGGAATCCTTGGACGATGCAGGGCCGATGCAGACCGACTCGTCTGCCAGGCCCAGGTGCATCAGTTCACGGTCGGCCGTGGAGTGCACGGCGACGGTCTTGATGCCCAGCTCTTTGCAGGCACGCAGGATGCGCAGGGCAATTTCCCCACGGTTGGCGATCAGGACTTTTTCGAGCTTCCCAGACATCGTTGGCTCTCCGCGATTCAAACGATGGTGAACAGCGGCTGGTCGAACTCAACCGGCTGGCCGTCTTCCACCAGGATGGCGTCGATGACACCGCCAACATCGGCTTCGATGTGGTTCATCATCTTCATGGCTTCGACGATGCACAGGGTGTCGCCTTTCTTCACGCTCTGGCCCACTTCAGCGAAGTTCGGCGAGGTCGGCGAAGGCTTGCGGTAGAAGGTACCGACCATCGGCGAACGGATCACGGTGCCTTTCAGGGCGGGAGCGGCAGCAGCGGTTTCGGCGGCAGGCGCAGCAGCGGCAACCGGAGCAGCGGCAGGCGCGGCGGCTACTGGAGCAGGTGCGTAGAACTGCTGGGCAGCCGGGGTCTTGCTGTGGCGGCTGATACGGACCGACTCTTCGCCTTCCTTGATCTCCAGCTCGTCGATGCCAGACTCTTCCAGCAGCTCGATCAGTTTCTTGACTTTACGGATATCCATTAATCATCAACTCCCAAAGGTTCGGTCAGGGGGCGAAATTTAAAAACGTATCTGAACGTTTCTCTTCAACCCCGGCCCACTGAGGCCAGGGTTTTCGTTATCAGGGCTGTGCGTTGGCAGCCAGTTGTTCCAGCGCGGACTCCAGGGCCAGGCGATAACCGCTGGCGCCCAGGCCGCAGATCACTCCTACGGCAACATCGGAAAAGTAGGAGTGGTGACGGAACGGTTCGCGTTTGTGCACGTTGGACAGGTGCACTTCGATGAATGGGATGCTCACCGCGAGCAATGCGTCACGTAATGCGACGCTTGTATGGGTGAAAGCAGCCGGATTGATCAGGATGAAGTCCACACCCTCGTTGCGTGCGGCATGAATACGATCGATGAGTTCGTACTCGGCATTGCTCTGCAGGTACTGCAAATGGTGGCCAGCGGCACGGGCACGCTGTTCCAGGTCCTGGTTGATCTGGGCCAGGGTCACGGCACCGTAGTGGCCTGGTTCGCGAGTCCCGAGCAGGTTCAGGTTGGGGCCGTGAAGCACCAGTAGGGTTGCCATCTGCGGTTTCCTTGGATTTGTAGGGCAATTCGACACAGCGCGGCGAGTGTGCCGCAAAGCGACAGCAAGTGTCCAGTTCCCGGCAATAGCCAGCACGTTGTCCGAGGTTCGCGCAAAGTATGTGACCAGATGTTTAAATCTGGTCACTCCTTATGAGAAATTTCCCGGCACGCGGGAAGTTATAGCCCGAGTTTGCCGCGAACGCGCGTCAGAATCTGCGCAAATTCCCCGGCGTTTATCTCGCCAACGACCCGATCGCTGGTCATTTCGCTGCCGTTCGCTGCAAAGAACAGCAGCGCCGGCGGGCCGAACAGTTGATAGCGGTCAAGCAGCGTGCGCTGCTCGGCGCTGCTTTCGGTGATGTCGAAGCGCAGCAGTCTGAAGGCGCTCAGTTGCCCTTGGACCTGCGGCGCATTGAGCACTTCGTGTTCGATCACCTTGCAACTGATGCACCAGTCGGCGTACCAGTCCAGCAGCACCGGTTGACCAGCCGCCTTGGCCTCGGCCAGGGCTGCGTCCAGGGCGGCCGGAGAGGTGACGGTTTGCCAGGTATCGGCCTTGGGCACTGCACCGCTGACTGTGGCGGCGGCGGTGGACGGCAATGGGCGCAGCGGGTCGCCCTGGCCGCTCAGCGCACCGTACCAGCAGGCCAACGCATACACCAGCAACGCCAGGCCCACCAGTTGTGCCAGGCGCTGGCGTGGTGGCTTGACCACGAATTCCAAGGCACCGAGGAACAGCGCCACCCCAGCCGCCAGGAAACCTACCAGCAACAAGGTCGCCGGCCCCGGCAGCACGCGGCTGAGCAAACCGATGGCCAGGCCCAGCAGCAAGACGCCGATAGCGTTCTTCACGGTATTCAGCCAAGGGCCGCTTTTCGGCAACCAGGCTGCTCCCCCCGTGGCAATCATCAGCAAAGGTGCACCCATGCCCAGGCCCAGGGCGAACAGCTTGAGCGCTCCGCCCAGCGCGTCGCCGCTGGCACTGATGTACAACAAGGCACCGGCCAGCGGCGCCGACACGCAGGGTGAGACCAGCAGGCTGGAGAGTACACCGAGCACGGCCGCACCCAGCAGCGAGCCGCCTCGTGTGTGGTTGGCGACGTTGTTGAGGCGGTTGCTCAGGGCTTGGGGCAACTTGAGTTCGAACAGGCCGAACATGGCCAGGGCGAACACCACGAAAAACAACGCGAAAGGCACCAGTACCCAGGCCGACTGCAGGCGTGCCTGCAGGTTCAGGCCGGCGCCGAACAGGCCCATCAGCGCACCGAGCACGGCGAAGCTGGCGGCCATCGGCAGCACATAGGCCAGCGACAGCGCGAGGCCGCGCAGGCCACCGACCTGGCCGCGCAGGACCACGCCAGAAAGGATCGGCAGCATCGGCAGCACGCAAGGGGTGAAGGTCAGGCCGACCCCGGCGAGAAAGAACAACAGCAGTGACTTCCAGCTCCAGCCCTGTTCGCTGCCTCCCGGCAGCGCCGCGCCAGCAGCAGGGCCGTCGCCATCAATGTTCAGGCGCGCGGTTTCCGGCGGGTAGCACAGGCCCTTGTCGGCGCAGCCCTGGTAGCCCACCAGCAACGTGAAGGCGCGGGCGTCGGTGCGTGGGATCTCGATGTCGAGCACGCCGTGGTAGACCTCGACGTCGCCGAAGAACTCGTCGTGCTTGGCTTCGCCCTTGGGGATGTTCGGCGCGCCCAGGGCGATGTCCGCCGGCTCCGTGCGGAAGTTGAAGCGATGGCGGTACAGGTAGTAACCGTCGGTGGCGACGAAACGCAGCTTGAGGGTCTGCGCGTTGGCCTGCACCAGGCTGAGCTTGAAAGCCTCGTGCACCGGCAGGAAATCAGCGTTGTTGGACAACGAAGCGGCGCCGAGGGTGGCGCTGGGGCGGTTGTCGAGCAGGCCCGAGGCGAAGGCAGGGCTGGCCAGCAGCAGGAGCAGCAGGAAAAACAGGCGGCGCATGGCGGACTCGCGAGGTGGAACGTGCCCGCATGATAACGGAGTTGGTGCAGGTTGAAAGTGACGGCGACACATGGCGCCAGTTGTGTAATACCTGTACCGGCCTTTTCGCGGCTGAAGCCGCTCCCACAGAGATCGCGCCAGTTTCAAGAAATTGAGCAAGGCAAAGTCTCTCACAGGGTCTGAAAACTGTGCGGTCCCTGCAGGAGCGGCTTCAGCCGCGAATAGCCCGGAACAGGCCACCTCAAACCCTGAAGGCCCGCACCGCCTTGCTCAGCTCCCCGCCCAGGCTCAGCAGTTGCTCACCCTGCTCACGCCCTTCGCCAATGCGCTGCAGGTTGTCTTCACCCAACGCGTGGATCCGCTCGCTATGATCGCGAATCTCACTCACCGCGCCAGTCTGTTGCGCGGTGACGTCGGCAATGCGTACCGCCGTATCGGCGATCGTGCGGATCGCGCTGACGATCTCATCCAGCGCGCCATCGGCGGCCTGGGCCTGGTTGGCGGTGGATTCGGCGTGTTCGAGCTGGGTGCGCATGCCGGCCACCGACTCCCGCGCCGCCTGCTGCAAGCGGTCGATCAGCGCCTGGATCTCGCCGGTAGCCCCCGTGGTGCGCTGCGCCAGTGAGCGCACCTCGTCGGCCACCACCGCGAAGCCCCGGCCCATCTCGCCTGCACGGGCGGCCTCGATGGCGGCATTCAATGCCAGCAGGTTGGTCTGCTCGGCGATGGAACGAATCACCGTCAACACCCCGCCGATGGTGGCCGATTCCTCGGCCAGCTGTTCGATCATCCGCGCGTTGCCCTGCACCTCGTCGACCAGCGCCCGCAGGCCCGAGAGGCTCTGGCCGATCACCGCCTGGCCCTGTTCCACCGCACGCCCGGCATCGCGGCTGGCATCGGCGGCGGAGCTGGCGTCGCCGGCCACTTGCTGGATGGTCGCTTCCAGCTCGCCCAGCGCATCGCGAATCTGCCCGGTGTCGCCGGCCTGGCGCTCGGCGCCGTCGTGCAGGGCGGCACTCATGCCGGCCAGGGCGTGGCTGCTGCCAGCGACCTGCTCGGCGTTGTGGCGAATGGTGCCGACCAGCTCCACCAGGTAGTGGCGCAGGCGGTTGAGCGATTCCGCTATATCGTGCAGCTCGCGGTTGGTCTTGCCCAGCACGACAGGCTCGGCAAAGTTGCCTTCGGCCCAGCGCGACAGGGCTGGCGCAAGGCTGGTCAGGGTACGGGCCAGGCGCCGTTGCAAGGTGTCGATGAGCAGGGCGATGAGCAGGATCAGGCCGATCATCAGGGCCTGCATGCTGCGCACTTCGCTGGCAATCTCCGCGTGCTGGCCGCGCACTTCCGGCTCCAGGCCGGCGATGGCCTGTTGCACGGCTTCCAGCCGCTGGTTGGTGCTGGCGGCCAGCGCGGTGCGGCGCTCGATCTGTTCGCGGGTGCGTTGCAGCTCGGCGGGGTAGCGGTTGAGCAGGCTTTGCAACTCGCGCTTGAGGCTGACCGCCACGTCTTCCTGTTGCCCATTGGCCTGGGACTCCAGGCCCATCATGGCAGCGAAGTCGTCGGCGCTGGATTCGGCGGCGCGGGTCACGCCCAGAAGTGGCAGGCCGTCGATGATTTGCGCCTGGTTGCGGATCAGTTGCAGTTCGCGCTCGACCTCGTCGGCCAGTTCGGCGCGGCCGCTGCCGACCAGTTTGTCCCGGGCCAGCGACAGCCGGCCCAGGTGCACGCTGGCGTCGAGCAATGGTGCCAGGTAGCGGTTGGCTTCGCTGCTGCCGCTGTCGCGGGCATAGGCGCTCAGCTGTTCGAAGTTGGCACCCAGTTCGCGCTCGGCCTGCTGCAGCAGCGCCTGCGGGTCGCCGGCCAGCTTGCCGGCGGCTAGCAGTTCGTTGGCGGTGAAGGCCTGCAAGGTGCCCAGGCTCGGGCGCAGCTTGCTGGCGAGTGCGGGCGGCCAGTCGGACAATGAGGCTTCGAGCTGCTTGTTGGCCTCGACGGCCGCGGCGTGGCGCAAGGCATCGCCACTGCCCAGGTAAGCCTGGATATTGCCCGCCGTCTGGTTCTGAAACTGCTGCGACAGGCCCAGGTAGCGCTCCATCAACTGATAGGGCCGCTCCAGGGCACGTTGCGACCACCACAGGGTCGCACCCAGGGCGATGCAGACGGTCACCAGCAACAGGGTGTTGAAATTGGTCAGCCACTTCAGGCGCATAGCCGCGAACTTCCTGCGGGGGAGTCGAGAGATAGGTGCCTGAATTTATGGCGAATTTGTTACCAGGTGATGACGATGATGGCGTTGAGCTATTGCTCGCGACGGTTACGGTTCGACCCGGACCACGCAGTTGCGCCCGGCATGCTTGGCCCGGTACAACGCCTCGTCCGCCGTGCTGGCCATGCTCAGCGCATCCAGCTCATCCATCAACTGCACAACCCCGGCACTGAAGGTGCATCGCAGATCTTCTGGCTGCGCCGGGTACAGGATCTCGGCAAAGCGCCGGCGAATCTCGTCCAGCACC
>Ga0153918_1000533_pt1 | contig 17939 bp, 19 predicted proteins | sample TSFL002MetaG_FD_104687 | JGI IMG/M metagenome (GOLD analysis project Ga0153918, IMG submission 104687) | Attine ant fungus gardens microbial communities from Florida, USA - TSFL002 MetaG | ecosystem: Host-associated > Fungi > Mycelium > Unclassified | place: USA: Florida, Paynes Creek Historic... | reverse complement strand
TCGGGAGCCGTGCTCGCGGGCGCGCTCTCGTGGCTCGCCGTGCGCGCGCTCGCGAGGACGGGCGCGCTCTCGCGCTTCGCCGCGGGCCGCGACGCCGAGAGGATCGGATGAGCTCCGGCGTCGCATCCGGCGCGGGCGAGCGCGACGAGCGCCGCGACCGACGCGAGCGGACCTCGAGGCCCGCTCGCGTCGAGGCGCGCGGCTGGGGGTGGCGGCACGCCGGCCGCCTCCACCCGGCCGTGCACGGCCTGGACCTCGTGATCGAACCGGGCGAGCGCGTGCTCCTCCTCGGCGCATCCGGCGCAGGCAAGTCGACCTTCCTGTCGGCGCTCGCGGGCGTGCTCGGCGGCGCCGACGAGGGCGAGGAGACCGGCTCGCTCACGGTCGACGGCGCGCACCCCGCCTCCGTGCGCGGCGCCTCCGGCCTCGTGCTGCAGGACCCGGAGGCGAACACCATCCTCACCCGGGTGGGCGACGACGTCGCCTTCGCCTGCGAGAACCTCGCCGTCCCCCGCGAGGAGATCTGGCCCCGCGTGCACGAGGCGCTCGACGCCGTCGGCCTGCGCGCGCCGCTCGACCGCTCGACCAAACGGCTGAGCGGCGGCGAGCGGCAGCGGCTCGCCCTCGCGGGCGTGCTCGCCATGCGGCCGGGGCTGCTGCTGCTCGACGAGCCCACCGCGAACCTCGACCCCGAAGGCGTCGTCGACGTGCGCGACGCCGTCGTGCGCGCCCTCGATCGCACGGGCGCCACGCTCGTGGTCATCGAGCATCGCGTGGATGCGTGGCTGGAGGTCGTCGACCGCGTCGTCGTGCTGGGCGCGGGCGGGGGCGTCGTCGCCGACGGCTCGCCCGAGCGGGTGCTCGCGGCGCACGGCGCGGAGCTCGCGGCGTCCGGCGTGTGGGTGCCGGGGCATCCGGTGGAGATCGAGCGGGCGCCCGTCCGCGCGGGGGAGACGCTGCTCTCGGCCCGCGGGCTCGGGTTCGGCCGGAACGGCAGCGCGCTCCACGACGCCTTCGACCTCGACGTCGCCGCGGGCACGTCGACCGTGGTCGTCGGGCCGAACGGCGCGGGCAAGTCGACGCTCGCGCTGACCATCGCGGGACTGCTGCCGCCGGTCGCCGGCGCGGTCGAGGCGAGCGGAGCGCTGCGCGCGGGCGGTGCGGACGGCGCGTCGGCCGCCGGTCGTGCCCGCGGCGCCGTGGGGCCGCATCCGCATGCGTGGCGCTCGCGCGACCTGCTCACGCGCATCGGCACCGTGTTCCAGCAGCCCGAGCACCAGTTCGTGGCGGCGACCGTGCGCCGGGAGCTCGAGATGGGCCCCCGCGTCGCGAAGCGTCCCGCAGCGGAGATCGCCGAGACGACCGAGCGGCTGCTCGAATCGCTGCGGCTCGCGCGGCTGGCCGAGGCGAACCCGTTCACTCTCTCCGGCGGGGAGAAGCGGCGCCTCTCGGTCGCCACGGTGCTCGCCACCGCCCCGCGGGTCATCGTGCTCGACGAGCCCACCTTCGGGCAGGACCGCACGACGTGGCGCGAACTGGCGGCGATCATGGCCGACCTCGTCGAGCGCGGCTCGGCGCTGGTGTCGGTCACCCACGACGACGGCATCGTGCGGCTGCTGGGCGACCGGGTCGTGCGCTTGGACGCGCACGGTCGGGCGGATGCCCGGAAGGCGGTGGCGGCATGAGCGCGCTGCGGGATCAGCGCGACGCGGCCGGGACGCCGCCGAACTCTGGAGATTCGCCGGAGGCGGGCCGAATAATGGCGCACCGTAGCGATATCTCCAGAGTTCGGCGAGACGAGTCCGAGCCCCGATCCGACGAGGCGCCCGTCACGAGCGGCTCCCGCTTCATCGACGCCGTCAACCCCGTGACGCTCTTCGCGGCGGCCGTGCTCTACAGCATCCCCATGCTCACGACGATCGACGTCGTCAGCGCGGTGACCGGTCTCGCCCTGTCGCTCGCGCTGCTGTTCGCGGCCGGGGTGCCGCCGCGCGACGTCGTGCGGCGAGCATGGCCCCTGTTCATCGCCGCGCCCGTCTCGGCGACGAGCATGCTGCTCTACGGCAAGCCCGGCGGTGCCGTGCACTTCGAGTTCCTCGCCGCGCGGGTGACCGACAACTCGATCGGCCTGGCGGTGGCGATCGGGCTGCGCGTGCTCGCGATCGGCGTGCCCACTCTGGTGGTGCTCGGCGGCATCGACCCGACGCGGCTCGCCGACGGGCTCGCGCAGGTGGCGAAGCTGCCCGCGCGGTTCGTGCTGGGCGCGCTCGCCGGCATCCGGCTGTTCGCCGTCTTCAGGGACGACTGGACGGCCATGGCGCAGGCGCGACGCGCGCGAGGCCTCGGCGACCACGGCGCCCTGCACCGGGCGCTCACGATGGCGTTCGCGCTGCTCGTGCTGGCGATCCGCCGCGCCGGCACGCTGGCGCTCGCCATGGAGGCGCGCGGCTTCGGCGCCGGGCCCCGTACGTGGGCGAGGCCGTCGACGCTCGGCGCGCGCGACGCGATCGTCGTGGCCGCGGCGGTGCTCGTCGCGGCCGTCGCGATCGTCGTGGCCGTCGTCACCGGCTCGTACGCGCCCCTCGGAAGCGGCACGTCGTGAGCGGCGTCGAACCGGTGGGCGGCGAAGCGGGGGAGGCGTTCGTCGACGGAGGATGTGCGGGTGCGGGCTCGGTGCTCGGCTGGGTCGGCTCGGCGGGCGGTGCGCTCTCGGCGCGGGCGGCGCATCCGACGAGCCCGAGGCCGTCGTCGTCCGTGCCGTCGGTGTCCGCCTCCTCGTCTTCATCGCCCATCGCCGCGCCCGACGCGCGTTCCGCGGGCGTCGCCAGGCCGCACGAGACGGATGCCGAGCGCGAGGCCGCGGCGCGCGACGCCGACCGCTACGGCGCCGATCTCGGCTCCGACGAGGTCGCCGCCGGCCGCGGCCGCGCGCTCGTGCTCGCCTACGCCCCGGTTCGGGAGGCGCTCGCGGCCCGTGCGAACGACCCGCTCCGCGTCGTGCTCATTGACGGCCGCTCCGGTTCCGGGAAGACGACCCTCGCCGACGATCTCGCCAGGGCGCTCGACCTCCGCGTCGTGCACATGGACGACCTCTACGAGGGCTGGGAGGGGCTGCGCGCCGGCAGCGACTACGCGTGGCAGCGCATCCTCGAGCCGCTCTCGCGCGGCGAGACCGCGCGCTGGAACCGCTGGGACTGGCATGCCTCGGCGCGCGCCGAGGAGCACGCGCTCGCGCCAGGCGAGGCGTTCGTGCTCGAGGGATGCGGCTCGCTCTCGCGCCGCGCCGCCGGAGTCGCCGGGCTGGCGATCTGGCTCGAGCTCGACGAGGAGGAGCGCCACCGCCGCGCTGCGCAGCGCGACGGCGACGACTCCTGGTGGTCCGGCTGGCGCGCCCAGGAGGACGCCTTCTACGCCGCCGAGCGCTCCTCCTCCCTGGCCGGCCTGGCCCTGTAGCGGCGCATCTCCGCTCCTCGTCGAGGTTGACGCTCGTCGCGGCCTCCATCTGATGCGAACTCGTCTTCGCTGCAAATACCAGGTGTCGGGCGCGCAATAACCAGAGTTCGGAGTGCGCAAATACTTCGACTGGAGTACGGTGTCCGAGACGAGCAATCAGGCTATCAACGTGTCCAATCTTGCAAATAGTCACGTCTCGCGTTGCAAATTCTCGATGGAGGTCGTCGTCGATGTCCGATCCGTACCGGCTTCCACCGCTGACGTTCGGCTCCGAATTGGTTGTCGCGCTGTTCGAGATCGAGCGGCTGCGAGCAGACATCGGAACCGGTACCACCCCGCCTGACACGCTCGTGGAGCTGCACAACCTGTTCGACCTGGTCATGAGCGTGGTCTCCGCCCGCATCGAAGGCAACCACACGACGGTCTACGAAGCGATCGAACGCGTCGACGACGATGCGACGGGTGATCGGGTCGACGAGCAGTTGGGTGAAATCGCGAACATCATGGATGCCGCCAGGCATCTCGACCTGCTCGACGCCGCCGAGCCGCTGACGCACGCGCTCGTCCGCGACCTTCACGCGCGCACGGTCGCGGGCCTCACGCGCGAGGGCGATCCGACCCCCGGCTCGTACCGGTCGGTGGATGTCGCCATCCCGGGATCCGCCCACCAGCCGCCCTCCTGGGTGACGGTGCACGCTGAGATGTCCGGGCTGCTGGACTTCGCGAACGCCGATCGACCGCTGCACGAGCAGATGCTGCAGATCGCGATCGCGCACCACCGCTTCGTCTGGATCCACCCGTTCCGGAACGGGAACGGCCGCGTCTCCCGTCTGTTCACCTATGCGATGCTCCGGCGCACGATCTTCGCGACGAGAGGGTTCAGCGCGCTCAATCCGACCGCCGTGTTCGGGAACGACCGCGCCGCGTACATCGGCGCGCTGGAATCGGCGGACGGGCCCACCGACGAGGGGGTCGTGCAGTGGGCGACCTTCTTCGCCCGCGGGATCCGCGACGACCTCCGCCGTCTCGTTCAACTGCAGGATCAGGCATACGTGGAAGGCGAACTCGTCGGACCCGCACTGGACCGTCTCCTCCGCGACGGGGCGATCAGCGCGCTCGAACGTCGCGCGCTCGGCGTCGTCCTGGCGAAGGGGACGGTGAAAGCAGGCGATCTCTCCGAGGTCGTGCCGGGGACGCCCTCGAATCGCTCCCGCATCATCCGGGAACTCCTCGACCGACGCCTCCTGCAGCAGGCTTCGGAGGGGCCGCGCTTCTACCGGCTGTCGCTCTCCCGAGGCCCGCTCGCCCTGCGCCTCATCCGACGCCTCGACGAGCTGGGGCATCTGCCTCGGATGCTCTCCGACGACTGAGGGAGCGCAACGGCTCCGCAGCGGTCGGGACGCCCTACGCCCAGCCGAGCTCGTGGAGGCGGTCGTCGTCGATGCCGTAGAAATGCGCTATTTCGTGCACGAGGGTCGTGTGGACCTCGTCGCGCAGCTCGTCGACGGAGTCGCACACGTCGAGGTGCGGCTCGCGGTAGACGATGATGCGGTCGGGGAGGGCGCCGAAGTCGTACTGGCCGCGCTCGGTGAGCGCGATGCCGTCGTAGAGGCCGAGCAGGTCGAGCGAGCCGTCCTCGGGGCGGTCCTCGACGACGAAGACGACGTTGTCGAGCCCGTCGATCATCTCGTCGGGCAGTTCGTCGAGCTCGTCGGTCACGAGGGCCTCGAACGCCTCGGCATCCATCTCGAGCGGCATTCGTCCTCCTGGATGCGGTGTGCGGCGCGGCCTCGTCCGATCAGCAGGGTAGCGCGGAGCGCGACGCGCTACGGGCCGACGACCATGAAGAACCCGATGACGACGCCGTAGAGCGCGAGCGTCGCGACGGCGAGCCAGATCGCCAGGGGGCGCCTGGGGCGGCGCAGCCCGAGCACGAGCGCCGTGATCGCGAGCGCCGCCCACAGCAAGCCCGTGCCGATCAGGCCGAAGAAGGGCAGCAGGGCGTTGAGCGCGATCTCGCCCGGCATCGCGCTCAGCACGAGGGACGAGACGACGAGCAGCGCCGTGGGGACGAAGCCGAACCAGGCGCACACGTCGGCGGCGGTCTCGCGGCGCGAGGGGGAGGGCGCGTCGTCGGAGACGTCGGCGGCGTCCGCTGGCTCAGGGGGCCGTCGGTCGAGATCGTCGGAGGGTGCCGCAGGCGGGCCGTCGGTCGCCGCAGCCGAGGCCGATCCGCCCGTCGCCGCCTCGTTCGAACGTGGTTCGCGATCGTCGATGTGCTCCACGTCGCGAGCCTATCCCGCAGCCAGGCGCGCGGAAGCCCCGTGTTCGAGTCGCGGTCGCGGGATCGCGGGATCGCGGGGCGGCCGGCCCCGGGCGGCACGATCGCGTCGTCGGGGCGAAGCGGCTCCGGGGCGGGGCGGGGCCGTCCCGGTGAGGCACGCGCCGCTAGCCGGCCGCGATCGGCGCGACGATCGCCGTCGTGGCCCGCACGAGGTCGGCCGGTGCGAGCTCGATGTCGAAGCCGCGCCGCCCGCCGGAGACGAAGATCGTCTCGTGGCCCTCGGCGCTCGCGTCGATCACCGTGGGCAGGCGCTTGCGCTGGCCGATGGGCGAGATGCCGCCGGCGACGTAGCCGGTGGTCCGCTCGGCGAGGGCGACGTCGGCCATGGCGGCCTTCTTGCCGCCGGCGGCCGCGGCGATCGCCTTGAGGTCGAGGGTGCCGGCGACCGGCACGACGCCCACGGCGAGGCGGCCGCCGACGTCGACGACGAGGGTCTTGAAGACGCGGGCGGGGTCGACGCAGAGCGCCTCGGCCGCCTCGAGGCCGAACGAGGCGGCCGAGGGGTCGTGCTCGTACTCGTGCTCCTCGAATCGGATGCCGGCGGCGATGAGCGCCCGCGCCGCGGGCGTCGCGCCCGTCTTCTTCTTCTGTCGTGCCACGACCTCACGGTAGCGCCGGCCGTGCCTCGACCTCGGCTCGCGCGCCCGGGCCCGAGACGCCCGCCCGGATCGAGTCGCCCGTGGAGCGGGACTCGGGACCGCTGCGGGCAGGGGCGCCCGCTGAGCGGACGCGTGGTCGAGCCCTTGATATATTCGTCTGAACGAATGTATTCTCGTCTCATGACCGAGATCATCGAACGCATCGTCCCCGCCTCGCCCGTCCGCGTCTGGGAGCTCTGGACGACGCCCGAGGGCATCTCCCGCTGGTGGGCGCCCGACGGCTTCCGCAGCGACGTCACCCGTCTCGACCTGAGGCCCGGCGGCGACCTCGTCTACACGATGACCGCCGTCGCGCCCGAGCAGGTCGCCTTCATGGAGGGCAACGGGCTGCCGCTGAGCACGGAGTCGCGCAAGCGCTTCACCGAGGTCGCCGCCCCGAACCGCCTCGCCTACGCCTCCGTCGTCGACTTCGTGCCCGGCCACGAGCCCTACGAGCAGCTCACCGAGATCGACCTCGAGCCGGTGGCCGAGGGCACCCGCGTCGTCATGCGCGTCGAGCCCATGCACGACGAGACCTGGACGGCGCGCCTGCTCGCCGGACGCGCGAACGAGCTCGACCACCTCGTCGCGCTCGTCGCGGCGGAGTAGCCGGCCCGCGACCTGCTTTCATTGGGGCATGGCACTCGACATCCAGCGGGCGCTCGCCGCCGTCGGCGAGCCGACGCGCTTCCGGATCGTCGAACTGCTCGCCTCGCGAGCGCGCACCGTGGGCGAGGTGGCTTCGGCCCTCGGCGCCCTGCAGCCCCAGACCACCAAGCACCTGCAGGCGCTCGAGGCGGCGGGGATCGTGCGGATGCACCGGCTGGGCCGTCGCCGCGTCGCGCGCCTCGACCGCGAGGCGTTCGCCGGTCTCGCCGCGTTCTTCGACGTGCTCGCGACGGCGGATCCGGACGACGCCGCGCTCGACGACTACGAGCGGGCGATCGGCCGGGAGCTCGATCGCATCCGAGGCGAAGCCGGCGAGAGCAAGGGTGGGGGCAGTGGCGGGGGCGCGGGCAGTGGCGAAGGCGGCGATGGTCGACCGGGCGACCGGGCCGGCTCGTCGCCCGGACCGCGTCGGATCCGCATCGAGCGCATCCTCCCCGCCTCGCCGGCCGACGTGCTCGACGCCTGGACCGATCCCGCGCTCGCTGCCCGGTGGTGGGCGCCCCGGCACTTCGCCCTGGCGGGCTTCGAGTTCGGCCGCCGGGCCGGAGACCGCATCCGCGTCGTCTATCGGGAGGGCGACGGCGCGGAGTACGAATCGCGTGGTCGGGTCGTGGAGATCGGCCCGCGACGGCTCGTCTTCGAGCTGGCGCCGGTCGGTCCCGCGGGCGACCCGCTCTTCGAGGCGAGCTATGCGCTCGACCTCTCGGACGCCGACGGCGAGGATGCCGGCGGGTCGCGCTCGGCCGCCGCGCGCGCCGTGCTGCGCATCGAGGCGCGGGGCGGGCGCGCCGAGGCCGCGCCGGCGATCGCCGGCCTCGAGCCGGGCTGGTCGCAGCTGCTCGACGCGCTCGCCGGCCTGCTCCGCTCGGGCGCGGAGGGCGCGATCGCCGCGGGCGCGACGAGCGTCGAGCGTGGCCCCGACCGGTCGGCGGGGCACGACGCCTGACGCTCGCCGAGCGTCGGCGTGCGTCGGCGCGCCTCGGCATCGCCGCCCCTTGCTTCCTAATGACATTAGGTTTACCTTTCGGTATGAGGAAGAAGGGGGCGCGATGGACGGCGCATCCCACCGGCGAGCGCGACGCCACGAGGCGACGCGATCCGAGGCGCTCGCGATCGCGCGCGCGATCATGCGCGAGGCGGGCGCTGGAGCGCTCTCCCTGGGCGAGATCGCACGGCGCATGGGCATGCGCACGCCGTCCCTGTACACCTACTTCGCCGCCAAGAGCGAGGTGTGCGACGCGCTCTTCGCGCTCGGCTGGCGCGAGGCCGACGAGCACGTCCGGGCGCGCGCGGCGCTCATGGCCCAGCTCGCACCGGATGCCGACTTCGCCGCGCGCGTGACGGTGCTCGAGCGCGCCTTCATCGAGTGGTGCCTCGAGCATCGCGAGCTCGCCGAGCTCATGCTGTTCCGTCCCATCCCGCAGTGGGAGCCGTCCGCGGAGTCGTTCGAGCCCGCGCGGAAGGCACTCGCCCTGGCCTACGAGGAGGTCGAGTCCGCGGCGCGGCTCGGCCTCCTGCGCGACGGCGCGAACGTCGAGGAGCTCGTCGAGAACCTCAGCACGATCGTGACGGGCGTCATCTGCCGCCAGATCGCGAACGAGCCGGGCACGCCGTTCGCCGCCGGGCGGGCATCGAGGCACTTCGAGGCGCTGTGCGTCGCGACGGTGCGCGAACACCTGCGCTGACGGCCGGGCCGTCGGCGCCTCCGCGAAGGAGCGGATCATGACCAACGAGATCGACCGGGCCCGAGACATCCGACTCCCGGACCGGACGTCCGGCGAGCGGACCGCGGCGCGCCAGCGACGCGCCTTCGGTCGACTGCTGTCGTCCATCCCCGTCGCCGAGTGGGAGTCGCCGACCGAGTGCGAGCGCTGGCGCGTGCGGGACATGGTCGCCCATGTCGTGGCTGCGACGGACCTCGCCCGCAGGCCCTGGCGGTATCCCTTCGACGTCCGGGCGGCGCAGCGCCGATACCCCGGCGACGCGCCCATCGACGCGTACAACGAGCACCGCATCGACCTGCGACGAGGGTGCTCGCCGCGCGAGCTGCTCGACGCGCTCGAGCGGATGACGCCGCTCGCCGCGCCGCCTCGGATCGCCCGCCGCTTGCCGGTGCGGGGATACGGCCTGCCGAGCTACGCGACGATCGGCTACTTCGCGGACGCGGTGCTCGTGCGGGACGTGTACATGCATCGGCTGGACGTCGGGCGCGCGGTCGGCGCCGCGGACGTCCCGGACGCATCCGACGCCGACGTCGTCGAGCAGGTGGTGCGCGACCTCGGCCTCGCCTGGCAGGGCCCTTCGGTCGAGCTCAGGCTCTCCGGACCGGGCGGGGGAGCCTGGCTCCTCGACGTGCCCGACCGCGCCGAGGGCCGACACGCCGCGCCGCCGTCGCCGTCGCCGTCGCGAATCGTCGAGGCGCCCGTCGCGGAGTTCATGCGCCACCTCTCCGGCCGCGAGGCGGCGATCCCCGCGATCGCCTCAGGGGATGCGGACGTCGACGCCGCGATCGGCCGAGCCCGCGTGCTCTTCTGAGCCTGTCGGGACGGGCGAGCCGGTCGGGGCGGTCGGTCGCCGCGTCAGTCCAGGCAGAACTCGTTGCCCTCGACGTCCTGCATCACGATGCAGGACTCCTCCTCGTCGTCGGCCGGCAGGACGCGCACCTGGGTCGCGCCGAGCGCGACCAGCCGCGCCGACTCGGCCTGGAGCGCGGCGAGCCGTTCGTCGCCGACCAGGCCCGTGCCGACGCGCACGTCGAGGTGCACGCGGTTCTTGACGACCTTCTGCTCGGGGACGCGCTGGAAGTAGAGACGCGGCCCATGCCCGTCCGGGTCCTCGCAGACGAAACCCGCGCCCTGCCGTTCGGGCGGCAGTGCGCGGTCGAACTCCTCCCACGACGCGAAGCCCTCGGGCGGGGCGGGAACGACGTAGCCGAGCACCTCGCACCAGAAGCGGGCGACGCGCTCGGGCTCGGCGCAATCGAAGGCGACTTGGACGCGTCTGACCGATGACATCGCTCCACGCTAGCGGCTGCGGGGCGGGCATCGGCGGGCGCCGCACGGCGTGCCCGAGGTCCTCGGAGCGGATGCTCCGCGCCTTCTCCTGGCGAGCCCCGGCCGATCCGTCCGCCCCCGCTGCGGCGGTGCGTGGGAGTCGATGCGCTCCGCCGGTGCGGATCGGTGCGGTGGATGCGCTCGGCCGCCGTCACTCGTTGGTGGCGTACGCCTCCCGCATCCAGCCGAGCACCTCGTCGTCGAGCTCCTCCATGCGCCGCAGGCCGACCTTGATCGTCGCGCCGCCGCCGAGCCGGCTTCCCGCGGGGCTCAGCCGCGGCGATTCGGGCGCCTCGGGCCAGCGCATCCCGAGGTCGAGCCGAGTGCGCGTGACGGGGGCGACGACCGCGAAGGTGCGTCGGGGCGTGAGAAGCGAGACGTAGGTCTTGCGCGCCTGCACCGTGACGTCGCCGATGCCGGGCAGCGATGCCAGGAGCGCGTCGAAGACGGGGCGCAACTCGACGCGGTCGGCGAACTGCGCGTCGACGAGCTCGTCCGCCGTGCTGAGGAAGAAGTCGGGGTAACCGAGGCGTTCGAACACGACGAGCATCTGCGCGTAGCCCGTGACGCCGCGCTCGGCGAGCCAGGCGCGCAGCTCCGGTTCGTCCTCCGGGGCGTCGGCGCGCACCTCCCGCATCCAGTCGTCGAGCGCGCGGCCGGTGGCGCGCTCCAGGAGTCCCGCTTGCCATTCGCGCATCTCCCGCCACGAGCGCGCCGTGCCGCCGAGTCCGTTCGCCATGTCGCCTCCCCGCGCCCGGCTCCGTCGGGTGCCCGACGGAAGCCTACGGCGCGCGACGCTCGCCCGCTGGGCTCGGCTCGTGGCTCGATCGGTCCGGCTCGACGGCGTCGGCGAGCACGGTTCGCGTCGCTAGGGTGGGCCGATGGCGGAAACGACGGCGGAAAACGGTGCGCTTCGCACGCGGCCCTCGTGGCAGGAGCTTCCCGCTGCGCTTCGCGAGCGCGTGTCGGCGTCGATCGGCGGCCCCTGCGTCGGCGACCGCGCGGCGCGCGAGGGGTTCAGCGCAGGATTCGCTGGGCGGGTGCGGACGACGGGCGGCCCCGTGTTCGTCAAGGCGATCGCCGCCGACGGGCACGCGGACTCACTGGGGCTGTACCGCGCCGAGGCCGAGGCGCTCGAGGCGCTGCCGCCCGGGATCGCGCCGCGCCTGCTCGCCTGGATCGAGATCGACGAGGGCGTCGCGCTCGTCACCGAGCACCTGGCGGGACGACAGCCGGGATCGCCGTGGACGGCCGCGGAGCTGGATGCCACGGCGGCCTGTCTCGCCGAGCTGAGCGCCACCGCAGCGCCCCCGGCGCTGATGCGCGCATCCACGGCTCCATCACCGGGTTCGGCTGCGGCCGCCGTCGCCACGCCGGCGCCGTCGCGTTGGCGGGCCATCGGCGCGGACCCGGATCTGCGCGCCGGACTGCCGCCGCGGGTCCGGGACGCGCTCGACGACCTCGTGGTCATGGAGGTCGAGGCGCTGCCGGGACTGTCCACCGGCGACGCGCTGTGCCACAACGACGTGCGGGCCGACAATCTCGTCTTCGACGGCGAGGCCGCGCGTCTCGTGGACTGGCCTTGGGCGGCCTCCGGGGCGCCGTGGGCCGACCTGCCGATGCTTCTGCCGAGCATCGAAGCCGCCGGAGGGCCGGCTTGCGAGGATGCGTGGCGCGTGTTCTCCGCGCACGGCGCTCCTGCGCCGCGGGAGATGCTGCCGATGATCGCCGAGGCCGGCGCGTACTTCTGGTCCAGCCAGGCGCAGCCCGAGCCGGCCGAGCTGCGCGGCCTGCGCGCGTTCCAGCGCGCCCAGGCGAGGCCGGCGCTTCGCTGGCTGGACGGGCTGCTCTGAGATCCGACGTGCTCGGAGACCCGGCCCCGTCGCGAGCCGCGGACTGGGAGAATCGGATGCATGAGCGACATGCACCCCGCCTTCGACAGCGCCTACCCGCCGAGCCCGGAGACCTTCGCCGGCTCTCTCATGCTCGATGTCGCGATCGGCATGGACGAGCGCGAGGACATCGAGGAGCGCATCGATGAGCTGCTCGAGTCGGACGAGTTCGCCGAGGTCTTCCCGGGCGAGCCCGAGCCGACGGCCGAGGAGGCGCGCTCGCTCCTCGAGCGGGTCATCGCCGAGCACGATCGCGTCGTCGCCGAGGAGTCGGCGGACTCGATCGCGTTCGCGAACGCGATCGGCGCGCTCTTCGACGCCGGCGTCGTGGCCTCCTTCGAGGGGTACGACGCCATCGAGGCCGCGCACGATGCCTATGCGCTCGCGGAGGAGATGCGGGCCGATGGTGCCGATGTGCGCGGCTACGTCTACTGCCATCGGGAAGATCTGGAGCGCGTCGTCTTCACCGGGCGACTCGTGATCGGCTTCAGCAGCCTCTCGGCGGAGCCCGACGAGACCGCCCGGATCGGCCGGGTCGTGCTCGACGCCCTCGTCGCCGCGGGGCTCGCGGCCGCGTGGAGCGGCGACCCGGGCGAGCGCATCCTCATCGACCCCATGCGCTGGGAAGGGCCTTTCGAGGACGATGACGAGGACGTCTCCGATTCGGAGAGCTGACTGCACCGGCCGGCGCGGTCCGGTGCGTCTTCCCGCCCGCCCCGGATCACGGGTCATGTCGTCTCGCCCGACGGCGCTTCGCTCAGCGTCGTTTCGGTCTGACGATCGCGAAGGTCAGACCGAGGGCGATGGCCCCGGGCGCGTACGGCCAGAGCATCGCGTTCACGAGCGCGGCGAGCAGGACGGCCGCAGCGCCGACGGAGCCGATCGACCCGCTGCGCCGCGCCGCGATCGCGAGCCAGCCGAGCCCGACGAGCAGGAGCACCTGCTTGGGCCAGCCGAGCAGATCCTGCCACGGCGTCTCCATCGAGAACACGGCGTCATCGGCGACGACCGTTCCGAAATGCGGCACCACGGTCGCGAGCGCGAAGGCGAACGCGCCGAGAAACGCGACGCCGAGGGCGACGATCGCGGCCGGGATCCGCGCGCCGCGGGAGACGCCCCAGGCGCCGGGGATCTGGAGCGCGAGGCCGAATGCGGCGAAGGCCGTCACGAGGTTCGACGCCGCGACGAGCGGCGTCCGAGAGGCCTCGCCGAGCGTCGTCCCGCTGCCCAGCAGGACGCTCGCGGCGTAGCCGGCGCCGCCGAGCGCGAGCGTGACGGCGGTGGCGGTGAACAACGGCATGGGCGGGTTCGCGGGGTGCTCGCGACCGCCGGTGGATGCGGTTCGGGTCATGCCGACAGCTTCGCGCGCACCTGCACCGGTGGCTTCGACCGTGGGGATCGTCTCGGGCCATCCCTCGGGATGGACTCGCGCGTGGCGCTCATCCCTCGGGAGGGTTCGCGCCTGCACGGCCCCGCATATGCTGGCCCCGTGATCGCGAAGCGCGCGATGATGCGCCCGGTTTGGATCGATGCGCTCCCCTCGGCGGCGACGGTGGGCATCGGCGTGGCCAGCGTGCTGCTGCCCGATCCGTCCAACGCGTATGCGTTCCAGGCATCGCCGACCCTGACCGTGCTCCTCGCGGTCCTCGTCACGGCTCCCGTCATCGCCTGGCGGAGCGCCCCGGCCGCCGCCTTCGCGGTGCAGCTCGTCGCCATGACGCTCGTGGGCGTCGTCTCCTCGCCCACCGGCGTGCTTCCGGCGGTCGTCATGGCGGGCCTCGGATGGACGGCCTACGCCGCGTCGATCACCCGCGCCGCCGTCGCGCTCGTGGCGACGATGGCGTCGTTCGGTCTGCTGGCGATGATCCGCGCGCCCTACTTCGATTCGCCCATGGCCGCGCTCACCGTCGCGGTCTTCGCTGCCGCGTGGGCGCTCGGACTCCTGATCCGGCGGTGGTGCGACCGACAGCGCGCACTCGTGGCCGCTGCCGACGCGGAGCGACGGGCATCGGAGCGCCGCAGCGCCCTGGCCCGCGAGGACGAACGCCGCCGCATCGCACGCGAGTTGCACGACTCGCTCAGCAACTCCGCGCACGCGATCGCCCTGCAGCTGGCCGAGCTCCGCGCCGAAGGGCTTCCGCCCGCAGCCGATGCCCGCCTCGCCGCGGTCATCGAGGAGAACCGACGCGCGCTCGCTCGGCTCCGCGAGCTCCTCGTCGTGCTCCGCACGGCCGCGCCGACCGCCTCGCTGGAGCCCGCTCTCGACCTCGACGCCGTCATCGCGGATCACGAGGCGCTCGGCGGTCGGATCGAGCTCGCGCACGACGATCGCGGAGCGCTGACGCCCGCTGCCCGCGCCATCCTCGCGGCTGCGGCGAGGGAACTGCTCGCGAACGTGCGCCGTCATCGGCCGACCGCCGTCGCACGGCTCGCGATCGTCGTTCGCGATGACACGGCCGTCCTCGTGAGCGAGAACGCGATGGACGTGCTCGACCCGCCGGCGTCGCCGTCCAACTCGGGGACGTCGTCGTCTGCTCTTCCGTCCATCGGTCGTCCGTCGGATGAGGGGACCGGCGGATTCGATTCGCTCGGGCTCATCGGGCTTCGCGAGCGGATCGCGCTCCTCGGCGGCGCCTTCCGCGTCTCGACCGACGGCGAGCGCTTCGTGGCCACCGTCACGATCCCGAGGGATCCAGCATGACGATCCGCGTCGTCGTCGCGGACGACCACGATCTACTGCGCGAGGGGCTCGTCGCAGCGCTCGATCGTGCCGCTGGAATCGAGACGGTGGGCGCGGCCTCGTCGGGCGACGCATGCGTGGATCTCGTCGAGCGACTTCGCCCGGACGTCGTCGTCATGGACCTCCGGATGCCCGGCGGCGACGGCATCGCCGCAACGCGTCGGATCATGGCCGGTGCAGCCGATCCGCCCGCGGTCGTCGTGCTCACGACATTCGACGACGACGAGCTCGTCTTCGGCTCCCTGCGGGCGGGCGCGTCGGCGTTCATCCTGAAGAGCGCCGACACTGCCGAGCTCGTCCGCGCGATCAGGGCCGTGCACGTCGGCGATGTGGTGCTCGCGCCTGCCGTGACGCGTCGCGTCGTCCGCTCGGCGCTCGAGGGGGTCACGGCCACGAGGGCCGAGCTGCCCGCGCTCACCGAACGCGAACACGATGTGCTCGTTCTCATCGCCGCCGGTCTCTCGAACGAGCGGATCTCGGCTCGTCTGCACATCTCGGTGCCGACCGTGAAGACGCACGTGCGCAGCCTCTTCCACAAGACCGGCGCCACGACCCGGGTGCAGCTCGTGATCGAAGCCTTCCGTGCGGGTCTTGCCCGCTGACGAACGCGTGCGCCGAGCGTGCTCCTGAGGCTTCTCGGGCCTCAGGAGCACGCTCGCGCACGAGCGAGGTGCTCGCTCAGCGGCGCAGCCACACCGTCGTCTCGCCAGGGAGGGCGCCGTCGGCGAGCGGTCCGCTGGCGACGAGCACCGCGCCCTCGGGCAGCGCGATGGGCTCCGTGCCGAAGTTCGTGACGATCTCCCAGCCGCCGGGGCGCGCGACGTGCAGCACGGCCTCGCCGATCTCGAGCCAGTCGAGCGTCTCGGCCGTCTGCAGCTCCCGGCGCAGCGCGAGTGCGTCGCGGTAGAGCGAGAGCGTGGATGCCGGGTCGTGCTCCTCCGCCTCGACGGAGAAGCCGGCGAACCACTCGGGCTGCGGCAGGTGCGCGCCATCCGGGCCGAAGCCGAATGAGGCGCCCTCGCGCGACCAAGGGAGGGGGACCCGGCATCCGTCGCGGCCGATCTCGACGCCCTTGTTGCGGAAGAAGGTCGGGTCCTGGCGGTCGGCGTCGGGGATCCGCCCGACCTCCTGCAGGCCCAGCTCCTCTCCCTGGTAGAGGTAGGCCGAGCCGGGGAGGGCGAGCATGAAGAGGGTGGCCGCGCGGGCGCGCCGCAGGCCGCGCTCGGCGTCGATGACGGCGGGGTCGCCGCCGTCGAGCAGCCACTGCTTGCCGTCGTTGCCGCTGCTCGTGACGCTGCCGCCAGGGGCGCCGCTCGTGCCGGACGTGTTCTTGGGGAGGCCGTAGCGGGTCGCGTGGCGCACGACGTCGTGGTTCGAGAACACCCAGGTCGAGGATGCGCCGGTCTCGGCGGCCTCGTCGAGGTTGCGCGCGATGATCTCGTGGAACTCGGCGGCGTCGAAGTCGGCGAGCAGCAGGTCGAAGTTGAAGGCCTGGCCGAGGCCCGCCTGCGTCGCGTAGCGTCCGCGGCGGTGCGGCTGCACCCACGCCTCGGCGACGGCCGTGCGAGGCGGGTCGTACTCGTTGAAGACCGAGCGCCATTCCGCGTACACGTCCTGCACGTCGTCGCGGTCCCACAGCGGGTGCTGCCCGTCGGGGAAGACGTCGTGGCCGCCGAAGGTCGATTCGAGCGCCTCGGACGAGGGGCCGAGATCCTTCTTGAGGCCGTGGGCGACGTCGACGCGGAAGCCGTCCACGCCGCGGTCCGACCAGAAGCGGAGCGTGCGGAGGAAGTCGTCGTGAACCTCGGGGTTGTCCCAGTCGAAGTCGGGCTGCTCCTTGGCGAACAGGTGGAAGTACCACTGGCCGGGCGTGCCGTCGGGCTCGGTGATGCGCTCCCAGGCGCTGCCGCCGAAGATCGACTGCCACGAGTTCGGCGGCAGCTCGCCGTGCTCGCCCTTGCCGTCGCGGAAGATGTAGCGGGCGCGCTCGGGGGAGCCCTTGGGGGAGGCGAGGGCGGCCTTGAACCATTCGTGCCGGTCGGACGAGTGGTTGGGGACGATGTCGACGACGATCTTGATGCCGGCCTCGTGGAGGGTGGCGACCATGACGTCGAACTCCTCGAGGGTGCCGATCTTGGGGTCGACGTCGCGGTAGTCGTCGACGTCGTAGCCGCCGTCGGCGAGCGCGGAGGGGTAGAAGGGGCTCAGCCACACGGCATCCACGCCGAGGCGCTGCAGGTAGGGGACCTTGCTCGTGATGCCCACGAGATCGCCGATGCCGTCGCCGTTCGCGTCGGCGAAGCTGCGGGGATAGATCTGGTAGACGGCGGCCTGGCGCCACCAGTCGGCGGCCGAGGCGTCGGCGTGGGCGGGGGCCTGGAGCGGGGAGAGCGTGGTGAAGTCCGTCACGGACTCGGTTCCCTTCGATGGATGCGCGTGGGTGCTGTGGACGCCGGGCGGCGAGCTCGAACGAGTATATATAGCTGATGAATTTACTGCGAGGGGTGTCGGCGGATTCGGGCCGCCGCAGCGGGTCGACCAGGGTCACGGCCCGCCGGGCTGTCCGGCCTATCTCGGATCAGCGGATGCACGCGGCGGATCGCTCGATCGCCCGCGCAGTCCCCACGGCTGACGCTGCCCTTGATTCCGACGTGCCGGGCGTTCACTTCGGGGAAGGCTCTCGGGCAGGGCGATGCCTTGCCGGCTCGCGGATTCTGCGCGCGTCGAACGGACGGTCGACGTCGAAGCCGGTCGCGGAAATGATGCACTCCCGGTCGCGACGGATGATGGCCCGGCGCTGGGCCGCGTGGAACACCGCTCGCTGGTTTCCATCCGGACGATGCGTCCGCGGTCCTGGAAGACGCGCTGGATGACGCCGTTGCAGGCGGTCTGCTCGGCGACGGCGTAGGTGGTGACGAGGTCGGCGCCTTCGAGCTCGGCGTACCCGGCCCCGTCCGCGAGGGTCTCGACGTCGATCGAGACGACGAGCGTCGGTGCGGCCCCGCCGAGCGCGGGCGTCTCCTCCGACCGGGCGGTGATGTTGACGACGGTGGCGAACACGTCGTGGAGGATCTGCTCGCGCAGGCGCTTCGGGAACACGGGCGCACCATCCGGTGCATCCGGTCCCGCGGTCTCGGCGGCGGTCGGGTC
>Ga0153918_1000532_pt1 | contig 17952 bp, 19 predicted proteins | sample TSFL002MetaG_FD_104687 | JGI IMG/M metagenome (GOLD analysis project Ga0153918, IMG submission 104687) | Attine ant fungus gardens microbial communities from Florida, USA - TSFL002 MetaG | ecosystem: Host-associated > Fungi > Mycelium > Unclassified | place: USA: Florida, Paynes Creek Historic... | reverse complement strand
TGGCAGAGGCATGCGGTACTTGTGGGAGCGGGCGTGCCCGCGAAGCTTTTCAGGTCAGTCGTTGAAGTCGCGCCAGCCGCCCATTTCCTTCCAGCGGTTGACGATGCCGCAGAACAGCTCGGCCGTCTTCTCGGTGTCGTAACGCGCCGAGTGCGCTTCACGCCCGTCGAAGTCGATGTCAGCGCTCTGGCAGGCTCGTGCCAGTACGGTCTGGCCGTAGGCCAGGCCAGCCAGGGTCGCGGTGTCGAAACTGGAGAACGGGTGGAACGGGTTACGCTTGATGTCGTTACGCGTGACCGCCGCATTAAGGAAGCCAAGGTCGAAGCTGCTGTTGTGGCCGACCAGGATCGCCCGTTTGCAGCCGTTGGCTTTAAGCGCCTTGCGCACACCGCGGAAGATGTCGGTGAGCGCGCTTTCCTCGCTCACCGCCATGCGCAGCGGGTGATCCAGCTTGATGCCGGTGAACTCCAGCGCGGCCGGCTCGATGTTGGCCCCTTCGAACGGTTCGACCCGATAGAAGTAGGTGTGCTCGGGGAACAGAAAGCCCTTTTCGTCCATGCCGATGGTCACTGCGGCAATTTCCAGCAGGGCGTCGGTGGCGCTGTTGAAGCCGCCAGTCTCGACATCCACGACTACCGGCAGATAGCCACGGAAGCGCTCGGCCATCGGGTGGCGCGAACCGCCGCCGACCTGGCCGTCCTGGTCGTCTTCGTACAGGTCTTCGCTCACGCGTTGTCCTCCAGCAGGCGCCAGCGCAGTTTTTCACCGGCGCGCAGCGGGATCACGGTTTGCTCGCCGAATGGCAGGCTGTCCGGGGCGGTCCATTCTTCGCGAACCAGGGTGATGGTGTCGGTGTTCGCTGGCAGGCCATAGAAGGCCGGGCCATGCAGGCTGGCGAAACCTTCCAGCTTGTCCAGCGCGTTGCGCTGCTCGAACGCCTCGGCGTACATCTCGATGGCAGCGTAGGCGGTGTAGCAACCGGCACAACCGCAGGCGGCTTCCTTGGCGTGACGGGCATGCGGTGCCGAGTCGGTGCCGAGGAAGAACTTCGGGTTGCCGCTGGTGGCCGCGTCCAGCAGCGCCACCTGGTGGGTGTTGCGCTTGAGGATCGGCAAGCAATAGAAGTGCGGGCGAATACCGCCGACCAGCATGTGGTTGCGGTTGTACAGCAGGTGCTGGGCAGTGATGGTCGCACCGACGTTGGCCGGGGCTTCGGTGACGAACTGCGCGGCGTCGCCTGTGGTGATGTGTTCGAAGACCACTTTCAGGGTCGGGAAGCGCTCGACCAGGCGGCGCATGTGCTCGTCGATGAAGCGCTTCTCGCGGTCGAACACGTCGATTTCGCTGCGGGTGACTTCACCATGCACCAGCAAGGGCATGCCGACGTCCGCCAGTGCCTCGATGGCCGGGAAGATGTTGTCGATGCTGGTCACGCCCGAATCGGAGTTGGTCGTCGCGCCGGCCGGGTACAGCTTGGCGGCGTAGACGATACCGCTGGCCTTGGCCGCGCGGATGTCCTCGGGGCTGGTGCGGTCGGTGAGGTACAGCACCATCAGCGGTTCGAAGCGGCTGCCAGCCGGGCGTGCGGCAAGGATGCGCTCGCGGTAGGCGCCGGCTTCGACGGCATTGCGCACCGGCGGAACCAGGTTGGGCATGATGATGGCACGGGCGAAAGTACGCGCCACATCGCCAACGGTATGGGGCAGGACGGCACCATCGCGCAGATGGATGTGCCAGTCGTCGGGACGCAGGAGGGTCAGGCGATCGGACATTGGGAATTCCAGGCGGGTCGAACTCAGGCCCCAATGCTACCGGAAAACCCCGGTCCGAGCACGGCTATCAAGTTTTCCGGCCAGCGTCCGATAGCCTGCCTGTAAGCCGTCAGAATTTGTGGAGCCACCCGTGCGCCAGCGTTACCTAGCCCTGTTGACCCTTGTCGCCAGCCTGCCGGCCGGTGCACTGACCTTCCAGACCCGCATGGAGAATGTCGCCTGGAAAGTCGAGGGTGACCAGTTCGAATGCCGCCTGATCCAGCCGATCGACGGTTTCGGCAGTGGCGAGTTCGTGCGCAAGGCCGGTGAGCAGCCGGTGTTCCAGCTGCGTTCGCACAGCAATGTGCTGGGCGCAGGTTCGGCCACCTTGCTGGCTGCCGCAGCCCCTTGGCAGCCGGGCCGCGCAGATGTGAACCTCGGCGCTGTGCGCATGGCCCGCAGCGGCGTGCTGTTCAGCTCGTCGCAGAGCCAGGCCAGCCGCCTGATCAACGGCCTGCTCGATGGGCGCAGCACGGTGGTGCGCAATTACACCGGCGAAGGCGGCAGGGCGATGGAAGTACGCGTGCTGCCGGTCAGCTTCGCCAAGGCCTACAGCGACTATCAGGCCTGTGCCAGCAAGATGCTGCCGATGAACTATGACCAGGTGCGCCAGACCCAGGTGGGCTTCCCAGGCGGTGGCTTCGACCTGGACGCCGATGCCCGTGCGCGGCTGGACGTGATCCTCGATTACCTCAAGGCTGACCCGACGGTGAACCACATCGAGCTAAACGGCCATTCCGACAACAGCGGTAACCGCCTGACCAATCGCGATACTTCGCGACGTCGGGCCTTGGCCGTTGCCGATTACTTCAAGGCCCATGGTGTACCGGAAGAACAGATCGTCGTGCGCTTCCATGGCGAGCGCTATCCGCTGGTGAAAAACAACAGCCCGGCCAATCGGGCGCGTAACCGGCGGGTGAATATCGAGCTGGATCGGGTGGCCGTGGCAGAGAAGCCGGTGGTGCAGCAAACGGTACCGGCTGCTTCAGCTGTTCCGCCTGCGCCAGCTGCACCAGCACCCGGAGCGAAGGTGCCCTGATTTCATCAGCGCCACAAGGTGCTTGCCACAGCATCTTCAAGCGCCTGTGAGATCGAGCGCCGCCCGCGCGGCGCATCGCGGATAAATCCGCTCCTACAGTTTGTTTCGGGCCAGTCATTCCTTTGAGGTCACCGCTGTTCGCCTTGTTTGTTCCCTTCGATATCGAGGTGGGCACCAAGGCGGTCCCTGTTGGCGGCACAGGAGAGATTGGCCCGAAACAGATGTAGGAGCGGATTTATCCGCGATGCGCCGCGCGGGCGGCGCTCGATCTCACAGGCGCTGAACCTGTTATGGCGAGCACGTCTTGTGGCGGGCACGTCGCGCCACCGACAGTTCCTGTCGCTTTGTCGTCAGAAGCTGTCGCCCCACTGTAAATTTATCCGCAACGCCGGTAGAATCGGTCCCTTTCCGTACAACCCCGTGGAGTGATGGCATGGCGGACGTAAAAAAGGTCGTACTGGCGTATTCCGGCGGCCTTGATACTTCGGTGATTCTCAAGTGGCTGCAGGATACCTACAACTGCGAAGTGGTGACGTTCACCGCTGACCTGGGTCAGGGCGAAGAAGTCGAGCCGGCTCGCGCCAAAGCTCAGGCGATGGGCGTAAAAGAGATCTACATCGACGACCTGCGCGAAGAGTTCGTGCGTGATTTCGTCTTCCCGATGTTCCGCGCCAACACCGTCTACGAAGGCGAGTACCTGCTGGGTACTTCCATCGCTCGCCCGCTGATCGCCAAGCGCCTGATCGAAATCGCCAACGAAACCGGCGCCGACGCCATTTCTCACGGCGCGACCGGCAAGGGTAACGACCAGGTCCGCTTCGAGCTGGGTGCCTACGCGCTCAAGCCTGGCGTCAAGGTCATTGCTCCATGGCGCGAGTGGGACCTGCTGTCCCGTGAAAAGCTGATGGACTACGCCGAAAAGCATGGCATTCCGATCGAGCGTCACGGCAAGAAGAAGTCGCCATACTCGATGGACGCCAACCTGCTGCACATTTCCTACGAAGGCGGTGTCCTGGAAGATACCTGGACCGAGCACGAAGAAGACATGTGGCGCTGGAGCGTCTCGCCAGAGAACGCGCCGGACCAGGCTACCTACATCGAGCTGACCTACCGCAATGGTGACATCGTCGCCATCGACGGTGTCGACATGACGCCAGCCACCGTGCTTGCCGAACTGAACCGTATCGGCGGCGCCAATGGTATCGGCCGTCTGGACATCGTAGAGAACCGTTACGTGGGCATGAAGTCCCGTGGTTGCTACGAAACCCCTGGCGGTACCATCATGCTCAAGGCCCACCGCGCCATTGAGTCGATCACCCTGGACCGCGAAGTCGCTCACCTGAAAGACGAGCTGATGCCGAAGTATGCCAGCCTGATCTACACCGGCTACTGGTGGAGCCCGGAGCGCCTGATGCTGCAGAAGATGATCGACGCTTCGCAGGTCAACGTTAACGGCGTCGTGCGACTGAAACTGTACAAGGGCAATGTCATCGTAGTTGGCCGCAAGTCGGACGACTCGCTGTTCGATGCCAATATCGCTACCTTCGAGGAAGACGGCGGCGCCTACAACCAGGCAGATGCTGCTGGCTTCATCAAGCTCAACGCGCTGCGCATGCGCATCGCTGCCAACAAAGGCCGCGGGATGCTCTGAGCACCTGGCTGAACTGGCAAACGAACCCCGGCTCTGGCCGGGGTTTTTTTTGTCTTCTCGACAGAGGGCTGCTCAACATCATGGGGTCAATCCTCAGGCAGGCTGCTGATGTAAAGAAGGATGCATTGATGTAGCTCCGTATTACAGAAGCGCCATTGCTTGTTTTCGGCATGCGGTTGGGTAATGGCTTGCATGATTCGCTGTTGCATCTGTTTTTGCGCATCTGGGCCGGAAAACATCACGGTTACAATTTCTTGAGGGGTGGCACGCGATGGTGGCCCGGTCTTTTGATGGGAATTGGACTGTTCGGGTTTGTAGAAGGATTTGGAGTTGAAGTTCAGGGTGAGGAAGAACAACGCCGTAAGGAAGAATGGAAACCCTACCAGGAACCACGTGTAGTAGGTCTGACTTTCATCGCTGAGAAAAGGCAGGGTTGCCAAGGCAGAAGCTTCGATAATGCCTGCAAATATGGCGATGATCGTCAGTGGCGCGACCGGTTGGTTCGCAGTCATGATTAATGCCTCCTGCATGTTTTACATACCAATAACCCACTGGCTCCCGCTACCAAATTGTGGACTTTTTCCCGGTGCGGTAATTTTTCGAAGGCGAGGCATGACAAATCGATCATGCTTCGTGCATTTTTTCTTAATCAGCTCAAAGCAAGTCTGTAAATTTTTCGTTGTAGGAAAATTCCCAAACCGACGTAAGGTTCATCTATTCAGCTATTTACAGGGCGGATCGACGCGCCACTGAGCGTTCTGCTCGGTTATGGTGGGGCAGTCGTCAAAGCAGAATAACGAATGATGGATATCGCATGAACAAAGTCCTTATCGTGGATGATCATCCGGTCATACGCTTGGCAGTGCGCATGTTGATGGAGCGACATGGGTACGATGTTGTCGCTGAAACCGACAACGGCATAGCGGCCTTGCAGCTTACTCGAGAACATCTTCCCGATATCGTCGTGCTCGATATCGGCATCCCCAAGCTCGACGGCCTGGAGGTCATTGGCCGGATGGCAGCAGCGAGTCCTGGCAGTCGTGTGCTGGTACTGACCTCGCAGGCGCCCGGGCATTTCTCCATGCGCTGCATGCAAGCGGGCGCCGCTGGCTATGTCTACAAGCAGCAGGAGCTCACCGAGCTGCTGAGCGCCATCAAGGCTGTGCTCTCTGGTTACAGTTATTTCCCGAACCAGGCCTTGCACAAGTCACGTGGCCGGGTTGGGGGAGTAAGCGAAACAGAAATGGTCGATCGCCTGTCTGCCAGGGAGATGATGGTCCTGCAGCAGTTGGCGCGGGGGCGCTCCAACAAGGAGATAGCCGACAGCATGTACCTCAGCAACAAGACGGTCAGCACCTACAAGACGCGCCTGTTGCTGAAGCTCAATGCCCATTCGCTGGTGGACCTGATCGAGCTGGCCCGTCGCCATGGCCTGAGCTGAACCAGCCATGGACAAAGCCTCCGCAAGGGAGGCTTTGGAGGGGGCTAAAGGTCGTAGTCGAAATCGGCGAGTTGCCGTTGCAGGCGTCGCTCTTCGAGGAGGTTGTCAATGGTACGACGCTTGCTCAGATTGGTTTTCGCGGTTTCTACCTGAGGCTCCGCTTCGTCGTCAGCGGTAGCAAAGTCATCTTCGATCGACAGGTCGTCTTTATCGGTACTCATGAGTCGCTCCAAGCCAAAGGGCCATTGGCCGTCCTTATAACGAGAAAGCGATGTCCGGTAAAAAAGATTTTTTCAATCGCACCGCGGCTATTTTTGCTATTGGCTCAATCGTCGCAGGTCTTGTGCTTGTATTCGCACAAGTCTTCGATGCGGCAGCTACCACAACGAGGCTTGCGTGCCTGGCACACGTAGCGGCCATGCAGGATGAGCCAATGGTGAGCGTCGAGCAGGTAGTCCTTGGGTACGAACTTGACCAGTTTCTTCTCGACTTCCAGCACGGTCTTGCCAGGCGCGATGCCGGTGCGGTTGCTGACCCTGAATATGTGCGTGTCCACGGCCATGGTTGGCTGGCGGAAGGCGGTGTTGAGCACCACGTTGGCGGTCTTGCGCCCAACGCCTGGTAACGCTTCCAGTGCTTCTCGGGTTTGCGGCACTTCGCCGCCATGGCGCTCGATCAGCAGGCGGCACGCCTCGATGACGTTCTTGGCCTTGCTGTTATAGAGGCCGATGGTCTTGATGTATTCGCTCAGCCCCTCGACACCCAGCGCGTAGATGGCCTGCGGTGTATTGGCGACCGGAAACAGGCGTGCGGTGGCCTTGTTGACCCCGACATCGGTGGACTGTGCGGAAAGCGTCACGGCAACCAGAAGCTCAAAGGGGGTGGTGTAAGCCAATTCCGTTTTCGGATCGGGATTGTCTTCGTGCAGCCTGCGAAAGATCTCCAGGCGTTTGGCGGCATTCATGGTTTCAACGCTTTCCTTGACGACGAGTGAGGGTGAGGCAGAGCTGATTGTACAAGGCCAGCAGCACGCCGAGCACTAGCAGCCCACCGGATGGCAGGTGTGCCAGGTGCATGCCTGCGAACGCCTCCAGCCACTGGCGCCCCGCGCCAAGCAGCAGGCAGGTGAGCAGCAGGCCACTCAGATGACGCAACAGATGCCGCCAGCGCCCTGCTGTCGGCAGCAACATGTCGACGGCGAGGCACTGCAGGCAAATCAGCGCCGGGTAAAACCCAAGCGTCTGCGCCAAGGGCAATGCCCAGGCACGCAGGGCCAATTGCAGGCAGCTGCCAAGCGCAGCCAGCAGCAGCAGGCTTGCCAGCCAGTACCTGGCGCCGCTGAGTGATGCCCGCAGCGGGCCAAGCAAGGCTTGGTGGAGAAGGATCATCACCCACATGCACGCGGCGATGGCCAGCGCATGGGTGACAGTGCCCGTCGCGCCAAGCAGCGGAGCCAGGCCGGTGATCAGCAGGCAGAATCTATTCATGGGTAGAGGCTCCAAGCAGTTGACTGCGATGCTGATCAAAAAACCGCAAGGCCTCCTGCTGGGCATCGATGACGGCCCGGGACGTAACGGTCGCCCCGGCCAACTGATCGAAATCGCCCTGGTCGCGTCTGATTGCCCAGCGGTCGCCAAGGCCGTGCTTGGCAAACTGGTTCAGCCAGCCAGACTGCGGATCGGCAATCTGACCGCCCAATCCAGGGCTTTCCTGCTGTTCGACCACCCGAGTGCCGATCAGGCGGCCATCGGCAGCGATGGCGATGGTCAGCTTGATGGGGCCGGCATACCCCTGCACTTGGCTCACCAGCACGATAGCTGTTGGCGAAGTCCCGTGGCTCGCACGATAAGCCGCGAGTACCTTGCTGTGCTGCGGCTGTTCGGCGGGCAATGGCAACGCACTGTCCAAAGGGCGGTTGTCGTAGCTTTGCGCGGGCAGCACAGCCAGCAACTGGCTTGCCTGAAGCTGGCGCTCGGCATCGATGATGGCCGGGCGAGTCCAGTGCTGCCAGGCCAGCGTCAATGCGATGGCCGACCCGCCGACTGCGAGGAGCAAAAGGCTGCTGCGCATGGGCGCGCTCATGGCGAAACCTGTTGGCGCTGCAAGGCGAACCGATCCAGGGCGGGCACCGCCAGGTTCATCAACAGGATGGCGAAGGCCGTGCCATCCGGGTAACTGCCCCAGGTGCGAATCAGGTAGATCAGCACGCCTGCGCCGAAGCCGAACAGCAGCCTGGCCAGAGTCGCCTTTGGGCCGGACACCGGCTCGGTGGCGATGAAGAATGCTGCCAGCATCGTTGAACCGCTGAACAGATGCAGCAGTGGCGAGCCGTTCGAATCCGAACCGGAGCCATTCCAGGCCAGCAGGCTGAACAGGAAAAGGCCGCCCAGCAGCCCTGCCGGGGCATGCCAGCTGATGACCTTGCGCCGCAAGAGAAACAGCCCGCCGAACAGCAATGCCAGATTGATCCATTCGCTGCTGCGACCGCCAACATTGCCAAAGCCGGGGTGACGGGCGAACAGTTCGTCGAGGGTCAGGCTGCGGTTGTGGCGCAGGCCATCGAGAATGGTCGGCCCTGCCCAGGCATCAACCTGGCCGCCGCCGCCAGCCACCTGCTGCAGGCTGTCGACAAAGCCAATGGCGTGGTTGGGCCAATGGTTCATGTGCAGCGGAAAGTTCAGCAGCACGAAGGCGTAACCGACCATGGCCGGGTTGAACAGATTGCGGCCCACGCCGCCAAAGGCTTGCTTGCCGACACCTATGGCAATACCTGCTGCTGTCACTGGCACCCACCAAGGCGCCTGTCCGGGTAGGGCGATGGCCAGCAACACGGCAGTCACCAGGGCACTGCCATCGTTCAATGCCGGTAGAACAGGCTGGCGACGCACAGCCAGCAAGGCCGCCTCGCAACACAGCGCACTGCTGGCACACAGCAACAGGCTGAACAGGACTCCCCAGCCCTGTGTCCAGAGGGTGGCGAGCAAGCCGGGTATGCAGGCCAGCAGCACCAGGCCCATGGCTGTGCGTAGCCGGGGGTCAGGGCTTGCCATGTTCAAGCCCGGCGCCTGTGGGCAGCGGATCGGCAGCGGCGCTTTTTTGCGCCTTGATCCGCTCCAGGGCGGCCTTGATCGGGTCTGCCGCCCCTTGTGTGGCTTCGGCCGCACGCGCCAGGCGCTGCGCCTCACGGCGCGCGATTTCGCGTTGCAGGCGGGCGTTTCGCTGTTGGTGGCGCTGGCGCGCATGATCGCGGCGCTGGCGGCGGGCTTGCAGTTGTTCGGGGGAGTGAGCCAGGCCGCTGACGATCGGTACCACCCCTGCTGGCAGTGGCTGCATCTCGATGCAATCGACCGGGCAGGGCGCCAGGCACAGGTCACAGCCGGTGCATTCGCTGGCAATGACCGTGTGCATCAACTTGGCGGCGCCGACGATGGCATCGACCGGGCAGGCCTGGATGCACTTGGTGCAACCGATGCATTCGCCTTCGCGAATGTAGGCGACCTGGGGCGGTGCGCTGCCGCGCAGCGGGTCAGGCGCAAGCAATGGCTTATCGAGCAGCGCTGCCAGCGCAGCGATGGTTTCGCTGCCACCTGGCGGGCACTTGTTGATGGCCCCGCCCGCTGCCAATTCTTCGGCGTAGGGCCGACAGCCATTGTGGCCGCATTTGCCACATTGGGTTTGTGGCAGCAGGGCATCGATGCGTTGAATCAAATTCATTGAATGAAAAGTCCGTTGAATCCGCAGAACGCCAAGGCCATGACGCCTGCACCGATCAAGGTAATCGGCAAACCACGCAGCGCGGCCGGCACTTCCGCCTGCTGGCTGCGCTGCTGCAGGTCGTCGAACAGCACCAGCGCCAGCCAGAAGCCCACGCCGGCCAATGCCCCCCAGCGCAACGTAGCAAGCATCGAGGTGTCCTCTGCCGTCACTTGCAGCGTCAGTCCGAGCAGCAAGGCGTTGCCCAGCAATGGCAGTGCAAGCCCGCTGGTGGGCCACTGCGGCCGCAGCCTGCGCAGCACCTTCGGTACGCCCCATGCCAGCAATGCCTGCCAGGGCAACAGCAGGAACAGGCGCAGGTCCTGCAACTGCCAGGGCGCCACGATGAGCTGTTCGAGCACTTGCCCGCCGCTTGCTCCGAGCGCTATGGACAGGGCCCCCGCCAGGCCACAGACCTGCAGGCGCAGGCGGCTTGACGGCTGTGCTTGCACAAGCAGGTGGCTGACCAGCGCAGCGCTGGCGAGGATCAGCATGGAGTCGTTCATGTGAATGACGATAGCTGGGAATCGCCTGGAACGTCCGGCATTGGTGCTGCAGATGGAACTGCCCCGGCGGTAAGGCCGGGGCAGAAGGCTTACTTGATGCGCTGACCTGGCTTGGCGCCACTGTCAGGGCTGAGCAGGTAGATCTCTTCGCCGCCAGGGCCGGCCGCCATGACCATGCCCTCGGAAACGCCAAAGCGCATTTTGCGCGGCTTGAGGTTAGCCACCATCATGGTCAGGCGGCCTTCCAGCTTGGAGGGATCCGGATAGGCCGACTTGATGCCGGAGAACACGTTGCGGCGCTCGTCGCCGATATCCAGGGTCAGCTGCAGGAGCTTGTCGGCGCCAGGCACGGCTTCAGCCTTGACGATCAGTGCGACACGCAGGTCAACCGCGGCAAAGGTGTCGAACTCGATTTCGGCAGACAGCGGGTCCTTGGTCAGCTCGCCGTTGCCGGCGGGAGCCTGGGCTTCGGCGGCCAGCAGGTCTTCCTTGCTGGCAGCGACCATGGCTTCGACCTTGGCAGGTTCGATACGGCTCATCAGCGCCTTGAACGGGTTCAGCTGGTGGTTTTCCAGGCGCGATTGATGGTCGTTCCAGGTCAGTGGCGCGACGTTGAGGAATGCCTCGGCATCGGCGGCGAGCAGCGGCAGCACGGGTTTGAGGAAGATCACCAGCTGGCGGAACAGGTTGATGCCCTGGGCGCAAATGGCCTGGACCTCGTCCTGCTTGCCTTCCTGTTTGGCCAGCGACCAAGGCGCCTTGTCGGCGATCCAGGCGTTGGCGCGGTCGGCCAGGGCCATGATTTCACGCATGGCACGGCCGAAATCGCGGCCCTCGTAGGCTTCGGCGATCGACGGGGCGGCAGCGAGGAAGGCCTCGGTCAGCTCCGGCGCAGCATCGCCAGCGACCATCACGCCGGCATTGCCCTTGTGGATGAAGCCGGCGCAACGGCTGGCAATGTTGACCACCTTGCCAACCAGGTCGGAGTTGACCTTCTGCACGAAATCCTCGAGGTTCAGGTCGAGGTCATCGACGCCCCGGCCGAGCTTGGCGGCGTAGTAGTAGCGCAGGTATTCCGGGTGCAGGTGGTCCAGGTAGGTGCGGGCCTTGATGAAGGTGCCGCGCGACTTGGACATCTTGGCGCCGTTGACGGTCAGGTAGCCGTGCACGTTGACTGCAGTCGGCTTGCGGAAGCCGGCACCTTCGAGCATGGCAGGCCAGAACAGGGCGTGGAAGTTGACGATGTCCTTGCCGATGAAGTGATACAGCTCGGCCTTGGAGCCCTCGTTCCAGAAAGCGTCGAAGTCCAGCTCCGGGCGGCGTGCGCACAGGTTCTTGAAGCTGGCCATGTAGCCGATTGGCGCGTCCAGCCAGACGTAGAAATACTTGCCCGGCTCGCCCGGGATCTCGAAGCCGAAGTACGGCGCATCACGCGAGATGTCCCACTCCTGCAGGCCGGAATCCAGCCATTCGGCAAGCTTGTTGGCCACGGCGTCCTGCAGGGTTCCGCTGCGGGTCCACTGCTGCAGCATGGCCTGGAAGTCAGGCAGCTTGAAGAAGAAGTGCTGGGAATCGCGCAGCACCGGAGTGGCCCCGGAGATGGCCGACTTGGGGTTCTTCAGTTCAGTCGGGGCATAGGTGGCGCCGCATTTCTCGCAGTTGTCGCCGTACTGATCCTCAGCCGCGCATTTCGGGCAGGTGCCCTTGATGAAACGGTCGGCCAGGAACATGCCCTTTTCGGGGTCGAAATACTGGGTTACCGAACGGGTGGCGATGTGCCCTGCTTCGCGCAGGCGACCGTAGATCAGGCCTGAGAGCTCGCGGTTTTCGTCACTGTGAGTGGAGTGGAAGTTGTCGAAGTCCACCAGGAAGTCGGCGAAGTCGCCACTGTGTTCGGCCTGGACATTGGCAATCAGCTGCTCGGGGGTGATGCCTTCCTTCTCGGCACGCAACATGATGGCCGAACCGTGGGCGTCGTCGGCGCACACGTAGATGCACTGGTTGCCGCGCAGTTTCTGGAAGCGTACCCACATGTCCGTCTGGATGTACTCCAGCATATGGCCAAGGTGGATGGATCCATTGGCATAGGGCAGGGCGCTGGTAACGAGAATCTGACGTGGCTCGGACATGGTGGCTCGGCTACTTATCTGGCTCGGGTAAAAATGAGGGTGATCGGCCACTATAAAGGGCCGGCGAAGATATTTCACCCCAAGCACGCATCTGCTGACGATTGACGGGTTAGGATAGGCGTCTGTTTCGTACTCAGTTTGCCAATGGGAGTGTCCATGAGTGCCGTCACCCGTGCCGCCGTCGAAGGCGTGCTTCGCCAGTACACCGACCCCTATCTGAATCAGGACCCGGTCAGCGCCGGTTGCGTGCGCGCCATCGACATCCAGGGCGGGCAAGTCGCTGTGCAGTTGCAACTGGGCTACGCCGCCGGCCTGTTCAAGAACGGTTGGGCCCAGGTGCTGCAGACCGCGATCGAGAATCTCGACGGGGTCAGCTCGGCCCAGGTGTCGATCGACTGTGTGGTCGCCGCCCACAAGGCCCAGGCCCAGGTGCCGGCCATGGCCAACGTCAAGAACATCATTGCCGTGGCCTCGGGCAAGGGCGGTGTCGGCAAATCGACCACCGCGGCCAACCTGGCTTTGGCCCTTGCCCGTGAAGGCGCCCGCGTGGGCATTCTCGATGCCGATATCTACGGCCCCAGCCAGGGCGTGATGTTCGGTATTGCCGAGGGTACCCGCCCTCAGATCCGCGAGCAGAAGTGGTTCGTGCCGATCAAGGCCCATGGTGTGGAAGTGATGTCCATGGCGTTCCTCACCGATGACAACACGCCGATGGTCTGGCGTGGGCCGATGGTATCGGGTGCGCTGCTGCAGCTGGTGACCCAGACCGCCTGGGACGACCTGGATTATCTGGTCATCGACATGCCGCCGGGTACCGGCGATATCCAGCTGACCCTGGCGCAGAAGGTGCCGGTGGCCGGTTCGGTGATCGTTACCACGCCACAGGACTTGGCCCTGCTGGATGCCAGGAAGGGTGTGGAGATGTTCCGCAAGGTCAACATCCCGGTGCTGGGCGTGGTGGAAAACATGGCCGTGCACATCTGCTCGAACTGCGGCCATGCCGAGCACCTGTTCGGCGAAGGCGGTGGCGAGAAGCTGGCGGCGCAGTACGGCGTCGACCTGCTGGCCTCGTTGCCGCTGTCGATGCTGATCCGCGAACAGGCCGACAGCGGCAAGCCGACCGCAATCGCTGAGCCGGAAAGCCAGATTGCCATGGTCTACCAGGAACTGGCCCGCCAGGTGGGCGCACGGATCGTGCTGCAGGAAGCGGCGGCGCCGGCGATGCCGAGCATCACCATCAGCGAGGACTGACACCTGTGGGAGCGGCCTTGCGTCGCGAAAGGGGTGCGAAGCGCCCCCAATATGTGTGCATCAAGCAAGTATAGCTGGGGCCGCTTTGCGGCCCTTTCGCGACGCAAGGCCGCTCCCACAAGGCCGCGGATATTTTTCAGCCGGGCATAAAAAAACCCGCCAGAAGGCGGGTTTTTTGAAAGCGGAAGCTGAGATCGACTTAGGCGATCTGAACTTCTTCAGCCTGCATGCCTTTCTGGCCGCGGGTAGCGACGAAAGTAACAGCCTGGCCTTCTTTCAGGGTTTTGAAGCCGTCAGCTTGGATGGCTTTGAAGTGCACGAACAGGTCATCGCCCGACTGAGGGGTGATGAAGCCGTAGCCTTTCTCATCGTTGAACCACTTAACAACACCGGATTGACGGTTGGACATTTTTCTGTCTCCTTGGACAATTTGATAACGGTCAGGAAAAACCCTGGCCGGGACTGAGCGCAAAGAGAGCAGAAAATTCAGCGATGGGCCGATCAGGATCGTGCATCAAACTAGAGATTCTCGGTGTCACGTGCAGCACAGTGGCGCCACCTTACCCCACTTTCCACGAGCTGCCAATGGTCTGTGAACGCTTTACGCAAATTCGGATCGACGGCGGCTGCAACCCCCGTCCGGCGCGGGATGGGGCACTGGAACTTTAACCCGGGCGCCGGGACCGGTAAGATGCGCGTCTGGATTTTCCCCTCGCAACTCTTCAGGACACCCCGCCATGAGCATCAAATCGGACAAGTGGATTCGCCGCATGGCGCAGGAACACGGCATGATCGAACCGTTCGTCGAGCGCCAGGTGCGCGGCGAGCAGGACAACCGTGTCATCTCCTTTGGCGTTTCCAGCTACGGCTATGACGTGCGCTGCGCCGACGAATTCAAGGTGTTCACCAACATCAACTCGGCCACCGTCGACCCGAAGAACTTCGATGCCGGCAGCTTCGTCGACATCAAGAGCGACGTCTGCATCATCCCGCCGAACTCCTTCGCCCTGGCTCGCACCGTCGAGTACTTCCGCATTCCGCGTGATGTGTTGACCATCTGCCTGGGCAAGAGCACCTACGCCCGTTGCGGCATCATCGTCAACGTCACGCCGCTGGAGCCGGAGTGGGAAGGCCACGTGACCCTGGAGTTCTCCAACACCACCACGCTGCCGGCCAAGATCTACGCCAACGAAGGCGTGGCGCAGATGCTGTTCCTGCAGTCCGACGAAGAATGTGAAGTGTCGTACAAGGACCGGGGCGGCAAGTACCAGGGGCAGCGCGGCGTCACCCTGCCACGCACCTGATCCGACGAGCGCAGGGAATTAGTTTCCCTGATGGCACTCCAACAGGTTGAACAGTGCCGATACGTATGCAGCGTGTCGGCCCTCGTCCAGGAGCTGCCAATGAAACTCAACCCCGCAATCAGTGCGAAGCTGGCTGTACTGCAGCCCAACCAGATCGGGTTGCTGGCCTGGTCACTGCTGGCGCACCCGCTGCCCGTGCAGGCTGGCGGCGTGCCGCACCAGCCTGATCCTGATACGCCGCAGCCGCCAGAGCCCGGTGAACATCCGCCGATGGAGCCCGGTGAGCCAACCCTTCCCGACGAGCCACCACCGTCTCCTGTCGCCTGATTCAGGTGGCCAGCGCCCAGACCTGATCGCCTCCGGCCAGGAAAACCCGCGTATCGGAACCCGGCTCGACCAACCACCCACCGGTGAACTCACCGAACGCGGGGAGCAGGCTGACCTGAGCATCGATCAGGAAGCACGGCAGCCTCAACCGTTGCCGCGCCCGCCCTCGCAGCACGTACACCGGATGCACGTGCCCGGCGAGTACCGGGTGGCTGGGGTGAGGCGTCGGTTCGTGCTGCAGGGCAAAGGGCGCCAGCAGCAGGGGTTCGTCTGCCACTTCGATCCCCAGTTGCACCGGCGGGTCACCGGCGTGGCGATCATGATTACCCCGCACCAGGACTACCCGCATCGCGCGGTGGCGGGTTCTCCATGCTTGCAGGCTGGCCTGCGTGCCGGGCGCCAGCGCAGCGCGGGCATGCAGGAAGTCGCCGAGGATGATCAGCTGCTCGCAGGCGTAGCTGTGCAGCAACCTATCCAGGCGCGCCAGGGTTGCGCTGGTGGTGCCACGCGGGACGGGTTGATGCAGTGCCCGGTAACTGGCTGCCTTGCCGATATGAACGTCGGCCACCAGCAAGGTGCGGCGGGCCGGCCAGTAGATGGCCTTGTCCGGTAGCAGCCAGAGCGTTTCGCCACAGTGTTCGACAGGCAGATAGCTATTCATGGCCGGTTTGCCGCTTTTTCAAGGTCGGTCACCATCCGTGCAATGCGGTCCGCCAGCTTTTCCGTGCTCAAGGTCTCACGCATGCCTTCGACCAGCAGGGCGAATGCCAGGGGGCCGGGCCGTTGCAGCATGCGCAGGTCCAGTTGCAGGTTTTGCATCTTGAGCAACTGCCGATGCAGGCGCTCGATCTCCAGTTCTTCGTTCAGCACTTCATCGCGCGCCTGGCCGAGCAGCAAGTTGCTGGCGTCGTGTTTGCGGAATACTTCATAGAACAACCCGCTGGAAGCCTGAATCTGGCGGGTGCTCTTTTGTGCGGCTGGGTAGCCGCCGAACACCAGCCCGGCAATCTGGGCGATTTCGCGGAAGCGTCGCAGCGCCATTTCGCCAGCGTTCAGGCTGGCCAGCACGTCCTCCAGCAGGTTGTCGCCCGACAGCGCGTCCGGCAGGCAAGTGGCCCAATCCACGGTGCTGGGGCTGAGCAGCTCGAAACCATAGTCGTTCACGGCGATGGATACCGACAGTGGCTGCACCCGGCTTACCCGCCAGGCAATCAGGTTGGCCAGGCCCAGGTTGGCCATGCGCCCGGCAAACGGGTAGAGGAACAGATGCGAGCCCTGGCGTGATCCCAGCGTCTCGGCCAGCAGTGTGCCGCGGGTGGGTAAGGCTGACCACTTCGACTGCAAGGCCAGCAGCGGCCGCACGGCCTGCATCTCCGGGCCGTGACAGGCGCCGTGCGCGGCGGCATCGAGTTGCTCGACCACGGCGTCGGCCAGCTCGCTGGACAATGGCATGCGCCCGCCATTCCAGCGTGCCACGGCAGCCTTGCGCGCGGTGCTGCGGCGCACGTAGGCGGTCATCCCTTCTACCCGTACCAACTCCAGGACCCGTCCGGCAAACACCAATGTATCGCCGGGGCGCAGGCGGGCGATGAAGGCTTCCTCGACACTGCCCAGGTGCTTGCCGCCGCCACCCTTGCTCCAGTACTTGAGCTGCAGGCTGGCGTCGCTGACGATGGTGCCGATGCCCATGCGGTGACGCCTCGCCAGGCGCTCGCTGGCCACCCGCCAGACCCCGTCGGGGTGCGCCTCGACACGCTGATAGTCGGGGTACGCCGTCAACGCGTGGCCGCCGTGATTGACGAAATCCAGCGCCCATTGCCACTGGCTGTCACGCAGCTCACGGAACGCCCAGGTGCTGCGGACTTCGGCGAGCAGTTCGTCAGGCCGAAAGCCACTGCCCAGGGCCATGCTGACCAGATGCTGGACCAGCACGTCCAGGCACAGGCGCGGCGAGCGGCGCGCTTCGATATGGCCGGCGGCCAGGGCTGCGCGGGCGGCGGCAGCCTCCACCAGCTCTAGGCTATGGGTGGGCACCAGGGTGACGCGTGAGCGGCGCCCCGGGGCATGGCCAGAGCGCCCGGCGCGCTGCATGAGGCGGGCAATGCCTTTGGCCGAGCCGATCTGCAGCACCCGTTCGACCGGCAGGAAGTCCACCCCCAGGTCCAGGCTGGAGGTGCAGATGACGGCCTTGAGCGTGCCCTGCTTGAGGCTCTGCTCGACCCAGTCGCGGGTCGCCCGGGCCAGTGACGCGTGATGCAAGGCAATCTGCCCGGCCCAATCGGGGCGGGCGTCGAGCAGGGCCTGGTACCACAGTTCGGCCTGGGCACGGGTGTTGGTGAATACCAGGCTGCTCGAGCTGGCGTCGAGCTCACGGGCTACCTGGTCGAGCATCTTCAGGCCCATATGCCCGGCCCAGGGGAAGCGCTCGATGGCATCGGGCAGCAAGGTGTCGACCAGCAGCTGCTTGTCCTGGCGACCCTTCACCAGCAGTCCACCGCCCGGCAACAGCACGTCGAGGGCGTGCGGCAGGTTGCCGAGCGTGGCCGACAAGCCCCAGGTGATCAGGCCCGGATGCCAGCGGCGCAGGCGGGCCAGGGCCAGTTGCAGCTGAACACCGCGCTTGTTGCCAAGCAGCTCGTGCCACTCATCTACCACCACCAGGCGCAAGCTGGCGAAGTCTTCGGCGGCCTGGGCCCGGGTCAGCAGCAGTGTCAGGCTTTCCGGCGTGGTGATCAGCACG
>Ga0153918_1000531_pt1 | contig 17980 bp, 19 predicted proteins | sample TSFL002MetaG_FD_104687 | JGI IMG/M metagenome (GOLD analysis project Ga0153918, IMG submission 104687) | Attine ant fungus gardens microbial communities from Florida, USA - TSFL002 MetaG | ecosystem: Host-associated > Fungi > Mycelium > Unclassified | place: USA: Florida, Paynes Creek Historic... | reverse complement strand
GTACCATTCCTGTAATTATGCAACAGCGGTTAATGGAGATAGGGCAGTGGCTTAAAACTAACGGCGATGCTGTTTATAACACTTCTGCCTGGGCAGAAGCACCTGCCGCTAAAAACCCTGGTGTTTTTTATACCCGCAATGGTAAAGATCTGTATGTGCTGTGCGAGCAATATCCATCGGCGCCTTTAACAATTGAGGGTGTTAAAAAGCCGGTTAATGTAGCGTTGCTAAGTACTGATGGCCCGGTAGTCACCACCTATGCAGGTAAAATATTGACCATAATACCGCCTGTATTTACGCCGGCATCGGGTAGGTATGCCTGGGCATTTAAATTGGCGGGAGCGTTGGAGTAAACGCTTGACTGGGTGGCGATTTAACATTGTGAGCGGGTTTTATTCATGTCGAAGTGTGCGCGAAGGCCTACCACTTTAGTTTTTGCCCTGTTGGCAACATGGAATCAAGTTATCTCCTAAACACAATCCCTCATATCGTGTTAAATCAATATGCTGAAACAAATATTAGTTTATTTGGTGTGTGCCTGCGCGTGGCTGCAGGGGCCGGCTCAGCCTAAAACGCCAGCGCAGCTTTATCCGGGTTTGTTTAATGCCGTTCAGATGGCCCGCATCTTTCCGGATGGCAAAACTTTTCCTGATTGCATTCCAAAACGTTCTGCCACAGCCATCATGGCTAGTTACAACAGGCAACATACAAATGCTAATTTTGATCTGAAGGCTTTTGTAAAAGATAACTTTACTGAGCCTGCCGCGGCGGGCTCAAGCTATCATAGTAATGTGAAGAAAGGAGTGCAGTACCATATCGAAGAACTATGGAGCATATTGCAACGCCATGCTGATACCGTTACCAACACTTCGCTTATTCCGCTGCCGTATAGTTACGTGGTGCCGGGAGGGCGTTTCAGAGAAGTATACTACTGGGATTCGTACTTTACCATGCTCGGATTGGAAGAGAGTAAGCGCTATGACGTGATCAGCAATATGGTCAAAAACTTCGCTTACCTGATAGATACCTATGGCCACATTCCCAATGGCAACCGCACGTATTATCTGAGTCGCTCACAGCCGCCGTTCTTTGTATTGATGGTAGAGTTGCTGGCCCGTCATGCCAATCGTAGCGTGCTCATTACTTACCGCCCGCAGCTGATTGCCGAATACAATTACTGGATGAAGGCAGATCACCAACTGAAACCTGGTCAAGTCAGTAACAACGTTGTGTGTATGCCTGATGGTAGTCTGCTGAATCGTTATTGGGATTATAGCGCTTCTCCACGCGACGAATCCTATCGGGAGGATGTTCTGGGTGCCCATGGGTCAAAACAAGCTCCTGCGGCTTATTATCGCCATATCCGGGCAGCGGCCGAGTCGGGTTGGGATTTTAGCAGTCGCTGGCTGGCTGATGGCAAAACACTGGGCACCATTCAAACAACCGATCTGGTGGCTATTGATCTGAATTGTATCCTTTACCGACTGGAGCAAACCATCGCCTCCTCATGCTGGTTGAGCGGACAGATCAACTCGGCCCAATTTTATCAGGCTAAAGCCCGCCAGCGCCGGAAAGCCATCCTGAAATATTGTTGGAATGCTTCCGTTGGCGATTTTCAGGATTACAACATCAAAACCCGCAAGCTATCGCCGCAGGTTACTATCGCTACAGCATATCCGCTCTTCTTCAATCTGGCTACTACAGCCCAGGCTAAACAAATAGCTAAACTGATAGGCGCAAAGTTTGTGCGGCCTGGAGGCGTGGCCACCACGTTGGTCAATACCGGGCAACAGTGGGACAGCCCCAACGGTTGGGCACCGCTGCAATACATTACTATAGCTGGTTTGCGCAATTACGGGCAAGACAGCCTTGCGCAGGTAATTAGTAAGCGCTGGATTAGCACCAATACCCGGGTTTTTATGCAAACCGGCAAGCTGCAGGAAAAATATGATGTAGAAGCCACCGGTAACCAGGCCGGCGGTGGCGAGTATCCATTGCAGGATGGTTTTGGATGGACAAATGGGGTGTTAGAAAAGTTGATGGGAGAGGAGAAGTAGATGCTCCTCTTGCTAAAACGATGCGCGGGATGTCATGTTGAGCTCAGTCGAAACAGGTGTGGTGGGCTTGCCAATATGCTTTGCAAAAAGAGGCGTTTGCGCGCCTTTCTACGGTGCTCAGGATGACATCCTGCCCGCCTCTGTGTTAATCTTTACAGCTCCATCTCCGGTATCTCGCCTTCAATTATCAGCTTGCCTGCGGTGGCTTTTTTAATCTCTTCCACACTGATGCCCGGTGCGCGTTCCAATAGCTTAAAGCCGCCCTCTGGCAGTACGTCTAAAACCGCCAGCTCGGTCACTATTTTTTTAACACAATGGATACCGGTGAGGGGCAGGGTACACTGGGGGAGCAGTTTAGATTCGCCCTCTTTATTGACGTGTTGCATGGCCACAATGATGTTCTCTGCACTGGCCACCAGGTCCATGGCGCCGCCCATGCCTTTTACCATTTTGCCGGGGATTTTCCAGTTGGCAATATCGCCGTTTTCAGATACCTCCATGGCGCCCAGAATGGTGAGGTTAACCTTCTTGGCGCGGATCATCCCGAAGCTCATGGCCGAGTCAAAAATAGCTGAGCCCGGCAGCATGGTAATGGTTTGTTTGCCTGCGTTAATGGTATCAGGGTCTTCCTCTCCTGCCATAGGGAAGGGACCCATGCCCAGCAATCCGTTCTCTGACTGTAGTACTACGTCCATTTCATCTGGTATATAATTGGCCACCAGGGTAGGGATGCCAATGCCCAGGTTAACATAATAGCCATCTTTAATTTCGCGTGCTATGCGTTTGGCAATGCCTTCTTTATCTAACATAAAAACGGTTTATAAAGCGTTGTTAAGAGCGACAAAACAAATTAGCAATTTGTTTCAAAAAATAGATAAACCAGGCGGTTATTTATTTGGTACAGCGGGCTTGTTAGTTATTTTGTCTTTATGTTTCTATTTAAATTAATTGATTATATAGGTTGTTAAATTATCTGAATATTAATTTAATATAAAAAGTTCTGTATTTGAATACAGAACTTTTTATGGTGTTTAAGTATTAATTTACCTTTCCGATTTGCGATTGCGAGGACCGAAGCAATCTCGTAGAAATGGTTATCGAATTGCATGTTCCTAATGTTTTGTGATGAGTTTACTTTCGTTCCTCTGATAGTCGTGATGCCGTCAGAAATACTGGTGAGTTGGCACCATTTGCAAAGGCATGGTATCGCTATCTGCATCTTTACCAATAGAGGCCATGCCGATATGGTTTTACCCATCAAAGCCCCCTCCTGGATTGGAATCGGCAAATAAGTTTGAGCACACCATTTAGTCGAGACACCGCCTTCAAATACATAGCCCTGGGTTGGGGCGATAAAGGCTTCTATCTCAATACGCCGTCATTATCTCAATTAAAGTTCAACGTGGCATTGCGGGTGGTGGGCTTGAGTATAGCGCTATTCGCATCACATTCTACAAATAGATATATAAAAGCAAGTGTTGTGTAATCTGAATTGATAAAGATCAGTATCAAAAAATGATAACTTATATTAATTCAAGTTTTATTTTAAATAATTCAGACCATCTGCTCAATATAAAATCAATGCTCAATATGGTGGTAGCGATGCTTTTTATGATGCAAGGTGGGTTTGCAGTACTTTTTTACCTGCAACACCTGGGCTAACGGAACATTAAAAGTTACCGGTTTGAAGCTTATTTATGGACGCCTTGATAGAGAATTTTCTATCAGTATCGGCAATTAGAGTTAAGAGCAAAAAGCCAGGAATCAGGAAAGAAAATTTTTCGTCATGCTCTTGTCTCTTACTTCTTTGTTATTGATTCAAAGAATGCCAGCGTCATTTCAAAGCAACTAATCACCAATCAGCCAATTAACTAATCACTATTCATTATCTTTGCACCCTTATATGAGTAAGCACGGAAGGATATTGGTTGCCATGAGTGGCGGTGTGGACAGTTCGGTGGCCGCGGTGATGCTGCATGAGCAGGGTTACGAGGTGATTGGCCTGACCATGAAAACGTGGGATTATGCATCGGCAGGTGGCTCGTCTAAAGAAACAGGTTGCTGTAGCTTGGACAGCATTAACGATGCCCGCGCACTGGCCGTGGCCTATGGTTTCCCGCATTACATCCTGGACATCCGCGATGAGTTTGGTGACTTTGTGATCGACAATTTTGTGGACGAATACATGGCCGGTCGCACACCTAATCCGTGCGTGTTGTGCAATACCCACATTAAATGGGAAGCGCTGCTGAAACGCGCCGACAAGTTAGATTGTGAGTTTATTGCTACCGGTCACTACGCTAACATCCGCCAGCAAGAGAATAACAACCGGTATGTGATCTCTAAAGGTCGCGACGAGAATAAAGATCAGTCATATGTGCTGTGGGGCGTATCACAAAAAAATCTGGCGCGCACTAGATTTCCGTTAGGCAATTTTACTAAAGCTGAGATTCGCCAGATGGCGCTGGATATGGGGCAGTTTGACCTGGCCACCAAAAGCGAGAGCTATGAAATTTGCTTTGTGCCCGATAATGATTATAGAGCGTTTTTAAGACACAAAGTAGGTGATATGGATACAAGGGTTGGTCAGGGTAGTTTTGTGCTCACAGACGGCACTGTAGTGGGCCAGCATCAAGGTTATCCGTTCTATACCATCGGTCAGCGTAAAGGTTTGGGTATTGCATTGGGCAAACCCATGTTTGTAACCCGCATTGAGCCGGCCACCAACACCGTGGTTCTGGGCACCGAAGAAGAGTTGCAAAAACGCGAAGCCTGGGTGCGTAATCTCAACCTGATTAAATACGAAAACATTAATTTACCCCTGCAGGCCGTAACCAAAATACGCTACAAAGATGCGGGTACCGAAAGTACTATTGTGCAAATGGGCGATAACATGAAAGTAGATTTTACGCACGCCGTAGCAGGTATTGCGCCAGGCCAATCAGCCGTATTCTACGAAGGTTCAGATTTGCTGGGCGGCGGGTTTTTGATGTAATTTCAAGAAGTGAGTTGTGAGTTTTGAGGATATTAAAAAGGTTGGCCGAAAGCCAACCTTTTATTTTTGATCTGTATGTCAGGCGTTTGGTAAAGCCACTCACCGCTCATCCTACAAACACCGTCTTAATATTCACAAATTCGTGTATCCCGAACATCCCTAATTCGCGGCCATAGCCTGATTGTTTGATGCCGCCAAAAGGCAGGCGCGGGTCTGATTTGACCAGCGCGTTTACAAAACATGAGCCGGCCTCCAGTTGGGTGGCGGCGATGTGCTCGCCGCGGGCCTGATCTTTAGTAAATATGGCTGCGCCCAGACCAAAATTGCTATCGTTGGCTAATGCAATGGCCTCAGTTTCATCTGTGGCGCTAATGATGGCTGCTACCGGACCAAATATTTCTTCATCAAATGCGGGCATGCCTTTTTTTACACTGCTGAGTACTGTAGGTGGGTAGTAAGCGCCCGGGCCGCCGCAAACTTTGCCGCCTAACAGCAATTTAGCGCCCTTGGCAATGGAAGCTTCTACCTGCTGATGCAATTGATCGCGTAGGTTGACCCGTGCCTGCGGGCCGATGTCTACGCCGCCCTGCAGCGGATCGCCCATTACTTTGGCCGCCATTTTATCTACAAATAGGCGGGTAAATTCATCTTCCACTTCTTTGACTACAATAAAGCGTTTGGCGGCAATGCAGCTTTGGCCGCCGTTAATCAGCCGGCTTTCTACACAAGTGTGGGCGGCGTGGTCCAGATCAGCATCAGCTAAAACTACATACGCATCGCTGCCGCCTAGCTCTAATACCGTTTTCTTGATTAGCTCACCAGCTTTTGCAGCAACTTTGCTGCCCGCGCCATTGCTGCCTGTAAGTGTTACAGCTTTAATGTGCGGGTGCTCAATAATTTGCTCTACCGCGTCACTGCCTACCAGCAAAGTTTGAAAAACATGGGCCGGGAAGCCTGCCGCTTTTACCATTTCTTCTATAATAAGTGCACAACCAGGTACATTGCTGGCATGCTTCAGCACGCCGCAATTGCCCGCGGCCAGTGCAGGAGCCAGAAAACGGAATACTTGCCAGAACGGAAAGTTCCACGGCATAACCGCCAGCACCACGCCAATCGGCTGAAAGGAGATGAAGCTTTTGCTGGCCTCGGTTTCAATTAATTGATCTTTTAGAAAGTTTTCGGCATTATCGGCATAATAAGTACAAACCGAGGCGCATTTTTCGGCTTCGTTAATGCCCTGTTTCAGGGGCTTGCCCATTTCTATGGCCATTAGATGGGCCAGCTCATTTTTACGGTTTTCCAGCTGTTCGGCCAATTTATGCAGCAGGGTAGATCGTTCTTCAAACCGGGTATTGCGCCAATGCAACCAGGCTTGATGAGTTTGGTTAATCTTATCGGCCACCTCATTGGTAGTGTGGGCGGTATATTCTTTTATAGTTTGATTATTTGCTGGGTTTACAGAGGAGATGAGCATAGCGGTTATTTTAGTAAGAAAGCTTTATCGGAGCAAAAGGTTTGTTTCAATGTGCTATCGTGGACAAGATATGGTGTCGTGTTTGTCGTATTTTCCGCAGAATTCATAGGCATATTTGCGTAAAAGTACGGTATTGTTAAGTTTAAGTAAATGTAGACTTTACAGTAATTTATTGTGAAATTATTATTGCAAATGTCAGGTTTAAAACAGTGTTCAAATGAATCACAATAATATTTGAAAGTTTACTAAAAGTTTTCGGGCTATTGTAATGAGGATGTTACACCTATATATTTGAAATAACCTGAAGACGATGAAAACTATTATTAACAAACTAACTATCGAACAAAAAATACAGGGCATCATCCTGGCCATCATTGGCTGTGTGGCTCTTGTAGAATTCACTATTATGTAAGTCATAATAAATGTGAGAAGACGACATTAAGTCAAATCAAGGCGCCCTGACCAATGGCGCCTTTTGTATTTTATGTCAATTGAAACAAAAAAGCCGGATTCAAATAAATCCGGCTTTTCTTATAATGTGTATCTAATGTTAATACAATGATGCGTAATAATGCAGGCTATCGCACAACTCATCTTCAGTGCAGATATGATCTATGCTGCACTCGCCAATTTTGTTAAGCAGGGTGCAGTTGATTTTTGAACCGTTATTCTTTTTATCTTTCTGCATCAGGTGATAAAGATCTTTATGGCATGATGCCTGAATTTCATGCTGAGGATACAGGTTGGTAAGCACGCTTACAATCTCGTTCAGTTCCTGCTCACTCAGGCCGTTCTTTTTGAAAGAAAGCCATGATTCGCAAATCATGCCTATGGCAATAGCTTCGCCGTGGGTGAGGTGTTTAGCACCGTCGTGTTCTAATGAGTATGCCTCAACAGCATGACCGATGGTATGACCAAAGTTGAGCGCCTTGCGGATGCCTTTTTCCTTAGGATCTTCCAGTACAATCTGGTTTTTTATAGCTACTGATTGATAAACCAGTCCGGCAGAAGGCTTTTCAAGGTTGCTTACCTTTAACTCATTCCAGTAAGCCGCATCGCAGATCAATCCATGTTTCAACATCTCTGCCAAACCCGAAAGAATTTGTCGCGGAGGCAGGCTGTTTAGAAAACGCTGATCCATAAATACCGCTTGCGGCTGGGCAAACGTACCTACAATATTTTTAACGCTGGCCAGATCAATACCTGTTTTGCCACCAACAGAGGCGTCAACCTGCGAAAGCAAGGTGGTAGGTACGTTTACAAAGTCAATACCACGCTTAAAGGTTGAGGCAGCAAAGCCGCCCATATCGGTAATAACGCCGCCGCCCAGGTTAATGAGCAGGCTGTTACGGTCTGCACCAAAATCTATGAGCATCTGCCATATACCGATGCAAAAGTCAATGGTTTTGTTTTGTTCGCCTGATGGTACTTCGATCAGGTCATACTGAGCATCTTCGCCCAGGTAAGGTTGCAATATAGGCAGGCAATATTCGCCGGTCTGATCGTCTGTTAAAACAAAGAAACGGGTGTATTTTCCGCGCTCAATAAAGCGTGCAAGTTCTGTTAAGCTGTCTTCAAAAAAAATGGGGTAACCAATACTTTCAATAGTATCCATTGCTAAAGTATCCATAGTTATTTCACTAAGATGGGGGTGTTATTAAACTCAACGATATCGCCTTTCCTGACTTTGAGGCGTTTGCGGTAATCGACAGTGCCGTTGTATTTAACTAATCCTTCGGTAACTACAATCTGGGCTTCACCACCAGAGCCTACCAGGTTGGTGGCTTTCAGCAATTGTATTAAAGGAATAAAGTCTTCTGTCAGGGTAAACTCAATCATAATAATTTAACAAAAATAAACTATTCGGATGATATGTTTATTGTAAATCGACAATTTTCTAATTTAGAGTTATGCAAACTCAGGATAACGACATGGAGCGTAAAGGAGAAATACTGTCTTTTGAAAATACAGAAATTGCCTTTAAGCATGCCTCAAATAAAGATCTGAACCGGGCGTACTGGCTTTTTAAGGTCATTAATATTAATTTTTTGGTGAAGATTGGTCCGCCTATAACCAATCTTGCCATTAAAATAGGCTTACCCATTAAGGGGCTCATTAAAGCCACCATCTTTAAACAATTTTGCGGCGGCGAAACCATTGCCGGCTGTGATGCTACCATTAAGAAGCTGGCTTCGGGGGGCGTAGGCACTATTTTGGATTACTCTGTGGAGGGCGAGGATAATGAAAAGGTTTTTGATGATACCCGCGATGAGATCATCCGTACTATCATTCGTGCTACAAGTGATAAGGCTGTGCCCATTACCGTATTTAAGGTGACCGGGGTTGCCCGGTTTGCACTGCTGGAGAAACTGGACACCGGAGAAATGCTTACACTTACGGAAATTACAGAGTGGCAAAAAGTGCAGGCCCGGGTAAGCGCCATCTGTCAGAAAGCCTTTGACGCCGGTGTGCCGGTAATGATTGATGCCGAAGAAACCTGGATTCAAAATACCATTGACGCCCTGACGCTGGACATGATGCGTGCTTACAATCAGCAAGCGCCCATTGTTTACAACACTTACCAATTGTACAGGCATGATAAACTAGCTTCGCTAAAAGCTGATTTTGCCATTGCCGAAAAAGAAGGTTTTATGCTTGGCGCTAAACTCGTTCGTGGCGCTTACATGGAGAAAGAGCGTAAGCGTGCTGAAGAACGAGGCTATCCATCACCTATACAACCCAACAAAACCGCTACCGACCAGGATTATGATGATGCTCTGCATTTCTGCGTAGCACATGCAGAGCAATTAGCAGTAGTGGCGGGCACTCATAACGAAAACAGTTGCCGTGTGTTGGCTGGTTTGTTGGAAAACAATCAGCTGCCTTACAACCACCCTCATATCTATTTTGCGCAATTACTTGGTATGAGCGATAACCTGAGTTTTAACCTGGCACATGCCGGCTACAATGTAGCCAAATACGTACCCTACGGACCGGTAAAGGCGGTATTGCCCTACCTGTTCCGCCGTGCGCAGGAGAACACGGCTATTGCCGGGCAGATGAGTCGGGAGTTGGGGCTGATTATCAAAGAGAAGAAAAGGAGAGGGGCCTAAGTTTTAAATAAGCCTTTCACGTTTAAAGAATGCCTGCAACGTATCTGGTGCCTTCATTAAAAAGGTGTGGATACCTAACTTTTGTGCGCCTAATAGATGTTGCGGGCTGTCGTCTATAAACAAGGTTTCTTCAGGGCGCAAGTTGTTCTCATCCAATATTTGCTGAAAAAATGCTACGTCGGGCTTGCGTTTGCCTACCAGGTGAGAGTAATAAGTTTTCTCGAAAAGGTGGTTGTTCCCCTGCATATTAAACTCGTGCCATAGGTAGTTCATAATGTGGCTGTAATGAATATCATTAATGTTACTCATCAGAAAAGTACGGTATTTGCTCTTCAGTTGTAATAACAACTCGTGGTTACCTTCTGCTATCCCCAACAACATGCTGTTCCAGGCAGCATCAATCTGCTCGTCCGTCAGTGTTGGATTACTGGCCACCTCGCGGATACGATCGCGAAACTGGGCCGCTGTGATATCGCCACGATCAAAAGCATCAAAAATGGCGTTCTGCTGCAAATGACCGAAGAATACCTCAGCCTGGGTGATACCCAGGTTTTTAAATCCCCGCTGAGCCAGTTTAAAGTCAATACTAAAGATAACATTACCGTAGTCGAAGATGATATTTTTGATGTTTTGCATAAATATTTCGCTAATTGAGCGCAAATATGTAACATTGCAGCCGGAAATTGAAACCGTTTCCGCAACCGCGCCTATAGCTCAGTCGGTTAGAGTAGAAGACTCATAATCTTTTGGTCCCTGGTTCGAGTCCAGGTGGGCGCACGAGTAAAGCCTTGATTGTCAAGGCTTTACTTATTTGAAATCGTAACTCTTCTTAAAAAAATCAACACTTTTTGAAAAATCAAAAACCACCTTTTTAGCGTTTAAATGCACTTTTTGAAAAAATAAATTTAGAAACGTCCCAAATACGTCTCAAAAAAATAACCTTGTTTCTGTGTTTATTAACGAAAATGGCGTTTAAGCATTGCAAATGCTGATTTTCCATAATTGGTGGTATGAAAAAGCAAAAAATAGATAGTCTTTTGGTTAATAAATGCCCGGTCTAAGACTAACATAGGCTGAAAAAATTTTGGATATTAGACGGTCACTACTTACCTTTATCTTAACACTCAGCGACTGGCTATCTGTTAGTTAGAAATTTCCATAATTTTTTATTGTACTTACGCAATGACTTTGCATTGTCATTAGTGTTGCGTTTAAAATTTTAATTATGGCAACTGTTAGCGCGGTGGTTTATGACCTCCACAAAAAGAAAGATGGGACTTACAATATTAAGATCAGGATTTATCACAAAGGCGTAAGAAGGCTTATAGACACAAGCCATTACGTTAGCCAGAGACAACTTGATACGAAGTTTAATATCAAGGATAAATTTGTATTGAATATCCTTGATGAAACACTCTTAAAATATAGAAGAGTGATTAGTGAAATAACTGATAAACTTGACCTATTTACCGTTGATGATTTGCGGGATCATTTACTTGGCAACGAAAAAGAAATCGATTTTATCGAGTTTTGTGACTTTTATATTGACCAGTTACGAAAAGAAGGTAGGAATGGTTCGGCGAATAATCACCGGACAGTTCGTAATAGCTTAGTCGATTATTTCCAGAAAGAATCCGTATTGATTAAAGAGATAAATACAAATATGCTAAATAGGTATATGTTGTATTTAAAATCAGATCGAAAACTCACTCGGATAAATCAGCTTAAAAAAGAAGTAACAACCAGCCGAACTGGGTTAAGTCGTAGTGGCCTGTTTAATCATTTACGGGATTTAAAAACCTTATTCAACGCCGCAGTTAAATATATAACAACGATGATTTCGGTGTTTACCGAATTAAACATAATCCTTTTAAAAATCTGAAAGTAGATTCACCGCCTATAACCCGCAAAAGAAATATCTCTGTTGAACAAATAAAGATTATTCGAGATTGTCAAACAAAGAATGGTAGTAGAGCTGAATTGGCTAAGGACCTTTTCATGCTAAGTTTTTATATGTGTGGTATGAATGCAGTGGATATTTACAATCTTGATACCAGGAAAATTATCGAAGGCAGGCTTGAATATAACCGCGCCAAAACCACAAGAATGCGGCGAGACGACGCATTTATAAGTATTAAAATTATTCCTGAAGCTAAACCTCTACTTGGAAAATACACAGATGTTCTAATTGAAAAATATGCAACTCACACTGGACTGGATGAGGCATTAAGCATGGGGATGAAAGATTTGAGAGTGATAACGGGAATATCAGAACTTACCTTTTATTGGGCAAGACATACTTTTGCTACACTAGCAAGAAATAAATGCCGACTTAGTATGAACGATGTTGCCTTGGCACTTAATCATGTCGATGCAAATCACACAACGACGGACATTTATATTGATAAAGATTGGAGTATTGTCGATGAAGTTCAAGAAAAGGTCGTTGGGTTGTTAACAAATTGAGTTAATCTGTTAGGTCATCAGTGGGAGTAATAAGTCGTCCTTATCTGTATTAATATCGCCTCAGCTACCCGTATATCTGGCCTATCCATTAAAGCTGATTTCTCATAAGCATTTTTAACTACTTCCATCTTTTCTTCAACCATTCGCATTAGTTCATCAAATTCAAAGTTTCCGTTACGGATTTTTAAAAGGAAATCACGGTCCTCTCGTTTAACAATCACCTGCTGATATAGTGCGATCTCTTCGGCCATGCTCAATAGCCGAAAGGTGTGCATCATATTCTTGGCGTCATAGCTTTTGCCATGTGATAATGTACTCTGATACCGCTGTTCATTCCGCTTTTCTTCCCATTCCTGGTATTCTTTATATTCACGGCAGTAGACAGAATAACTATCCTTATTAAAATTCATTACTGCTATATGCTCTATTCCTTTCGGCACAGAACTTAATTGCACATCATCAGCATCAATACCAGATATAACTCCCTTAAACCGGCCATCGGTCAATTGATTTTGATGGTATAGTAAATACACATTCCTAAAATGGTCGAGATTAACCAGGCCACATTCATCCTGATTGAAGCTATGATCCTTTAACCATTCTTTTAACGGGAGGCTACCATTGTTGTAGATCACAAAACAGAAATCCAATACCGATTTACGTTCAGCATCTAAAGGCTTGTTGATCTTTTTGTTTAAGCCTCGGGCTTTCCTGATCTGTGTTTGCGCATATCCAGCGAATGTATCCAGGCAAAGTTTGGATAGAAAATCCTCTGGTTTGATCAGGTCTAGTAATGGGGAGCGAAATAATACATGCTCGTTAGGCGTGCTTAAAAGCTCTAATATATTGGGGTTATTCTTCGCCAATAACTCCAGGAAACGACCTATCTCAAAATAAACCTCATCGTTAGTTGCATTAGCAATCTGAGCTTGTTGCTCAAATCCGTAAAGCTGCTTTTGAGGTGTGATGAAGATTCCTTTCTTATCCACATCAGAACCGGCAACATTCAGGTTATAAGCGGTACTACCGCTTATACAATCCAGCAGGATTAGTTCTTTCCGCTGTTTTAACTGCTCGTAGGTCATTGTTGGATATACTTTCTAAAGATGTTATTCAATTGATCCGGGTACTTCTTTTCGGATGGCAACATCGGTATACGTGCTTTGCACAGATCGAGTGTATCACTTAGCCATTGATTAAGTAGCGGAACAGGTGTTATCATCGCTTTTTCATCAGCTAATTTTTTCCTTTCCAGCAGTTCATCTATGGCATTCTGAATTTTATTGTCTGATATCATAACCCTCAAATGTTGAAACTCCATGGGTGGTACCGATTGTTTCTCGACTATCCATAGGCATGCCAATGCCGGGCGAAGCGCATAAAAGTAACGTTTCAGCTTTACCTGCTCACTTTGCAGATCGTCGCGAAGCGTATTGTGCGCCATTGATAAGTAATGGTTAGCCCCGGAGCGTAATGAAAAGTATTCCGACATCAGTTTATGCAGATCATTAGCAAAGGTTGACTCTCCCCGGTATACGATTGGCGACTGCAACCACTCATACAATGTGCTGTTTGATTTAAGGAATAGTTTTAATGCTTTTTTGATATCCCAACCGCCTATATCCAGCACCTCGTTAACTGGTAATCCTACATTATCGGGTATATCTGTTATGCCCAGGTAATCATTTACTGGCCGAGCATATATGAAACGCACATCAAAATCACTATCGGGCGAGGCAAAGCCCCAAGCCCTGCTGCCTGACTCGCAGGCGTATAGTATTTTTATTTTTTCCGATTGCTCCAGTTCGAGTAGTTTTTGAAAGATAGTCTCAGTCATAATTCAATATATAAGGTTTACAATATAAATGAAAGAACAACAAGCAGCAGGAGCCTTTTCAGGATTCGAACCTGCCCGCTTACGCAGTTTCACCGGCGAAGTATCTCCCGCTTACGGCATCTTTCATGATGTTTAAAAAAGGGCTAAAAGCAACAGGTGTGTTTTTTACTGAACTACTCATGAAATTAATCACTGGCCGGGATTGAACCGACGTCCTTCCCTTTTTACAGGGATGTTCTAACCGATGTAACACTTGTTTACGGCACCTTTTAAAAGAAGAGCTATAATTAACCAGCGTTTGGTTTTTGCGTGACAGGCGAAGTAACGCTGATCTACGGCATCTTCTTTATTTCTTAAGGGCGAGGGGCAATATGCGCTTGTACTGCTCTACCAACTGAGCTACAATGGGATTTATTTCCACTGACCGGGATCGAACCGGCGACACGAAGTAGCGCATATTTACGGCACCTTAATATTTTAGTTTCTTAAAAAGAAGGGTAAAAAGCAATAAGCCAATCTGCACTGTGCTCTATCCAGTTGAGCTATCCTTACGGGGACGGATTCGAACCGCCAACCTCAGCGTCCAATCGAAGTAAGACTTATTTACGACACCTTCTTTTATGTTTTATAAGGAGCAACAGGCGAACGCGGGCCGGGGGGACGCTTAGGGACTCGAACCCTCAGCATGTTTAACCACACTGCCCACCCCCTCAATGGCGCGAAGTATCCCGTTTCTACGGCATCCTTATTTAGCCCCCTAACTCCCTGAAGGGGGAATATCAAGCTTAAAAAAACTTCCCCTTTAGGGGGCCGGGGGGCTATAGTTCTACATTGTTAATAGCATCCAGGGCCGAGCCTCCGTTTTCTAAGGCAGCTAATACCTCGAAAACTTTATCGCTCCAGCCGGCTACCAGGTATACATCGTTACGCAATACCTGCAATGGCGCCTGGCCATAACCTTTCAGGTCAAACAGGTAGAGTTTTGCCTCTGGTGCTACCGTTGCTTTATAACTATTCCATAATGACTGGATATGATCGGTAGTGTTATTGCTGTTCCATAACTGGGCATCGGTAAATAACATTACTTTATCCATTTTTACTTTACGCAACAATATGTCTTTGATAACCAGGTAGCCATTGGTGCTGTAGCCCACCTCGCCCTCGCGGCGATAAAACTCCTGTACGTTACCTAAAATGTTATTACGCGGTACCACAATGGTTTTCCATGTATCACCAAACATACCTACCTCCACGTTTTTACAACGACTTTGCAGCAGCATGGCCAGCATCAAACCCACATCATACAGCAAAACTTTTGATTTTGCCGATACCGGTGTTTGCATTGATCCCGATACATCGCAAGCCAGCAACACACGGGTTTCGTGGTCAAAGCCTTTAATGTTGGCGGCACTGGCTTGTACTGCTTTCTCCAAAGCATCCAACAGTTCGCCTGTGTAACCTTTGTTGCCCTGTATCAGGTTGGTGAGTTTTTCAACCATGCTTTGTGCAGGCACTTTGGCAACTGCGTGATTAATCAGCTCGCGGTAGGCGGCCAGGTAACGGAACGGAAACTGCTTTGCCTTTGCAACTTCATCTGCATCAGCCAGGCGGGCACATACTTTTTGAAAATGCGCATAGCTTACGCCGGCTTCCTGTATATTACGCAGGTTGCGCAGCAAGGCCATATAACCTAGTTTACCGCTATCTATCAGTTCCTCCCATTTAGCGCGGAAAGCTATTGCTTTAGCCTCATCGCTATCAAAACCTATCTGGCCTAGGGCCGATAGTTCGGTTTCCCAGGTGTAAGGTGTTTGCAGATCATTATTGGCTATTTTGTTAAACAACACCTGCTGCAATTCATCCTTTGCCTTAGGGTGAACCAAAAACAAGGCATCGCGCAGTTTAATGGCGCCATCGCGGTTATATTTACCAAACTGGTACTCATCAAAACGGTTAAACGCGGTCGACAAGCCTTTTTGTAGCTGCTTGCTCAGGCGGTTTAGCTTTTTAGTGCCTTTACGCCCGTTCAGCAATTCGTAGCAGGCTAACAGCTCGGTGATCTCATCGGCACGGCCTATTACGCCATCAGTAACCCGGGCGACCAAATTATCGCCCGAGTGCTGCTTAGCCAATTCGGTAACCAGTACCAGCGGTACCGAACGCATATACATTTTGGTGCGGGCATATACTGCCAGCTTACCCACAAACACCGGACTGCACGCAGCAATCAGTTTTTGCAGACGCTGCATACGCGCCTCGTCTTTTTCATAAAAAGAGTCGTTCAAGCTCCAGGTAACCACTGCGGTGTACAGCTCCATCTCTGGCGACAGCGTAAACGCTTTTGCACCCGCATGGTTAACCGTCTGGTTTTTTACTTTGCTTAACAGGTTGAATTTCATTGTGAACCTCCTTTATTTCTTTATGTTGATACAAAGAGACAGAGGTAGTGCGCAGCGTATTTGCGCAGGTGGGAGAATTTTGAAAAAAATGGGGATTTTATTTAAACGGGGTCTCAAACTTCCACAGGGAGATGATTTTCTTTAGAAATCAAAGATAATTTGAGTATTATTAATAAAATTGCTATAATGGAAGATACTATATATTGGCTCATACATGAATCTACATCAGGGGATAGCTATTATTATTGTGGTTATTATGAGGCAGGTAACCCTGTTTTTAATATGGCAATAGCTGATGCAGTGCATATTGCTTCCTTGGAAAATGCCAAAATGATTTTCAAGGTTTTAAACAGAATTATTCCTTGTGATATTTTAGTTGTCGAAAAACATAGCTTAACTAAAGTGTTTCCAAAATAATAAAACATTAAGTTTTATCTACGCTTTTTGAGTCCCTACTTATTTGCCTTCTGTTTTTAAACTTCTCGAATTTATCTTTGAATGAATAAGTAAAATCAAGTATTGCGATCGTGAAGTCTAATGTGTCTTGTGCATCTGTATTTGAAGATGTTACGTCGATGTTATGCGCTGCCTCGTTTCCTAATAGTCGAAGTTCATTGGCCCATTCAAATAACTGATCATTTATAATTCCCTCTGTTTTAAGTTTTATGATAGAAAGCGAGAGGTTTTTTTCTGTGATTCCTTTTAATGTGCAAAAGCCCTCAATAGCTCTTCTACACATTATAGTTGTCGCGGTATAAGATTTTGAACGATAGCATTGAATAGCTTCAATTAACGTATCGCGTAACTTATCGGGAATTATAGGATTAATATGGAAGTCTGTATGCGGATAAAGATTTTTCGTATTTCCCCAATATATACCTTCAAAATCAACTTCGCGCTCTTGTTTTGTGAGAATTGGACCATCACATTTTACACATCTTGTAAATGCAAATCTCGTTGCATCTACCCAATCTGCCGGATTTTCTAAAATATATTCTGCGAGAATTTTACTTTCAAAAACAATTACACAATGTGGGCATTCAACTAACATATTCAATCTTTACTCCATTAATCTAAACCAATCCCTAACACTCAGTTGTAATCGTAATTCTTCATCTTCAGCAAGTTTTGTGCAGTGAGCAATTGGGGCTCTCAAGGTATTTAATTTTGCCATTACACCCTGTACTGCTTTTATACTTTTAAAAATCGAGTTGAAAATACTCCAATTTGATTGGATAATTTGAGCGAGTTCACCAAAAGTAGTAAAATCAATTGGATCTGAAGATCGGATCGTTACGGCAGAGTCAATTTCATTACTAACTCTCTTTTTTACTTCGATCTTCACAACATCCGGAACTGCATGTTCAGCATTCCACCAATCATCTCCTTTAGACGATTGCATCATTGTATTTATTAAATTTCTTATTGAATTTTCTAAACAATAAAACACTTCATAATTTTTGGACATTCTCCTTGCGTCATTCCTTATATTTAATTCAAACTGAGGATAATAATCTTTATCATTTTGAATTTTAGGTTTTTTACGTCCCAAATCAATCTCGAATCGCTTTTCTATTCGGTCTAACTCTAATTCTAGCATTTGGTTTGTAATACCAAATAACTTTATAGAATCTTCTTT
>Ga0153918_1000530_pt1 | contig 17982 bp, 12 predicted proteins | sample TSFL002MetaG_FD_104687 | JGI IMG/M metagenome (GOLD analysis project Ga0153918, IMG submission 104687) | Attine ant fungus gardens microbial communities from Florida, USA - TSFL002 MetaG | ecosystem: Host-associated > Fungi > Mycelium > Unclassified | place: USA: Florida, Paynes Creek Historic... | reverse complement strand
CATCGGGTTCCTTTATGCTCAACGTTAATGTATTTTTATTCACATTTATTGCATGAATATTGATACTATCACGACCTAAGGTGTGTCAACAATGAAAATGAACTTACCGCCATTTATCGAGATTTACCGCGCCCTGATCGCCACACCGTCCATCAGTGCAACCGAAGAAGCGCTGGATCAGAGCAATGAGTCTTTAATCAATCTGCTGGCGGGTTGGTTTAGCGATCTTGGGTTTAACGTTGAGGTTCAGCCTGTCCCCGGAACACGCCATAAATTTAACTTGCTGGCCAGTACCGGACACGGCGCGGGCGGGCTGCTGCTCGCAGGTCATACCGACACCGTTCCATTTGACGACGGCCGCTGGACACGCGACCCGTTCACCCTGACCGAACACGACAACAAGCTCTACGGTCTGGGCACTGCCGACATGAAAGGGTTCTTCGCTTTTATCCTCGACGCGCTGCGTGACGTGGACGTGACAAAACTGAAAAAACCGCTCTATATTCTGGCGACCGCCGATGAAGAAACCAGCATGGCGGGCGCACGTTATTTCTCTGAAAACACCTCTATTCGCCCGGATTGCGCCATCATCGGCGAGCCAACGTCTCTGCAACCCATTCGTGCGCATAAAGGCCATATCTCTACCGCAGTACGTGTTCTGGGCCAGTCCGGCCACTCCAGCGATCCGGCGCGCGGCGTGAACGCCATTGAGCTGATGCACGATGCTATCGGCCACATCATGCAGCTGCGTGATTCCCTGAAAGAGCGCTATCACCATGATTCGTTCACCGTTCCTTACCCAACGCTGAACCTCGGTAGCCTGCACGGCGGCGATGCCTCAAACCGTATCTGCGCCTGTTGCGAACTGCATATGGATATTCGCCCGCTGCCGGGTATGACGCTGAGCGACCTGAACGGTTTACTGACAGAAGCCCTGGCGCCGGTAAGCGAACGCTGGCCTGGCCGCCTGACGGTTTCCGACCTGCATCCACCTATTCCGGGCTACGAGTGCCCGCCGGATCACCAACTGGTCGAAGTGGTGGAAAAACTGCTCGGCGAGAAAACCGACGTGGTGAACTACTGCACCGAAGCGCCGTTTATTCAGACCCTGTGCCCAACGCTGGTTCTTGGCCCTGGCTCCATTAACCAGGCCCACCAGCCGGATGAGTATCTGGAAACCCGCTTTATCAAACCTACCCGCGAACTGATTACCCAGGTTGTGCATCACTTCTGTTGGCATTAATGACCTTTCCCCTCTCGAATGAGAGGGGAAAATCTCGCGATCTTCGTCACATTCCCATAAGCATCACTTATCTGACGCGAAGCGAATTAAATTTCGTAAATTACCCACATTTATTCGTTTGCTGAACCGTTTTCGCAGCAATTGACGACAGGGGTTTTACGTGGCTTTATAAAGGGAGATGACAAAATATTGTCCAAAAGATTTTCGATTGGGCATAAACAAAAATGATGGGGTGACTGGGTTTTTATGAACGAACAATATTCCGCGTTGCGTAGTAATGTCAGTATGCTCGGCAAAGTGCTTGGAGATACCATCAAAGATGCGTTAGGGGAAAATATCCTCGACCGCGTTGAAACCATCCGCAAGCTGTCCAAATCTTCCCGTGCAGGTAACGAGGCCAATCGTCAGGAGCTGCTTACCACCTTGCAGAACCTGTCTAACGATGAGCTGCTGCCTGTTGCACGCGCATTCAGCCAGTTCCTGAACCTGGCGAACACCGCTGAGCAATACCACAGCATTTCGCCGATGGGCGAAGCTGCCAGCAACCCGGAAGTTATTGCCCGTACACTTCGTAAACTGAAAGACCAGCCAGACCTCAACGAAGCGACCATCAAAAAAGCGGTGGAGTCGCTCTCTCTGGAGCTGGTACTGACCGCTCACCCAACCGAGATCACCCGTCGTACGCTTATCCACAAAATGGTGGAAGTGAACAACTGCCTGAAGCAGCTGGAAAACAAAGACATCGCCGACTACGAACGTAACCAGCTGATGCGCCGTCTGCGCCAGCTGATTGCCCAGTCCTGGCACACTGACGAAATTCGTAAGAACCGCCCAAGCCCGGTCGATGAGGCCAAATGGGGCTTTGCGGTGGTGGAAAACAGCCTGTGGGAAGGTGTTCCTAACTACCTGCGAGAACTGAACGAACAGCTGGAAGAGAACCTGGGCTACCGCCTGCCGGTGGATTTTGTGCCGGTGCGTTTCACCTCCTGGATGGGCGGCGACCGCGACGGTAACCCGAACGTGACCGCAGAGATAACCCGCCACGTACTGCTGCTAAGCCGCTGGAAAGCCACCGACCTGTTCCTGAAAGATATTCAGGTGCTGATCTCCGAGCTGTCGATGGTTGAAGCGACACCAGAACTGCGCGAACTGGCCGGTGAAGAAGGTGCCAGCGAGCCGTATCGCTATCTGATGAAAAAGCTGCGTGGTCAGCTAATGGCTACTCAGGCCTGGCTGGAAGCGCGCCTCAAAGGCCAGCGCCTGCCGAAGCCGGAAGGTCTGCTGAGCCAGAACGAACAGCTCTGGGATCCGCTGTACGCCTGCTATAAATCCCTGCAAGCGTGCGGTATGGGCATCATCGCCAACGGTGAACTGCTCGACACCTTGCGCCGCGTGAAGTGTTTCGGCGTGCCGCTGGTGCGTATCGATGTTCGTCAGGAAAGTACCCGTCACACCGAAGCGCTGGGTGAACTGACCCGTTACCTGGGAATTGGCGACTACGAAAGCTGGTCCGAGGCCGACAAGCAAGCCTTCCTGATCCGCGAACTGAATTCCAAACGTCCTCTGTTGCCACGCAACTGGGAACCTAGCAACGAAACCCGCGAAGTACTCAACACCTGTAAAGCGATCGTTGATGCACCGAAAGGATCGGTGGCGGCCTATGTGATCTCGATGGCGAAAACGCCATCCGATGTGCTGGGTGTTCACCTCCTGCTGAAAGAAGCCGGTATCGACTACGCCCTGCCGGTAGCACCGCTGTTTGAAACCCTTGATGACCTGAACAACGCCAACGATGTGATGACGCAGCTGCTGAACATCGACTGGTATCGCGGCTTTATTCAGGGCAAACAGATGGTGATGATTGGCTATTCCGACTCCGCAAAAGACGCGGGCGTGATGGCGGCATCCTGGGCTCAGTACCAGGCGCAAGACGCACTGATCAAAACCTGCGAGAAAGCCGGTATCGAACTGACCCTGTTCCACGGTCGTGGTGGTTCCATTGGCCGTGGCGGTGCGCCAGCTCATGCGGCACTGCTTTCTCAACCGCCGGGCAGCCTGAAAGGTGGCCTGCGTGTAACGGAACAGGGCGAGATGATCCGCTTCAAGTACGGTCTGCCGGAAGTCACCATCAGCAGCCTGTCGCTCTATACCAGCGCCATTCTGGAAGCCAACCTGCTGCCACCGCCAGAGCCGAAAGAGTCCTGGTGTCATATCATGGATGAGCTGTCAGATATCTCCTGCGATCTGTACCGCGGCTACGTTCGTGAAAACAAAGACTTCGTGCCTTACTTCCGTTCAGCGACGCCTGAGCAAGAGCTGGGTAAACTGCCTCTGGGTTCACGCCCGGCCAAACGTCGCCCGACCGGTGGCGTAGAGTCTCTGCGTGCTATTCCGTGGATCTTCGCCTGGACGCAAAACCGTCTGATGCTGCCAGCCTGGCTGGGTGCCGGTGCTGCGCTGCAAAAAGTGGTGGAAGATGGCAAACAGAGCGAGCTGGAAGCCATGTGCCGTGACTGGCCGTTCTTCTCCACGCGTCTTGGGATGCTGGAAATGGTCTTCTCCAAAGCTGACCTGTGGCTGGCGGAATACTACGATCAGCGTCTGGTGAAACCTGAGCTGTGGGCGCTGGGCAAAGAGCTCCGTGAACTGCTGGAAGGCGATATCAAAGTGGTACTGGATATCGCCAACGACTCACACCTGATGGCAGACCTGCCGTGGATTGCCGAGTCTATCCAGTTGCGTAATATCTACACTGACCCGCTGAACGTTCTCCAGGCTGAGCTGCTGCACCGTTCCCGCCAGGCCGAAGAGGAAGGTAAAGAGCCTGATCCTCGCGTTGAGCAGGCGTTGATGGTAACAATTGCAGGCGTTGCGGCAGGGATGCGTAACACCGGCTAATACTTGATACCAGGCGGCGCTGTGCTTGCACGGGTCTACGAAAGTAGGCCGGGTAAGCGCAGCGTCACCCGGCAATCTCTCGGTATCCACACCATGCAACACGACATCACTCAGATCCTGACTGACCTGATTAACGGTACATTACCGCTGGGTCAGGTGCATTTCTTAAACCAGGCATCCAGTGCACCCGAACTTGCCTTACAGGTCGATTTTCCGCGCCTGGAGATTGTTCTTGAAGGGTCTGTTGAAGATTGCGCGGCCTTCGTTCTACAGCCACGTGATGTCCTCTACGTTCCGCCAGGAGGCTGGAATGACCCGCAATGGCAAAAACCCGCGACAACGCTGAGCATTCTGTTTGGTAAACAACAGCTTGGGTTTAGCCTTTTGCACTGGGACGGCGTTGAAATCCGTAATCTGGCGAAGCAACATGTTGCCCGTCGTGGCCCCCGGATTGGCTCCTTCCTGCTGCAAACACTCCATGAAATGCAAATGCAGCCAAACGAGCAACAAACAGCAAGACTGATTGTTGCTAGCCTGCTGAGTCACTGTGTCGACCTGCTGGGCAGTCAGATCCAGACAGCCTCCCGCAGTCAGGCCCTGTTTGAAGCCATTCGTATTTATATTGATGAACATTACGCCGCACCGCTCACCCGTGAATCTGTCGCCCAGGCGTTTTACATCTCACCAAATTATCTGTCGCATCTTTTTCAGAAAACGGGATCGGTGGGCTTTAACGAATACCTGACACACACCCGGCTGGAGCACGCACGTCAGTTGTTGAAAGGGTATGATTTAAAAGTGAAAGAGGTGGCACACGCCTGCGGATTTGTCGACAGTAACTACTTCTGCCGGTTATTCCGTAAAAATACGGAGCGCTCGCCGTCAGAATATCGCCGCCAGTACCACAGCCAGCTCACCGGAAAAGTGGCTAGTCCAGAATGACCTGAGTATGCTGCGGTGCTGATAACATTTTACGCACCGCAACCATGACCCTCTGCGGATCGCGCAGAAAAGCGTTAATCCCGCACTTCACATAGCGGGTATGTTCAAAACGTTCGCTTCCCGCCAGTTCAATATCAGTGATGAGTAACACCACATCCGCACGGCGAATATCGTCTTCCGTGAGCGCACTTTCAACGCCCAGGGCGCCCTGGGTCTCAATGTGAACGTTCCATTTTTCCTGCTGACATAACTTTTCCAGCCGTTCTGCGGCCATATAGGTATGTGCCACACCGCTGACGCAGGCAGTCACCGCCACCAGATAACGCCCCGCTATCACTGTCATTCCTAACCTCCTACGGTGACCTGGAACCCTTCACGTTCAGCCATTTGACGCATCGATGTAACCTCATCTTCAGTCGGAGGAACCACCTGCCGCATCCCCCACTCCTGCCCCAGCAGACGGTATTTTGGTTCTCCGTACTGATGGAAAGGAAGCAGATGCAGTTGCCGTATCCCTGAAGGTATCAGAAACGCGAGCACACGCGCCATGTTGGCGTCGTTGAGCGTATACCCTGGAATAAGAGGCACGCGGGGGATTACGTTCACACCTGCTGCCACCAGTTGTAAGAAGTTATCCAGGACTCTGGGCAAATTGATTGCCAGCGAGGCATGTGCCTGCTCGGGATCCATCATCTTCAAATCAAACAGCACTTCATCGCACTGTCGGGCCAGAGGCAGTAACCGTGACAAAGGCGCATCACCTGCGGTTTCAATGGCGGTATGTACACCATAGCGACGCAGTCGCTGGAAAAAGTGGGTTGCAAAAGAGGCCTGCATCAGAACTTCGCCACCGGAAAGCGTGACCCCACCGCCCGAAGAGCGAAAGAAGACATCGTCCTTCATCACCTCATGTTCAAGCTCATCCAGCGTCACATCCCTGCCGATACGCTCAAACGCACCTGACGGGCACTCTTCAGCATCACGCAGACAGGGGGCACAATGCAGACACTTACTTTCCCGGCGTACCGTCTCGATTTTCGGCGAGATTGATTCCGGATTAGCGCACCAGGGGCAGCTGTGAGGGCAGCCTTTAAAAAAGACGACCGTGCGGATACCGCGTCCATCATTTAACGAATAGCGTTGGATGTTGAAGATGCGCGCCACATCGGTGCGCGCTTCCACCACGTTACAGCTGATGCGCTGTACGACGGATAATGTCATCCTGGATCTCCTTCGACAACTCAACAAAGAAGGCGCTGTATCCGGCAACGCGTACCACCAGCCCGGCGAAATCCTGCGGGCGTGACTGCGCCTCTCGTAATGTGTCCGCATTCACCACGTTGAACTGGACATGCTGTAGTTTTAGCTGGGTAAATGCGCGAAGAAAATCGACCAATTTTTGCAACCCGGCATCACCTTCCAGGGTCGCAGGGGTAAACTTCACGTTCAACAACGTACCGTTAGATAACAGATAGTTATCCAGCTTACTCACCGATTTCAGTACCGCCGTTGGGCCTTGCATATCTTGCCCGAGCATCGGCGAAAGACCGCCATCTGCCAGTTGCTCACCGGCATAACGGCCATCCGGCGTGGCACCAACGACCGCCCCCAATGGTACATGTGCCGACACGGTATAAGATCCCGGTGTGAACTGCCCACCGCGCGGATTCCGGTATTTTTCAACCTCTTTGCAGTAGTGGCGCAGCAGTTCAGCGCTGATGTTATCGACATCATCGATATCATTACCGTATTTCTCGAAGCGATTGATCAGGCGGGCACGTACTTTTTCCCCCTCTGGGGTGGCAAAGTTAGCGTTTAACACCGTCAGAAGTTCATCAAAACTTAAGCGTTGCTGTTCAAAGACCAGTCCTTTCAGGGCATGAAGCGAATCGCTTAGATTCGCTATCCCGATCCCCTGTACACCAGAGAAGTTGTAGCGCGCCCCACCCTCAGTAATGTCTTTTCCTTTATCCAGACAATCACTTATGAAGGAAGAGAGCAGCGGCACGGGTGCCCAGTCACGATGGCCAATATCACAGATATTGCTTCCCTCAACCATCAGCGCAATGTAGTGATTAATCTTCGCGCGAATGTGCTCAAGCAACTCCTCATAAGTCAGCCCGGTATTACCCACATTGTCCTGCATGGCAATTTCCATCACTTTCAGCAGGTTAAACATGGCAATATCGTGCAGGCCGTAGGTTTTACCTGGGATGGACAGCTCAACGCAGCCAACAACCGCGTAATCACGCGCATCCTCAAGCGACACTCCACGATTCAAAAAAGCAGGAACAACAACTTCGTCGTTAAAAATCTGCGGGATACCGGTGCCCAGGCGGATTGTCTCGGCGGTTTTGAGCAGAAATGGCCTGTCGATAAGCTCATTCACCCTTACGCCAAGGTTCGGCTGCGGAAGCTGAATGCTCTGGTAGGCATCCAGACACAGGAAAGAAAGTACGTTAACGGCACTTCGCCCGTTTTCGGTCAGCCCGCCCAATAGCGCGGTATAGCCAGTCGGGAAACCAGCAAAATAGCGGGCGCTACTGGTCGAACGTAAGAGCACCACGTCATTGCACTTCACCCACAATGATTCCAGTAGTTCTTTAAGGAATACAGGCTCTTCACCCTGCGAAAGTGATGCCTGATAAAACGGCAGCATATACTGGTCAAAACGCCCGATTGAGAGGGAACTGGCGTTGGATTCGTACTGTAAAATGACGTTCATGTACCAGAATAGCTGACACGCTTGCCAGAAGGTTTGCGGCTTATGATGTGCGTTATGACGCGAGATTTCGGCAATCTTCAGTAACTCTTCACGCCGGGTGGTTTCACTGAGTTCAGCCGACTCCTCAGCCAGTAATGCATAACGCAAAATATGACGCTGGGACGCTTCAAGAAGGATTAGCGCCGCAGCATAGAAGGTGTTCCTGGTATCACGGGTGCAGTGATCACGCATTTCTGCCACCAGTGCATCCAGGCCGTTATTCAACAGGCGTGGGTAATCAATAATGATATGCCCCTGCCCTTTATCCGTCTGGTTAACGCTAAAAATCTGCGTCCCCACCGCGGCTTTTACCTCGTCCGTCATCTGGCTGTTGATAAAATCCTTCATCGACCGCTTTTCCCAGTAGGGATAGAGCAGTTCCCGGTAGGTCTGCTTATCTTCATCGCTGATGTCGAAGCGATCCTGTGGCCGGGTAGCAAACTGATCCAGTTCCTGAAGGAGCCAGTAAGGATCCATCTCAGGCGACATAATACCTGCACGCGGTTTGACGGTACGGTTCCCGGCAATCAGTTCCTCATCACGAATCGCGATATTCACATGGTCAAGAATGTACGCCGTGGCTTTCGCGCGCCTGATAATCGCTGTCTCACCTTCCGTCTGCTGATGGCTGGCAGTGTAGAGCAAAGCACGTTCTAGTGAGATTTCACGCGGGTTGGCAAAGAGTGCGTCTTTCAAACGCTGGATACGATTCGTCATGAGGGAACTCCTGTAACGGGAAACCAGCCCGCCCCAAAGGGCGGGAGATCATCAGGCGGTTTGTGTCAGATGGGCATCAATTTTGTTCATGATGGCGTCGGCGCGTTTGACTGCGTCACTGATATTGACGCGAACGATAGTCTTCCCGGCAAAACGCTCTTCAAATTTAATGCCGATATCTTTGGTCAGGATAACCATATCCGCCGCGGCAATATCTTCACTCGTCAGCTCGTTCTCAAGACCAATCGACCCCTGAGTTTCAACCTTCACCTCCCAGCCTTTGGCTTTAGCTGCGCTTTCCAGCGCTTCAGCAGCCATGTAGGTATGGGCAACGCCAGACGGACATGCTGTTACTGCAATAATTCGGGCCATGTTCTCTTCCTCACTCAGTTAATTTCAAAATCCAGATCCAGGTCGTCCTCTTTTACTTCGCCCTGTTTCGAGTTCTTACGAGCAATGCTTTTCAGCACGTTGACGCTGATTGCTGTCACAACTGAACCCACCGCCACCGCAGCGATATAACCCAGCTTACCCTCTACCACAGGAAGTACGATCAGCCCACCCCATCCGGCATAACACTGCGCGCCCATCACCGCAGCCGTTACTGCGCCACAGGCCGAGCCGAGCATAATGGAAGGAATCACGCGCAGCGGATCGGCAGCCGCAAATGGAATCGCGCCTTCGGTCACACCGACACACCCCATCACCAGCGCGGCTTTACCCGCTTCGCGCTCTTCACCGGTAAAGTTCTTACGGTTAATCAGCGTCGCCAGACCTAAACCCAGAGGTGGCACGCAGATACCCACCGCAGCAATCGCCACCACGGTATAGACTCCCTGAGCAACACAGATAAGCATGAAGGCATAAGCGACTTTGTTGATTGGGCCACCCATATCAAAGGCCAGCATGAGCCCCATAATGACCGCCAGCACCACAATGCTTCCCTGCTGCATTCCCTGCAGCCACTGGGTTAGGCCCGTCGTCAACGCCCCCACAGGTTCACCCAGCCCCCACATCATGATCCCTGCGGTGATAAAGGTGCCAATGACAGGAATGATGAAAATAGGCATGACCGAACGCAGGACTTTCGGGACCGGCAGTTTTTTTAAATACCAGACAACAATCCCGCCAAGTATCCCGGCAATAATCGCGCCAAAGAAACCCGCACCGAAACTGTTGCCTACCCACGCGGCAATGGCACAGGGCGCCAACGCGGCACGTTCAGCAATGGAATAACCAATATAGGCAGCCAGGAAAGGCACCATCAGCGTTAACCCGGCAACACCGATATCGAAGAGTTTTTTCAGGTTAGGGTCAGTTGCCGCATCCGGTACCGCGCCTTTGCCGTACAACATGACCGAAATTGCCAGCAAAATACCGCCCGCCACCACAAACGGGATCATATGTGACACGCCTGTCATTAGATGCTGCCGCGTGTTCTTGAGAATATGCACCAACTCTTTCATATGTTGCTCCAGGCTTATATCCATAAAGATGTTGTGGCAAACAATAGGCAATCAGGAAGGAGGCTGACAGGAGACAAAAAGGCCATTTACTGGATTTTTGTAATGTCGAAATAAAAATGCGATCCGCCTCGACATTTCAGACCCAGGTCTTATTACGCAAACTGTCACAACCTGTGAGTCAAATCTCACTTTCGGAGGGATATTACATTTGTCCAGCTTTTGGCAGATTTGTCACATGGCGCTCTTCATCACCACACTCGTATGCTGTCTGCAATAAATGACTATTGGTTTCAGGAGTGTGTGTATGGCTCTGGTAGTGGAATTTACCTGTGAACTGCCTAACGGCGTTCACGCGCGTCCGGCAAGTCATGTTGAAACGCTGTGCAATACGTTTATCTCGCAAATTGAGTGGCACAACCTGCGAAACGACCGTAAAGGCGATGCCAGGAGTGCACTGGCTCTTATTGGCACCGATACCCTGGCAGGCGATGCCTGTCGTCTGATTATCCACGGCGAAGATGAACAAAGCGCCCATCAGCGGCTTGCACAGTGGCTGCGGGATGAGTTTCCGCACTGTGATGCCCCGCTTGCTGAAGCCATCAATACCGAACTTGACCCATTACCAGAATCACTCACCCGCCTTAACCCCACGCTGTTCCGTGCCCTGCCCGTATGCAGCGGCAGTGCACAGGGTATCCTGACATTATTAACGTCGCTGGATCTCAACGCCCTGTCCGATTTACCCGATGCAAAAAACCCGGAAGAAGAACAGTCTGCACTGGATAACGGCCTGACTCTGCTGGTGAAAAACATTGAGCTGCGTGCGCTGGACACCGACAGTACTGCCAGCGCCATTCTGGAAGCACATCGTTCACTGGCTACGGACACGTCGCTGCGCCAACACCTGCTGGCAGGAGTGAATCAGGGGCTGAGTTGTGCGATGGCAACTATCGCCACAGCAAACCATTTCTGTGGCGAGTTCTCCCGTTCCAGCAGCAGTTATTTGCAGGAACGTGTGCTGGATGTCCGCGATGTCTGCTATCAGCTTTTACAGCAGATCTACGGGGAACAGCGTTTCCCGACGCCAGGACAACTCACTCAGCCGACCGTTTGCCTTGCGGATGATCTGACGCCCGGCCAGTTTCTGGAACTTGATAAAACCATGCTCAAAGGGCTGCTGTTAAAAAGCGGCGGAACGACCTCGCATACCGTAATCCTTGCGCGTTCTTTTAATATCCCGACGCTGGTCGGCGTTGATAGTGAAAGCTTGCTTCAGTGGCGTAACCAGCCTGTCTTTGTGGATGGCAATGCTGGCGCGGTTGTGGTCAACGCCAGCGATGCAGTGGCACGCTACTACCGCCAGGAAGAGCGCGTGCAACAAAAGATAAGCGAGCAGCAAAGTCTCTGGCTTAACCGTGAGGCCAGAACAGCCGATGGACTGCGAATCGAGATTGCCGCCAACATTGCCCATGCGGCAGAGGCTCAGGCAGCATTCGGTAACGGTGCAGAAGGGGTTGGCCTGTTCCGCACCGAAATGCTGTATATGGATCGCACCAGCGCACCCGGCGAAAACGAGTTATACAACATTTTCTGTCAGGCGCTTGAATGTGCAAACGGGCGCAGCATTATTGTGCGAACCATGGATATCGGCGGCGACAAGCCGGTGGATTACCTGAACATTCCGGCAGAGAACAACCCCTTCCTCGGCTACCGTGCCGTGCGCATTTATGAAGAGTACTCTGTGCTTTTCGCTACCCAGCTGCGGGCAATCCTGCGTGCCTCCGCGCATGGCAAATTAAAAATCATGATCCCGATGATCTCCTCCATGGAAGAGATCCTGTGGGTAAAAGAAAAACTCGCCGAAGCGAAACAACAACTTCGCGCCGAACATATTCCATTTGATGAGAAAATCCCTCTCGGCATTATGCTGGAAGTCCCATCGGTTATGTTCATTATCGATCAGTGTTGTGAAGAGATTGATTTCTTTAGCATTGGTAGCAATGACCTGACGCAGTATCTGCTGGCCGTTGACCGCGACAACGCCAAAGTGACACGCCATTACAACAGTCTGAACCCGGCATTTCTTCGGGCGCTGGATTACGCGGTACAGGCCGTTCATCGCCAGGGAAAATGGATTGGCCTGTGCGGTGAGCTGGGCGCAAAAGGCTCCGTGCTACCGCTGCTGGTTGGCCTGGGGCTCGACGAACTCAGCATGGGCTCGCCTGCCATCCCTGCCACCAAAGCCCGTCTGGCACAACTGGATAGCCGTGCCTGTCGGCAGCTGCTGAACCAGGCGATGGCTTGTCGCACTTCACTTGAAGTAGAACATTTGCTGGCGCAGTTCCGCATGAATCAACAGGACACACCATTGGTGACGCCGCGCTGCATTTCACTGCATAACGACTGGAACAGCAAGGAAGAGGTCATGAAAGGAATGACCGACAACCTGCTGCTCGCAGGGCGTTGCCGCTATCCCCGTAAGCTGGAGGCCGATTTGTGGGCACGGGAGGCCGTATTCTCCACCGGGCTTGGCTTTAGTTTCGCCATTCCGCACAGCAAATCCGAACATATTGAGCAATCCACCATCAGCGTTGCACGCCTGAAATCCCCGGTTATCTGGGGCGATGAAGAAGCGCAATTCATCATCATGCTCACACTGAACAAACATGCCGCAGGCGACCAGCATATGCGTATTTTCTCCCGTCTGGCTCGTCGCATCATGCATGAAGATTTCCGCAGCGCCTTGGTTAACGCCAGCTCAGAAGAGGCAATCGCCTCTCTGTTACAACACGAATTAGAACTTTAACGAGGAAGAGTAATGGAACTGTATCTGGATACCGCCAACGTGGCGGAAGTTGAACGCCTGGCGCGCATCTTCCCGATTGCGGGTGTGACAACCAACCCAAGTATTGTTGCCGCCAGCCGTGAATCCATCTGGGACGTGCTACCACGTCTGCAAAAAGCCATCGGACCGGAAGGTACGCTGTTCGCCCAGACCATGAGCCGTGATGCAGAGGGCATGGTGGCGGAAGCCAAACGCCTGAGTAACGCCATACCGGACATCGTAGTGAAAATCCCGGTTACCGATCAGGGGCTTATCGCGATCAAAGCACTGAAAAAAGAGGGAATTACCACACTGGGTACCGCTGTTTATAGCGCCGCGCAGGGCTTACTGGCGGCGATAGCGGGGGCGAAATATGTCGCACCGTATGTTAACCGTGTTGATGCACAGGGCGGGGACGGCATTCGTATGGTCCGGGAGCTGCAAACCCTGCTGGAGCTACACGCGCCAGAAAGCATGGTGCTGGCCGCCAGCTTTAAAACACCACGACAAGCGCTGGACTGCCTGCTGGCCGGATGTGAAGCAATCACACTTCCTTTAGATGTAGCGCAACAAATGCTCGGCACTCCGGCGGTAGAGTCAGCTATAGAGAAGTTCGAGCAAGACTGGAAAAACGCGTTTGGTAACCTCAACCTCTAAGGGAGAAATGTTATGGACCGTATCATTCAATCGCCGGGGAAATACATCCAGGGCGCTGATGTTCTCACCCGTCTGGGCGACTATCTGAAACCGCTGGCAAAACGCTGGCTGGTAGTTGGCGATAAATTTGTGCTGGGTTTTGCCGAAGAGACCCTGCGAGAAAGCTTCAAAAAAGCGGAACTGCACGTCGAAATTGCACCGTTTGGCGGCGAATGTTCGCAAAATGAAATCGACAGGCTGAAAAAACTAGCTGACAGTGCTGACTGCATGGCGGTACTGGGTATCGGTGGCGGTAAAACGCTGGATACCGCTAAAGCGCTGGCCCACTTTATGGACGTGCCGGTTGCTATCGCCCCAACCATTGCCTCCACCGATGCGCCCTGTAGTGCCCTTTCCGTTATATATACCGACAGCGGTGAGTTCGATCGCTACCTGATGCTGCCACACAACCCGAACATGGTGATTGTCGATACCAAAGTGGTTGCGGGCGCACCAGCACGCCTGCTCGCAGCCGGTATTGGTGATGCGCTGGCCACCTGGTTCGAAGCACGTGCCTGTTCCCGCAGCGGTGCAACCACTATGGCCGGCGGCAAATGTACCCAGGCTGCGCTGGCTCTTGCCGAGCTGTGCTACAACACGCTGGTTGAAGAGGGTGAAAAAGCGATGCTGGCAGCGGAGCAGCACGTTGTGACACCAGCGCTGGAACGCATCATCGAAGCCAACACCTATCTCAGCGGCGTTGGTTTTGAAAGCGGCGGCCTGGCAGCAGCACACGCCATTCATAACGGGATGACGGCAGTACCGGAAGCCCACCACTTCTATCATGGTGAAAAAGTGGCGTTCGGTACACTCACACAGCTGGTTCTGGAAAACGCACCGGTTGAAGAGATAGAAACCGTTGCCGCACTTTGCCACAGCGTCGGGCTGCCAATTACCCTGGCGCAGTTGGATATCAAAGAGAATATTCCGGCGAAAATGCGTCTGATCGCTGAGGCGGCCTGTGCAGAAGGTGAAACCATTCACAACATGCCGGGTGGTGTGTCGCCGGATCAGGTTTACGCCGCACTGCTGGTTGCAGACCAGTACGGACAGCGGTTCTTGCAGGAGTGGGAGTAACAAAAAAGCCGGGTGGCGGCTACGCCTTACCCGGCCTACAACACCCATTTTCATGTAGGCCGGGTAAGCGTTAGCGCCACCCGGCATCATGGTTACTTCAGGTCAAAACGATCCAAATCCATCACTTTCGCCCATGCCGCAACGAAGTCGCGAACGAACTTCTCGCTGGCATCGCTGCTGGCGTAAACTTCAGCCAGAGCACGCAACACGGCGTTAGAGCCGAAGACCAGGTCGGCGCGAGTTGCAGTGTATTTGACGTCACCGCTGGCACGATCGCTACCGGCAAACAGCTCTTTTGACTCATCCGTCGCTTTCCACTGGGTATTCATATCCAGCAGATTCACGAAGAAGTCATTGCTCAGCACACCTTCACGGTCAGTAAACACGCCGTTTTTGCTGCCATCAAAGTTAGCACCCAACACACGCAAACCACCCACCAGCACCGTCAGTTCAGGCGCGGTCAGCGTCAGCTGCTGGGCTTTGTCAATCAGCAGCGATTCTGTTGTCGCAGCATCTACCTGCGCACGATAGTTGCGGAAGCCGTCAGCAATCGGTTCAAGCAGGGTAAACATCTCGATATCCGTCTGGTCCTGACGCGCATCAACGCGGCCCGGCGTAAACGGTACGGTCACGTAAACCCCTGCGGCTTTCGCCGCCTGCTCAACACCTACCACGCCCGCCAGTACGATGATGTCGGCCAGTGAGGCTTTATTGGTGGTGCGCTGAATAGCTTCCAGCGCTGGCAGGGCACGAACAGCAGCGGCGTTAACATCCCAGTCGCGCTGTGGTGCCAGCGCCAGGCGTGCACCGTTGGCACCGCCACGCTTATCACCACCACGGAAGGTCGATGCAGACGCCCAGGCAACAGAAACCAGTTCACTGATGGACAGCCCGGATGCCGCGATTTCCGCTTTCAGGCTCTCAATGTCTTCTTTCGAAGGATTGAACACCGCCTGCGGCAGCGGATCCTGCCAAATCAGATCTTCTTTCGGAACTTCCGGGCCAATGTACCGTGATTTTGGCCCCATATCGCGGTGGGTCAGCTTGAACCACGCACGGGCAAAGGCTTCATTGAAGGCCTGCGGATCGTTGAGGAAGCGACGAGAGATCTTCTCGAATTCCGGGTCAAAACGCAGGGTCAGGTCGGTGACCAGCATGGTTGGTTTGCGTTTTTTCGACGGGTCGAACGGGTCAGGCATAATGTCTGGCGCGTTAACGGCTTCAAACTGAATCGCCCCCGCCGGGCTGCGGGTCTGCACCCACTCGAATTTGAACAGGTTCTCGAAGAAGTAATTGCTCCACTGGGTCGGGGTTTGCGACCAGATGACTTCCAGGCCAGATGTAATCGCATCAGCCCCTGCCCCGCTGCCAAAACTGCTTTCCCAACCCAGGCCCTGAGATTCAATTGGTGCAGCTTCTGGATCGGCACCCACATGTGTCGCTTCACCGGCACCGTGTGTTTTACCCAGCGTATGGCCGCCAGCAATCAGGGCGACAGTCTCTTCGTCGTCCATTCCCATGTTGCCGAAGGTTGCGCGAATAGCCGCAGCCGCTGACAGCGGTTCGCCACTGGCATTTGGCCCTTCCGGGTTGACGTAAATCAGGCCCATTTCAGTGGCAGCCAAAGGACGTTTTGCCAGCGCTTCAGGATCGCGGTGGGTCAGCCAGGCTTTTTCATCGCCCCAGTTCACATCCTGATCTGGCTCCCAGACGTCTTCACGCCCGGCGCCAAAACCAAAGGTACGGAAGCCCGAGTTTTCCAGCGCCACGTTACCCGCCAGGATAAACAGGTCAGCCCAGGAAATTTTCTGCCCATATTTCTGTTTGATAGGCCACAACAGGCGGCGTGCTTTATCCAGGCTCACGTTATCTGGCCAGGAGTTCAGCGGCGCAAAGCGCTGTTGACCGCGTCCTGCACCACCGCGTCCGTCAACGGAGCGATAAGTACCAGCACCGTGCCAGGCCATGCGAATAAACAGGCCCGCATAGCTGCCCCAGTCGGCAGGCCACCACGGTTGAGAGTCGGTTAAGAGTGCTTTGAGATCGCCCTTGAGGGCTGAATAATCGAGTTTGCTGAATTCTTTGCGGTAGTCGAAGTCTTCACCCAGTGGGTTAGAACGGCTGGAATGTTGATTCAGAAGATCGACACGAAGTTGCTTAGGCCACCACTCTTTACTGCCGGTGCCAGCACCTGCGCTAAGATCAACGCCGCCCTGATGGAACGGACACTTACCGGCTGATGCCGCTTTATTGGTATCGTCTGACGTGCTCATCGTTGTGCTCCCTTTACAGTATTACTGTTACGATATACGCCCTTATTGATAAGGTATAGTTGGGATAACCCACAGATTCGATAGTTAATTCCGTTTAATTTCACATGGAAAATATGTGACTTTTGTACGTCAAAGGCAGCATTGCTGAAATGGCAGGAAAATAAAACCCTTATAAATCAAAAAACCCTCCGAAGAGGGCTTTTTTTTGTTACACGCCAGGTCGAACACCGAGCGTGTGGCAAATGGCGTAACTCATTTCCGCGCGGTTCAGAGTATAGAAGTGGAAGTCCTTCACCCCTTCACGACTTAAAATCTTCACCATGTCCATCGCGATATTTGCGCCCACCAGCTTGCGTGTTTCCGGGTCATCGTCCAGCCCTTCGTACATTTTAGACATCCAAAGCGGAATGCGCACGTTGGTCATATCAGCGAATTTTTTCGCCTGCTTGAAGTTAGATACCGGCAAAATGCCTGGAATAATTTCAACGTCGATGCCCGCAGAAACGCAGCGGTCACGAAAACGCAGATAACTTTCTACGTCGAAGAAGAACTGGGTAATGGCACGGTTTGCCCCGGCATCCACTTTACGTTTCAGGTTGAGCAAATCCGCCTGCGCGCTTTTCGCTTCCGGGTGAACTTCCGGGTACGCAGCAACGGAGATATCAAAGTCTGCCACCTCTTTCAGCAGCGTCACCAGGTCTGCTGCATACATTTCAGGTTTGCCGCTGCCCGGAGGCAGGTCGCCGCGCAGGGCGACGATATGCCGAATACCGTTGTTCCAGTAGTCCTGGGCGATGGCGCGCAGCTCATCGCGGGTAGCATCGATGCAGGTCAGGTGCGGAGCCGCTTCCAGACCGGTTCTGTCTTTAATGCCCTTGATAATGCTGTGCGTGCGGTCACGCTCACCGGAGTTTGCCCCGTAGGTCACGGAGACAAATTTCGGTTTCAGGCTGCTCAGGCGATCGATAGAGCTCCACAGGGTTTGCTCCATTTCACTGGTGCGCGGCGGGAAAAATTCAAAAGAGACGTTAATCTGGCCGTTTACTTCGGCCAGGCTCTGATTCAGGGCTTCCCGCTGGTTG